>Ga0075527_10000340_pt1 | contig 10677 bp, 10 predicted proteins | sample NGEPer11B_FD_74784 | JGI IMG/M metagenome (GOLD analysis project Ga0075527, IMG submission 74784) | Arctic peat soil microbial communities from the Barrow Environmental Observatory site, Barrow, Alaska, USA - NGEE Permafrost305-11B | ecosystem: Environmental > Terrestrial > Soil > Wetlands >...
GGTTCCTGATCGCCGTGTTCGGCCCGGAGGGCATGTACTTCGTCGACGTGGCGAGCTACGCGGTGATGGTGGTCCTGCTGCAGTTCGTGCGCGTGCCGGCGGCTCCGGTCAACCAGGCCAAGACGGTCAGCGTCTGGAACAACATCAAGGAGGGGTTCGGCTGGATGCGGCACCGGCCGCTCATCCTTCAGCTGATCGGTCTGGACCTGGCCTGCACGCTGTTCGGCGCCTATCGGGTGGTGCTGCCGGCCCTGTCAACCGACGTGCTGGGCGTCGGGCCGTCCGGCTACGGCATCCTGTCGGCCGCTCCGTCGGCCGGGGCGCTGATCGGCTCGGCGTTGGTGTTCCGCATGGCTCGGACGGTTCGGTCGGGTCGGATCGTGCTGTGGGCGACCGCGGGGTACGGCGTTGCCGCGATCACCCTTGCGCAGGGGCCCTTGTTCCTCATCGCTGTGCTGGGTGCGGCGGGCATCGGGCTGTTCGATGCCATGCACACGACCGTGCGTCACGCGGCGGTGCAGCTGGAGGTGCCCGACGAGCTGCGCGGTCGTGTGACCGCCACCTACCAGATCGCCTCGCGAGGAGGGCCGGCCCTGGGCGACTTGAACATCGGCGCGATCGCCGCAGTACTGGGGCCGGTGACGGCGCTCAGCATCGGGGGGGGGTCCTGCCGATCGTGGCTGCCGCCGGCGCCGCGGTGAAGGGCGCCCGTGTGCGTGACTACCAGGTGCCCCAGCACCAGGTCGCGAAGTAGTGGGCCGGTCGCCATCAGCGCGGTGGTCGACGTCTGCTCCCGGCCGTTGCTGGGCACATGGAGGCTGGTAATCTGGCGATCCGGACTGCTGGAGCCTCGGTCTGCTCAAAGCCCAGGTCACCCTGTTTCAATCCGAAGCACTCGGTTCGATATTCGGATGATTCGAATGAAATGAGAGGACTCGACGATGCTAAAGCAAGAGATCAATGACCTGCTCACCCAGACCGGTCCAGGGACGCCCATGGGTGGCCTGTTCCGGCAGTACTGGATTCCGGCCCTGCTCGCCGACGAGCTCCCGGAGGCGGGCAGCCCGCCCGTGCGGGTCAAGCTCCTGTCCGAGCGACTGATCGCGTTCCGGGACGACGATGGCCAGTACGGGTTGATCGATGAGTTCTGCGCGCACCGTGGTGTCTCCCTGTGGTTCGGCAAGAACGAGGGCAACGGCTTGCGTTGCGCCTACCACGGGTGGAAGTACGACGTGACAGGTCAATGCATCGAGGTGCCCTCAGAGCCCGAGGAGCACAGTTTCTGCCAGAAGGTCAAGCTCACCGGCTACCCGCTGGTCAAGGTGGGCGACATCCTGTGGACCCACATGGGCGACCCCAACAACCGCCCCGCGTTGCCGGAGTGGGAGTTCGCGCGCGTCCCATCCGAGCAGACCTTCTCCTCCAAGCGCTGGCAGGAGAGCAACTGGATGCAGGCCCTTGAAGGCGGCATCGACTCAAGCCACGTGTCCTGGCTGCACTCCGGCGGGCTCAAGAGCGACCCGCTGTTCAAGGGTGCCAAGGGCAATCAGTACAACATGGCAGACATGAAGCCCTTCTTCGAGGTCGTGGATGCCGAGGGCGGCCTGTTCATCGGCGCACGGCGCAACGCGGAGGAGGGTCACTACTACTGGCGCATCACTCCGTGGGTGATGCCGAGCTTCACGATGGTCCCGCCGCGCGGCGACCATCCCATGCACGGGCACTTCTGGGTCCCCATCGATGATGAGAACTGCTGGGTGTTCACGTTCGACTACCACCCCGTCCGCGCACTGTCAGAGGTTGAGGTGCAGGCGATGAAGGACGGCTTCGGGGTGCACAACGAGTACGTTCCCGGGACCTTCCGGCCGCTGCAGAACAAGGACAACGACTATCTGATGGACCGCGAGGCGCAGAAGCGCGGCGACAGCTTCTCCGGCATCAAGGGCATCGCCATGCAGGACGCCTCGTTGCAGGAGAGCATGGGACCCATCGTTGACCGCACCAAGGAGCGACTGGTGTCCACCGACGCCGGCATCATCCAGGCGCGCCGCAAGCTCCGCAAGGCGGTTGAGGCCCTGCGCGACCAAGGCGAGACGCCCCCCGGCGTCGACCCGGCCCATCACCACGTGCGCTCAGCGGCGGTCGTGCTGCCCAAGGATGAGGCCTTCATCGAGAGCAGCCGCGAAGCCCTCGCTGTGGCCACGGGCGTCAGGCAGACCTCGGTATGACAGCCGTGGAGTACTACCGTCCGACGCTGCTGAGCAGCTGTGCGCTGGCGGCGACGGCCGCGGAGGCGCGTTACCGGATCGACGGGCCCATGATGTCTACACGCGCCTCAAGGGTCATCGCTCTGGACGAGCAGGCGGCCGGCATCGTGCAGCGCGTCTCGGAGCTGCCGTGGAGTCCCGGCGCGCACTTCCTCACCTATGAGTCGCCGGAGTCCGTCGCCGGCCTTGGAGACTCGGACCTCGATGCCCCGGATCTCGATGCCCCGGATCTCGATGCCCCGGGCGTCGATGCCTCGGGGGTCGATGCCACGTTGCGCGCCGTCGGCGGATCCCAGTCGCTGCTCAGCGACGAGCTCGCTGAGGCGGACGTGGCCGTGATGGTCGCCACAGCGGACAGCGGTGCGCAGGGCGCGTCGATCATCGGTAACGCCTGCTTCATGCGTGGGATCATGACCGCCGGGCTGGTCATCGCCGAGGGCGGTGCGGCCGACGAAGCCGTATCGGCCCTCCGACCGCACGCGGCGGTGCTGGTGGTGACCCGTGACGAAGGTGACGTGCCGGAGATGCTCACGGCCCTGAGGGCCTAGGCGCCAGCCCAGGGTTCGCCACTTCAAGGTCGCCAACCCCGGGCCGCCGCACCACATTGGAGAGCCTCCCCGTCCGCCCGGCAAGCCGCGGACAGGGAGGCTCTCTTGCATCATCGGACAGCAACCCGCCCTTGGATGGAGGAATTGCGCGTGATCAATCGGATGAGCAACGACAAGATCTACGAAGCCGCGCGGGTGGTGTTCGAAGAAGCTGCCAAGGATGGACGCAACATGGCCTTCGCCGTCGCCGACGAAGCCGGTGGACTGGTCTTCGCCACAAGTATGGAGAGCAGCTCGGCGCGAATCCTCAAGCATGCCGTTCGCAAGGCCTACACCGCGGCCGTCATGCAGCGCGACACGATCACGTTGCGCGACCAGGACGAGGAGCTGGGGAAGACACTTGCCGACTGGGGCGACCCGATGCTCACACACCTTGTGGGAGGAGTGGTCATCAACCGGGGCGGCGAGTGGTTCGGCGGCCTTGCCGTCGGTGGGAACTCCACCGAACGCGACGATGAGGTGGCCCGGATCGCCCTGAGCGTCGTGCTCGGGCAATAGAACGCGTCAGATCAACGCCGACTCCGTGGACTCCGGGGCGAACAGCTCCTCGGGCTGCAGCAGCCGCCGTGACAGGCCCTGCTCGTGGTGGTAGCGCAGGAAGGTGGCCAGGGCGTCGCGGTTGGCATCCAGCCCATATGACCAGTAGTCGTCACCGAGCAGGTCCCGGGCCTCTTCGAGGTGCTGGTTGAGCCAGGGCAGCATGAATCGCAGGGCGGAGGAGTCGTAGAGGCGCTCGAAGACCTGGTCCTTCGCCAGGACGAAGGCCTTGTACAGTGACTGCGCCACCCACGGGCACGATTCGTAGACATCACGCCGAATCACCACCACGTGCATCATGGGGAAGATGCCTGAGGCGGCGAAGTAGGCCTTCTCCGCGTCGATCACGTCGGGGAACAGACGTCCCACACGAGGGTCGCGCTCGGCGAACGGTCGAGGGATGCGAGGGGTGTAGAGGGCCGCGATCTCTCCTCGGGCCAGCATGTCCGACAGCGTCTTCTCGGGAGAGATGTGCTCCACCCGGATGTTGTCGGGCAGGTCCAGTGAAGCCTTCTCGATGCGCCCAGCCTGCTCCTGCCCACCGGTGTAGTAGGTGACCGAGTCGACGGGCACGCCGTAGTGGTCGGCGAGGATGCCTCGAATCCACACGCCTGCGGTCAGCTGGTACTCCGGCGCACCCACCGGCTTGCCGCGCAGGTCCTCCGGGGTGTTGATCCCAGCCGCCGTGTTGAGGTAGATCGCCCCGTGGCGGAACATGCGCGACGTGAAGACCGGTAGCGCCACAAAGGGAGCCGGATCCGCCTGCATCGATATGACATACGACGATAACGACATCTCCGCGACCTCAAACTCACGATGGCGCATCATGCGGAAGAAGGTCTCTTCGACCGGTAGTCGCAGATAGGTCAGCTCGATCCCGTCCGGACGGAGGCTGCCATCCTCCAGCGCCCTCGTCCGGTCGTAGTCGCCACAAGCCAGCGTCAGCCTGAGCCTCGTCACAACGCGTCCTTCCCGTGCTCGCTCATCTCGGTTGGGGTTGATGCGGCTCGCGATGAACGGGCGTGCGCGCACAGTGCACAGGGGGAGAGCGGGACGCCGACGCTTTCGCGGCCAAGGAGCCGATTCCGGGCCCTGATTCGCCTAGCCTTGATTCAGGCTACATCGACTGACGTACCGGCTGCGAGTTGACAGGTTCGGCAGGGACGGCAAGACTGCCCTCTTGCCGCATGCCTGTTCGCTCGCCAGGTGCGACAGCGCTATTCCAGGTTTTGTGCTTTCATACTTGTGCAAGGAGACGTGAGGCGAAGATGGACTCGAAGGTCACCATCCCGGCGCTGCAGCAGATGAAGCGCGACGGGCGCAAGATCGTCGGGGTGGTCGCCTGGGACTACCAGATCGCGCAGATCGTGGACCGTGCCGGGGTCGACATCGTCTCGGTCGGTGACACGGTCGGCATGAACCTCTGGGGCCAGCCGAACCCCCTCGAGGTGACCATGGACCAGATGGTGGTCGTGAGTCAGGCGGTCCGCCGCGGTGTGAAGCGAGCGCTGGTCAGCGTCGACTTCCCCTTCGGCCCCTTGCAGGAGGGCACCGACAGCGCCGTGCGAGCCGCCATCCGCCTGGTCAAGGAGGCGGGTGTCGATCTGGTCAAGCTCGACGGCGCCTCGGATTTCCCTGAGGCCGTCACCGCCATCGCTCGCGCTGGCATCCCCGTGTTCGCCCAGTTCGGCATCACGCCGCAGACGGCCCTGCACTTCGGCATGGAGTACCAGGCGATGTCGAAGCCGGGAGCCCAGATCCCGGCGGAGATGAAGGAACAGCTCATCGCGGAGGCGCAGCGACTGGAGCAGGCTGGGGCGTCTCTACTGGACTTCACCAACTCCGGACCGGTTGTCGGACCGGACGTGACGAAGGCTGTATCCATCCCCGTGCTGGGCGGCTTCGGCGGCGGTCCATGGCTCGATGGACGGGTCCGGATGGCTCACGCTGCCATCGGCTATGGCGCGTCGGCGCTGGACAGCGAAGAGGATCGGTACGCCAACGTCGCGCAGACGGCGTTGGGCGCCATCAGGGCCTATGCTGATGACGTGCGTGCCGGACGCCAGATCAAGGGCGGTGTGCCGACCACGCCCGCGCCGTGACCGCTGCAATCCTGACGCCGGACGGCGCCGCGCCGCTCCAGCAGGCTTGGCGAAAGAACCGACCAGAAGGGGATTGACGTGTCCACCGCCGTAGTCGACGGGCTCGCGACGCACTTCGAGGTGGTGGGCTCTGGCCCGCCCCTGCTGATGTTCTCGCCGGGTGGGTTCAACGCGGCCATGGAGAATTGGAGGAAGCAGGGCGTCTACGGCAAGTTCAAGCCCTTGGACCACATCTCCAAGCAGTACACCTGCATCGCCTTCGATCGGCGCGAAGCCGGGACATCCGGCGGTCGGGTGGAGCGGATCACCTGGTCTGACTACGTGGCACAGGCCAAGGGGCTGCTCGACCACCTGGACATCGGCCAGGCCCACATCATGGGCGGCTGCCAGGGGTGCGCCCCGGCCGCCGCGTTCGCCGTGGCTCATCCCGAGGTCGTGCTGAGCATGGTCCTGTTCTGGCCCACCGGAGGGGCGAGATACCGGATCAGAAGCCACTCCCAGTTCGCCGAGCACCTGGCCTACGTCCAGGAGCACGGCTTGGAGGCCGTGGTCTCGCTGGCAAAGAGCCATGACAAGGGCTTCAGCCAGGATGCGCGGATCGGGCCCTGGGGCCCGGTGCTGCGCCATGACCCGTCCTTCGCCGAGGAGTTCGTCCGCCAGGACCCGGACCGGTACAGCCTCGTGGTCTCCGGCATGGTCCGCGGGCTGATCGACCGCGACACCGCCCTGGGGGCAGAGCCGGAAGACCTGCTCCGCCTCGACACCCCGGCCCTGGTCATCCCGGGCCATGACGCCGCCCACGGCACGTCGGCTGCCCGCTACCTGGAGGAGTGCATCCCTGGTTCGCAGTACTGGGATGCTCCGGTGCCGGAGCAGACGGAGAAGACGGTGGCCCCGCGGATCCTCGAGTTCCTGAATTCGGTGTCCGCTCGCAACTCCTGACGCCATCCCAGGCGCCCATGATCGATGGTGGCGGCGAGTCAGGGATGACGATCGCTGTCGCCGTCGTCTCAACCTCTGCCGGCGCCCCGATCCCCGAGGTGCCGAGGATCCCGCACACCCCCGGTGCGTGATCCGCGTCACCTCCGGAAACCCGAGCAACGACGGGGTGGTCCTGGGCACCTGGTGTCAGATGAACGGGAGGCAGTCTTTGTCGGGGACGACCGTGCTGATCACGCTGTCAGGTCGTGCGTTCCCGGGGCGAAGAGCTCTGCCACGGTGGGCGCGCGGTCCAGGATCTTCTGGGTCACGGCGTGCTGGATGAGCTGCTCGATGACCTGCCGGTTGGGCTCGATCCCGTAGGGCAGGGGATCGCCGCCGGTGATCTCCAGAACGCGCCGGTAGGTCTGGTCGGCCGGGCTGGGGTCCTCGATCTCGTCTGAGCGCAGGCGCTGGACGTAGAGCTCCTTGGATTGGGCGAAGGCGCTGAAGACGTCCGCAGCCAGGTCGGGATGCGCATCGAGGAGGTCGTCTTTGACCACGACCAGGTGGTTGATGGGGTACAGGCCGCGCTGTACCAGCGCGTCGTACCCCGCCTGCTGCGGATCCGGGATGAGCGGGGCCACATCGGGGTGGTCGACCTTGACGCCGATTGCGGCAGGCAGTTCGCCCGTGCGCAACATCTCCTCGATGTCCTGGCCCTCCTCCACGGGCACCACGTTCGCCGGGGGGCGGTACTCCGCCACGTGCTCGTCGCCGGAGAGCGCCCAGGTGACCCGACTCAAGTCGACGCCGTGCTCGTCTTGCAGGATGCTGCGCGCCCAGACGCCGGTCGTGACCGTGTACCCACGGTTCACCCCCACCCGCTGGCCCTCCAGGTCCTTGGGCGTGCGGATCCCCGCCTTGGTGTTGCACAGGATGGCGCCATGGTGGAAGTCGCGCACCAGGAAGACGGGCAACGCGGTGAAGCGCTTGCCGTGCGCCTTGGCGCACAGGTAGGTGGTCAACGCCATCTCGCAGATGTCGAACTCCAGCCCGCGCACCATGCGGCGGAACGCATGGACGAGCACCGGGACCTCTTCGAAGTCGAACGCGAACGTCTGCGGCGTCACCGTGCCGTCCTTCAAGGCCCGGTTGTTGCCCTGCGTGCGGGTGACGGTCTTCAGCTGCATGTCGGCCATGGGTGCGCTCAGCTCTCTCAAACCGGGTCCAGGATCACACGCGCCCGGGCTGTCGTGGCGGCCAGAACCTTCCATGAACCGGCGGCCGATCGCAAGCACCTGTCGGCCGCGGGGCGCTCGGGCGTCGGGGTGGCGCGCGGTAGGGTGATCCGCGTCCACCACAGCGAAGGAAGGCGTTCGACATGGGAGAACAGGTGCTGGCGGCCGTCAGAACGGCCCCGGGCAAGACCGAGATCAGGGAGTTCCCCATGCCCGAGATCTCCGATGACGACGCCCTGATGAAGGTCGAGGTCGCGGGCATCTGCGGCACCGACGTCAAGCTCTACTCGGCACCGCGGACCAGCGACCCCGTGATCATGGGGCACGAGAACATCGGCATCCTGGTCAAGGCCGGACCCAAGTTCACCCAGCGCCACGGGGTGAAGGAGGGGGATCGGGTCTTCGTCGAGCACTATGTCGGCTGCTACCACTGCGAGTTCTGCCGCCGGGGCGACTACCGGCACTGCTACGCCACCGACTGGCGGGAGAACCCCGACGCGCGTCGCTACGGCTACACCTCCGCGGACAACCCGCACCATCTGTGGGGCGGCTTCGCCCAGTACGTGTACCTGCCGTGGAACGCGGTCGTGCACAAGGTGCCCGACAACGTCTCGGCCGAGTTGGCCGGCATCGTCACTCCCATGTCCAACGGCATCCAATGGGCGCTGCTGGACGCGGGCGTGGGCTACAACTCAAGCGTGCTGATCCAGGGACCCGGCCAGCAGGGGCTGTCACAGGTCGTCGCCTGCAAGCAGGCCGGCGCCTCGCTGATCATCGTGACCGGCACGACCAAGGACGCCGCGCGCCTGGAGCTGGCCAAGACCCTGGGCGCAGACCATGTCATCGACGTGCAGAAGGAGGACGCCCTGCAGCGCGTCATGGAGATCACCGACGGAGAGGGCGTGGACGTCTCACTCGACTGCACCTCCGGCGCGGGCACGACCCCGGTGCTGTTCGGCATCGACGCGCTCAAGCGCAAGGAGGGCGTCATCGTCATCCAGGGCGAGCTGGCGGCCTTCCCGGACTTCCCCGTCAAGAAGATGACCGAGAAGGCGATCACCATCAAGAGCGCGCGCGGCCACAGCTACCAGGCCTGCGAGCTGGCGCTGGAGCAGCTGGCGTCCAAGCGCTTCCCCTTGGACCTGCTGACGACTCACACCTTCGGCCTGCAAGACGCAGACCTGGCCATCCGGACCGTGGGTGGTGAGGGCGACGAGGGCGTCATCCACGTGTCGCTTTTGCCGTGGAAGGAGGCGGCGGTCTAGCCTGCGCCTCCCGCTGCGCGCCCGCCCGCATGTCCATGCGCGCCGCGCTCATCACCGCGCGCTCGATCATCTGTCGTGAGAAGGGAACCAGATGGGCTTGGTCGTCCAGAACATCCGCCGTGCCGATCGCTCGAGCGTCGAGGGGCTCGCCCAGCTCGGGGTGGCGACGGTGCACGAGGCCCAGGGGCGCAGTGGGTACCTGGATCCGCGGCTGCGGCCGATCTACCCCGGCGCCCACATCGCCGGTACCGCGGTGACGGTCAGCGTGCCGCCCGGGGACAACTGGATGCTGCACGTGGCCGTCGAGCAGTGCCAGGAGGGCGACATCCTGGTCGTGTCCCCGACGTCGCGATCCGAGTCCGGCTACTTCGGCGAGCTGCTGGCCACGGCGCTCTCGGCGCGCGGGGTTCGCGGGCTTGTGATCGATGCCGGCTGCCGTGACGTCGCCGACCTCACCAAGATGGGTTTTCCGGTCTGGTCGAGCTGCGTGGCGGCGACCGGCACCGTCAAGGAGACGCTGGGTGACGTGAACGTCCCGCTCGTGTGCGCCGGGCAGCTGATCAATCCGGGCGACGTCATCGTCGCCGATGACGACGGCGTGGTGGTGGTCGAACGCCGGCGGGCCGCCGAGGTGCTGGAGGCCTCCCTGGCAAGGGAGGAGAAGGAAGCCGAGGCTCGCAGGCGCTACCAGGCGGGGGAGCTCGGCCTGGACACGAACCGCATGCGAGAGCCCCTGGCCCAGAAGGGCCTGCGGTACATCGAGCAGGAAGGAAGCAGCTCAGCATGATCATCGATTGCCACGGTCACTACACCACGGCCCCGGCCGCGCAGCAGCAGTTCCGCAACGACCAGCTCGCTCGACTGGACGATCCGAGCCGGCCGGCCCCGGGACCGGCGGACATCAGCGACGACGAGATCCGCGAGAGCATCGAGACCAACCAGCTCGCGCGGCTGCGTGAGCGTGGCTCCGACATGACGATCTTCTCCCCGAAGGCGTCCGGCATGGAGCACCACGTCGCTGATCTCGCCACGGCCCAGACCTGGGCCCGGGCGAGCAACGATCTGATCCACCGCGTGGTCGGTCTGTTCCCAGAGCACTTCATCGGTGTGTGCCAGCTGCCGCAGTCACCCGACTCGCCGATCGAGGGCACTCTCGATGAGCTCAACCGCTGTGTGGAGGAGCTGGGGTGCGTCGGCCTCAACCTGAACCCGGATCCCTCGGGTGGGTACTGGACGTCGAAGCCCCTCACCGACGAGTACTGGTTCCCGCTGTACGAGCGCATGGTGGAGCTGGACGTCCCGGCCATGATCCACGTCTCGGCTTCGTGCAACCCCAACTTCCACGCGACCGGCGCCCACTACATCAATGCCGACACCACGGCCTTCATGCAGCTGATCCAGGGCGATCTCTTCCAGCGGTTCCCGAGCCTGCGCTTCGTGATCCCGCACGGTGGCGGGGCGGTGCCCTACCACTGGGGTCGCTATCGCGGCCTCGCCGACAGGCTGGGTCGCCCGCCGCTTGCCGAACACCTGATGCGCAACGTCTTCTTCGACACCTGCGTCTACCACCAGCCGGGTGTCGACCTGCTGTTCCGAGTCATCGACATCGACAACATCCTGTTCGGCTCCGAGATGTTCGGTGCCGTCCCGGGCATCGACCCGCAGACGGGCTTCTACTACGACGACACCAAGCGCTACGTCGAAGGGCAGAACCTGGCAGAAGACGCCAAGCACAAGGT
>Ga0075527_10000346_pt1 | contig 10574 bp, 7 predicted proteins | sample NGEPer11B_FD_74784 | JGI IMG/M metagenome (GOLD analysis project Ga0075527, IMG submission 74784) | Arctic peat soil microbial communities from the Barrow Environmental Observatory site, Barrow, Alaska, USA - NGEE Permafrost305-11B | ecosystem: Environmental > Terrestrial > Soil > Wetlands >...
CGGGATCGGTGCGGGTGAGACGACGTAACGTATCATGGTGCGGGGACAGGTCCATGATGAGATTCCTCCTGACTGCCGGTATCATCCTCCTGCACAAGAACTTTTGTCAATCTGCTTAGGAAATTCGGTACTGAGCAGTTGATCGCCGCAATTGCAATCAGTTCCGCACGGGGTGTCGCGGCGCAAATGCAGTGGACGGACCTACCCTGCTGCTGTTTCCATCCCCGCCAGGCGGGCTTGCGCCGCCACCGCGACGCCGATCGCGATTACCCCACCGATGATCGAGATCACTTGACCGCCATCCGAACCCCACTGGTCGATCGCGACCCCGGCAAGCACCGCTCCCATGGCGGCACCCGTCGCCACCGACGCCGAGAACCATCCGAACCCTTCCCGCAGGGCGTTCGCGGGGACACCGCGCTCGATCAGGCTGCTGCCGGTGATCGCCCAGGGCGAGATGCCGATCCCCGCGAACAGGACGCACACGATCATCGCCGTCATCGATGCGGCGAGCGCGGTGGGGATCATCCAGATTCCGACCCAGGCCACACTGACAACCAGTCGCCATCGCAAAGGTTGCGACATCGGCACGACACCGTACAGCACGGCCGCGATCAGGCTGCCGACGGTGAAGATCGCGATCAGCGCGCTCGCCATTCCTTCCGATCCCAACTCCTCGGCGAAGGCCACCAGCGAGAGCTCGATCGAACCGAACATCATTCCCATCCCAATTCCGGTGCCGGTCATCATCAATACGGCAGGGTTGCGCAGGACCGATGTGGAGTCGATGTCCGATGCGGCAGTGCCATGCCGCGAAAGCTCCGGCAGCCGCATCAGCCCCAGGCTGGCGATGGCGGTCATGACCAGCGAGACGATCAACCCGAGCGACGGTGTGATCTTCAGCGCGAGGAACACGACCAGCGCGGGACCGATGATAAAGGAGACCTCTTCCAGCACCCCTTCCAGCGCGTACGCTCGGTCGAGGTCGCGACCGCGCTCGACATGCAGCGGCCAACGGGCGCGGGAAAACGACCCGTACGGCACCGATGACCCACCGATGACGGCGGCCGACAGCAACAACACTGGCGCCGGCGCATCGGCGTAGGCGGTGACGATCAGCGCGATGACGCCGAGAACCTGGATAAGAAGAGTCGCGGTCAGCACCGACCGCGTGCCGTGACGATCGGCCAGCCGCCCGATCCTGGGGGAGGCAAAGGCGCTCACCAACGTCTGGCTCGCCCCGACCAGTCCCGCCAGGCCGTACTCGCCGGTGATGCCCTGGATCAGCAGGATGCAACCCAATGCCCGCATCGCCAGCGGCAGCCGCCCAATGAACCCCGGCAAGACAAAGGCCAGATGATCGGGTTTGAAGATCAGCTCGCGCCAGGTGAATGCGGTCGAGGCCAACAGGTTCTCCTGTTCGGAGCGAGAGTTTGTCATGTCAGCAGTCTACGACCGAAGCGGGTCAGGCTCTGTCCGGTTTGGCGAGCGACGTCGCAGCCTGTTCGCCCCGGCAAGGACCACGACCATCGCGATGCCACCGGCCACGACCCCGACCGCCTGTCCACCGCGCGTCCCGAACGCATCGATCACGATCCCGCTGATGATGCTGCCGATGGCGACACCGCTGGCGATGGCCGAGCCAAGCCAGGCAAAGGCCTCGTTGAGCCGGCGCCGGGCGGCCAGCCCCTCGACCACGGTGTTGGCCGCGATCATCGTCGGTGCGATCCCCAGCCCGGTCAGGAAGACCGCGACCGCCATGAACGGAATCGAATTGGCAAGCAGGATCGGGATCGTGGTGAAGGTGAGGGCGACCGACGAGATTACGAAGCGACGTTGCGGCGGTGTCGACCACCCGCGACTGCCGGTGATGATCGCCGCGACCATGCTGCCAAACGCGAAGGTGGCGGCCAGGTAACTGGCTGCGCCGGGCGACCCCTGCTCTTCGGCGAACGCCACGATCATCAATTCAACCGCGCCGAAGATGACACCAAGGGAGAAGAGCGACGTCACGAGTATTTGCACGCCTCGATTGCCAATCACGGAGCGGTCATCCTCGGCGCCGCCGCCGCGACCAACTCCCGCGGCGCGGGTTTCGTGTTCCGCATGCCGTGGCTGCATGGCGAGCGTGACGCTGGCGATGGCGACGAACAGGATCACCGCAAGGAGACCGGCGGAGGGAAAGACGCCAATGGCGAGCGGCACGACGATGATGGGGCCGAGAATGAAACCGATCTCGGTGGCGATGCTTTCCAGCGCATAGGCCTTTTCGAGCGCCGGACCTGGTCCCAGCGTGGTTGCCCATCGAGCGCGGCTCAGTGATGGAAAGGGCATCGTTGACAGCCCGATGATTGCCGAAAACCCGAAATACAGGAATGCTGGCAAGCCAACGTAGACGGCGAGGATGAGCCCGGCGATGCCCACCGTGTGGGCAAGCAGCGTCCACAGCAGCACCGGGCGATCGCCATAGCGATCGGTGAGCGCGCCGAGCCGGGGCGACGCCATAGCGGCGACAAGCGTGGTCGCGGCGCCGACACTGCCCGCCAGACCGTAGGAGCCGGTCAGCTCCTCGATCATCAGGATCGTGCCAAGCGGGCGCATCGGCATGGGGATGCGCCCGATGATGGTGGCGATGAAAAAGACGAGCGCGCCGGGGGTTCGCAGCAGGTCGCGGTATCCGGGCGCACGCGACGACGGGTTGTGGCGCATACGTTGGTGATATCCATAACGCGACAGGCGATGAGTTGAGGTGGGCCGATGGGCGGCGCCCGGCTATCTTCGCACGTCGCCGTTCTCTGCCGCCAGCGGGTATTGATGCAGGTTGGGACACACCGACGGCTGGCGCCACGGCTGCCCTGGTGGGCCCACATTTGCGACACAGTCGGTTGGCGTCGATGTGCCCCGCATGACAAGGGCGCGTTTCACACCAGGAGTAACAAGATGCACCAGATATTGCGCGGTGCCATTGCCGGATTGATCGCGACCGGACTGATGACCATCGTGATCACTGCCGGGCAACAGCTCGGCCTCCTTCGCACCCCGCCGCCAACGCAGGTCACGACCAGGATCAGCAATCGCCTCGGGACCGACCGTGAGCCGCCGCAACCCGAGTTCACCGCCGGGGCACTGGTTGTCCATGCCGGGTTCGGTGCTGTCGCTGGTGCGGTCTACACGTTGATCCGGCCCCTATTGCCGGATTCCTCCATCGCCGCGGGGCTGCTGTTCGGCGGCGCGGTGTGGGGCATCACCTATTCCGGCGTCCTGCCCGCCCTGAACGTCTACCCGCAACCCGGCGACGATCGCGGCTCGCGCGTGGCGGTGATGATCGCGGCGCACGGGGTCTACGGTGTCACCCTCGCCGAGGCGGAGCGCCGCCTGACAGCCCGTTGACCGGTAGTTCGCGCTGATCGAAGCGGAGATCGTTCACCAATCAGGTAGCGCCGGGTCTTGTACCCGGTGACCACGACAACGAAAACCCTCAGGCGAGAATTGGCGCCATCAAGCATCCTCGGGTAAAGACGCGAAGCTACATGTCCCGGCCTGCCGCGTCGCCAAACGCTTCGCCCAGCCGCCGCAGCGCCGGAGAGACATCCTTCGGATCGAGGCGCACATCGAGGATGCAGGGCGTCCCGTGGACGTCAGTGGCGGCCGGGATTGCGTTGTCCAGGTCGGCTTCGGTATTTACCAGGTACGAGCGCTGCCGCCGAACAACGCTGGAAGCTGCGTGTAATCCCACGGCAGCACATCGTTGAAGGCGCCGTCGATCATCAGCCGCTCCGTCACATAGCCAGCGTTGTTGAAGATAACGACAATGGGGCTCAGGCCAAACCGGATCGAGGTCGAGAGCTCCATGCCGGTCATCTGGAAGGAGCCATCCCCCGCCTGCATCGGCGCGGTGTCCCGTCCCCACATCGTCCGGGCGACATGCCCGGCGCAGCGTTATTCGAATCCGAACCCTGCACATGCCCGGTCCTGCATGGTCGCGATAGTGCCAAACTGTCGAGCATGGTGCGGCGCCGGTGGCTGGATACGCGAAGCGGCTATCCTTCGTGCATCACGGAACCGGTGTGGGGCGCGACTGGTACTACGTGCGGGTCCGCCAGGACAACGGGCAGTGGGCGTGGAGCTCTCCCATCTGGGTTGGAAATCGTCGATAATCAGGTGGTCAGGCGCCAGGCTTGAGGCAACGACCTATTGGTATCAAACCTGCAATCACCTATCGTGTTAACTCCCGGGTGTTGATCAGTATGCCCGGCAGTACCTGCCTACAATTGAAAGGGCGCCCGTTTCATGACCGACACATCGCGACACGTTGAGACGATCCGGCTCGGAGTCATCGGAACCGGACTCGCTGTGGAGAAGCTGCACTGGCCGGCGCTGAAACGGCTGCGGGATCGCTTTCAGGTGACGGCCTTCGCCGATACGAATCGAGCCAGCGCCGAGCATTTCGCCGCCTACAGCGGTACCTCGATGGATGGCTTCGTCGAGGATTATCACGATCTGCTGCGGCGGGACGATGTCGATGCGGTGCTGATTTCCCTGCCGATTCCGCTGAACTACCCGGTGACCAGGGAGACGCTGGAGGCGGGCAAGCATGTGATCTGCGAGAAGCCGACCGGCGCCAACGCGGATGAGGCCACCGCCTTTGCCGAGATGCAGGATGAGTTCCCCGACCGGACCATGTTGATTGCCGAGAACTGGTTCTACCGCGACGATCTGCGGCTCGCCCGATCCCTGCTCGATGATGGATTGATCGGTCGGATGCACCTGGTCTCCTGGCGGTCCGTCTCCCAGCTCGTGCCGAGGGAAGGTGAGTTTTCGAGCACGCCATGGCGACAGCACGCCGAATATGTGGGCGGACCGCATCTCGATGGCGGGGTGCATAACATCGCCCAGATCCGGCTGCTGTGTGGTGACGCCGCGCGCATCGTGGGCGAGACGCAGGACGCCAACGGACTCTTTGCCGGCCCGTCGGATTTGTCGCTGACTATCCGCTTCGTCAGTGGCGCGGTCGGCAACCTCACCGTGGCCCACCCGGAGCTTGCCGTGCCTGACGAGCCCAACGATATGCGACTGTATGGGACGGAGGGGGTCATGTCGGTCGGCCGGGAAGGCACCCGCATCTTCTGGCCGGATGGGCGTGTCGAACGCTGGAAGGTCGACCAGGCCGATGCCGGGTATTACAACGAGTTCCTGAATTTCCACGAGGCGCTCAACGGCGATGCGCCGCTGATCGGGACGATCGCCCAGAGCGCGCGCAACATGGAGTGGATCACGCGGGGCATCACCTCGGCGGAGCGGGGTCAGGTGATGAAGATGTCACCACGCCCGACCACCCTGTCGGCGAATGCGGTTCCGCTCTGGCGGCCGGCGGGCGCTGACGGGCTCTTCGATGGGCTCGATGTCAACGTCCAGCACGACAAGGACATCTCCTGACGCGAAGACCGGCTTGGCCACCCGAGAACGCTGACAGGGCTGCCAGGTTTCGAGTTTGGGGATATTGCCCGTGCTTGGCGGCGATTCATGCGGCTCGGAAATTGACGCGCGCGGTATAATTAAAAGTGAAATGACGTTCGTGGTGGGAAATACGGCAACCCACGCCTTTTCAGGAGATCTCCGATGGCTGCCTGCGGAGCGAGCGTCATTTTCCTTCCCTCTTGATCATCCAATCCGCCGATAGACGATCCATTTGGCCGCCTCGAAGCGGGTACATGGTGACAACATTCCAACTTCCCGTCTGATCCTCACCAAAGATCATGTCGTTGAGGTGGCGACCATCCGAAAACAGAACATGCCACCCTCCCCGATTTCCGGGTTCACGGCCAGCCGCTTTCCACCCTGCGAGAAGCTCGTTGATCCGCTCGATGCGAGCACGAAGCTTGGGACGCTGGTGTAAGACGAGTTCACGCTTGGCCGCTGACCACCGCAACACAGGTGCGTCAATGCCGAGCGCCTGTTGCAGGTCTTTGGGCAACACCACCCGGTGCTCGGCATCCTCCCATACCGCTACCGGCAGCGCTTCTTCATTCCAGATACCACCAGGATGTCGCCGCGCCGCCGGGTTATAGAGGTTGACCTCGATTGGGGAACTCGACGCCACGTCTTGCAACACCTCCCTCCACCCCGCTGAAACACACGCATGCCCGAACCGGATCGTGCCGCTCTCCCGCGACGGCGCTCATCGTGATCTGTCCATTGCTCGCGCCAAACGGGCAGGCGGGGTTACGGCAACCGTGACCGCCTGACCCGCCACACCGCCACGATGACGATGAGCATCGTGACGAGCAGCATCACCAGCGGCACGAAATTCGAATCCTCTTCGTCGGCCTCCCCGAGCCCGGTCGTGGGCAGGGTGGTGACGATGTCGCCTGATCCTGATCGAGAAGAGCCGCTCGCGCTGGTGACCTGGCTTGGTGTGTCCGATTGTGGGCTGGTGACGCGCGGCGGGTCAGGTGGAGCGACGGGAGACGCCCGCGGGTCGGCGCCGGCCTTGGGCAGGACGAGCGGCTCCATCATCACCGATCCGTTTCCGAGGACATCGTTGAGCTCGACCGGGAAGGCCATATCGAGGTAGGGCTCCATCTCCCGGAGCGAGATCGTGTAGTGACCGGGAGGGAGCTCGGCGATCCGCACCCGGACTTCGCTGGGACCGCGCACATCGACCCCGATCGTGACGGCCAGCTCGGGGAACAGCGGCCGGCACTGGGAGATATCCGTACCGTCGATGCAGATTGTGGAACCGATCGGGAACGCGCCACCATCCGCGAGGACGAGCGGCAGCTCGATAGCCAGCAGGGAGGGATCCGGATCGACGTTCGGTATTGATGCGGGCGTGCCGGTCGGAGACGGAGTGCCGGTTGAGCCTGGCGTCGAAGTCTTAGACGGCAGCGGGGTCGTCGTCGTGACGGGCGTGGATGTTTCTCTGGGAGCCAGCGTGCTGGTCGATGTCGGGATCAACGTTCCGGTCGGCTCAATCGTGGCGGTGCTGGTTGATGTCGGGATCAACGTTCCGGTCGGCTCGCTCGTGGCGGTACTGGTCGATGCCGGGATCAACGTCCCGGTCGGCTCGCTCGTGGCGGTGCTGGTCGATGTCGGGATCAACGTCCCGGTCGGTTCAATCGTGGCGGTACTGGTCGATGCCGGGATCAACGTCCCGGTCGGTTCAATTGTGGCGGTACTGGTTGATGTCGGGATCAACGTCCCGGTCGGTTCAATTGTGGCGGTACTGGTTGATGTCGGGATCAACGTCCCGGTCGGTTCAATTGTGGCGGTGCTGGTTGATGTCGGGATCAACGACCCGGTCGGCTCGCTCGTGGCGGTGGGCGCGAGTGTGTACATGGTCGAGGCCGATTCACAGCTCTGGGTGTCACCATCGGATATGCACACGCTGAACGCCTGAGCTCCTGTCACCGCCAAACCGTTGAACGTGCCGGTGACGTCCATGTCCCAGAAATCGGTGCCTCCCGACGGCTTGCCGTAGGTGAAGCCACTCGTATCCACCGCGTGTGGTTCAGCCGGGCACGAGTCCTGGCCGCTGCCATTCGAGCAGGCAAGCTGGATCCCCATGGCGACGAAGTTCCCTGGCAGTGAAAGCGCGATGCCGACATTGGTCCCGCCCGGACCGCCCACGACCGATCGGCTGCTGAAGGTGATGATTTGCGGACCCGAAACCGTTGCTGGATCGACCGAGATTTCGGTGACATCGAGCACGTTGAGGTACAGCACAAGCTCGCCGGTGAATGCTGGCTGTCCCTCGGTTTTGAGCGTCCTGGGCAATGAATGGTATCCCGCCGTTGTCATCGTATAGGGATAATTCTTCTGATGTTCCCAACCTGAAACGTTCCTGCCCGCGTCGACGTCGGCCTGGCTGGTGTAGGTCACACAGAACTTCCCGGCGCCATCCGGCTCGAACACGCAGGTGGTGAAGGGGAACGGCAGCGGCCCGGACGAATTGCTCACGGAGTAGCTCGGTCGGAAGGCAAGCGTCTCGCCGCTGGTCCCTGTTGCGCTTGCCGTGGCCGTCGGTGGAATCGAGGTCGCGGTTGGCGGAACCCTGGTCTCTGTCGCCGGTGGAGTGTCCGTCGGGGCCGTGGTCGCCGTCGGTTCGAGCGTCGGGGTGTTGGTTGGAACAGGGGTACCCGTAGGCTCCAGTGTCGGCGTATCAGTTGGCTCCAGCGTGGGCGTGTTGGTGGGAACCGTGGTAGCGGTCGGCTCGAGTGTTGCCGTGGCGGTCGGCGTTTCGTTGCCAGCAACTGTCAATGTCGCATCCGCGCAGGTGGTGCTTGTGTTAATCGTGCTGCATGCCGAGAACGTTTTGGCGCCCGCTATTGTGGAGGGGGTCATCTGTCCAATGATGGCGATGGAAAATCGGTCCGCCTGATCATGAATCTTTTGGTACTGAAAGCCGGATTCATTGACCGCGATCCCCGAGGGGCATGGAGCGGACGAGTTCGTGTTGTGACATTGGAGATCGCCGATGGATGTTACCGTGAAGTCGGCCGGCAAGGTGAATGAAACTATCTCGGTCTCGCCTCTGCCGCCAAGGATCATGTTTGTGAACGTGACGGTGATGTCCTCGGTACCGATGACCGACGCAGGTTCAACCACTGCCGTCGCGTCGGTAACATAGGGTTGGACGAGAATGTCTGGGTAGTAATTCACTCCTGGACGTGGCATCCAGGTCAGGCTTTGACCAAAATAGCCGTTCCCTGTTGTTGTTTGCACCAGATGGTATTCATAGTTGGTCGCGACAATCGATTGATTGGTTACGTCGCTCGCGTCGTCATAGGTGAAGCAGTCAACGACGTCATTTGTCTTCAAGTAGATAAAGCAGGTTGTGATTGGGTATGGAACATCATCCCCATTGATTGCCTCGTAATTTGGTTTAAACGTGTATGTGCCGTTGGCCGCATCCGCGGATAGCGGCACCATCGGCAACAGGCCAGCAAGCAGCATCGCAATGGCGATCCAGCGCCATCGATGAACGAGTCCCGTTCCCCCCACAGACATGGACAATGCCTCCGTGCGACACAACGACACCACCTGATTTCCCGCCCAATACGCCGCGGAAGCCGTCAGATGGAGTGCTGCAATGCTCTGGAATTGTTGGGTACCCTGATTAGCTCTTCCCATCCTGCCAGCGCGTTGCCCAAATGTCAATCCCTGTTTTCGCCAATCGCCGGGTATTCACTGGCTTTTACCACCTGACGCAAGGTTCGAGATGACCAGCCCGAGCGCCGTCGCCAGGCCGTCCATCGAATGGGGTTGGAGATCAAAAAACGCGGTCCTGATTCGAATCAGGACCGCGTCGCGTCGTCGCTCTGGAGGCGCCAGCCGGATTCGAACCGGCGATCAGGGTTTTGCAAACCCGTGCCTTACCGCTTGGCCATGGCGCCACGGCTTCATGTTTCAGGACACCGGTTTTCCCAATGTCCTGACGCACGATTATACCATGCAGCCCCGGTCGTCTTCGCGCTTCCGGCACAGGATTTTGACCGTCGCGCGACTGGAATCAGCCCGATTCTGACGCTGCCACAACCAACTCTTCGAACACGGCGATCGGCAGGTCAACCAGTGATTCGACCGAGCGGTCAGCGTCGAGCCCGGTGTGGTGCGGACCGACCCCGATCGCGGTCATCCCCGCCCGGTGCGCGCCGAGCACACCAGCGGCGGCGTCCTCCACCACGACGGCGCGGCGTGGCGCGACCCCGATTCGTTTCGCCGCCAGGAGGAAGACATCCGGCGCGGGCTTGCCCTGTTCGACATCCTCGCTGCCGGCCCAACCGTCCATCACATCCTTTAGGCCGGTGACGTCGAGGATGATCTCCAGGTTCTTCACCGGCGCGGAGGTCGCTACGGCATGCTTCCAGCCGTCATGCCGAAGACGTTCAAGCATCTCCCATACACCCGGCAGCACCACCAGCCCCTGCGCGGCGACCACCTGCCGGTAATGCGCTTCCTTGGCGTCGCCGATGCGGCGGATTTCGGTCAGGGCGATCTCTTCACCGAGCAGATCGCGCAGCCATTCGTCGTTGCGCAGACCGAAGCCTTTCAGGAAGGCGGGGTAATCGAGATCGATTCCTTCCGGCGCGAGCAGCGCCCGCCATGATTCGTAATGATGCCGCGCGGAGTCGATCAGCGTGCCGTCAAGGTCCCAGATGACGCCGCGTTGCGACGCGGAATGCGCGGCATTCGCTGAGGTGGTGATGGTCAAGAAACCTCGTCCTTCAGTAATTGGCGGTACGGTCGTCCGGCGACATGGATCATTGTCCTCGAACACGAGGAGATCGATCAAAACCAGCGGCGCTGAATGCCGGTACAGCGCATCAGCACGATATGCTTTCACGGTGAACCGCCTGTATCACGATTGTTGGAGCACCGCTCATCGGAAAACCTCCGCATGGAAACCCCCGGCTTCAGCCGTGGGGAGGAAACGCGGCATTATCACACGTTTTCTGATATACTGTGAAGCATGGAACGTGAGACCGCCTACCGCTCCCGCTGCTACCCGAACAGCACCCAGCGCCGTGACCTGGCGCGGACATTCGGTGCTGCCCGGTTCGTCTATAACTGGG
>Ga0075527_10000347_pt1 | contig 10573 bp, 11 predicted proteins | sample NGEPer11B_FD_74784 | JGI IMG/M metagenome (GOLD analysis project Ga0075527, IMG submission 74784) | Arctic peat soil microbial communities from the Barrow Environmental Observatory site, Barrow, Alaska, USA - NGEE Permafrost305-11B | ecosystem: Environmental > Terrestrial > Soil > Wetlands >...
GCAACGTCGCAGGGAACCCGAACGCATCCTGAAGAGCGACGAACGCGGCGTTCACCATGCCATCGCCTTCCGCAGACGCTTCGATGTGTTCCTCCCCGCGGTCGACCCTGACGGTCGCCACGGGGGGTTCCTGATCGCCACCCCTGAGATAGAGTCCGACGAGTTTGACGACGTCGGCAGCGATCCCCGTTTCCTCTTCGACGATCGCCCTGAGCCCTTCCTCAGAGATCTCGCCTTTGCGGTCCGCGAGCTTCTTGAAGCGACCGAAGGCCTTCTGAAAGTCGACGTCTTCGAGTCGGACACCCATCTTGCCGAGAGCGTCGGCGAAGGCGGCCCTGCCGGAGTGTTTCCCGAGCACAAGGGACGATCTCTGGCCGACGTCCTCGGCGTTCATGATTTCGTAGGTCTGCCGGGACTTCAGGACCCCGTGCTGGTGAATTCCCGCCTCGTGAGCGAACGCATTGCGACCAACGACAGCCTTGTTGAACTGCACCGGATATCCCGTGAGGCGGGAGACGAGACGTGACGTTTCGAAGATCTGCGTCGTGTCTGCGGCGACGGTGACAGGGTAGTGATCTTGGCGGGTCTTGACCGCCATGATGATCTCCTCTGTCGAGGTGTTGCCCGCCCGTTCCCCGATGCCATTGATGGCACACTCGATCTGTCGCGCACCCGCGCCGATCGCCGCCAACGAGTTCGCAACCGCCATTCCGAGGTCGTTGTGGCAATGCGTCGAAATGATGATGTTCTCGTTGCCGTCGCGTACCTCGCGAACCACGCGCCCGATCAGCGCCGCAAACTCCTCCGGCACGGCATAACCGACCGTGTCAGGGATGTTGATCGTCGTGGCACCGGCAGCGACTGCCGCCTTGCAGGCCTCAATCACGAAGTCCGGATCGGATCGTGTCGCATCCTGGGGGGAGAACTCGACGTCGTCGCAGTAGCTCCTCGCCCTCGTCACACCTTCGGTAATCGACGCGAGCACTTCGGCAGGGCTGATGTTGAGCATCTGCTCCATGTGGATCGGTGATGTTGACATGAATACGTGGATTCGGGAGCGTTGCGCAGGGGCGAGCGCCTCTGCTGCCCGATCGATGTCGTCCGGGTGGGTGCGGGCAAGTGCCGCGATGATGGGGCCTTTAACCTCGGTCGCAATCCTGCGGACCGCCTCGAAGTCCCCGGGGGACGACGCTGCGAATCCGGCCTCGATGACGTCGACTTTCATGCGCGCGAGTTGGGCTGCGATGGCGACCTTGTCGTCGGGCGAGAGGGCGATCCCTGGGGCCTGCTCACCGTCCCGCAGGCTGGTGTCGAAGATGATCAGGCGGTCGACCGCTGCGTCGCTCATACGTCGTCTGCCGGAATCTTGTCTACCAGGAACGGCATCATGGCGCGAAGTTCACGGCCGATGACTTCGACGGGATGTTCGGTGACCGCGGCCCTCGCCGCAAGCAGGTTCGGGGTTCCTGCGCGATATTCATCCATCCACTCTCTGGCGAACGCCCCCGATTGGATCTCGTCGAGGATCGTGCGCATCTCTGCCTTGGTTGCTGCATCGACGATCCGAGGTCCGCGGGTGATGTCCCCGTACTCTGCGGTGTCCGAGACCGAATGGCGCATCCACGAGATGCCCCCCTCGTAGAGGAGGTCGACGATGAGCTTCAATTCGTGGAGCACCTCGAAATAGGCCATCTCGCCGGGGTAGCCGGCCTCCGTGAGGGTTTCGAATGCGGCCCGGATCATCGAATCGATTCCGCCGCAGAGGATGACCTGCTCGCCGAACAGGTCGGTCTCGGTCTCGTCACGGAACGTCGTTTCGATGACGCCCGCCCGTGTGCTGCCGATACCATGCGCATAGGAGAGAGCAACCGCTTTGGCGTTGCCCGTTGCGTCCTGGTCAACGGCGATGAGCGAAGGAACGCCGCTGCCTTCCACGTACTGGCGGCGGACCAGGTGGCCCGGCCCCTTGGGAGCCACCATTGCAACGTCGACATCGGGCGGCGGCGTGATGTAGCCGAAGTGGATGTTGAATCCGTGGGCGAACAGCAACATGTCGCCGGGGTTGAGGTTTGGGGCGATCACCTGGTCGTAGAGTTCTGACTGAATCTGGTCGGGGACGAGCACCATGATGACGTCTGCCCATTCGGCGGCTGTGGCCGGGTCGACGACTTTCAGACCGGCATCGGAGGCGCGGTTCGTACGAGCCGAACCTTCCCTCAAGCCGACCACGACGTCGACGCCCGAGTCCTTCAGGTTCATCGCGTGGGCATGGCCCTGGCTTCCGAAACCGAGCACGGCGACCTTGCGCCGGGTGATCAGTGCGGGGTTGGCGTCCCCTTCGTAGTACATGGTTGGCATTGGGGCCTCCTCAGGCGCTTCTGAGCTGTTTCTTGGTGGATTTCTGATCCCTCGGCAGGGCGATCCTGCCCGACTTCGCGAGGGCGACGATACCGTAGGTGGCCATGAGCTGGAGGAAGTCGGCGAGACGTTCCGGCGGACCCGTCACCTCGAAGGTGATCGTGTTGGCGCCGACATCGACGGCCTTCGCGTCCGATACCCGCGCCGCATCGAGGATCTCTCCTCTGCGTTTCGCATCCGCATTGACCCGGACCAGCATGATCTCGCGTTCGATGGCCGTCCCCGGTTCGAGCTCTGTGACCTTCACGATATGGATCAGTTTGTAGAGCTGTTTGACGATCTGCTCCATTTCGGGACCGTCGACGACGACCGTCATGCGCGAGAGCGTCGGATCCTCCGTCGGCCCGACCGTGAGCGAGTGAATGTTGAATCCCCGTCTGGCGAACATGGTCGAGACGCGTGCGAGCACGCCCGGTTTGTTCTCGACGAGAACGGCGATGACATGTTTCACGCTGGATCCTCCACACTCATGAAGTCTTCCCTACTCATCGCAATGTCGTCGTTCGACCCGCCGGAAGGGACCATGGGGAAGAGCATTGCTTCGGGGTCGCACCGAAATTCGATGAGGACCGGCCGATCGTTGATCCGTAGCGCCTCCTCGATCACTCCAGCGACCTCGCTCGGGTGGTCCGCTCGCAACCCGACGCCGCCGCATGCCTCCGCGAACTTCACGAAGTCCGGCGTGTGGGGGGAGAGTTCGGTCTGGGACAACCTGCCGTCGTAGAACAGGTGCTGCCACTGTTTGACCATCCCGAGTGACTCGTTGTTCATGAGCGCCACCTTGATGGGGATGTGCTCGACCGCGGCGGTGATCATCTCCGTGCCGGTCATCTGGAAACATCCATCCCCGTCGATGGCGATCACAAGCTCGTCCGGTGTCCCGACCTTGGCCCCGATGGCGGCAGGGATGGCGTATCCCATGGTTCCCAGACCACCCGAGTTGATCCATTTCCTCGGCTCTTCGAACCCCCAGTACTGAGACACCCACATCTGATGTTGACCGACACCTGCGACGATGGTGGCGTCACCGCCCGTGATTCGGTGGAGTTCCTCGATGACGTACTGCTGCTGGATAGGTCCGTCCGGATCCTGTTCATAGGCGAGCGGGTAGTTGGTCTGCCAGCTTTCGATCGTCTCGAACCATGACTGTCTCGCAGGGGCCGGTTCACGACCATGGACCTCTTCGAGGAGCTGACCGAGAACGGCCTTGGCGTCACCGACGATCGGGACGTCCGCAAATCGGATCTTCCCGATCTCCGCCGGGTCGACGTCGATGTGGATGACCTTCGCTTCTCGTGCGAAGTGCTTCGGATCGCCGGTGATGCGATCGTCGAAGCGGGCGCCGATCGTGATGAGGAGATCTGAACGCTGCAGCGCGGTCGTTGCCGTGTAGTTGCCGTGCATGCCGGGCATGCCGAGGTTGAGCGGATGCGAGTCAGGGAAGGCGCCACGGGCCATGAGCGTCGTCACCATTGGGGCGTTGATTCGTTCGGCGAATGCTCTCAGCTCGCCGGTCGCGTCCGCCGCCACAACGCCGCCGCCGATGTAGAGCACGGGACGTTCCGATCGTTCGATGAGGTCGAGTGCCGCTGTGACCTGGCGCGGGTGACCCTTGACGGCCGGCCGATATCCGGGGAGCGTGACCTTGCCGGGGCGGTGCCACGTCATGGTGTCGGCGAGCACGTCCTTCGGCACGTCGATCAGGACCGGGCCTTTTCGACCGGTCGAGGCAATGTGGAAGGCCTCTCGCACCGCGTCCGGGATCTCCTCGGCACTGGTGATCAGCGTGTTGTGCTTGGTCGCAGGCATCGACATGCCCCACGTGTGGGCCTCCTGGAAGGCGTCGTTTCCGATCGACGTCGTCGCCACTTGTCCCGTGATGGCGACCATCGGCACCGAGTCCATGTATGCGTCTTGCAACGCGGTGAGGAGGTTGGTGGCGGCAGGACCCGAGGTGACCATCGCGACGCCAACCCGCCCGGTGGCGTGGGCGTAGCCGGACGCCATGTGGCCTGCGCCCTGCTCGTGGCGGGCGAGGACGTGGCGGATCGGTGACTCGATGATCGGGTCATACGCCTGGAGGATCGCCCCACCCGGCATGCCGAAGATGATCTCGACTCCTTCGTGCTCGAGTGATCGGATGAGCGCTTGCGCGCCGGTGAGTTGTTCTGGCATGGTGATGCTCCGAATGCAGAAAACCCCCCGTTTGGCACGGAGGGTTAGGCGCACACGTTTGTTCGTGTGTGCCTAGGCGATAAGGACTACGGACAGGTTGTTGGTGGCGGTCATGTTCGTTTTCTTCGGGAACATGCGATTATGGCAGGACTGATGGAACTGTCAAGGCAAGCATGAACATCGCCACACACCTTCGTACCGTGCTGGGCCCTGCGATCGACGCGGCGCGCGTCGCTCTGCGTGACCTGGACGACGACGACATCCCTCAGCGTCTCCGCCCGATCGCCAAGCGGGGGGATGGGACCCTGCCGGTTCCGCTCGTGAAGACACTGATCCGTCGCATTGACGACGATGAGTGGTTTCGGGCGAAGGCCCTCGAAGCGTTCGAGAGAAAGGGCGGGGACGATCCTGTCGCCGGCGCCTACCTGCGGCGGGACGCCGGGTGGTGGCCGACGGTGTGTGAGGCGGTGGCCGAGGCGGCTTCCCACGATGGTGACGAACAGGTTCGTCGACTCGAGAGAGACCTCGAGGAGATGAGGAAGCGATCACGGTCCGATCGGGCGAAGCTGAAGGTCTCGAGGAAGGCGCTCGACGATACCGGCAGGGCGGCGCGGACGGCGATCGATGAACGACTCGGCCCCGTCAAGGCTGCTGCCACCGATGCGCGGGCCGAACGCGACCGGGCAGGGCAGCGGGTCGAGCAGCTCAGAGGAGAAGTGGAGGAGATTCGGGCGGACCGACTCGAGGCAGAGCGGATCGCCGCCGCTCTCACGGAACAGGTGAGGCACGGAAGGAGGACGATCGCTGATCTCCGCAGACTGGCAGGCGAGGGGACGTCCGAGTCGCTTCCACGCGACCCGATCGACAGAGCCCGGTGGCTCGACCGGCTTGCCGCCATGGTCGCTCCCTATAGGGAATCCGGCGATCCGGTCGAGAGGGCCGACCCCCATCCCGACGCTGATCTGCGCTTGCTGCCGGCGGGAGTCGCCCCGGATTCTGCGGAAGCGATTGATGCACTGGAGGGTGTCGACGGAGTGGTGGTCATCGTCGACGGCCACAACCTGCTCGGCGTGCTCGATGTTTCGACGATGGCGACGGGTAGGGCGAGGAGGGCATTGATCACGGCGCTCGGGCGGCTGGTGCGACATCTCGGGTCGTCATCTGTCGAGGTGGTGTTCGACTCCGTCCTGCGAGACGGTCGGCCCGTCTCCATGAGCGATTCCGGCGTCGTCATTCGTTTCGCTCCTGAGGAAATCATTGCCGATGATGTGATCGTCGAACGTGCCGAGGAGTATGGAAGAGCAGCGGTGGTGGTCTCCGACGATCGGGAGGTGCGGGAGCGTTGCTTCGGGTACGGCGCGACCGTCTTGTGGGCCCAGGCTCTCGCAGACTGGCTCTGAGACTGGATGCTCAGAGGCACCGCGTCACGGCTCGTCGTAGCGGACGGCGGTGACCAGGGTCTCGCTTCCCGACACCACCGTGACGTTGCCGTGGCACCGGGGGCATCGCAGCAACGTCGGGTCGTTGATCTCCAGATCCTCGCCGCATGCGTCGCAATGGACGATCAACGGCGTTTCGACGACCTCGAGGTCGGCGCCCTCTGCCGCGGTGCCCCGGGACGCAACCTCGAATCCGAAGCGGAGGGAGTCGGCGACGACGGCGCTCAACGGCCCGATCGCGACGGTGACCGCGGTGAGCGTCCCACCCTCGGGGACCGCTGAGAGGGCTGCTTCGATGACGTTCCTGGCAATACCGATTTCATGCATGGGGAGACCGTAGTCCGTCGGTCGCAGTCTGCCGCTCGAAATCTGTCACACCCGGTTTGTAGGTTGTCGGTATTGGACGAAAGGAGCGATTGTGATCATCGATTGTGATGCGTGCGTGATGGACGGAACGACAGCATGCACCGACTGCATCGTCCCGATGCTGCTCTCCGGGAGCGGCGGCCCGACCCGAATTCACGACGAAGAGGAGGCGGCTCTCCGAAACCTCTCAGAGGCGGGCCTCGTGTCTCCGATCCGGCTCGTGGCGAGAGGAACGAATCGGGGCGTTGCCATGGCCTGACGGCGTATCGTGGCGGCGTGCTGCGGGACAACCTCAACGAGATCGCCGTCGACCACGGGTGTGTCGGCTTCGGTGTCACCACGGCGGAGCCGTTCGATGGCCTCGCTGAGGGGATGGCCGCCAGAAAAGAGGCGGGCCTCGCCGCCGATCTCGCGTTCACCTATCGTGATCCGGTGGTCGCGTCCAACGTGCGGAGGACGTTTCCCTGGGCAGAGCGACTTGTCGCTCTCGCCTTCGCGTATCAACCCCGGGCAGGGAAATCCGCAGCGGAGAAGGCCACGCTCAGCATCGCCCGGTTCGCGGACGGCGACCACTACGTCGGACTCCGTACGGCACTCGACGCGGTCGCCGCCCGTCTCGCCGAGGCCGGGTATCGCGGAGAGGTCCTGGCCGACGACTCGCGGCTGGTCGACCGTGCCGTCGCGGTACGAGCCGGGATCGGGTGGTGGGGCAAGAGCTCGATGGTGCTCGTACCTGGTGCCGGTCCATGGGTCCTCCTGGGGTCGGTGGTCACCGACGCCCCGCTCGTCACGGGAGCGGTGACGAAACGTTCCTGTGGAACCTGCGTTGCGTGTATTCCCGCATGTCCAACGGGAGCGATCCTCGAAGACGGCGTCCTTGACGTGCGACGATGTCTCGCCCACCTGCTCCAGGCACGCGGGGTCATCCCCCGGGACCTGCGGGTCGCCGTAGGAGATCGGCTCTACGGATGCGACGAATGCCTGACCGCATGTCCACCGGGCCGCCGCATCCTCGAACCGGCAGCCCCCGTCCCGGGTCCGAGCATCGTCGACATTCTCGGATCGACCGACCGGGACCTGCTCGAACGATTCGGACACTTCTACCTCCCGGGGCGTCGACCGCGGATTCTTCGCAGGAATGCGCTCGTGGCCGCAGGGAACGACGGGTCGGCCCACCTCGAACCGATCGTGATCGAGTACGCAGGGCATCCCGACTGGCTACTCCGGGCCCACGCCGTCTGGGCGATCGGCCGTTTCGAATCGGAGGTCGGCCGCGCCGCTCTCGATCGGGCGCTCGACGACGAACGGGACGAGCGAGTTCGAACAGAGATCCACCTGGCGAAAGCACAGTGGCACACGGAACCTCGTCTACGCTGACCCCATGGTTCCCGTTTACGCCATAGCGCTCTTCGTCGGATTTCTGCTGATGCTCGCCTGGATCGTTGGCGTTGCCGTCGGCACGTGGGTCGATGGGTGGGAGTTCGCCGACCCGGAGCGACGCTTCGGGGTCGTCGGGAGGTCGATCGTTGCCGGATTAGTCGGTTTCGGCATGGCAGGCATGTCGGCCTCCTTCGGTGGTTGGCCGCCAGCTCTGGCCGTCTTCGGCGCTCTCGCCGGAGCGGCCGCCATGGTGATCGTTGCTCGCCTCTTCGGTCCCGAAACCGTCTGATGCTGATCGTCTCCGACGTTCACGGGGCGGCCGAGTCCCTCCGTCGTGTCGCTGGGATGGGGGAGCGGCTGCTGGTGCTCGGCGACCTCATCAACTACATCGACTACCGGTCGAACGAGGGGATCGTGGCCGACGTATCCGGGAAGGGCCTGGTCGACGAATTCGTCCGCCTTCGGGCAGAGGAGGGACACCACGCCGCGTCGGGGTTCTGGGATCACCACTGGCTGGGCCGAGAAGACGAGATGCGGGAGCGGTATCGAGATGCGGCGGAGCAGTCCTATCGGGAGGTGTGCGGCGCCCTGGCGGGGTGCGACGCCTACGTCACCTTCGGCAACGTCGATCGGCCGGACATGCTCGTCGAGCATCTCCCCGATGGCGTGCGCTTCGTTGACGGAGCAGTTGTCGAGATCGAAGGCCGAAGCGTCGGGTTCGCCGGCGGAGGGCTGGCCAGGATCGGAACGCCGGGTGAGATCACCGAGGATGAGATGGCGTTCAAGCTCGCGAAACTCGGCCCCGTCGACATTCTTGCGACACATGTCGCACCCGCCGTTCCCGCGCTCGCCTTTGACGTCATCGGTGGAGGCGAGAAAGGCTCGGTCGCTGTTCTCGACTACATCGAGACCCACGAGCCGTCGTTCCACTACTTCGGTGACACCCATCAGCCGAAAGCGACGAGATGGCGCGTCGGAGCTACGACTTGCATCAATGTCGGATACTTTCGGGCGACGGGGCGCGCGGTTCGCCATGGCTGATGTCGACCTCGACCGTCTGGCGGGCGCCTACGCGCACCGTCCCCCATCCCGCGCAGCTCTCGATCGGGCAGGGCAGGCCGCCAGAAGACTCGCTCCTGGATCCCGCATCCTCGATGTGGGCGGCGGCCCCGGCGACCATGCCTTCGTCTGGCACGGCCGGGGACATCGACCGGTCGTGCTCGACCCATCCGCGGAGATGCTCACAGGAGCTGCGGCTCGCGGCCTGGTAGGCGTGCGCGGTCGGGCCCAGGCCATGCCGTTTCGGCCGGGGTCGTTCAGCCTCGTGTGGTTCCATCTCTCGATCCACTACGGCGACTGGCAGGACGCCATCGACGAAACTATCCGGGTCCTCGACACGGCGGGCAGGATCGAGATTTGGACCCTCGGAGCCGACCACTTCGAACAGTCCGGTCTCGCCCGGTGGTTCCCCTCCATCCCCGGCATCGATGCCGAACGATTCCCTGACCCTGATCTGCTGGCCGGCTACCTCAGCCGGCGGTGCGCCGCCCCTTCGGTCACCCATCCCGTCGAGCACGTCGTCACCACGGCCGGTGCCTGGCTCCCGGCGATCGAAGCCGGGTTCGTCTCGACGCTGCAGCTGCTCCCCGACGACGAGCGGGCCCGGGGGATCGAGGCGCTCCGTCGTCGCTATCCGGATCCCGCCGAGGAAATCGGCTACGACCTCCGCTTCACCCGCATCGTCGCCGACCACCCCTAACGCCACGAACCCAGGGTTCGTGACATCGGATACGGCGCCCTGAGCCCGCGGAATGGAGCGCTCCGTTGAACCGCGGGCTGGCAGCGCCGCATACGGGTATACGAACCCTGGGTTCGTGGCGTCGCGAGCGTGTGGCGACTCGCTACGATTGGGGGAGCACCAAGACAAGGAGCGTCGATGGAGGGCACGGTTCAGAACATCGAGATTGCCGCACCGCAGCAGCTCGTCTACGAGATCGCGCTTGACATCGAGTCGTATCCCGATTGGGCAGGCGGGGTGAAGTCCGTGACGGTGATCGAGGAAGACGACCACGAGCGCCCAACCGTTGCAGACTTCGCGGTCGATGCGATGGTCAAGGAGATCTCGTACGTGCTCGACTACGACTACGGGCTCGAGAACGGGTTCACATGGGCAGCCCGACCGAACGCCGACCTGACACTCCTCGAAGGCAGTTACACCTTCAACGCCATCGACGACACCAACACCGAGGTCGTCTACGCCCTCCGGGTAGAGCCGAACTTCAAGGTTCCCGGGTTTCTGCGCAGACAGGCGGAGAAGCAGATCGTCGGAACCGCACTGCGCGGCTTGAAGAAGCGAGCGGAAGAAGCCGTCTGATGCGGATCATCCTCGTCACCGGGAAGGGTGGCGTGGGAAAGACAACCGTCGCAGCGGCCACGGCAATCCGTTCTGCCGACTTCGGACACCGGACGCTGGTGATGTCGACCGACCCTGCGCACTCTCTCGCCGATGCGTACCAGGTCCAACTCGGCGACGCTCCGACACGGGTCGTTGACCGACTCGACGCACAGCAGATCGATTCCCAGCAGCGTCTCGAGGAGTCGTGGGGAGCCGTTCGCGACTACCTGACCGAAGTCTTCGACTGGTCCGGTCTCCAGGGAATCGAGGCCGAGGAGCTGACGGTGTTCCCGGGGATGGACGAGCTCTTCTCGCTCGCAAGCGTCCGCGATCACGTCGACTCGGGTGCATACGACGCGATCATCGTCGACTGTGCACCGACCGCCGAGACACTGCGCCT
>Ga0075527_10000350_pt1 | contig 10544 bp, 10 predicted proteins | sample NGEPer11B_FD_74784 | JGI IMG/M metagenome (GOLD analysis project Ga0075527, IMG submission 74784) | Arctic peat soil microbial communities from the Barrow Environmental Observatory site, Barrow, Alaska, USA - NGEE Permafrost305-11B | ecosystem: Environmental > Terrestrial > Soil > Wetlands >...
GTCAGTTTGTCGCGGATCAGGTCGATCTGGTCGAGGAGTTCGGCGCCGACGAAGAGCACACGGGCCCCGCAGTCGTTGATGGCATAGTCGAGTTCGTCGCCGGCGAAGCGCCAGTTGAGCACGGCGTGCGCGGCCCCGATGGCGGCCGCACCGTAGGTGACTTCGAGGCAAGACGGGTGATTCTTGTCGAGAAAGGCGACGCGGTCCCCATGCTTGATGCCCGCGGCTTTGAGTCCGCCGGACACCCGTCGTACGCGATCGGACCACTGCGCATACGTCCATGACTGCTCGCCGTAGATGAAGGCCGCCTTAGCCGGCGTTCGGGCCGTCCAGTAGTCGAGGCGGTCACCCAGGAAGACGGCTGGCGGAATGGCGATCGACATGTGAGTGCTCCTTGGCGGCATGATGTGGCTTACGTAAAACGTGATTGTTGCACCCTCCCTTCAAACCGCCAATGCTGACCGTTTTTCACATCGGGTTTTCGCGATCGGGCGCCCACCGGCTATCCCTTACACTTAGGGGCGTGGCGCGCGGTGATGGTCGACTAACTCACGACCTGGATCCTCAGGATCAGGGACCCCAGGATGCCTGTGGTCTCTTCGGAGTCTGGGCGCCCGGCGAGGAAGTCGCCAAACTGACCTATTTCGGCCTGTACGCGCTGCAGCATCGCGGCCAGGAATCCGCGGGGATCGCTGTGAGCAACGGCAGCCAGATTCTTGTCTACAAGGACATGGGCCTGGTCAGCCAGGTGTTCAACGAAGCGACCCTCGAATCACTGCAGGGCGAACTCGCCATCGGCCATACGCGTTATTCGACGACCGGCGCGAGCGTGTGGCAGAACGCCCAGCCGACGTTCCGCCCGACCGCGACGGGCTCGGTGGCACTCGCCCACAACGGCAACCTCACCAACACCCATGACCTGGTACAACTCGCGAAGCAGCGCGCCGAAGAGTCCGGCGAACTCAGCGGGACCAACCGGGGCGTCGAGATGACGAGTGACACCGGAGTGATGGCGGCACTGCTCGCGTCGTACCCGGACCGCTCGGTCGAAGAAGCCGCGCTCCAGGTGCTGCCGCAAATGCGCGGCGCCTTCTCTCTCGTATTCATGGACCAGGGCACGCTGTATGCGGCACGCGACCCGCAAGGCATCCGGCCATTGGTGCTCGGCCGCCTCGAGCGCGGCTGGGTGGTCGCCAGCGAAACCGCGGCCCTCGACATCGTGGGCGCCTCCTACATCCGCGAGATCCAACCCGGCGAATTCATTGCGATCGACGAGCGGGGACTGCGGACCGAACAGTTCGCCGAGCCCGCCCCCAAGGGCTGTCTCTTCGAGTTCGTCTACCTCGCACGGCCCGACACGTTGATCTCCGAAAAACGCGTGCATACCGTCCGCGTCGAGACCGGTCGGCGGCTCGCCCGCAGCAACCCGGTCGAGGCCGATCTGGTGATTCCGGTGCCCGAGTCCGGCACGCCGGCCGCTATCGGCTACGCCGAGGAAAGCGGCATCCCGTTCGGCCATGGATTGGTCAAGAACTCCTACGTCGGGCGCACGTTCATCCAACCCAGCCAGACAATCCGCCAACTCGGCATCCGGCTCAAACTCAACCCGCTCCGCGACGTCATCGAAGGCAAGCGACTCGTCGTCGTCGACGATTCGATCGTCCGCGGCAACACGCAACGCGCACTCGTGCGCATGCTTCGCGAAGCAGGTGCCGCCGAGGTGCACGTCCGCATCTCCAGCCCGCCGGTCAAATGGCCATGCTTCTACGGCATCGACTTCGCGAGCCGCGCCGAACTCATCGCCAATGGCATCTCAGTCGACGAGATCCGTCGTTCGATTGACGCGGACTCGCTCGCCTATATTGACCTGGACGAACTCATCGAGGCCACCCAGGTACCGAAGAACGACTTGTGTCGCGCCTGCTTCGACGGCATCTATCCGGTGCCGTTGCCCGACGACGAATTCATCGGCAAGAGCCTCCTCGAAGAGGACCCTTCGCACGAACTCAAGGTGATTCAGTGACTTCGTATGCCAGCGTTGGCGTCTCCATCGCGGCCGGCGACCGCGCTGTCGAACTCATGAAGCAGTGGGTCGACAAGGCGCGACGGCCCGAAGTCGTCGGTGGCATCGGCGGCTTCGCCGGTTTGTTCGACGCCTCCGCACTGAAGCGGTATGACCGTCCGCTGCTGGCAACATCGGCCGATGGCGTCGGCACCAAGGTCGCGATCGCGCAGGCGATGGACGTCCACGACACGATCGGTTTCGACCTCGTCGGGATGCTCGTCGACGACCTCGTCGTGTGCGGTGCCGAACCCTTGTTCCTCACCGACTACATCGCGTGCGGCTCGGTGGTGCCCGAGCGCATCGCAGACATCGTCAAAGGCATCGCCATGGCGTGCGTCGAAACCGGCACCGCACTCCTCGGTGGCGAGACCGCCGAACATCCCGGACTCCTCGGTCCGGACGAATATGACATGGCCGGATCGACGACCGGCGTGGTCGAGGCCGACAAGTTGCTTGGCGCCCATCTCGTCGAGCCCGGCGATGTCGTGGTCGCGATGGGGTCGTCCGGCCTGCACTCCAACGGCTATTCGCTCGTGCGCCACGTCGTGTTCGACAAGGCGGGTTGGAGCCTCGATCGGGACGTCCCTGAGTTCGCCCATACGCTCGGCGAGGAACTCCTGATCCCGACGAAGCTGTATGCGAAGCCGTGCCTGACGCTTGCAGACGGCACCGCGACGCATGCCATGTCCCACGTGACCGGAGGAGGACTGGCCGCGAACCTCGAACGCGTCATACCCGAGACCGTGTCGGTGCGGATCGACCGTACGAGTTGGATGCCGCAACCGGTGTTTGGCCTCGTGCAGGAACTTGGCGGCGTGTCGCAGGCAGAAATCGAAAACACCCTCAATATGGGCGTTGGCATGGTTGCCCTCGTGGCCGCAGCCGACTCCGATGCCGCGGTCGCATTGCTGGAATCACAGGGCGTGCCGTCCTGGATCTGCGGCGAAGTCGGCGAAGTCGGCACCCACGGTGAGGGCGGCACGGTCACCCTCACCGGCTCCCACTCGTGAGCATCCCCGTCCCAAGTTTCCCAGCAGGCCCCCGAAAACTGTCACTTCGCACAGGTTGCAACATGTCAGGAGTGACAACATCAGGGGATCTGCTGGGAAACTTAGGAATCGGTGGAGGTTGGGGGCAATGTGCGAATCCTTGGGCCATTCGGGTAGCCTTGGCTTCACGACATACTGACTATCGAGAACCTGCAAGGGGGTCGGATCCTATGGGACGCGGCCGTGCAAAGGCTAAACAGACGAAGGTCGCTCGCGACCTGAAGTACCGAACACCTGAGACGGACTTCAGTGATTTACAGCGAGAACTTCATGGCAATGATCCGGGAACTCCCATCGAGAAGATCCCCGAACAATACGCAGATCTCCTCGATGAGTATGGGGACTCACCTACCCGCTAAAGGGTAGGTAACCACATCGAACGCAACCGACCGACTTCGCGCATGCGCTGTTCGGCCATGCGGTCTGCAGCGATGGATGGCGGGACGCCCTCGGACTTCGCTCGCTCCAGTACGTCGAATGTCGTGTTGTAGATGCCGACTGCCCGCGACTTCGCCCGCTCGAATGAGAACCCTTCGAGTTCATCGGCGACCTGGATGAGCCCGCCTGCGTTCACACAATAATCCGGCGCATAGACGATGCCCCGCTCTTCGAGGCGCTTTTCAATGCCTTCGTGCGCAAGTTGGTTGTTGGCGGAGCCGCAAACGATCTGCGCGCTCAACACGTCGACGACATTGTCGCTGAGAGCACCGCCGAGGGCACACGGCGCATACACATCGAGCTGTTCGCGCACCAGCGCATCGGTGTCGGTGACGACCTTGACCTGCGGGTATGCGGCCTGCAGCGCGGCGATGGCGCCTGCATCCACATCGGTGACGACGAGGTTCGCGCCTTCCTCGGCCAGATAGCCGACGAGGTGTTTGCCGACCTTGCCGACGCCGACGATGCCAACGGTGCGACCGCCCAGCGATGCGTCGCCCCAGTGGTGTTTGGCTGCCGCGCGCATTCCTTGGTAGACGCCGAAGGCGGTGAGTATGGACGAATCACCGGCACCGCCATGCTCCACGGTGCGGCCGGTGACGAAGTCACATTCGCGGGCGATGATGTCCATGTCGGGGCTGAAGGTGCCCACGTCGCAGGCCGTGTAGTAGCGACCGGCGAGCGATTGCACGAAGCGTCCATACGCACGCAGCAACGCCTCGGTCTTGTCCTTCTTCGGGTCGCCGATGATGACCGCTTTGCCGCCGCCGAGGTCGAGACCGGCAAGGGCCGCTTTGTAGGCCATGCCCTGCGAAAGATTGAGTACGTCGGCGAGGGCAGCCTGCTCGCTCGCATACGGATAGAAGCGGGTGCCGCCGAGGGCCGGGCCGAGGGCGGTCGAATAAATCGCGATGATCGCTTTGAGGCCCGAATCCTCGTCGTGGCAGAAGACGACTTGTTCGTGATGGTGGCCAAAGGCGGAAATGGTGATTCGGTCGGTCACGGTAGTGCTCGTTCCTGGTGAAGAAGGTGCGATCGTGGGCAACTTCGATGGGTGACCCCCGGGGTGGTGTGGGTCACATTCCACCCTACGCCCACACCGCGATTTCAACGCATTCGGCGGCGAGACTTGAAGTTGAAACCAGATTCAGGTAGGCTCTCTTTCACACCCATTAGCTTGAGCGTTCCGTACGCTGCGGCAGTGAAGGATCATTGGAATGGAAAAACCGGGAACCAATCGTCGGACAGTCTCGAAATGATCGTCGACGGCAAGGTCGCGATCGTGACTGGGGCGGGCGCGGGTATCGGGGCGGCCATCACACAAAGACTCGTTGAGAACGGCGCGAGGGTCGTCGCAGCCGACCTCAATACCGAAAAGGTATCCGAAGTCTCGGACCGTCTCAACGCACGGTTCGCCGACTCGGTGGTCGGCATCGGCACAGACGTCTCGATCGAAACGGGAATTGCCAGGCTCATCTCGACGGCCGCATCATCGTTCGGGCCGGTCGATCTCTATTTTGCGAATGCGGGCGTGGGCGGCGGCGTCGGTCTCGACGCCAGTGAGGACGAATGGGATCTCGCGCTGCAGGTCAACGTCATGGCACATGTGCGTGCCGCGCAACTGCTGGTTCCGGGCTGGGTGGAGCGCGGCAGCGGCTACTTCGTGTCGACGGCTTCGGCGGCCGGCCTGCTCACCCAGATCGGCTCTGCCACGTATTCGGTCTCCAAGCATGCGGCGGTCGCCTTCGCCGAGTGGCTTTCCATCACCTATGGCGATCAGGGCGTTGCAGTCAGTTGCCTGTGCCCCATGGGCGTCAACACGGACATGCTCAATGGCGGTTCCGACTCCGACGACGAGACGGAACGCCGGGCTGCCAAGGCGGTCACCGACGCCGGCGGTGTACTCGAACCGCTCGAGGTCGCCGACATCGTGCTCGAAGCGATCGGTGACGAGCGTTTCCTGATCCTGCCGCACCAAGACGTGCTGACCTTTTGGCAGCGCAAGAGTGGCGACTACGACCGTTGGCTGAGCGGCATGCGCCGATACCAGGAATCGCTCTCATAAATGTGCAGCACCCCGTCGCGAAATCAAAGGAGTTAACATGCAGTTCGATTTATCCGACCGGTGCAAGGTGTATCAGCAGATGTTGCTGGACTTCATGGATGGAAAGGTGTATCCGGCCGAGGCCGTCTACGAGGCACAGATGCGCGAATCGGGCGACCCGCACTTCCAGCCACCCATCATGGACGAACTCAAGGCCGAGGCGCACAAGCGTGGATTGTGGAATCTGTTTCATCCGCATCCGGAATGGGGTCCGGGGCTGACCAACTCCGAGTATGCGCCGCTGGCAGAGATCATGGGCCGCAGCCACATTGCGTCGGAGGCCTGCAATTGTTCGGCGCCCGATACCGGCAACATGGAAGTGCTGACGCTCTTCGGAACTGACGAACACAAGGAGAAATGGCTCAAGCCGCTGCTCGAGGGCACGGTCCGGTCGGCGTTCGCCATGACCGAGCCCGCGGTTGCGAGTTCGGACGCGACCAACATCCAGATGCGGATGAAGCGCGACGGCGACGAATACGTCCTCAATGGCCGCAAATGGTGGACCTCCAACGCATTGCACCAGAACTGCAAAGTGCTCATCGTGATGGGCAAGACCGATCCTGAGGCCGAAACCCATCGCCAGCAGAGCATGATGGTCGTCCCCCTCGACACCCCCGGGGTCATCATCGTGGCTCGCGGTCTTCCCGTGTTCGGCTATCAGGATCGCGAAGGGCACGCCGAAGTCATCTTCGAAAACGTCCGCGTTCCCACGACCGCGCTCCTCGCCGGCGAGGGCGACGGATTCATGATCAGCCAGGCACGGCTCGGGCCCGGACGCATCCATCACTGCATGCGTTCCATCGGCATGGCCGAACGCGCCTTGGATCTGATGATCGAACGCGCACAGTCTCGCGTCACGTTCGGGCAGCCGCTGAGCGAGCGAGCAAACATTCAGGATTGGATCGCCGAGTCCCGGATCGAAATTGAGATGGTTCGGCTGCTCACCCTCAAGGCTGCTTGGCTCATGGACACGGTCGGCAACAAGCACGCCCGCACCGAAATCGCGGCCATCAAGGTCGCGGCTCCGAACATGGCATTGAAGGTCATCGACCGCGCAATCCAGGTCCACGGCGGCGGCGGCGTTTCCGATGACTTCCCGCTGGCGAGCATGTGGGCACATCAGCGCACACTCCGGCTCGCCGACGGCCCGGACGAGGTGCATAAGCGCACGATCGCGCGCGGCGAACTGCGCCGGATTGAGAAGGCGCGCTCTATGCAAGGGAGGTGACCGGTATGGGCAAGACGAATCAGCGGACGAGAAGTGCGCAACCCGTGGTGCAGCCCAAGGGTGGCGTAACCCGCCAGCCTCCGGTCACCACCCGCGGCGCGCGGACCCGCAAGGCCCTGGTGGATGCGGCCAGAGTCGTTTTCGAACGCGATGGATACCCGGACTCGCGGCTGACCGACATCACGGCGGAAGCCAATTGCTCGACGGGCTCGTTCTATACGTACTTCGACAACAAGGAAGAGATCTTCGCCGCGGTGCTCGAGGCCGCGAAGGAAGACATGATGCATCCGGGCATGGAACATGTTGACGCCACCGACGACCCGTACGCCTTGATTGAAGCGAGCAACAGATCGTATTTCGAGGCGTATGGGCGCAACGCCAAACTCATGGGCCTGCTCGAACAGGTGGCGAGCATCGATCCACAGTTCCGCGAAGTTCGTCGGCGGCGAAGCGCAGAGTTCATCGAACGCAATGCACGCGGGATCGCCAATCTTCAACAGCTTGGCATCGCAGATGCTGACCTGGACCCACGGATGGCGTCGCGAGCACTATCGGCAATGGTCAGCCGTCTTGCGTTCTACACCTATGTTCTCGACGAGTGGGGATCTCTGGATGACCTGGTTTTCACCTCGACCCGAATCTGGTGCAATGCTTTGCAGATCCCTCGGCACAAAAACTGAACATGCGCCCAACGCAGCGTTTGTGTCTATCGAACGCAAATTGGGGTACTACACATAGGTGAGCGTGTTGGCGTGGCTGACGCTGCGACACGCTTGAGCGGTCGAGGACCAGGGAGTGGCCGATGCGGACCTTTGGAATTGAGGAGGAACTCCTCCTTGTTGATCCAAGAAACGGTGGACCGTTGCCGCTTGCCGAGGAACTTCTCGAGCTGGACCGACATCAGAGCTCAGATCGGGGCTTCACCCTCACGGCCGAACTCCAATCCGAACAGATCGAGTCGGTGACAGCGGTCTACGAGTCGTTGGCTGACCTCGATGGCGCGATTCGTGCGGGCCGATTCCACGCCGACTCGCTGGCCCGAACGCTCGGCGCCCGCGTCGTAGCGCTCGGCACGTCGCCGGTCCTGGTCGCACCGCATACCACCGAGCAGCCTCGCTACAGCGCGATCGCCGCCCGCCTTGGGCTCACCGCCTTTGAACAGTTGACGTGCGGTTGTCACGTCCACGTCGCAGTCGAATCCGACGAGGAGGGCGTGGGCGTGCTTGACCGGATCCGTGTATGGCTGCCCGTACTGCTCGCGCTGTCGGCCAATTCGCCGTACTGGAACGGTATCGACACCGGTTACGCCAGTTATCGCCGTCGGGTGTGGACGCGGATGCCGGCAGCAGGCCCGACGGAAATTTTCGGATCTGCAGACAATTACTGGCGCCACGTCGACGATCTACTCGGCACCGGCGTGCTGCTCGATGCTGGCATGATCTACTTCGATGCCCGCCTGAGCAATCTCCACCCAACGGTCGAGATTCGAGTGGCCGACGTATGCCTCGATTCGGATGTCGCCGTGTTGCTGGCGGCGTTGGGGCGGGCATTGGTGGAGACGGCCGCCAGGCAGTGGTCGGCTGGCGAGCCGCCACCGCCGGTGCCCGTAAGATTGCTCCAAATGGCTTGCTGGAAAGCCAGCAGGTTCGGTGTCTCTGGCGAGTTATTGCATCCGACGGATTCACGTCCGCGTAGAGCTGCGGACGTGGTCATGGCGCTTTTCGATCATGTCCGGGCGGCTCTCGCCGACTTCGGAGACGAACAATGGGTTGCGCTGATGCTTGACCGCGTCCTGGACGACGGAACCGGGGCACACCATCAGCGGGCAAGTTTCGATGCGACCGGCCTGCATTCCGAAGTGGTAGCGGAAGCGATCTATCGCACGCATTCAGCTGACGGCGTGCGCCCGACGAGCTCGACTCATGGGCCGATCTCCGAGGCGCCGTGAACGCCCGACCGTCACTTACGGGCTTTGGCAACCACGATGCCGATGATGGCGATAGCGCCCAGCAGGATGGCGATCACTTTTGGTTTGGACATGTCGAACTCCCGATTCGTTGGATCAGTGCTGGTGATCCTGTACCCAATGTCGGGAGGAGATACGCATCCATCCTCGGTCAATGCCTGAGTTTCCCGGCCAACCGTTTATCCATGAGGCAAAAGAGCGGCTGCGCCCGCCTTGTGACGAAGCCTGGCAGTAGCGCCATACCCAGTCCGCCGAGCAGTCCCGGCAGGCTCGAGACGCGAGCCGGTTTCTTGTCAACGGCCCTGACGAGCCAGTCGGCCGCCTTGTCGACGTTCATCATCGGCATGTGCTTGTACAGCGAGGTCTGTGATGACATCGGCGTCCGCACCATCGGGAAGTAGACAATCGTCGTCGTCACACCTTGGTGCCCGAGTTCGGCGGCCAGCGAGCGCGTGAACGACTCGAGTGCGCTCTTGCTCGCCAGGTAGGCCGAGAACAGCGGGATGGGAATCTGCGTGGACATGCTCGACACGTTGACGACGTGGCCGTGTCCCTGTTCGACGAACCTTGGCAGCAATGCCATCGTCAGCCGGATCGCGCCGAGATAGTTGAGTTGCATCGTGCGCTCATAGTCATGGACCCGGTCGAGCGCGTCGAGGATGGGGCGCCGGATCGAGCGCGCGGCATTGTTGACCAGCGCGTCGATGCGGTCGTGGTGTTGCAGGATCGTCTTGGCGCACGCGTCGATGGAGTCGGGATTGGCGAGGTCGACCGGATAGACGTATGCGGTCCCGCCACGCGCTTCGATCCTGGTGCGGATCTGCTCGAGTTTGTCGTCGCGGCGGGCCAGCAGGCATACCGTCGCGCCGCGGTCCGCGAACTGCATCGCTGCTGCGGCCCCGATGCCGCTGGAGGCGCCGGTCAGGACGACCGTCTGGCCATGCAGGCTCATACGGTGCCCCCAAGGAGTGCGGCAATCAGGCGGCCGCAGCGCTGCGTCATGTCGTCTGCGGTTTCTGACGGGTGGTCGAGCCACCAGGTCACGAGCGAGTCGACGATGCTCAGCCATACTGCCGTCATCGCCGAAATGTCCAGGACGTCGCTGGGGGCACCCCGCGCGTGCGGGGGAGTCCCCGCGAGCGCCATCAACTCAGAGACCCCCTCGTCGGCGAGTTTGGAGATGCGTTGTGTGTAGTGCGCGATGGCGTCGCCGACCGCGCCGGTCGTGGGCGCGCTCGGATCGAAGAACAGCTTCCAGATGTGCGGCTGCGGCTCGAGGGTGGCGAAGATGCCGGCGAGCGTGAGCATGCCGCGTTCGATGCCGACGCTGTCGCCGCGCGCGATGCGTTCGATCTCGTCCGCGAGGATCGAGCCGGCCCGTTCCAGGCAGGCGATGAACAGCCCCTCTTTGGAGCCGAAGTAGTTGTAGACCAGCGGTTTGGAGATGCCTGCCTTGGCGGCGACCGCGGCGACCGAGGTGGCCGCATACCCTTGCGTGCCGAACTCGACCGAGGCGGCTTCGAGGATCTGCTGCTCGCGATCGAGGCGGGGGACGCCCTTGGTCCCGGTATTCGTCCTGGTCACGAAATCACCTTAGTGGATGTATGTGACTTTGTGGTAACTTACCCGCGAGTCATATAACAGGAGTTTTCATGCAAGAGTTGCTTGACCCGCTGAAGAACCCGACCCTTGTC
>Ga0075527_10000355_pt1 | contig 10378 bp, 10 predicted proteins | sample NGEPer11B_FD_74784 | JGI IMG/M metagenome (GOLD analysis project Ga0075527, IMG submission 74784) | Arctic peat soil microbial communities from the Barrow Environmental Observatory site, Barrow, Alaska, USA - NGEE Permafrost305-11B | ecosystem: Environmental > Terrestrial > Soil > Wetlands >...
GAAATCATGGCCAAGCGGCGCGCCGGCTCTCGCCGCCACGGCCAGCATCGCGGTGATGCCCGGCACCACGGCCAACTCGAGCGCGCGCCATTCATTGGGCCCGGCCTCGATCTCCCCGCATACAGCGGCCGCCATGGCGAACACGCCGGGATCGCCGCCGGAGACCATGGCCACATGCGCGCCGTCGGCCGCTTGGCGCAGTGCGGCTTCGGCGCGTGCACCCTCGACGCGATTGCCGGACCCATGCCGCACCTGACCCTCGCGCACCGGCACCCGGTCGAGATAAGGCTCGTAGCCGTAGAGCGCGTCAGCCGCGATCAATGCGTCGCGCGCCTCCGGCGTCAGATAGCGGTCGTCGCCGGGCCCCAGCCCGACAATGGTCAGGCGTCCGCTCATGCGCGGCCCTCCCAGCCCGGCACCAAAACGATAGCGAAATAGGGCGCCGTCATATCGAGTTTGTCGGTGAGCTTCATCACCGACGCGTTCGCCATGGTGCCGCGCTCCACATAGATGGCACGGTCGAGACGGCCGGCGCGGTCGAGCGCGCGGCGCACCTTGGCGAGGTGGCGGCCGATCTTCATCACCACGGCGGCGTTGGCGTCGGCGAAGCGGCGCTCCAGCTCGTATTCGGGCAGCGTCGCCGGCAACACCGTGAACACGTCGTCGCCTTGGGTCATCGGCGCCCCGACAGAGGACCAGCAGCCCGACATGCCGGTCACGCCGGCAATGACCTCGGTGGGATAGCGATCGCTGAGGCGCACATGGATATGCATATACGAGCCGTAGAACAGGGGATCGCCTTCGGACAGCACCGCGACGGTGCGCCCGTCGTCGAGATGTGAGGCGACCGCCGCGGCCGAGACGTCGTAGAAATCGCGGATCGCGTCGCGATAGCCGGCGTGTTCCTTCGGGATCTCGGTGGTCACGGGATAGAGCAGGGGCAGTTCCTCGGCGCCGTTGAGATGGTCCGCCACGATGGCCCGCGCATTGCTCTCATTGCCCGCCTTGGCGAAATAGGCGACCACGTCGGCCACCTTCAGCGCCTCGATGGCGTTGAGCGTGAGCAGCCCGGGATCGCCCGGGCCGACGCCGACGCCGATGAGCCGTCCGGTCATATGCCCTCCTTGGCGAGCGCGTTGAGGGCCGCGGCAGCCATGGCGCTGCCGCCCATGCGCCCGCGCACCACGAGCCAGGGCACGTCATATACGTTCTCCGCGAGCGCATCCTTCGATTCTGCCGCGCCGACGAAGCCCACGGGGATGCCGAGCACGGCCGCCGGCTTCGGTGCGCCGGCCCTCAACATCTCCAGCAGATGGAACAGGGCGGTGGGCGCATTGCCGATGGCGACGACGCTGCCGTCGAGCCGGTCGCGCCACAGTTCGAGCGCGGCGGCGGACCGCGTGGTGCCGAGCTCTGCGGCGAGGTCCGGCACACGTTCGTCGCGCAGCGTGCAGATCACGTCGTTGTCTGCGGGCAGCCGTGCGCGGGTGACGCCATGGGCCACCATCTGCGCGTCGCAGAAGATCGGCGCACCTTCTTGCAGCGCATTGCGCGCCGCATGCACGAAGTCCGGCGAAAAGTCGATCGAGGCCGCGGCATCGACCCGGCCGCAGGCATGGATCATGCGCACGGCGACATCGGCTTGCGCGTCCGAGAAGCGCGCGAGATCCGCCTCTTCGCGGATGATGGCGAAGGAACGCGCGTAGATCGCGGCGCCATCGCGGATGTAATCCTGCTTAAGCATCGGCGGTCTCCCGCGATGTCAGGCGCACGATTTCGGCCACGACGCCGCTTTCGTCGATGTAACTGTCCGGCCGCGAACGCGCAGGCCCATCATGAATGAGACCGCAGCCTTGCTCGGTGCCGACAATCGTCAGGGGAGCGGCCGCCGGATGCGCGCAGCCTTTGGCGCAGCCGGAGACATGCACGGCGATACCGTCTTCCGAGGGCGGCAGGGCCTGCGCGATCTCGGCGGCGAGCGCCCGCGCGGCGATCAGTCCTGAGGCACAGGCCGGCGCGCCGGGACAGGCCGCGACCCGGCGCCGTGAATCCCGCGCATCGACGATGAAGCCGAGACTGTCCGCGGCCGTGGCCAGCGCAAAGGCCGTCATTTCGGTGATCGGCCCGAGCAGCAGCGTGCGTGCCGGTCCGGTGGCGATCCAACGCGCCCCGTTGGCCCGCGCCATGCGCGTGAGCGCGATGATATCCAAAGCGTGCGCATGGCCGAAAGGCAACGCCACGCCCATGGCGCACGAGCCGCTTTTCAGTCTGTGCAGCCCGATCGTCTCCGCTCGGGGCCGCGGCGGCATGGGCGCCGCCGGGGCGACGCGATCTGCAGCCACTGTTCGGAACGTCTCAAGGCCGCCTTGGCGAAGCATGGCCTCTGCGCGCATGTCCGTCCCCTGCGCGGCGATCACGCCGAGCAGGTCCAAGACGAGCGAAGCGGCACTCTCGATCGTGACGAGTCCGAGTGGTGTTGCCGAGCTAGCATCTCCACCAAGCGAAACAAACAGTCTTGGGCCGTCTGTGGAGGGCACCGCACGCAGCCGAATATCCGCCGGGAGCGCATCGAGATGAAGCCGTCCGCCGCCGTCGACGATCACCGAGACTTTCGGCGCCAGCGCAAAGCCGCGCGCAGTGCTCGCCTTGCGGATGTCGCGTGCGAGACCGTGCGCGTCGATCAGCGCCGTGGGGTCGTCGGGAAGCGGGCCGGTCATCACGGATGGCTCTTCGCAGATATCGATCGCAAGAGCGCCCACCATGCTGGCAAAGAGCGGGGCGGAGACCGGCGTCAACCCACGCACCTGCAGGCTGCCGCGTGCGCTCACCTCCATAAGCCCATTGCCGTGGGTCTGCGCTGCCGCGCAGAGGCCGGCAAAGGCGTCGATTGTCATGGCACCGGCCGGCACGATGCGCGCCAACAGCCCATCGCCGGTTTCCATCGGCGCGGAAAGGCGCGGGCAGGCGCCCCGGACACGAAGCGTGCTCATAGGACCACCTCCGTCTCGCGTGCGAGGGCTTCGGTGCCAAGGTCGTTGCGCCGAGGATGCCACAGGCCTTTGCTTCGCGCCGCCTCAAGCCGCTCGGCGATGGCGCGCGCGGCTTGCTGGTTCTCGCGCAACAGAAAGTTGCGCACGGTCTCATCGGCCAGATAGGCGCGATGCACCTCGTCGAACAGCGCGCTGGATACAGCGCCCGTGGTCTCGGCAAAGTCCACGAGCCGGTCGACGGTCTCGGCGAGCTCGGCGGCGCCGCGCGCGCCATGGCGCATCATGCCTGCGATGAACTTGGGACTCGTCGCCCGCCCGCGCACGATGCGGGCTAGCGCCTGATCGAGCGGCCGCGCGCGCGGGCGGGCCGGGTCCGTCACGTCGAGCATGACGAGATCGGGCGTGGCGCCGAGCGTGCGCGCGGCGGCGGCGAACCCGCCCACATGGGCCACGTCCTCCGCACCTTCGAGAATGTCGCGGCTCGGATCGTCGCTGAGGTGGAGCAGAAGATCGGCGTCCGCCACGCGATCCGCGAACGCGCCGGGGTTTGCCGTGCCAAAGCCCTCCGCGCCGGCATAACTGTGTGACGTCGCCGCGAGATAGGCCGCGCCGAGCGCATCCTGCGTCGTATCGCGCCCCAGCGAATTCTCGACGCCCGCGCCATAAGCACCGGGCGCGTTGCCGAAGATGCGGGCGGGTGTCTCTTCGTGATCGCTTGCCCGCCGGGCAGCGGCCAACGGGTTTTCCTCAACGTCCTCATCGCGGGCGGCCACGAGCTTCACCGCAGCGTCGATCAATGCGATCTGCGCGGGAAACAGGTCGCGGAACAGCCCGGAAATGCGCCAAGTCACGTCGACGCGCGGCCGGCCCATCACGGCAGGCGGCAACACTTCCATGCCGGTGACGCGGCCCGTGGCCGGATCCCAAATGGGGCGGCAGCCCATCAGCGCAAGCCCTTGGGCGATCTCCTCGCCGCCGGTCCTGAGCGTGGCGCTCCCCCACAGATCGATGACCAGCGAACGCGGCATCTCGCCATGGCTCTGCAGGTAGCCGCGGATCACCTCGCACGCCGCGAGCTTGCCGAGCTCGGTTGCCGTCGGCGTGGGGAGCACGCGCGGATCGGCGGTGAAGAGATTACGCCCCGTTGGCAGCACGTCGCGGCGGCCTCGCGACGGCGCACCGGCGGGCCCGGGCCCCACGCGCTTGCCGTCGAGCGCGGTGATCAGCGCCTCGCGTTCGGCCTCCGCGCAAGCGCGCCAGGCGGCATCGTCGGTATGTGGCGTGCGCCCGTAAATATGCAGTCCGTCCTTGATGGCGAAGTCTTTCAGGTCGCAGAGCCAGGCATCGATCTTCTTGAGCGCGTCCTGATCGTCCTGGCGTCCTTCGACGCCGGCCTCGCGCGCGAGACCCGAGCTTTCCGCCTTGTCGATGATCAGCCGCGCCAGCCGCTCGCGGCGGCGGCGGTCGAGCCCGTCGGCGATGGCATACTCGTCGACGAGCTGCTCCAGTTCTTGGGCCGCGCCGGACATTTCCGTATCGGTGAGCGGCGGCGGCAAATGGCCGATGGTCACGGCGGCGATGCGGCGCTTGGCCTGCGCGGCCTCGCCGGGATTACTCACGATGAACGGATAGATCACCGGCAGCGCGCCCACGATCGCTTCCGGGAAGCAGGCCCCCGTCAGCGCCACGGCCTTGCCCGGCAGCCATTCCAGCGTGCCGTGCGCGCCGAGATGCAGCAGCGCATGGGCATCCAGCGTGTGCCGCAGCCATAGCCCGAAGGCGAGCAGCGCATGGCGCGGCGGCAATGTGGGGTCGTGATAGTCGGCACGGCGATCATGCGCAGTGCCGCGGTCGGGCGGCAGCGCCACGGTGATGTTGCCGAACAAGGCGGCGCGGAAACGAAACGCCCCGTCGCGAAAATCCGGATCGTCTTGCGGATCGCCCCAGGCGGCGTTGATCGCGTCCGCGATCTCCTCAGGCAGACCGGCCAGCAAGCGCGTGTAGTCGGCGAGCGAAAGTGCCGGCGCGCCTGCGCCTGTTTCCAAGCCTTCGAGCAGGGCCGGTGACCCCGCAGGGATGTTGTCGACCGCGTAGCCTGCCTCATTGAGGTCGGCCAACAGCGCCAGCACGCTGGCCGGCACGTCGAGACCGACCGCATACCCGGTACGTCCGCCGGCGCCCGGATAGTCCGGCAGCACCACGGCGATGCGCCGCTCTGCGCGCGGCGTCTGCTGAAGACGCACAAGCGCAGCGATTCTGTCCGCGACCGCTGTGATGCGGTCCGGCTCGGCCCGGCTGCCGAAGGCGGTGAACCCAAGATTGTCGTCTTTCGGCAAAGCGTCCTTGAAGCTGAGCGCGCCCGCGAGCACGCGCCCGTCGAGTTCGGGCAGCACCACATGCATGGCGAGGTCGGCGGGTCCAAGTCCACGCGGGCTTTCGGCCCAGGCGTCGCGCCGCGTGGTGGCGATCATGGCTTGCAGCACCGGCGCGGACGTGCCGTCGAGCACACCGTCGCCCGCGGCGAAGGCGGTAGCCGTGACAATAGCGGCGGGCGAAAGGGCCTCAAGCGTCTCGCGCACGAAAGCACCTGCCTCCTTGTCCTTCAAGCTTGGGACGAACAGCGGCGCGGGCGTCAGGCCGCGTTCTTGAAGCGCCGCGCATAGACCATCGATCGGCGCGGTATCGGCGGCGAGCAGCGCCGACCGGTAGAAAACGATGGGAACCAGGGGCTGCCCGGTCGCAATTTCATTGCGCAGCACATGCAGCGGCACGGCCCCTTTGCCCGGCACATAGCCCGCCATGCGCGGGACGCGCGCCGGCTTCGGCGCATCGAGCTTGCTGCCGGCATGCTGCGCGAGGCGGCGCAGCAGGGCTTGCAGATTCTGCGGACCCCCTTCGCGGAAATAGGCCAGCAAAGTTTGCAAGTCTTCGGCGGGAAGCGTCGAGGCTTCGAACAGCCGGGCATCGTCACGGTCCTCGCCCGGCAACACCGCCAGCGCGATACCGTTCTCCCGGGCGCATGCCGAAAGCGTCTCCACGCCATAGCGCCACCAGTCGAGCCCGCCCAGAAGCCGCACCACGATCACCTTGGCGTGCCGCGCCACCGTGTCGGACCACAGATCGATGGACATGGGATGGCGCAGATCGCGCAAATGTGCGAGCCGCACGCTCGGCAGGGCATCGCGTTCGGCGGTGTAGGCCGCGCTCAGTCCCGCGAGATCGCTGTCGGCGAAAGACACCACCACGATGTCGCCCGGCGTCTGGCCGAGATCGACGGGTTCGACGATGTCGTCGAGAGTCGTGGAGGATGTCTGCAACAGATGCATGCGCGTTACCCGGCGAGCGACTTGGTTACGGCGTCGCGGTCGAGACCTTTGAGGCCGATGACCACGACACTGCCTTGGCGGTCTTCGGCGGCGCCCCAAGGCCGGTCATAATAATGGCTGACGCGCGGGCCGACCGCTTGAATAAGAAGCCGCATCGGCTTGCCGGCCACCGCCGCGAACCCCTTCACTCGCAACACATTGTGGGCTTGCGCGAGGTCCGCGATACGCGCGGCGATCGACGCGGGATCGCCGATTTCGGCGAGCGGCACCACGAAGCTATCGAAGTCGTCATGGTCGTGATCGAGCTAATTATCATGATGCGTCTTGCGGTTCTCGATGTCGTTCTCGGTGCCGATGCCCAAGCCCAACAGCGCGGCCGGGTCCACCTTGCCGTCGGCCACGGTGACGATGCCGACAGCCCGCGGTAGCGCGCCGGTCACCACGGCAAGAGCGCGCTCCAATCCGGCCGGGTCGAGCAGATCGCGCTTGTTCAGCACCACGAGGTCGGCGCAGGCGATTTGGTCTTCGAACACCTCTTCGATGGGATCGTCATGATCGAGCGCATCGTCCGCCGCGCGCTGCGCGGAGAGCGCCGCGATGTCGGCGGAGACTTGTCCATCCGCGAGTGCGGCCCCGTCGACCACCGCGACGACGCCGTCGACAGTGACGCGGCTCTTGATCGCCGGCCAATGGAACGCCTGGACCAGCGGCTTCGGCAGCGCCAGGCCCGAGGTTTCGATGACGATATGCTCGACCGGCGGCTGCATGGCGAGGATGGCGTCGAGCGCCGGCACGAACTCGTCGGCCACGGTGCAGCACAGGCAGCCATTGGCGAGTTCGACGATATTCTCTTCGGGGCAGGACGCGTCGCCGCAGCCTTTGAGGATCTCGCCGTCAATGCCGACATCGCCGAACTCGTTGACGATGACCGCGAGCCGGCGTCCGTTCGCATTGGCGAGCACGTGGCGGATCAGCGTCGTCTTGCCCGAGCCGAGAAAGCCGGTGACGATGGTGCAGGGAATGCGGGCGAGCGACGTCATTCAGTCTCCTTTCGCAAAGTCGATTGGCGGCACGCGGGCGATCAGCCCCCGCTTGAGCACATCAGGACGGCCACGCCAGGGCAGGAGGCCGTCTTTCGCACGGGAGAGAAGCCGCGCGCCCTCGATCAGCGCCTCGGCGTCCCGGTCGGCCTCAAGCCCCCCGAAAACATAGGTCCAGGCGCCGTCGCAAGCGACGGCGGCGCTGAGGGAGCGGCTGCAATTGGCCAGGCATTCGACCTCACAGACGGCGATTCCGGTGCCCTCGGCGGCTTTTTCCGTAGCCAGCGCCAGCGCCAGCCCGGGCCGCGGGGCGTCCTCGGGATCGCCGGGCTTCCGGCAGGTGATGCAGACATAGACGGTGGGCGCGGCCAGCGCGGCCGCTTCGTCCTGGTCTGCTTCGATGTTGGTGAGAGTCACCCCTTTGAAGCCGCTCCTCGGGCCGTCCGCGATTGGGGTGCGATAGGGCTGGGAACCGACGAATTGGCCCTCGCCATAGAACTAACCGCGACCGAGGCACCCCGCCCGGGCAAGCGACCAGATCGACGGCAGGTCTCCTGGCTCGCGGGTCTCAGCCCCTCACCGCCTTCCCGGGGTTCCCCAGTGGCAATGTGGTTCGGGCTCACCGCTTACAGTTGCGGGGGCAGCCGCGGAATTGGACCAAAAATCCGTACCGCGTTCCCTGTTCGCTCTCATCGTGAGAGACCGTCGATGGGGCCACTAAAGGGGCGGGACCGCCCCTTGTCAATGTGATGTGCCTCCAGCCGCTTGCGGCGCGGCTGAACCTGGCTATAGTCGCCCCGTCGTCGGTTCCCGCATTCCGTGGGACGTAAAAGGGAACGCGGTGAGGGATTTCCCGATTCCGCGGCTGCCCCCGCAACTGTAAGCGGCGAGCACCCCTCCGTAAGGCCACTGGAGCATCTGTTCCGGGAAGGCCGAGGGAAGGCGTCGACCCGCGAGCCAGGAGACCTGCCGCCGGCTCAACCTTGAACCGCGCCCTCGGGTGGAGGGCGCATGGGGGACCAAATGAACGTTTCTTCGCTTCATCGTACCGTGTTTCTGGCGCTTGCCGCGCTTCTGCTCATGGCCGCACCGGCCTCGGCCCACCACATGATGGGTGGCGAGATGCCGTCGACCTTCGCCATGGGCTTTCTTTCGGGCCTCGGTCACCCGGTGATCGGCCCCGATCATCTCGCCTTTCTCATCGCGGTCGGTGTCGCGGTCGGTGTCGGCGGCCTCAGCCTTGCGCTGCCCGTGCTGTTCGTTGCCGCCTCGGCGATCGGCGTCGCATTCCACGTCAACGGCTTCAATCTTCCCGGCGCCGAGCTGATCGTCGCGTCGTCCGTGGTGATCGTCGGTGTTCTGATCGCGAGCGGACGCGCCGTGCCGCTGGCGGGCTGGGCCGCGCTGTTCGGCTTTGCCGGTCTTGCCCATGGCTATGCCTACGGCGAATCGATCTTCGGCGCTGAGCCGACCCCGCTCGCCGCTTATCTCCTCGGTCTCGTGGTCATTCAGAGCGCGCTCACCGTCGGTGTCGCCATGCTGTGGCGCATGTCGGGCCTCAACGTCTCGGCCATTGCGCCGCGCCTCGCTGGTGCGGCGGTTCTCGGCGTGGGGATTGCCGCGATCATCGGACAGCTCGTCCAGGCCGCGTAATTTCTTGATGGCAAACGCCACAACCGGGGACCAAGGCACGACCTTCGTCCTCGGCGGCGCCCGCTGCGGCAAGAGCCGCTACGCCGAAAGCCTCGTCACCGCCCTGCCGCAGCCGTGGGTTTACATCGCCACGGCTGAGGCGCGCGATGACGAGATGGCCGCGCGTATCGCCGCCCACAAGGCGCACCGCGAAGCCGGCTGGCAAACCATCGAGGCGCCGCATGAACTGCCCGAAGCGCTTCACGCCGCGCCACATGGCGCGGCCGTCCTGGTCGACTGCCTGACCTTGTGGCTGTCGAACCTGATGCACGGCAAGTTCAAGATCGACACGATGACGGCGAGGCTGGAAGAGGCCTTGGCCGCGCGCGTCGGCACGACGGTGGTCGTGTCCAACGAGGTCGGTCTCGGTATTGTGCCGGACAACGCGCTCGCCCGCGAGTTTCGTGACGCGCAAGGCGTGCTCAACCAGCGCCTCGCCGCCCATGCCGGCCGCGTGATCCTGATGGTCGCCGGTCTGCCGCTTTACGTGAAGGGATCGCCATGACTAAGGCCGTCGACGACAAGGATGCCGAGCGCCATCGCGCCAAGATGGCGAACCGGAAACAGCGGCAAGACGAGGAGGTCGCCGGCAAGACCGTCGAGGAAAAGGGCTTGCTCATCGTCCATACCGGCACGGGCAAGGGCAAATCCACGGCCGCCTTCGGGCTGGCGCTGCGCATGATCGGGCGCGGCAAGCGCGTCGGCGTGGTGCAATTCGTCAAGGGCGCCTGGCACACTGCCGAGCGTGACGCGCTTGCGAAATTCGAAGATCAGGTCGCCTGGTACTCCATGGGCGAAGGCTTCACCTGGGAAACCCAGGATCTCGCCCGCGACATCGCCGCCGCCGAGCGCGCTTGGGCCAAGGCGGTTGAGCTGATGGACGATCCGAGCTTCGGTCTCGTCATTCTCGATGAGCTCAACATTGCGCTGCGCTACGACTATCTGCCGCTCGAGTCCGTGATCGAGACGCTCAAAAGCCGCCGGCCCGGCCTCCATGTCGTCGTCACCGGCCGCAACGCCAAGCCCCAACTCATCGAGGCCGCCGATCTCGTCACCGACATGACGCTGGTCAAGCATCACTTCGCCGCCGGCGTGAAGGCCCAACCCGGCATCGAATTCTGAGCATGACGGCCCGGGCGCTCATGTTCCAGGGCACGGGCTCCGATGTCGGCAAGTCGCTGATCGTGGCGGGGCTGGCGCGCGCGCTTGTTGCGCGCGGGCTGAACGTGGCGCCCTTCAAGCCGCAGAACATGTCGAACAATGCAGCTGTGACCATCGACGGCGGCGAGATCGGCCGGGCGCAGGCCTTGCAGGCGCGTGCGGCGCGCGT
>Ga0075527_10000357_pt1 | contig 10363 bp, 7 predicted proteins | sample NGEPer11B_FD_74784 | JGI IMG/M metagenome (GOLD analysis project Ga0075527, IMG submission 74784) | Arctic peat soil microbial communities from the Barrow Environmental Observatory site, Barrow, Alaska, USA - NGEE Permafrost305-11B | ecosystem: Environmental > Terrestrial > Soil > Wetlands >...
GCGCGGGCGGCCGAAAACGACCTTCCGCCGGAACTTGTCGAGGCGCTGTGGCGTCAAATGATCGGCTGGTTCATCCAGTATGAGGAAGAGCGGCTCCGCAAGTCGGGACCGAAGGAGTAGCGGCGGCCTCCCCCTCTCCCCGGAGGGGAGAGGAGTCTTAATCGCGGATAGCGCCAAATGGACGCCAAGACGGAAAAATCGAACCTGATCGAAGGCGACACCGGCTCCTGGGAGGTGGTGATCGGCCTGGAGGTCCATGCCCAGGTCAGCTCACAAGCCAAGCTGTTCTCCGGCGCCTCCACGGCGTTCGGCGGGGACCCCAACTCCCATGTCAGCCTGGTCGACGCGGCGATGCCCGGCATGCTGCCGGTGATCAACGAGGGCTGCGTGGCGAAGGCAATCCGCACGGGGCTCGGCCTCAAGGCGCAGATCAATCTCACTTCGGTGTTCGACCGGAAGAACTATTTCTATCCCGACCTGCCCCAGGGCTATCAGATCTCCCAGTACAAGAACCCGATCGTGGGCGAGGGAGAGGTCATCGTCGATCTCTTGAGCGGCGAGCGCGTCATCGTCGGCATCGAGCGGCTGCATCTGGAGCAGGACGCGGGCAAGAGCCTGCACGACCAGCACCCGCAATATTCTTATGTGGACCTCAACCGCTCCGGCGTGGCGCTGATGGAGATCGTGTCCAAGCCCGACCTGCGCTCATCCGAGCAGGCAAGAGCGTATGTGTCGAAGCTCCGCACCATCTTGCGCTATCTCGGCACCTGCGACGGCAATATGGAGCAGGGGTCTTTGCGCGCCGACGTGAATGTCTCCGTGCGGCGTCCGGGGGAGGAGCTCGGTACGCGCTGCGAGATCAAGAACGTCAACTCGATCCGCTTCATCGGCCAGGCCATCGAATACGAGGCGCGCCGGCAGATCGAGATCGTCGAGGACGGCGGCGAGATCGTCCAGGAGACGCGGCTGTTCGACGCCAAGCTCGGCGAGACGCGGTCCATGCGCTCCAAGGAAGAGGCGCATGACTATCGCTATTTCCCGGATCCGGACTTGCTGCCGCTCGAGCTGACCCAAGACTTTGTGGACACGCTCGCCGCGGAGCTGCCTGAGTTGCCCGACGAGAAGCGCGCACGCTTCATCGCCGATTATGGCCTCACGCCCTACGACGCCGACGTGCTGGTCGCCGAGCGTGAGAGCGTGGATTATTTCGAGGCGGTGGCTGCGGGGCGCGACGCCAAGCAGGCGGCGAACTGGGTGATCAATGAGTTGTTCGGGCGTCTCAACAAGGAAGGCCTGACCATCCTCGATAGCCCGATCTCGGCGGCGCAGCTGGGCGGCATTCTCGATCTCATCACGGAAGGCACCATCTCAGGCAAGATCGCCAAGGACGTGTTCGATATCGTGTGGACCGAAGGCGGGGAGCCTGCCGAGATCGTCGAGGCGCGGGGACTGAAGCAGGTCACCGATATGGGCGCCATCGAGACGGCGGTCGACGAGGTCATCGCCGCCAACCCGGACAAGGTCGAGCAGGCCAAGGCGAAGCCCGCGCTGATCGGCTGGTTCGTGGGGCAGGTGATGAAGGCGACCCAAGGCAAGGCCAGCCCGCAGGCCGTCAACGACCTGCTCAAGTCCAAGCTCGGCATCGAATAGGGTCTTCGACAGGAAAGACCACCACGCGCGTCATTCCGGCGTAAGCCGGAATCCAGGGCAACGCGGTCTGGACGATATTTCTGGATACCGGCTTTCGCCGGTATGACGGAGTCTGAAGCAAGAATGACAAAAGCCATCCGTGTTCACGAGTACGGCGACCCCGAAGTTCTCGAATGGGAAGAGGTCGAGGTCGGCGATCCCGGTCCCGGCCAGGTCCGCATCAAGCAGACGGCCATCGGCCTCAACTTTATCGACGTCTATGGGCGGACCGGGCTCTACCCGCAGGACGAGCTGCCCTTTATCCCGGGCATGGAAGGGGCGGGCGTGGTCACGGCGGTGGGCGAGGGCGTGCGCGATCTGAAAGTCGGGCGCCGCGTGGCCTATGCCGGCCCGATCGGCGCTTACGCCGAGGAGCGGCTGATCGCGGCCGACCGCGTGGTGCGGATCCCCGAGGGCGTCGACGACGAGACGGCGGCGGCCATCATGCTGAAGGGCATGACCGCGCAATATCTCCTGCGCCGCACCTACAAGGTCGGCCCGGACACGACGCTTCTGTTCCATGCGGCCGCCGGCGGCGTAGGGATGATCGCCTGCCAATGGGCGGCGTCCCTGGGTGCCACGGTGATCGGCACGGTGGGCTCGGCGGGCAAGGCGCTGATCGCGCGCTCCCACGGCTGCACCCATGTCATCAACTACCGGGAGGAGGACGTGGTCGCCAAGGTGAGGGACTACACCAAGGGCGAGGGCGTCGACGTGGTCTACGATTCCATCGGCAAGGACACGTTTCCGGCGTCGCTCGATTGCTTGCGGCGGCGCGGCATGTGGGTGAGTTTCGGCCAGGCCTCGGGGCCGGTTCCGGAGTTCCGGATCAATCTCCTGGCGCAGAAGGGCTCGCTGTTCGCCACGCGCCCCGCGCTCGGCGACTATATCGCCACGCGCAAAGAGCTCGTCTCCACCGCCAATGATTTGTTCGGCGTCGTCGCCAAGGGTAAGGTCAGAATCGCGGTCAACCAGACCTATCCGCTGGCCGAGGCCGAGCGCGCGCATCGCGAGCTCGAAGGACGGCGGACCACGGGATCGACGCTGCTCATCCCGTAGAGCGCGCAATCTTTTTCTGTGCCCAAGTTCTGGTGTGGTTATCGTCGTGTGACCGCGAATGGTCAAAGAAGTATTGCAAAACGCCGATCTTAATCTTTGGTCCGCGCAGATGCGTGCAATGTAAACCAAAGTTACCGCGCATTTTACATTTGGTGATATTACATTAATCACGCCGATTCAGAGGTTGTTGAAAGTGCTGGCCGATGATCTCCCGTATTGAAGTTGAACAACACTCGATGAACCTTGCGGGGGAAATGCAAGGGTCCAAGGCGAGTGACAAGGGGGACGTAAAATGGCTCGACTGGATATCTCGACGGGGCTGAGTGGCTACATGGAGCTCGCGGCGCAAACAGGTGCGCCCGACGCTCTCTTCGAGTTGGGGATGCTGTACGCGACCGGCCGCGACGTGGATGCGGATCTCGTGTCGGCGCATAAGTGGTTCAATCTCGCCGTCGCGCGGGGCAACCAATCGGCTCTGACCTATCGTGTCGAGCTTGCCCGGGAGATGACGACGGATCAGGTCGCCGAGGCCCAGAAGGCCGCGCGCGAGTGGCTTCAGACCCACTAGGGTCTGAGACCCATCAGGGTTTCAAACTTCAATTTTGCCAAGGGGGAGGGGTGCTGGGCTGATGTCCAGCGCTCCAACTCACTCGCTTCCGCTGCAATCGCGGAACAGTGAGAGCATGCAGTCATAGCTTCTGCGCGCGAAGCTCTTGCGCGCGGGTTCCGCCGGCGTTGGCGCCGGCGCGGCCGCTTGCCTGGCGGGCGGCACTGGCGCGGTTTGTGGCGCGGCTTGGGGCGCGGTTTCGCTGCCCGTCGATCCGATGCCGATCGCCGAGCCGGCATTGCGCAAGCCTTTGCGCGAGGCGTCGACCGCGCGGCCGCCCAGTTCGAACAAGGATTTCGGTTCGGCGCCTTTCGGCTGCTCGAAGGTCTGCTGGTTGCGTTCGACCTTGCGATTGAGCTCGCGCATCCGCGGGTCGGAGGTGAGCCCCTCGGGCAGGCTCGGCCCATCATAGGTGTAGACCTTCACAAGGCCCACACAGGCCGCGGTCGCCTTCTGCGCCGAGCAGGAGGCGTGATTGCCTTCCTTGGCGGTGCGGATCACGCAGTAGAGCTTCAGCGCATCGTTTGCTTTGGCGCCGGTGCCGGTCACCCGGCAGCGATAGGTCTCGTCGGGGTTTTTGCAGGTGACGCAATAGTCGGCGGCTTGCGCGAAGGACACAAACAGACCGAGCGCCGCAGCGCCCAGCGCCGCGGACCAAAGCATTCCCGAATGGATGCGCCGACCCATAGCGTTCGTCATCCCCTTGGCTGGTTACTCCGAGCCTACCACATTGAAGGGTGGGACAATACCGGCCCAAGGGGCGGAATTGGGTCAGGCATGTTGACCGTCTACGAGCGGATCAGTAAGCCTTTGCGTCGAGTGGAGACGTGGCCGAGAGGCTGAAGGCGGCGGTTTGCTAAACCGTTATACGGTCAAAAGCCGTATCGGGGGTTCGAATCCCCCCGTCTCCGCCATTACACCTTGATTTCGTTGGCTTATTCAGACTGCCAAGGTCCCTTTTGGAAGGGTCTGACTTTGGCGTCCAGGTTCTGACCGCTCATGGAAGTTCCGGCCGGTCGTGGGCTGGTCGATCCGGCCGAGCACGCCGTGGCGCGCGCTTGCGAGCCAGACTGTGCCGCCGATTTCGGCGACCACGCGGCGTGACCGGCGTTCCGCGCTGCTCGGACGGTGCGACGACATGGATCCTCGCGTCTCCATGGTACAAGTCTCGGCCGCCTGATAGGTCGAGCCTATGGGAAATTCGAGAAATTCAACATTTACAAATCGGCGGAGGGCACTCAGAAGACAGGGGTCACCGCGTGCTCTTCGTGGCGCTTGGCCATATCGCAGGCCCTTCGTTGCGCGCATCGGTCGGGGGGCCGGGCAGGGTGGCCCAATCGCTCATAATTGCGACCTGAAGTTAGTGTGGAATGAGATCGAATGTGTGGGATTGCAGGATCAGTCGACCTCGCGGGTCAGAGGGAGCCGGATAAGGCGCTGCTGCGGCGGATGGCGGCTGCTCTGGTCCATCGGGGCCCGGATGATTCAGGCTTCCTGCATGCGCCGGGGGTCGGGTTTGCACATCGCCGCTTGAGCATCGTGGGGCTCGAGGACGGTCAGCAACCGATCTTCAACGAAGACCGCAGTGTCGCGGTGATCTGCAACGGCGAACTGTTCGATTTTCCCGAGCGGCGTGCGGCACTCGAGGCCAAGGGCCATGTGTTTCGCACCCATAGCGACTGCGAAATCATCGTCCATCTCTACGAGGAATATGGTGAGGACCTGTTTCCTCACCTCAAAGGTCAGTTCGCCTTTGCGCTCGTGGACTTCGCCCGTCGCAAGGTCATCCTTGCGCGGGACCGGGTCGGCATCTGCCCCTTGTTCTGGTCGCGCCAGGGCGACGTCGTCTATTTCGCGTCCGAGATCAAGGCTCTCATCGCCTCCGGCGCCATTCGGCCGGAGGCCGATCCGCGGGGGCTCGATCATCTCTTTACATTCTTCACGCTTGGGTCCCGCCGCACGACCTTCAAGGGTGTCCAAGCCATCGCCCCCGGCCATTACATCAAGATCGACTTGCCGGATGGCGGCGCGACCGTTTCTCCGGTCGAACGCAAATATTGGGATTTCGATTTTCCGGATTGGGGTGACGAAGTCGATGGGGACGAGAGCCAACTCGTCGACGGCTTCGAGCAGGCCTTTACCCGCGCGACAGAGATCAGGCTTCGCGCCGATGTGCCCGTTGTCGGTTATCTGAGCGGCGGCGTGGACTCAGCCTATGTGCTGGCGACGGCGGCGCGCGTTGCGGGCCGTCCACTGCCGAGCTTCACGCTGCGCATCCCTGGTAAGGACCTCGATGAGACCGACAGCGCCATGGAAGCGTCCCGTGCGATCGGCGGGCACTCCACGGTGGTGGAGGCCGGACCGGACTGCATCATGGACTCCTATGCTGCGCTCACGCGCGCGGCGGAGTGCCCCGTTCTGGACACATCGTGTGCCGCCTTGCTCGCGCTTTCGCGCGAGGTCCGGTCGCAAGGCTATAAGACCGTGCTCACGGGCGAGGGGGCGGATGAGGCGTTCGCGGGCTATCTCTGGTTCAAGATCCGGGAGCTTGGGCGCAAATTGGACGTGGGCGACGCGTTCCGGCCGAGCACGGCCTTGAGCCGGCTTGCACGCAAATGGCAGGCGCCCGAGCTAGGCTTCGGCGAGCTCAAGCGCATCGACGGCCTCATCGGCGGGCCTCATGCCCAATCGCTGATTTACAATCTTGTGGCGATGTCGCGGGAGCGCTATTTCAGCGCCGGATTCCGGGAGCAGCTCGATGGCCATGTGGCCTACGAGGATCTGGATCTCGACTTGGACCGCATGGCGCGATGGCACCCGCTGAACCGCTCGCTCTACCTTGGCTACAAGGTTCATCTGGCCGGCCATCTGCTCGCTTCAAAAGGCGACCGTATCGCCATGGCCAACAGCGTCGAGGCGCGTTACCCATTTCTCGATGAGGATGTGATCGCCTATGTTTCCCGTCTCCATCCGCGCTGGAAGCTGAAGCGCAGCATGCACGACAAATATCTGCTGCGGCAGGCGGCGGAGCGCGTGCTGCCTCATGACGTGGCGCAACGGCGAAAGCACATGTTCCAAGCACCGTTGGCCGACAGCTTTCTGGTCGACGCGCCGGCTTTCGTGCGCGAACTCATCAGCGAGGAGAGCCTTAAGCGGACGGGCTATTTCAACGTCGCAGCGGTGCGGCGCGATTGCGAGCTGGTGGCCGCCAAGGGCAGCGGCGCAGACTTTGGCAAATTCGAGAGCTTGGGCTTGGGCGGCGTGGTCGCAACGCAACTCTGGCACCATCTGTATTTGGGCGGTGGATTGTGCAGCCTGCCCGCCAGTGACGACGCCACCGCGCAGCCGCAGACCGCGCCCTCGAGCCAAGCGGTCGCTTAGGCGCGATTTCCGGCCCTCAAGCCAATCCTTCCCAATCGCGGGCCCGCACGATCTCGCGCTCGGCGTCGCTCGCATAACGTTCATCCCAGTCCTTTAAGAGGCCGCGCATGATGTGCCGCCAGAGCGGGGGGGTGAGGGCGATGAAGGCCATGGTCTGATAGCCGTAGGGAAGCATTGGCGCGTCCTGCAAAGCATCGAGCCGCCAGAACGGTTTGGTGGCGAACATGTGGTGGTCGGAGTGACGCGGCAAATTGTAGTGCAGGACATTCGAGACCCGGCGATACGAGTCCCAGCTGTGGCGAGGCCGGATTGGGGAGCTCTCCGCGCGCACAAGGCCGAAATGCTGCACGTAGTTGATCAGCTCGTGAAGCAGGCGCCCGAGCAGCCCTGCAAGGAAGACCACCAAGACGGCGAACGGCCCGCCGATCAGCGCCACAACGGCCAGGATCAACACCGGCGCGACATGCGCCAGGATCAAGCGGTTGTGGAAGGACCAAACGGGCAGGCCGCGCCGCCGCAGGCGCGCCGCCTCCACGCGCGCGGCTTGGGCAAATTGCTGGGTCAGAGTCCGTACAATGAAAGTGCGCAACCGTTCGCCCCGCCGCCCGGTCGAGGCGTCATGGTATGTGCCGACCTGCCGGTGATGGACGTGAACGTGGTAGATGATGAAGGATGCGTTGCCGGTAAAGCCCAGCAGCATATGGGCGACCCACTGCGCCGGCTTGCTTTGCCTATGCGTGAGTTCGTGGCCGACCGTGGCGCCGACAAGCGCATACAGATAGCCGACAACCCAGATGGCCCCGATCAGCTGGAGCGGCTGCTCACTGAACCCTGGGTGGTCCGCAGCGTACAACGCCAGCAGAACCGTCAAGAGACAGATCAGGGGCAGCGAAAGATACAGATTGAGATCGAAGAAGGTGCGGGCGCTGTCGCTCAGCCTGTCCCAGTCATCGCCGGCCAATTCGTCGGCGAACGACCCGAACAGCATGATCAGAACGATGACCGCAAACGGCGCCCACCCGCCCAGGAGGAGCGACGCCGTACCGAGCAATAAGAGAATATTGGCCGAGGCGTATTGCCAAGCCGTGGACACGCCCTGTCGCCAAGTCCGGCCGATCTTCGCCTCGTCTACCGACGGAAACACGAAACCTCGCTCGATCCCTGATTGAGCTTGCCAGTGCTGACGGACACTATGATACACATCTATCGCGCAAGGCAAAGCCCGAGTTTGACTTGGGGATAGTTGACTTGGGGATAGTTGACTTGGGGATAGTTGACTTGGGGATAGTTGACTTGGGGATAGTTGACTTGGGGATAGTTGACTTGGGGATAGTTGCAAACCGCACCGAGGGGGCGAAGAGCGAATGCCAAACGTTCTCATTACGGGCACTTCGACGGGAATCGGCCGGGTTACGGCCGAGGCGCTGGCGGCCAAAGGTTGGCGCGTGTTCGCCACGATGCGCAATCTGGAGAAAAAGGGACCGCTGGAACGCGCGTTGAAAGAGGCGGGCGTGGCGCAGCAGGTCACGATCGAGCCGCTCGATGTCACCGACCCGGCCTCGATCGAGCGCGCGGCCGCCTCCATCCTCGCGCAGACCGGGAACGCGCTCGATGCCGTCGTGCACAACGCCGGTGTGGCCATCGCAGGCGCGCACGAGGATTTGCCCGACTCTGAAATCAGGCGCGTGATGGAGACGAATTTCTTCGGCGTGTTGGCATTGACGCGGGCGCTGCTGCCGACGTTCCGCGCCCAAGGACACGGGCGCATCGTTCTGGTCTCGAGCCAGTCGGCGTTTGCCGGCCAACCGGCAAACTCGATCTACTGCGCCTCGAAATGGGCCCTGGAGGGATGGGCCGAGTCGGTAGCATACGAGCTCGACGGTTTCGGCATCGATGTCATTCTCATCGAGCCCGGCCCTTACCGGACGGAGATCTGGGCAAGCACCGACCGCGTGCTGCCTGCCGGCGGCGCCTACACGCCCTGGCTGCGCAGAGTGTTCCGGGGCGCCGACCAGCACGAGGCCAACTACGGGCGCGATCCAAGAGAGGTTGCCGATGTCATCGCCGGGGCACTCGAGGCGTCCCATCCGCGATTTCGTTACCCCGTCGGCTTCTTTGCCCGGCTGGACCACTTCTTCCGCGGGAAGCTGCCGAGCCGCCTCATTCGCAGAGGAACGACGCGATATTTGGGAATCCCGCGGACGCGCTGATTAGGCGGGTCGGGGCTGCTTCTGCGGCTTCTGCTGCTTCTGCTGCTTCTGCTCCTTCTGCCGCTTCCACCGATCCGGCCAGTAGCGCTCCATGGTGGACATCACGGCGGGGAGGAAAAGCAACGTCCCCAGCACGGCGGAGAAGAGCACGATCACAACGATCGTTCCGTAAAGCTGCACCGTGGGCAAAGAACTCAACATGGTGGTGCCGATGCCACTGGCGATCAGCACGGTGCTCATGATCACCACGGGGCCGACCGTCATGGTGGTTCTTTGGAGAGCGATGTTCACATCTGCCGCGTCCGTTCGCTCCAGGCGATAGCGGGTCAAGAAGTGGATCGTGCTGTCGACGGCAATGCCGAAACCGACGGAGAAGGCGACGAGGCTGGTGAACTCCAGCCCGCCCTCGACGAGCTGAAGATAGGCGCCGCCCATGGCAATCGGGAACAGGTTGGGAAGAACGCTGGCAAGGCCGGCCCGTACCGATCGCATGCCGACGCCGATGAGGATGAGGATGGTGCCGATGGCGAGGATCAAGCTCCTGTTGAGCTGCCGGATCATCTCATGGCTGGCCCGCGATGAAACGGGAACGATCCCGGTTACCGCAATTTCCAGCCCCGGGTTTGCCGCCTCTATGCGCTTCATGCGGCGTTTCACGCGATCGAGAACGGGCTCGAGCTCGTCGGACGTCAGGTCATGGAACTGCGCCGAGACGCGGATGGACTTCTCTTTGAGCGAGACGAAATTCTTGGCAAAGGACTCGGCTGTTTTTGACTCCAGAAAGCCAAGCAGCCGATCTTCGCCCTCCACGCCGCCGCCCAACCACTCCTCGACCGTATGCAGCGAGGTCACGGCACCGAATGCGGGTTCGCTCGCCAAGGTCTTGTGCACCTCGCGAATGACTTCCAAGGTCTTGAACGATTTCAGCGCGTGTTTCTCCGGCCAGTCGAGAAGCACTTCGAGCGTGTTGGCCCCGGCGAGTTTTTTGTCGAGGTCCTGGATGGCTTTCAGGGCCTCGCTGTGCGGCGGCAGATTGCTCATGTAGCTGTATTGCGGCTGGTTCAACAAATGGAGCCAGAACCCCGCCACAACAAGCAACGCCCCGGCGAGAGCAATCGCGCGCGGGGCGGCGGCCACGGCGTTCGCGGCCTTGCGGCATGTCACGTCGATCCCTTGGCGGACGGCGTCTGTCTCTTGCTTGCCTTGGTTCTCCTTGGCGAAGCCGCGCAGAAGAACCGCGGAGAGCGCAGGAACCAGCAAGAGCGTGACGAACAGGGCGCCGGTAGCGCCGGCTGCCGTGGTGATGCCAAAGTGGGCGATGAACGAATGAGGCATCCAAATAAGAGAGGCCATGGCCAAGGCCGTGGTGAGGGATGTCAGCACGCAAGCCGGCCCGACCTCTCTCACGGCCTTTTCG
>Ga0075527_10000358_pt1 | contig 10360 bp, 7 predicted proteins | sample NGEPer11B_FD_74784 | JGI IMG/M metagenome (GOLD analysis project Ga0075527, IMG submission 74784) | Arctic peat soil microbial communities from the Barrow Environmental Observatory site, Barrow, Alaska, USA - NGEE Permafrost305-11B | ecosystem: Environmental > Terrestrial > Soil > Wetlands >...
CACCACAGTGGCGCCGTGGACGGCCGATTCGTGAGCAGGGGTTGGGACCCGGGGAGGTCGATCGATCGCGTCCGGATCGACTTGGTCCGCCAAGGTGACGATCACCGACACACCCGCGGTCAGGAACGCGAATCCGAGGCGCTTCGGAATACGGTCGACCGTCGGGTGGTTTCACCCATACACCCGGGGATCGGAGCGCTGTGCCTGCACTGACTGTTGCCAACACGCTGGCGTTGCCGCGCCTGGAACCGATCGCCGTTGGTACGATCGATCGGCCGGTGAGATCGGTGACGACCGGGCCGACCGGCTTCGAAGGCGAAGGCTTCCCGGTGCGCCGCGCGTTCGGCGGCGTTGACCAGGCCGAACTCGACCCCTTCATCCACCTGGATCAGATGGGCGAAGTCGAGTATGCCCCTGGCGAACCGAAAGGCACCTCCTGGCATCCTCACCGGGGATTCGAGACCGTCACCTACATGATCGACGGGGCCTTCCAGCATCAGGATTCGCACGGCGGTGGGGGTCTCATCACAAACGGGGACACGCAGTGGATGACGGCTGGTGCGGGAATCCTCCACATCGAAGCCCCGCCGGAGGACCTCGTCGTCAGCGGTGGCCTCTTTCACGGATTCCAACTCTGGGTGAACCTCCCAAGGTCGGACAAGTTTCTCGCGCCCAAGTACCAGGACCTTCGAGCAGGGAACGTCACCCTGCTGACGACCCCGGATGGCGGTGCGCTGATCCGACTCATCGCAGGCGAGATCGACGGCCACCTGGGTCCGGGTTCGACGCACACGCCGATCACGATGTTCCACGCAACCTTGTCGCCGGGGGCCCGTCTGCATGTTTCGTGGAGGCCGGACTTCAACGCCCTCGCCTATGTCTTGAACGGAACGGGCAGCTTCGGGTCGGAGCGCCGCCCTGCCCGGATGGGGAACCTCGCGGTCTTCGGGGGCGGTGACACGATCACCATCAGTGCAGACGGGCGGCAGGAAACGCGTAGTCCGACCATGGATGTCCTCGTGCTCGGTGGACTCCCTATCCGGGAGCCGGTCGCATGGGCAGGACCGTTCGTGATGAACACTCGCGCAGAACTCGTCCAGGCCTACGAGGACTATCAGGCAGGCCGCCTCGGCCACATCCCTCACGACGGCATCGGCAACCAGGGAACGAACCGCGTCCCGACCCGATAGCTAGGCCTCCGCTACTCCACTCGCCCGGAACGCGGGAGCGCCACCCGGGGGACTCTTAGGAGGCTAAGGAAGGGACGGGTGGCGCTCTCGTTGGCTGGTTGTTGGCTCCAGTATGCCTCGCCAACCTGAACCCCGCCTGAACCGGTCATGAGAAATGCATGAGAGCCGGCAACCGAAGAACTCCTGCGTTGACACAGACAATATCCAGTCTGTATCGCCGCAGGAGTCTTCTCAACGGACCCTATTTGATCTTGATGACCTGCGTCCCACCCGCGAACACGTCGTGCCAGCCGGCCTTCGTTGGGGACTGGTTGATCGTCACCATGATGTAGATGGCCGCGGCGAGTTCCAAGAGTCCGCCGAGGATCGGAATGATGGTGAGCGCGTTCCAGAGGTTTCGTTTGACCGCCTCCTCCGTCGTCGGATTTCCGCCGTTTGGGCCGCGTGTCTGGAGTCCCATCACCATCTTTCCGACGGTCTGGCCGCGCTGCGACTCCATGATGGCGAAGTAGCCGACCACGATCGCAGCCGTGATGATCGCGAAGACCAACGACCCCAAACTGAATCCTCCGCCGAACACTCCGCCAATGGAACCGAGGAAAGACAGCGCAAGAAAGAGAGGAAACAGGATCACGAGGAACAGGGCCCACAAGATGAGGTAGTCGATGAGTCGGGCCAGGACTCGCGGCCCAAGATCGGCCGGTGCTCCGATTCCCGACGTCGGGGTTCCCGGTTCGTTAGCTTCGTAGTTGGTCACGAATTCCTCCTCGTTGGCGCAATGGTGCGATGCATGACGTTAGTCGTTCCGCTGTGAGCGCCGGTCGACCATTCTTCGGCAGCCCAAAGCGCTCTTCTTCCAAACGCGGGAACGCCACCCAGGGAATCCTTGGGAGGCGAAGGAGGAGGGTGGCGTTCTCGTGTGCTTGGAGGCAACTGAATCAAGTATGCCAGGCCCACCTGAGACCCACCTGAACGGGTCATGAGAACAGGGTGAGAGATGTCAAATCGATGAATCGTCGCCCGAACGCGAGACGGCCGGTACAACCCGACGACCGCTCCGGTATTCCCGAAGCCGCCATCAGGTCGCGGAAACACTCACGCCGTTGCGGCGACCAACTCTTCCTGACTCAGGCCGGCGAGTCGCGCAACCTCGGCCGTGTCGAGACCGGTCGCAACCGCAACACCGGTGCCGAGGTCAGGATGCACTCGATAGAACAGAGCAGCCTGACGCAACTGAATCCGCTGCAGTGCACCGCCGAGGTGACCTGCGAGGTTGGAAATCAGATGGTCCCGGTCGGTGTCGCCCATCACGTCTGCAAACAGCGAGCGTGGCTGTTCGTAGTCGTCGTTCGGATGGCTGTACTCGAACCGACCCGTTGCACCCGCGATCGGAAGCCGCGGCTCGGCGACCGATCCATCCGGGGCAGGCCCGTCGAAGCTGTTCGGGTAGTAGTTGGGGCCGCCACCCTGGTTGCCGTCGGTCCGCATTGATCCATCACGCTCGTAGGTGTGAGGGGTCGTGCCTTTCGCCTGGTTGACGGGGATCAGGCCGTAATTCGTCCCCAGACGATGCCGGTGGGTGTCCGGGTAGGAGAAGAGACGACCCTGGAGCATCTTGTCGGGAGACGCTGCAATGCCGGGAACAAATGAACCGGGGCTGAATGCCGCCTGTTCCACTTCGGCGAAGTAGTTCTCCGGATTCCGATTGAGCACCATCCTCCCGAATGGGATGAGCGGGTAGTCCGAGTGTGGCCACGCCTTGGTGATGTCGAACGGATCGAACCGGTAGTCGGCGGCGTCCGCTTCGTTCATGATCTGCACGTTGACGGTCCACGACGGGTAGTCGCCGCCTGCGATCGCTGCGCTCAGGTCCCTCGTGGCGTGGTCGGGGTCGCTCGATGCGAGGGCGCCCGCCTCAGAGGCAGTGAGCGTCTCATTGCCCTGATCGGTCTTGAAATGCAGCTTGATCCAGTACCTGCTCGTGTCGGTGTACCAGAGGTAGGTGTGACTCGTGTAGCCGTTCATGTGTCGATACCCGTTGGGCGTACCCCGATCCGAGAACAGAATCAGCACCTGATGCAGTGACTCAGGCGTCAACGAGAGGAAGTCCCAGAACATGTCGGGGTCCTTGAGGTTGGTCCCTGGGTTGCGCTTCTGCGTATGGATGAAGTCCGGGAACTTCAGCGGGTCACGGATGAAGAAGACCGGCGTGTTGTTGCCGACCATCTCGTAGTTCCCTTCCTCCGTGTAGAACTTGACGGCGAACCCTCGCGGATCGCGGTCGGAATCGGCGGAGCCCTTCTCACCCCCGACGGTGGAGAAACGGACGAACAGGTCGGTCCGCTTCCCGACTTCAGCGAGAAACGCCGCTTTCGTGTACTCCGACACATCTGCAGTCACCTCGAAGTATCCGTATGCGCCTGCCCCCTTGGCGTGGACGACGCGTTCGGGGATGCGTTCCCTGTCGAAGTGCGCCAACTTGTCGAGAAGATGGGTATCTTGCATCAGCGCCGGGCCTTCGGACCCGGCGGTCATGGTGTTCTGGTCGTCGGCAACGGGGCGTCATCGACGAAGCGCAGATCATCTTCCGCGGCGTCTGCCCCTCCTGCGCCGCATCCACCTGACGACCGTCAGGCATCTCGCGTCGATGCAGACGGCGACGGTTTCAGGTCTGTACCGGCGCCAGAGTCCGGGTCAGGCGGGGATTCGGCTCAGCTGGGAGGTCCGAGTTGTGCCGTGACGCATCCGTCCGAGACGGGCGCGGGTCTGTTCGGGATCCGCGTCACTCGCCACATGCACGGCGTTGCGCAGGGCCCGAAGTCGATCAACGGTACTGGCCAGATAGCGCTCATCTTCTTCGCGCGTACGGAAGTTCAATGTAGTCACCAGATCGCTCCTCGTGTCTTCCGATCCAAATACAACTCACGGTCCGTTCGCCCTGATCGGCCGGGATCGGAGTTGCCATACATGTCCGTACCATCGGCTGATTCCGCGATCTCGAAAGGCACATTGCGTCCGATGCCAAAGGGACTAGTCCGTTGCAATCCACCCGGTGGCTTCGATGATCCATGCACCCAACGGCTAGTGTCAATGCTCGCGCGATTCCCTCCGTTGAAAGGGTTCCCCGTGGCCGAACCAGTTGGAATGCTGACCGTCAAAGCGTTGACCGAATCCGTGGCGGCCGACGCGATCGACACCGTCATCGTGGGCTTCACCGACCACCAGGGCCAGTTCCTTGGGAAGCGCATCGACGCCGGCTTCTTCCTCGAAGAGGTTGCCGAAGACGGCACCCACGGCTGCGACTATCTCCTCACCACCGACATGGAGATGGAGCCGATCCCCGGCTACTCCTATGCGAACTGGGAACTCGGTTACGGCGACTTCCACCTCACCCCCGACCTCTCGACCATGCGGATCGCCGACTGGCTACCGGGGACTGCGCTCGTGCTCAGCGATCTCAGGGACACACGTACCCACGAACTCGTCTCCGTCGCTCCAAGATCAATACTCCGCAGACAGATCGACCGGGCAGCAGAACCAGGATTCTCTGCGAAAGCCGCCTCAGAACTTGAGTACTTCATCTTTGAGGATTCCTATCGCGAGGCGGCCGAACGCGACTACGCGGGACTCACCCCGGTCGGCTGGTACTCGGAGGACTACCACCTGTTCCAGGGGACCAGAGAGGAGTTCTTCAACCGGGCAGCGCGCCGCTCCCTCGTCCGCTCCGGTATCCCCGTCGAGACATCGAAGGGCGAAACGGGCGTGGGTCAGCATGAACTCAATATCCGCTACGCGGACGTTCTGACGATGGCCGACCGCCACACCGTCATGAAGCAGTGCATGAAGGAGATCGCGGACGATCTCGGTATCTCCATAACCTTCATGGCGAAACCCCACGACGACGATGCCGGGTCGAGTTGCCACGTCCACCTGAGTCTCTGGGACGGCGACCGTCCGGTCTTCCCCGGGGACAAGACCGTCGGCCCGGTTCAAGCGTCGGACGAGTTCCGCTGGTTCCTCGGGGGTTGGATGGCACATGTGCAGGAGTTGACCCCGTTCTATGCCCCGACCGTCAACTCCTACAAACGCTTCGTCGACGCCTCGTGGGCGCCAACCAAGATCGCGTGGAGCTACGACAACCGCACCGCGGGTTTCCGGATCGTCGGATGCGGCCCGAGCCTCCGCATCGAGAACCGCATCCCCGGTTCGGATGCCAACCCGTACCTGGTGTATGCCGCCACGCTTGCTGCCGGTCTCGATGGCATCGCCAACCGGATCGAGCCGCCCGCAATCTTCACCGGCGATGTGTACACAGCGAAGGACCTCCCAGCGGTACCGGGAACGCTCCGCGAGGCAACCGAACTGTTCGCCACCAGTTCCTGGGTCAGAGATACCTTCGGCGCAGACGTCCACGACCACTACACCCACTTCTTCCGCACCGAGCAGCACGCATACGACTCAGCCGTCACCGACTGGGAACGGCGACGCTACTTCGAGCGGATCTAGCAACAAACCAGATCGGAGATTGACGTGAAACTCGAAGGCAAGTCGGCCGTCATTACCGGAGCGGCCAGCGGTATCGGACGCGAAGCGGCGTTGCTTTTCGCCTCGGAGGGGGCCGCCGTCACTGCGGTCGACCTCAACGAGGAAGACGTTCGCTCCACCGTCTCTGACATCATCGCAGCAGGCGGGACGGCCATTCCCGTCGTCGCCGACATCTCGAAGGCTGCGGATGCGGCGTCAATGATCGCCGCAGCAGAGGAGGCCTTCGGCAGGGTCAATGTTCTGTTCAACAACGCAGGAATCATGCATTCCGACGATGGAGACGCCGTCGAAACCGACGAGGCGATCTGGGATCTCACCATGGACATCAACGCCAAAGGCGTGTTCCTTGGCTGCAAGTACGGCATCCCAGCGCTTCAGCGTTCCGGGGGTGGATCGATCATCAACACTGCCTCATTTGTCGCCCTCCTGGGAGCCGCCACCCCGCAGGTCGCCTACACGGCTTCGAAGGGCGCCGTCCTCGCGATGACCCGTGAACTCGCCGTCGTGCATGCCAGACAGGGCATTCGCGTCAACGCCCTCTGTCCGGGACCGCTGCGAACGGAACTGCTGATGAAGTTCCTCGACACCGACGAGAAGAGGCAGCGCAGACTCGTCCACGTGCCGATGGGTCGCTTTGGCGAGGCGGCCGAAATGGCGAAGGCGGCGCTGTGGCTCGCCTCGGACGACTCCTCGTACGTGACGGGGACCGAGTTCCTCGTCGATGGCGGCATCACGGCCGCATACGTGACCCCCGAGTAGGTGGCGGGGCGCTGCTCTACATGGCGTCGGGCCTATGAGGTATTGTGACCGGAACACCCACCTTCGGGGAGCCCCACATGTCTGCACCAGACGAATCCGTATTCGACACGATCGAGCCGGAGAAGAGCATCAAGAAGCCGAAGCTGGGGAACAAGTTCTACGAGTCAGAGCTTGCCCGGCTCCAGACCGAATTGGTCAAGATGCACACCTACGTCAAAGAGGAGGGGCTCAAGGTCGTTGTTCTCTTCGAGGGACGCGACGCCGCGGGCAAGGGCGGCGTGATCAAGCGGATCACCGAACGGCTGAACCCCCGGATCTGCAGGGTCGAAGCCCTCGGCACGCCGACGGAGCGTGAGAAGACCCAGTGGTGGTTCCAACGCTACGCCAACTACCTCCCCGCAGCGGGCGAGATGGTGCTGTTCGATCGGTCCTGGTACAACCGCGGACTCGTCGAGCCCGTGATGGGATTCTGCACCCAGGACCAATACACGGAGTTTCTCCGCTCCTGCCCCGAGTTCGAACGCATGCTGGTCCGAAGCGGCATCATCCTCATCAAATACTGGTTCTCCGTGAGCGACGAGGAGCAGGAACGCCGGTTCCAGGCCCGCATCGACGACACAACCAAGCGGTGGAAACTGAGTCCGATGGATCTCGAGTCACGAGCGAAATGGGTTGAGTACTCGAAGGCCAAGGACATCCTGTTCGACCACACGGACATCAAGCAGGCTCCGTGGGTCGTCGTCAACGCAGAGGACAAGAAGCGCGCGAGGCTCAACTGCATCAGTCATCTGCTTACGACGATTCCCTACGAGGACCGCCCGCTCGGGGCGATCGATTTGCCACCCCGGCAGCAGAACACCGGCTACATCCGACCGCCGATCACCGAGCAGACCTTCGTTCCCGACGTCTACTGACACCCCCCTTTCAGGCGTCTGGCGTACAAAACGGCGATATATCGCCGTTTTGTACGCCAGACGCCTGGGGGAGGTCTAGCCTTGCGGGCGCCGAAACCCCAATCTGGAGGACGGAGCGACGTGGCCCCGGCGAACCCACAGCACTACCCGCTGCTCGAAAGTCTCGATCTTCCGGCCGACCTCGAGGACCTGGACCAGGAGACACTCGCCGATCTCGCAGCCGAGATCCGGTCCTGCATGCTCGATGTCATCTCGCAGACGGGTGGGCATCTCTCCCCGAACCTCGGTGTCGTCGAGCTTGCGATGGCGATCCACACGGTCTTTGACAGTCCCACCGACCGGATCATCTGGGACGTCGGCCACCAGGCATACGCCCACAAGCTACTGACCGGACGGGTTGGCGAGTTCCCCACACTCAGGCAGCAGTTCGGAATGTCCGGGTATCCGTCGCAGGCAGAGAGTGAACACGACCTCGTCGAGAACAGCCACGCGTCCACATCACTCAGCTACGCGGCGGGACTCGCCCTCGCTCGTGAAGAAGGGGACGACTCCTACATCGTCGCCGTCATCGGCGATGGGGCCCTCACCGGAGGGATGGCGTACGAGGCGCTCAACCACATCGCACATATCCAGCCGGAACGGTTCATCATCGTGATCAACGACAACGGCCGTTCCTACGCCCCGACCGTCGGCGGCCTCGCTGCTCACCTCGCTGCGCTGCGAGTGAACCCCAAGTACGAACGGTCGAAGGAGGTCCTCGGCGAGTTCGCCCGCAAGATCCCTGTCGTGGGGGATTCGACCGACGAGGCGCTGCACCGTATCAAAGAAGCCATCAAGCAAGTGCTCCAACCTGCCACGTTCCTCGACGTCCTCGGCATCAAGTACACGGGACCGATCGACGGACATGACTTGGAGGTGCTCCGGGCGACCCTCGAACGGGCGAAACAGTTCCACGAACCGATCGTCGTCCACGCCGTAACGGAGAAGGGCCGCGGATATGGGCCGGCGATGGGTGACGACAGCGAACGCCTCCACGGAGTCGGCGCCTTTGACCTCGAGACGGGCCTCGCCATCTCCCGTCAGATTGGTTTCACCGATGCCGCGGAGGCGATCATCGCAAGCATCGCCGACGAGCATCCTGAGGTCGTAGCGATCACCGCCGCCATGGGTTCCGCGACGGGATTGAGCCAAATGGCGGAGTCCTATCCGGAACGGGTCATCGACGTTGGCCTGGCCGAGCAGCATGCCGTCACCCTCGCCACCGGACTAGCCATGGGGGGTCGCCGCCCGATTGTGTGCATCTACTCGACGTTCCTCCAACGGGCGTTCGACCAGTTGTTGATGGACGTCGCATTGCACAACCAGCCGGTCGTCTTCATGATCGACCGCGCGGGCGTGACAGGACCGGACGGGCCGTCCCACCACGGCGCCTTCGACCTCGCGTACCTGCGCATGATCCCCGGCCTGTCGATCGCCGCCCCGTCCACAGCCGAGGAGCTTGGCGGAATGCTCGAAGCGGCCCTGGCCCATCCCGGCCCGGTTGCGATTCGCTATCCGAAGGCAGGCGTCGACGCGATCCCTTCGCCACCGTACGAGCCGATTCCGGTCGGCGAATGGCAGGAACTCCGCTCCGGCACCGACGTCCTGCTTCTTGCCGTTGGCCGCATGGTTCCCATTGCGTCCAAAGCGGCCGTTCTGCTCGAAGAAAGCGGCATCTCCTGCGGCCTCGTCAACGCACGCTGGGTGAAACCCCTCGACCCCCGCCTCGCTGACTGGGCAGAGGGATACGATCGCGTCGTCACCATCGAAGATGGGGTTGTGAGCGGTGGATTCGGAGCTGCGGTACTCGAACGCCTCGCCCCGCTCGGGATGGGCGGAAAGGTCCGCACCCTCGGCCTCCCCGACGAGTTCCTCCCGCACGGGAACGCAGACGCCCTCCTGTCGGAACGTGGACTCGACGCTGAAGGAATCGCTGCAGCGGTCCTCGACGGTCGCTGAGCGGAGCCGCTCGACGGCGGCGTTCCCGCTCGGACGAGAAGGATCGCAGGGAGATGGGAGGAGACGGTCCGTGATCCTCTATCCACTGAGCAACTCAGTCTGCCTCTTTGACGCTCCGCATAGACCAGATGAGGGTTCGCATCGACAGGGGTTGCTTCAGAACCGTGACCACGGCCGCGGCCACATCCTCGGCATTCATCATGTCGGCAAGGCCCGGCATGTCTGGAGTACGCCCTGCTCCCATGGCGAACTCGGTCGCGGTGCCCCCCGGGGCGATCATGCTCACCCGGATGCCCAACTCCCTCAACTCCCGATCGAGTCCGCCGGCAAGACCTACCTGGGCGAACTTCGTCGCGGCGTAGACAGCCTCATCTTCGGCGCCCCGAAGACCGGCAACCGAACCGACGATGAGAATGTCGCCGCCACCAGCATCCACAAAGCCGGGGACCGCCGCACGGATCGGCCACACCGTTCCCGCGATGTTGGTGTCCATCATGACCCGGAGTTGATCATCGCTCAGATCCATGATGCCGCCGTACGCACCGATCCCGGCGCTAGCCACGAGTGCGTCGAGACGGCCGAAGGTTTCGTACGCCTGGGCAACGAGGCGCACCGAATCTGCCGGGTCTCGGACGTCCATCTCAACGACGGCAACCTTCGAGCCCAGTTCAGCCGCGAGGTCGTCGAGGCGACCCAGGCGACGTGCTCCGAGAACAACGGACGCACCTTCGGCCGCCAACGATCGAGCCGCTGCGGCCCCTATGCCTGAGCTTGCCCCCGTGATTGCGACGGTCAGGTCGGTGAGGTCTCTCATCGATAACAGCCTTTCTCTTCGTCTGCCGATTGAAACGGTACTCCAGAGTCTTCGGGTGACCGGGTCCTCTGGCTGGTCCTTCATCCACTCGCCGCTGGCCATGCTATCGGGGTCGTCGACCCGATCCGCCGGGTCGCGGT
>Ga0075527_10000360_pt1 | contig 10322 bp, 9 predicted proteins | sample NGEPer11B_FD_74784 | JGI IMG/M metagenome (GOLD analysis project Ga0075527, IMG submission 74784) | Arctic peat soil microbial communities from the Barrow Environmental Observatory site, Barrow, Alaska, USA - NGEE Permafrost305-11B | ecosystem: Environmental > Terrestrial > Soil > Wetlands >...
GCGGTTGCGGTTGCGGTTGTCGTTGCTGCGGTTGCGATTCCGGCTGCGGTTGCGATTCCGGTTTCGGCCGCCCTCGAAGTCGTCATCGTTGTTGCGGCTGCGATTTCCGCCGCCGTCGTTGCGGTTGCGGTTGCGGTTGTCGTTGCCGCCGCCGTCATTGCGGCTGCGGTTGCGGTTGTCGTTGCCGCCGCCGTTGTCGTTGCCTCGGCCGCCCGATCGATTATTGCCCCGGTCATCGACTTCAACGGTCTCGGAATTGTCGTCTCCGCGGGTGTCCTGCGAACGGTCAGGCCTGTCAGCCTTGGCGGTCTTTTCCATCACGGAGGTGGCCTCGACGCGAGGCGTGCCGTTTTGCGCGGCTTGAATGGCTTCGATGAGTACGCTCTTGCGCATCCTGGCAGTTCCGGAGATACCGAGGCCGCCAGCGACCTGCTGGAGTTCGGCAAGCACTTTGCCGTTGAGTCCCCCACCGCTCTTTGGACGGGGAGTCGAAGCCGCTTCTGCGGCCGACGAACCAGCGCCAGCGCCGGGGGTGATTGTGGTTGCTTCTGTCACGTGGATTCCTTTTAAATCGGGCCGATGGCCAGAATGCATCTTGGTTCTTCCAAGGTGCGAGAAGGCTTGCCCGCATCTGACGGGCGAAGGGATTTCTAGATATTTCTAAATATCGGTGGAGTTATTAACTCGACTCCGATGTAACAACTGTAGCACTGCATCCCACACATTGATGCGATCCGGGCCACATGTCGTGTCGGTCACCCGTGAACCACGGCGCCGCGAGCGTCAGCGTCGAGCTCGAACGTTTCCCATCCCGTTGGCGCCCAGTCGTCGAGCCCCGTGGCGAAGGAGAGCACCGTTGGTCCCGCACCCGAAATAATGGTGGGCACACCCTCAGCCCGCAACTGCCGCAGGAGCTTGTATGAATCGGGCATCGCGCTGGCACGAAAACTCTGGTGCAAACGGTCCTCGGTCGCGGCGAACAAGAACTCCGGCGCACCATCCAACGCCGCCACAAGTAGCGCTGCGCGTCCCGCGTTGGCGGCCGCATCACGGTGCGTGACGGTTTCGGGAATCAGTGCGCGCGCGACCTCCGTCTTCAGTGCGACGGGCGGCACGAACACCGTCACCCGTGTCGTGACATCCCGCCTGGCGACGGCGGCCGCTGCGCCTTCGATCCAAGCGATCGTCAATCCGCCAAACAGTGCGGCGGCAACGTTGTCCGGATGGCCTTCGAGATCGGTCGCGAGTTGGTACACGGCTTGGTCGTCGAGCCTGTCTTTGCCACCCTGGACGAGTGCCCGCGCAACCACGATGCCGCCGACGATTGCGGCCGAGGAGGAGCCGAGACCGCGCCCGTGTGGAATGGCGTTGCGACACGTCAGCGCGAGGCCTTCTGGCTTGACGCCGAGCAGGTCGAATGCCGCGTACATCGCCTTCACCACGAGGTGGTTCTCGTCGAGAGACACGTTGTCGGCGCCCTCGCCTTCGACGTCGACGCGGAGGCCGCCGTCCGTGATCTCAGCGGTCAAGTCGTCGTACAGCGAGAGCGCCAAGCCAAGTGCATCGAACCCGGGACCGAGGTTGGCACTCGACCCTGGAACGCGGACAGAAACACGGCCGGATACGAAACTCATGCGAGACCGGCGACCGCTGCCGCCTTGTCGACGTCAACGTCGACCACGTGGTCGACGACCGAGCCGATTCCAGCCAACGCGGTGTCGGTGTCCTTGAGCCCATGGCCGGTCACCGTTACCACGATGGTCTGGCCGGCCTCGACTTCACCTGCGGCGTGGACACGCAGCAAACCGGCCACACCGGCAGCGGACGCGGGCTCGACGAAGACGCCTTCGCGCGAAGCGAGTTCGCGTTGCGCCGCGAGGATCTCGGCATCGGACACGGCATCGATGCGTCCGCGGGATTCGTCCCGTGCGGCAATGGCCTTGTCCCATGACGCCGGATTGCCCACGCGGATGGCGGTGGCAACGGTTTCGGGATTCTCCACGGGCCTGCCGAGGACGAGCGGCGCCGCACCTTCGGCCTGGAAGCCCCACATTGCGGGAGACTTCGCGGCCATTCCCTCGGCCGCGTATTCGCGGTAGCCCATCCAATATGCGGCGATGTTGCCGGCATTGCCGACGGGTAGGACGTGCAGGTCAGGGGCTTTGCCCAAAGCGTCGATGACCTCGAACGCCGCCGTCTTCTGGCCCTGCAGTCGGTTGGGGTTGACCGAGTTGACAAGCACGACCGGGTACTTGTCGGCGAGCCCGCGTGCAAGGTCGAGGCACTGGTCGAAAGCGCCGCGCACCTGAATTATCTCGGCGCCGTGCATGAGAGCCTGCGCCATCTTGCCTGCGGCGATCTTGCCGTGCGGGACCAGCACGATCGGGGTGAGGCCGGCGCGTACGGCGTAGGCCGTCATCGACGCAGACGTGTTGCCCGTCGATGCGCATACGACGGCTTTGGCGCCTTGGCCGACGGCAACCGAGATCGCGACCGTCATGCCGCGGTCCTTGAAGGAACCCGTCGGGTTGTCACCCTCTACCTTGAGCCAGACATCGCCGCCAAGCACGCCCGAAAGCCAGTTGGCGTGCACCAGCGGAGTGCCGCCCTCGTTCAGGGTGATGACCGGTGTGTTCGCATCAACGGGGAGCCAATCACGGTATTCCTCGATGACGCCGCGCCATTGGTGGGGTTGATTGGGCATCAGAATTCTCCCTCGACACGCATAACGGAGGAAACATCGCGAACCATGTCGAGTTCGCGCAGTTTCGCCACGGTCGCCGACAGCGCGGCATCGTCGGCTTCGTGGGTGACGATGACGAGTTGTGCGTCATCGCCGTGACCTTCCTGCCGGACGGTCCTGATCGAAACTTCGTAGTCGGAAAAGGTGTTCGCCACCGACGCGAGGACGCCCGTACGATCGTCGACATCGATCGCGATGTGGTAGCGGGTGCGCGCCTTGCCAATGTCGAGGACTTCCAACTGGGCATGGGTTGACTCCCCGGGTCCAAACACATCGCCCAGGCGGTTGCGCGCCACTGACACCACGTCGCCGAGGACAGCACTCGCGGTGGGTGCTCCCCCCGCGCCTGGACCATAGAACATGAGTTGGCCGGCGGCTTCGCTCTCAACGAAGACCGCATTGTAAGCCTCCCGAACGCTCGCGAGGGGATGCGAAATAGGAATCATCGCCGGGTGGACGCGAGCCGAGACGGCCGGGCCATCTGCGGTGTCGAGACGTTCGCAAATGGCCAGCAGTTTGACGACGCAGCCCATTTCCTTCGCCGAGCGGACGTCGGCTGCAGTGACATCGCTGATGCCCTCGCGGTGGACGTCCCCGATGGTGACGCGTGTGTGGAAGGCCAGGCTTGCAAGGATCGCGGCCTTGGAAGCCGCATCGAAGCCTTCAACGTCGGCCGTCGGGTCGGCCTCGGCATAGCCGAGGCGTTGCGCCTCATCGAGGGCCTCGCCGAAACCGGCACCGGTCGTGGTCATCGCATCGAGGATGAAGTTGGTCGTGCCGTTGACGATGCCGAGGACCCGCGAAACACGGTCGCCCGAGAGTGATTCGCGCAGCGGCCTGACTATGGGGATGGCGCCGGCGACGGCGGCTTCAAAGTAGAGGTCGCGTTCTGCCTTGGCCGCTGCTTCAAAAAGCGTCGCGCCGTCTTCGGCGAGCAACGCCTTATTTGCGGTGACGACTGACGCGCCGTTTGCCAATGCGGTGAGAATCAGGTCGCGCGCCGGCTCGATGCCGCCGATGACCTCGATGACGACGTCGATGTCGCCCCGCGACACAAGCGCCTCGGCGTCCGTCGTGAACAACTCGGCGGGGAGGTCGATCTCGCGTTCGCGGCCAGGTCGTCGTACGGCAATGCCGACGAGTTCCAGCCGAGCTCCGACCCGTTGGGCAAGTTCGTCGGCGTCACGCGTGAGTAACCGGGCAACCTCCGTACCAACGACTCCGCAGCCCAGGAGTGCTACGCGCAGGGTTCGCTCACTGATCGATGTGCTCACCCCATAAGGGTATCGGCGGGCAGAGTCTCTGGGCGCGAGGGATGAAGCCGGACGAAGCACTGCTCAATTGGACAGCCTCCGCGTCAAAATCAGCGCGAGCAAGGCAATGGCGAAGGAACCCATGAAGTTGAGCGCGAAACCCCACGTCGGCGCGCTTGCCAGAAGGGCAGCGAATACGACACTGCCAATCGCGAGTCCGAGCGACTCCGTGACCGCATCGTTGATCTGCATGGCCGAACTGTTCGCGCCCTCCTCGCCGGGAGCCGAATGGCCGAGCAGCAACACTGACAGTGTTGAGAGGGCCATCCCCGTGCCGAGTCCGGCAAGCGACCATCCTGTAATTGCGACGCCGGACCAGATGTCGGGATCCACACTCGTCGCGACGGCGGCCACTCCCCCGGCAACGCAAAGTGCGCCGATGCGCACCCGCAGCACTTTGTCATCCAGGTGCGGAATGTTCGCGGCAAGCCAAGAACCGACGAACCAGGCGATCGCGGCGGTGGTGAGTACGAATCCTGCCTGGGTCGTCGAGAATCCCCTGTTCTCGACCAGCGACAAAGGCAGATACACCTCTGCACATATGAACGCCGCGCCAATGAGGCCACGCACGGCGATGACGCTTGGGAGCCCCGGGTGCGCCAGCCAGGTGCCAGCGGGCAGTAGTCGCGGCGCGGCGAAGACCACCGCGGCAATGGAGATCGCGAGCAAGGCCGGCCACCACGAGACTCCGCGCTGCCCTGCGTAGGCGAGTGAGAGGATGCCTGCGGCAGCCATTGCAGCCCAGCCAACTCGCGCTCGATCGGAGGGCCGCCGGTCCCGTGCCGGCGCGCCACACAGGGCAGGCATCCGACGCAGGGCAGGCGCGAGTGCGGCATACGACACCACGGCGAATATGGGCGCTCCGAGGAAGACCCATCGCCAGCCGACGAGTTCGTCGATGGCACCGGCGATGACAGGGCCAACCAGGGCCGGAGCCACCCAAGCGCTCGTGATCACGGTAAAAACTCGCGCCCGCATGGACTCGGGATAGGCGCGCGCGATGATGACATACAACCCGACGCCTGCGAGGCCAGAACCAAACCCTTGCATCGCGCGGCTGGCAAGGAAGACGAGCATGCCGGGCGCGAGGCCGGCGGCAATCAGACCAGCGGAGAAGAGAGCCACGCCTACGCGCAGGGCCGGCGCTGGGCCGCGTGAGTCGATCCAGCCCCCGGCGATGGCAATCGCGACCACCGATACGGCCACTGGCGCGGAGAAGGCAATCGCATATAGCGCGATTCCATCGAGGTCGCGCGCGACGACCGGCATGATCGTCGCCACCGCGATCGCCTCGAAGGCGAACAGAAACGCTAGCGAGAAGATCCCCACCGTTGTGCCCCGAAACGATCGGGACCACAGCCGCACCTGCGCCACATCATTCGTCACTCTTCTCTCCTCACATCGTTTACTTTTACGAGTCAACAACCTCAAGTACTGTTGAGGTCAACAGCGAAAGGAATGAAGTGAGCAACACCTCAATCCGGCAACACGACCTGACACCCGCCCAGGCGGCGAAACGATCCGGCGTAGCCATCTCAGCGTTGCACTTCTATGAGCGCGAAGGCCTCATAGATAGCCACCGGACAGCAGGCAATCAGCGTCGTTATCACCACGACATGCTGCGCAGAATCGCCTTCATCCGAGTCTCACAAAACCTGGGAATTCCGTTGAAGGACATTCGAGAGGCGCTCGACACCTTGCCCGACAACAAGACTCCGACCAAAGCGGACTGGGCGCGACTCTCGTCGCATTGGCGCAGGGATCTCGACGAGCGCATAGACCAATTGCAGAGACTGCGCGACAACCTGGATGGCTGCATCGGCTGCGGCTGTCTGTCTCTCAAGAACTGCAATCTCTACAACCCCGGCGACAAGTTGGGTGCGGACGGGCCTGGCGCGCGACGACTAATTCGGCGCTAAATATCTAAGTCGATAACCCGACCACAAGGTTGATGGTGGTCGCCAGAATGAACGACCCGAAGATATACGACAACAACGCGTGACGAAGCGCCGTCGATCGAATCGTATGGCGCTCAACGTTCGTATCCGACACCTGGAAGGTCATGCCAATCGTAAAAGCGAGATATGCGAAGTCGCTGTATTGCGGCGGTTCCTGCTGGTTGAAATCGACGCCGCCCACCTCATCGCGGTAGTAGAGACTGGCATATCTCAGCGTGAACAAGGTATGCAAGAGCAACCAGGACAGCACCACACTCGCGACAGCGAGCCCGGCCAGGACACCCCCACGCGCGGCCGGTGCCGAGCGCGCCTCGACCAAGATGATCGCAACGGCGCCGAGGCTTCCCAGACTCGCAATAAGCACCAGCACATCGGAGATCGCGCGCGACGGATCTTCGCGCACGGCATGCAGCGCAGTTTGTTGAGCGTCCAACCGCCCGATCACGAGCCACACCCAAGTCGTGTATGTCAGCGATGCCGCTGCCCAGCCGACGACAGGTGCGTATGTCCATGCGGTGAGGATTACGGTCAGTGTCGCGGCGACCACACCTATTGCAGTCATCGCCACCAGCCGTGTGCTTGATTTATGCATTGCCACACGAGGCCTTCGGTCGTCCATCACGCCATGATGACACCTGGCGAAGACATCGCCTCACGTTGTTCGCCTCCCTTGTCATATTCACGGCCATACACTGAGGCATTGATCGCTGCAGACAATGTTGCAATACTTGCCGCATGTCTGTCGTTGCCAAGCGCGCGAGCCTGCCGCTGACCGAAATGGATCTGGAATTGCTTCGCCTTGCCGCCGACCTGACAACACCCGAAGGCAAAAGACTGGCCGCTTTGACCGACGGTCGCCCGTTGACGAGTGAGGCGCAACTCCTCCGGGCAGTCCTGGAGATCGGGTTTGAGCGCCTCCATGCCGATGTCATGTTCGAGGGTTATCAACAGCTCGCCATGAGCTACGAATCCGCCGACGAATCGACATACGCGGCCGCGCTCAAGAATCGCATCAGGCGGCACCACGCCGATGGGGAATGAACGGTGATTGTGCGCGGGCGCATCGTCTGGGCCATCATCGACGAGGTGATCGGCCGCAAGCCTTATCTCGTCGTGTCCAACAACCCCCGCAATCAGGCGATGCAGTCGTTTCTTGCCATTCGGATAACGACAAGCAGGAAACCAACGATTCCTACTGTCGTTGAGCTTCCGCCGGGAGAGCCGGTGGACGGCTACGTCCTCTGCGATGAACTGATGATGCTTTGGCAAGACGAAGTCAGCGGTGACGTCGGGGCACTTTCACCGGCAACCATGAGTCGCGTGGACCAAGGCCTCAAGCACGCCTTGGCGCTACGGACCTAACCGACATCGAGGGTGAAGAGGTCGTCCTCGGTTTCGCGTCGCATGATCAGCCTGGCTTGGCCATCGTGGACGGCGACCACGGCGGCGCGCGGCACATGGTTGTACGTGCTCGCGAGCGATCGGCAGTATGCGCCGGTACCTGGCACGGCCAGCAGGTCCCCTGCCACGACGTCGGACGGGAGGAACTCATCCCGGACGACAATGTCCCCGGATTCGCAGTGCTTGCCAACGACGCGACTCAGGACGGGTTCGGCCGAGGATTCGCGCGACGCCAGTGTGCACGAGAAGTCGGCGCCGTAGAGCGCGGTGCGGATATTGTCACTCATACCGCCGTCTACGGAGACATAGCGCCGCCAGGCACCGCGGTCGAGTGCAACGGACTTCGTCGTCCCCACCTCATACAGCGTGAATGTCGAGGGGCCGACAATGGCGCGGCCGGGCTCGATCGACAGCTGCGGTACGGCGATGTCCAACGCTGCGCATTCGTCGTCGACGATGGCCCGGATCTCGCGGGCGAGATCCTCGGGCGTGCTGGGATCGTCCTGCGTCGTATAGGCGATGCCGAAGCCACCGCCGAGGTCGAACTCCGGCGGCGTATACCCGAGTTCGGCAATGATTTGCGAATGCAGGCGCAGCACGCGGCGTGCCGCGACCTCGAATCCGTCGGTGACGAAGATTTGCGAGCCGATGTGGGAATGCAGCCCAAGGAAGTTCATGGCCGGCTCGGCGAGCACCCTGCGCACGGCCTCAAGGGCTTCGCCGCCGGTGATGGAGAACCCGAACTTCTGATCCTCGTGAGATGTCGAAATGTATTCGTGAGTATGGGCTTCGACTCCTGCGGTCACACGGACCATGACGTGGGCGATGACGCCGAGTTCAGCCGCGATCTCCCTGATCCGACTGATCTCTTCGAACGAGTCGATGATGATCCGGCCGACGCCCACCTCAAGCGCACGGGTGATTTCGGCACGCGACTTGTTGTTGCCGTGCATGCCGATGCTTGCGGGCGATACCCCTGCGCGCAGCGCCACCGCAAGCTCTCCGCCAGTGCAGACATCCAGATTGAGCCCCTCCTCGGCAACCCAGCGAGCTGTCGCGACGCACAGGAACGCCTTGCCCGCGTAATAGACGTCGACGCCCGCGAACGCCGCGCGGAAGCGCCGTGCCCGCGACCGGAAGTCGTCCTCGTCGACGATGTAGGCCGGGGTGCCGAATTCCGCGGCGAGATCGGAGACGGACCGTCCCCCGACCGTCAGGACGCCGCCGGCCTTGGAGATGTTGGCGGCCCACAGGTGGGCGACGAGTTCATTCGGATCGGCTGGCTCCTTGAGCCACGATGGCCCGCGGTTGACGGCCTGCTCGTGCAATGCACCGGCTTCATGGGATCCCATGTCACATCCTCTCGGGGGCACTCACGCCCAGCAGCCGAAGTCCGTTGCCGATCACAATATGCGTGGCCGCGACCAGCATCAGCCGTGCGCGATGCAGATCGCCCGGTTCCTCGTCACCCAGCGGGAGCACCCGGCATACGTCATAGAACTTGTGAAACGCCGAGGCCGTGTCCTCCAGGTAGCGCGCGACCCGGTGGGGTTCGCGCAAGTCGGCGGCCCGCGCGACGGCACGCGGGAACCCGGCCAGGGCGCGCAGCAGATCGCCTTCGCGCTCGTCCTTCAGCAATGACGGGTCGAACGAGTCCGCATCAAACCCGATGCCCAGCTCGGCGGCGTTGCGCTGGATCGACGCGACACGGGCGTGCGCGTACTGCACGTAGAAGACGGGGTTGTCGCTCGTTTGCTTCGACCACAGGTCGAGGTCGATGTCGATCGTCGAGTCCGAGGAGTAGCGGGCAAGCGCGTAGCGGGCGGCGTCCACCCCGATCGCATCGACGAGGTCCTCGAGGGTGAGGACCGTCCCCGCGCGCTTCGACATGCGCATCGGCTGGCCGTCCTTGAGCAGGTTGACCATCTGTCCGATCAGGATCTCGAGGTTGACACCGGGCTTATCGCCGAAGGCGGCGCACATTGCCATCATGCGCGAGACGTATCCGTGGTGGTCCGCGCCGAGCATGATGATGTTGCGATCAAAGCCGCGTTCGCGCTTGTTGAGGTAGTACGCGAGGTCGCCGGAGATGTAGGCAGGTTCTCCGTCCGACTTGATGACGACGCGGTCTTTGTCGTCGCCGAAGTCGCTGGTGCGAAGCCAGTGGGCACCGTCCTGCTCGTACATCATGCCGAGTTCGTCGAGGCGGGCAATGGCGCGTTCCACGGCACCGTCGGCGTGCAGATCGTTCTCGTGGAGGTAGATGTCGAAGTCGACCCCGAAGTCGTGGAGGCTCTTCTTGATCTCGGCGAACATGAGTTCTACACCTTCGGCGCGGAAGAGCTCATGTGCTTCGTCGTTGGGTAACGAACTGGCATTGGGGTGTTTGGCGCCGACGTCGGCGGCGATGTCGGCGATGTACTGGCCGCCGTAACCGTCCTCGGGCGTCTCCTCGCCTCTGGCACTGGCCAGCAGCGAGCGCGCGAAGCGGTCGATTTGTACGCCGTGGTCGTTGAAGTAGTACTCGCGCGTGACGTCGGCGCCGGTCGCTTCGAGGATCCGGCCGAGCGAGTCGCCGACGGCCGCCCAGCGAACACCGCCGATGTGGATCGGTCCGGTCGGGTTGGCGGAGACAAACTCGAGGTTCACCTTTTCGCCGGCATATGTGTCGCTCGTCCCGTATGCGGCACCCGCCGCGACGATTTCCGCAGCGAGAGCGCCCTGCGCACCGGTGTCGATGCGGATGTTCAGGAAGCCAGGTCCGGCGATCTCGGCGCTGGCTATGCCTTCGGCCGCTGTGAGCGCATCGGCGAGCAGTTGCGCGAAGTCACGCGGATTCTGGCCCGCCTTCTTCGCCAGCTGAAGGGCCACGTTGGTGGAGTAGTCGCCGTGTGCCCTGACCTTGGG
>Ga0075527_10000364_pt1 | contig 10277 bp, 9 predicted proteins | sample NGEPer11B_FD_74784 | JGI IMG/M metagenome (GOLD analysis project Ga0075527, IMG submission 74784) | Arctic peat soil microbial communities from the Barrow Environmental Observatory site, Barrow, Alaska, USA - NGEE Permafrost305-11B | ecosystem: Environmental > Terrestrial > Soil > Wetlands >...
CGGTCCGATCTCGGTGCTTGAACGGTCCATTCTGGGTGCTCGAGCGGTCCGATCTCGGTGCTTGAGCGGTCCATTTCGGACGCCTCAACCACCCATTTCGGACGTCTCAGCGATTCGTGGTCAGAGTTTTTCTACCGGCGCGTAACGCAGCAGAAGTCGCTTGACTCCCCCTGATCCGAAGTCGACGGATGCGACGGCCTTCTCCCCCACCCCTTCGACGGCCACAACCGTGCCCATGCCGAAACTGTCGTGCAAGACCCTGTCGCCGGCCTCAAGCGACACCACATTGTGCATCTTGCGCGATCGTGACGCCGCCGCCTGCGAACGAAATGGTTGCCGCTCGACGTGCAGCGCAGGGGCAAGATCCATGCCGGTGCGCCGCCAGTCCATCAATGATTCGGGCACTTCTTCCAGGAAACGCGACGCCGGATTGTGCGACGGCGCACCCCACGCCGACCGAACAGTCGCGCGGGAGAAATACAACTTCGAACGTGCCCGGGTCACACCGACGTAGGCGAGCCGGCGTTCTTCCTCGAGTTCCTTCGGATCGGAAAGCGAACGCACATGCGGGAAGATGCCGTCCTCCATTCCGGTGAGGAATACCACAGGGAATTCCAACCCCTTGGCGGTGTGAAGTGTCATCAGCGTGACGACGCCATCACCGTCGTCGGGAATTGAGTCTGCATCGGCGACGAGGGCGACGCGCTCGAGGAAGGCCGCAAGGGAGCCCGGCGCGAAAGTCGGTTCATCGACAAACTGGTCGTCGCCGGCGGCGACAACGGACGAGTCGTCGACTGACGAGTCATCGTCGGCCTCGTCGACGATCGAAGCATCGGCAACAAACTCACGCGCCACGGCGACGAGTTCGGCCAGGTTTTCGACTCGGGTCTCGTCCTGCGGGTCGGTGCTGTTCTCGATCTCGGCGAGATAGCCGCTCTTCGTGAGCGCCGCTTCGAGGACGGCATCGGCCGCAGCGCCGGTTTCGGCCAGGACTTGGAGTTCGGTCATGAACTCGACGAACCTGTTGATGGCGCCCCGCGACCGCGAAGCCAGGTCCGGCGACTCGTCGACCTGTTGGAGAGCTTCCCAAAAACTCACGCCACGGCGTGCGGCCAACCTGTCGATGGCGCTCTCGGCCCGGTCCCCGATGCCCCGTTTGGGCACGTTGAGGATGCGGCGCACCGAGATCGAGTCTTTCGGGTTGATCAGCGCCCGCACATACGCGAGCGCATCCTTGATTTCCTTGCGCTCGTAAAACCGGACGCCGCCAACGACTTTGTACGGCAGCCCACGGCGGATGAAGACTTCCTCGAAAACACGACTCTGAGCGTTGGTTCGGTAGAAGATCGCCACCTCGGCCGGTCTGGCGATATGACTTTCCATCAGCCGGTCGATCTCTTCGGCAACGAAGTGCGCTTCACCGTGTTCGTCGTCGGCGACGTAGCCGACGATCTGCTCGCCGTCGCCTTCCTGCGACCAAAGGGTCTTGTTTTTTCGCCCCGAGTTGTGCGAGATCACGGCGTTGGCCGCCGAAAGAATCGTCTGGGTTGACCGGTAGTTCTGTTCGAGCAGGATCGTCCGGGCAGTCGGGTAGTCGTCTTCGAACTCGAGGATGTTCCTGATGTTGGCTCCACGGAACGCGTAGATCGACTGGTCGGAATCGCCCACGACAAGCAAGTCCGAATTGGGCTCATTGCAGAGTTCGCGGATCAACTCGTATTGCGCGTGGTTGGTGTCCTGGTATTCGTCGACCAAGACATGACGGAACCGCCGCCGATAGGTTTCCCGGACTTCTGGAAACGCTTGGAACAGGTGGACCGTGTTCATGATCAGGTCGTCGAAGTCCATGGCGTTGGCAGCACGTAGGCGCTGTTGATACATCCCGTAGGCCTCGGCGTATTTTTCCTCGGTCTGGTTGGCGGCGCGGCTTCGCGCAGCCTCGTGATCGAGGAGTTCGTTCTTGGCATTGGATACCCAGTTGAGGACGGCCCGTGGCGCGAAGCGCTTCGGGTCCAGGTCCATCTCGCGGCACACCAACGTCATGAGCCGCTTCGAATCGGCACTGTCGTAGATCGAGAACGACGAGGTGTAGCCGAATCGCGAAATCTCCTTGCGGAGGATGCGGACGCAGGCGGAGTGAAACGTCGAAACCCACATCATCCGTGCCCGGCCACCCACGAGTTCGGTGACGCGGTCACGCATCTGTGCAGCAGCCTTGTTGGTGAACGTGATCGCCAGGATCGAGCCGGGGTGTGCACCCTGTTCGGCGATGAGCCACGCGATGCGACGAGTGAGCACCCGCGTCTTGCCCGAGCCTGCGCCAGCGACGACCAGAAGTGGACCACCCGGATGGGCGACGGCTGCGCGTTGAGCTTCGTTGAGTCCAGCCAGTAGAGCATCAGACTGTCGCGACGCCGCCCCGCGACCGGTCTGGGCTGGTCCGGATCGGGCGGGATGCGGTGGCACAGGAAACGGCAAAGTCATGTCAGGGACAGCCTACGTTCGGCTGCTGACAACGCGGCATCCTGGTGCAGGCCAGAATGGGTGTATGCATCCCTTCAACGTCGACCCCGACGGCAGCGAGCCACCGTTCGAGCAGATCCGCCGCCAGATCGCGCAGGCGACCGCCTCCGGCGCACTGGCTGCGGGGCACAAACTGCCAACCGTGCGTCAACTGGCCGCCGAATTGGGAGTCGCGGTCAACACCGTGGCGCGTTCATACAAGGAACTCGAAGCCGACGGTGTCGTCGATACGCAAGGGCGCAAGGGCACATTCGTTGCAAGCGGGAAACTCAGCGACTCGGCCGCGATGGCAGCCGCGCGCGACTACGCTCTAACTGCGCGACAGCACGGACTGTCAATCGACGAGGCGCTGCGCCTCGTGAGCGACAACTGGGGCTAAATGAGACGGCGGTCGTTTGCCCACCGGGTGAGTTCATGGCGGCTCGAGAGTTGCAGTTTACGCAGCACGCTCGAGACATGCGTCTCGACGGTCTTGATCGAGATGAAGAGTTCTTTGGCGACTTCCTTGTAGGCGTATCCGCGGGCGATCAGGCGCATCACCTCTCGTTCTCGCGCGGTCAGCCGGTCGAGGTCTTCGTCGATCTGCGCGACCTCGATCGTGCCGGCGAACGCATCAAGAACGAAGCCAGCCAAGCGGGGCGAAAAGACCGCATCGCCCGCCGCAACCCGTCCGATCGCATCGAGGAGTTCTGCTCCCGAAATGTTCTTCGTAACGTAACCTCGCGCACCGACACGGATGACGCCGATCACATCCTCGGCGGCATCGCTCACTGACAAGGCAAGGAACTTTGTTTCGGGCAGCCGCTTATGCACCCGGCGGATGACTTCGGTGCCGCCACCACCGGGCATATGCACGTCGAGCAGCACCACATCCGGGCGGTGTTCCTCGATCGCTGCGACGGCGGTATCGACGTCTTCAGCGTCGGCAAGCACGTCCACATCGTCTTGGATCTCGGCACGCACCCCGGTACGAAACATCGCATGGTCGTCGACGATGACAACACTCAACTTGCTCATGACCTACTCTCCCGTTCGGATGAATCACGGTTCGCGACCGGTACGGCAATGCGCACCTCGGTGCCCTCACCGGGCGCGCTCTTGATGGTCGCGGTGCCACCGTGCCGTTCAACGCGCTCGATAATCGAGCCGCGCACGCCCATTCGATCCTCGCCGATTGCCGCCAGATCGAATCCGGAGCCGCGGTCTCGGACGAAAATATCGGCCGACTCGGCTCCAACCTCGACATAGACGTCGATACGACTAGTCCCGGCATGCTTCGCGGCATTCACCATGGCTTCGCGCGCGGCCTTGGCTGCGGCCCTCAGCCCACTGTTGAGGATTGCGTCACCCACCGAAATTACCTCAACCGCGATCCTGTGGTCGGCCTCGACTTCGGCCGCGTTCGCCTTCAATTCGGCGACCAGGGTGTCTCCACGATCGGACTCATCGCCATACAGCCAGTCCCGCAACTCGCGTTCCTGCCGGCGCGCGAGGGTCGCGACTGTCGCGGGATCGGCCGCATTCTTCTGCAGAAGGGCCAGTGTTTGGAGCACGGAGTCATGCAGATGCGCGGCGACGTCAGCGCGCTCCTGAGTGCGCAGCCGCTCGCGGCGCTCCGCGGACAACTCGGTGGTCAGTTTGTAGATCCAGGGGCCGAGAATGAGAACAATGCCGACGATGGCAACGCCCAGGGCGGAAACGATGTCCGCAATGCCGGTCCAGCCGCGCTCCTGGGTGAGGAAGTACAAGCCTGCGATTGCGACCATGAGCGCACCGAGCGCCATTCGGGCCACGGAGCCGAACCCGGTATTCTGGAACATCCAGCGGCTCCACGTGGCGTCATCGAATTGCCGCCAGATCAGTGCCATTCCGCCGAGTGCCACCAGCAGCGGCGCAAGCAGGGCCCAACCGACTCCGAGACCCCATACCTGCAGCAGCCAGAGCACGCCGCCGCCGACGGCAAGCATCGCCACGGTCTGTATGACATCGGCGGATCGTAAGGTTTCGCTGCTTGCGGTGCGATGGCCGCTACGGGACGCGGCTTCCAGGCCCGGCGCCAATTCCGGGCTCGCGAGCGGCAGGAATCGCCACATCAGGGCGTACGCGATGAATCCCGCCCCGTTGAACCACGTGGCAACGACAAAACCGATCCGCACGTATAACACCGGAATGCCCAGGTGTTCGGCCAACCCTGCGGCAACACCACCCACCATGCGGCGGTCGGCTGGCCGGTAGGCGCGACGGTATGTCTGGTTCACCCCCTCATCGTCACACGCGCGCGCACGTACGCGCTACGGGGTTGACACTGTCCCGACCCTGAGCCGCAGGCCCTGACCCGTGATCAAGATCAGGGTCTTCACGGATGGTGGGTGGCCGCGTCATCGGACAGGATGGAGTCATGAACGACACCGAACACGATCAGGGGCCAGACCTCGATCAGAGCGAGGCAGTCCAGCCGCCACCTGAGGGCTTTGACCCTCGGCGACTCCGGACGGTCTTCGGTGTCAAACGCTCGAGGGACGACCGGATGGTGGCGGGCGTGTGCTCCGGCGTGGCGCGCTATCTCAACATCGATCCGGTCGTACTCCGGATCCTCGTCGCGGCGTTCACCGTCGTCGGCGGCGCCGGACTCATCATGTATCTCGCTGCGTGGTTCTTGCTTCCCTCCGAAGATGCAGAGAAGAGCGTGGCTGCCGATTGGTTCAACCTCGACGAGAACGAAGAGTCCGTCCGCATCGTCGGCTTCGTCGTCGCCGCCGTCATCGCCGTCACGGCCGGCACCGGCATGGTCGGGGGCGCCTGGGACACACCATTCCCTTGGTTCGCCCTGGTCGCGTTGGGCGCGCTGTATATCTTCGTTATCCGTCCGGGACAAAAACGCAGAACCGGTGACCAGGTCGCGCATACCTTCGAGCCCGGTTCTACGATCGCCCAGCCGGTGACGAAGCCACGTGAGCCTTGGTCCCCCACCCTGACACTGGTGACGATCTTCACATCGGTTGTGGCCGCAGGTGGCATGGCACTGTATTCCAGTCAAAACCCGGAGGCCTCCATCACGTTCGCCGCGTATGTCATGGCCGTGCTGACCGTCGTCGGGCTCGGACTCGTGGTCGGCGCCTGGTTCGGCAACGGCGGCGCATTGATCGGCATTGGCGCGGTGCTTGCCATCGTGCTTGCCATCAGTTCCGCATTGCCAGGTGCCGGAATAGGGCAGCGCACCTACCGTCCGGTCGACAGCCAGAGTGTGTCCGCCGACTACCGGCTCGGAGTCGGACAACTCACCGTGGACCTCACCGATGTCGCAGACCTCGCCAGGCTTGCCAACGAGCGCATCGATGTCACGAACAGTGTCGGGCGGACCGAGGTCGTTGTCCCCGATGGCCTCAACGTCGAAGTCGTCGCGAGCATCACCGGAGGCGAGATCCGTTTGTTCGATCGCAAGGAAAACGGCGACGACATCATGATGCGGTACCCCGCAGAGGACCCAACCGCTCCAACAACCAAAATTGTCGTCCACAACACGTTCGGCGACATCGAGGTGATCAAACAATGAAACGTCATTCCATCAAGTGGGAGAGCCTCGCCTTCGGCGCATTCTTTCTGGCCATTGCCGGCAACTGGGTCGCCTGGAAACAGGACGCCCTCAGTCTCGAACAGTTCGCCGTGACCGCCCCGATCGCCTTGATCGTGATCGGCATCATCGGAATCACCGTAAGCATCTGGAGGAAGAAATGAACAACAACAACCCCAAGCGCCTCGTGCGCAGCAGGAACGACAAATGGTTCGGCGGTGTGTGTGGCGGAATCGCTGAATACACCGGCGTGAATGCCAATCTGGTCCGTCTCGCGGTCGCGGTCGGTACGGTCCTTGGATTGGGTAGCCTCATCATCGCCTACATCGTGGCGTGGATCCTGCTGCCTCAAAGTTCCACGGCGACGACGTACTGATCGTTACGACCGTGACGCGAGCCAGTCCTTGCGCGCCTCGATGGCGGTGTCGACGTTGTCGGTAAAGACCCCGTCTACGCCGGCATCGAAAAACCGCTCGTACTCGGTGACAGCCTCGCCCTTCGCGTTCTTGTCATCGCCGCGCCTAAGGCCTGTCGGCAGAAACCTGTTCTCATCGCGCATGGTCCAGATGTGGACGAGCAATCCGGCGGCATGGGCATCGGCGACCAGACCTGTCTCGGCGGCGAGTCGGCCTTCCGCATCGCGCGCGATGACCTGATCCTTGTTCGGTCCGATGCCGTCGGCGTAGGTGGCAATCTCCGCCAACTGGTCGGCACTCATCAGATCAGCGTACGAACGCGGGTCGCCCGCGACCGTAAAGTCGTATGGCTGCCCCTCGTCCATGAACAACTGGATGAGCGGGACCTGTGTGCGGTTCTTGAGCGAGCGAAGGTTTTGCGGCTCCATGGATTCGATGATGACCTTCGTGCCGGCGCGATTTAGTCCGCGCTGTGTGAGGATTCCGAGAAGCAGGTCATCGATATTGATGCCGATCGAATCGAAGTACGTCGGGTGCTTGGTCTCCACGTAAAGTCCGACCGGCTCCGGACGCCGGACGTTGTTCCCCTCGACCAGGTCGATGATTTCGTCGAGCGTTGCAATGCCAAACTGCCCGTCGTACCGGGTATTCGCCACCCGCGTGCCCGGCAGCCGTTCCTTCGCGCGGAGAGTCTTGAGCTCGGCGATCGTGAAGTCTTCGGTGAACCAGCCGGTCAACTCCGCATCGTCGACCTTCTTGGTCGCCAAGCGGTCGGCGAACTCGTGGCGGTCCGCCACATCGCTGGTGCCGGAGATCTCGTTTTCGTGCCTGGCGACGAGGACACCGTCGGACGTGCTCACCACGTCCGGTTCGATGTAGTCGGCGCCCATGTCGATGGCGAGTTGGTAGGCGGCAAGAGTGTGTTCGGGCCGATAGCCACAGGCGCCACGGTGCGCGACGACCAACGGAATGCGATCGCTTATACGACTAGTCGACAGCATGCGGAGATACTCCGATGCGCACTGCACCGTCGCGTCGCGGGTCTGCGGCCGCGATCATGCGACCGTCGGCTTCGCGCAGGGCCGCGGCGACGCCGCCAAAGTACATCAAGAGTTCTTCCTCGACCTTGATCTCCTCGCCCTCGGTGCCAGCGCGATGAACGTGGATGCGCGGGTGCTCGATCGCCTCTTTGAGACTCATGTCCCCGTTGACGAAGCCGGCGAGCGCCTGAATGATGGCGGTCGTGATCCGGTCGGCTCCCGGGGATCCGATCGCCAACACCGCGCCGTCGTCGCGACGGCCAACGGTGGGAGCCATATTGGACAGGAGCCGCGTACCGGGTTCGAGTCCGTGCAGACCGTGCGGATTGAGTTCGGGCTCGCCGAGACTGTTGTTGAGCCAGATCCCCGTGCGCTCCGCGATCATTCCCGAGCTGTAGCCCGAGGAGACGGTGATTGAACAGGCGCCGCCGTCGCTGTCGGTGGCCGAAACATGTGCGGTGGATCCCGATTCGAGCACGGCGAGATGACTGCGGTCGATGAGTGCCAGATAGTCGGCCGCGTCACGTTCCAGGTCATCGGTATGGTCGAACACCGCGAGACGCTGGCCAAGCACCGCCCGCTGGACGCTGATCAGGTGTTCCAGATCGGCTTGCGACCACGCGCCACGCGGACGGTCCTCCATGAGCCGCATCATTGCTGCGACGCACACGCCGCCGACGGATGGCGGCGGATTGGTGCCGAGCGTCCACGTGCCGACCCGCGTCACGAGTGCTGGACGTACGCGCGCACGGTAGGCCGCCAGGTCCCCGCGTCCGAGGATGCCGCCGGCGTCGACGACGGCGTCGCTGATGCGATGGCCCAGGTCGCCGGTATACATCGCCGAGGTGCCTTCCTCGGCGATCTCGGCGAAGGAATCGGCGAGGTCCTCGATCACGAGCAGGTCGTCGCGGATGGCGCCGTCGCCGCCGTGGATCGCACGGTCGCTCGCCTCATCCCAACCGAAGATGTCCTCGTGGACGTAGTCGAGGTAGTAACGCGAAGTCGCACTCAGTCGGAATCCGGACTTCGCGAGGTCAAGGGCCGGTTCGACAATCTCACGCCACGGGACCCTGCCCCAGCGCGCATGCGCCTCCCCGATCGCGGCCAGCGACCCGTGGGTTCCCACCGAGCCGGGGCCAATCGTCACGGTGACGCCGCCGCCGTACGAGGTGGTGATGTCCCAGGTGCCGCCACCCAACTCGCGATCGCGTCCGGGCATCTCGACCCAACCATCGACGGTCTGTGGTGCCGAACCATCAGGCGGCTGGACCGTGATGAATCCGCCCGAACTCAACGAGACGATCCCCACCTCGTTGACCATCGTCACGAGTGCGGCCGCGAGAGCAGCGTCGATGGCGTTGCCGCCGAGTCTCGCGACGGCTTCACCAGCCTCGGCCGAAGCCACATTGGGTGCGGCGACGGCGACAGCGGACATGCGCCCGAGGTTACCGCGAAACCTGGGCAGTATCAGTCGGCTTCGCCGTCCCGCCCTAAATGTAAATCCCAATAACGCCGAGCGTCCGGCCACTGAAACAAATGCCGAACGAGCTCCAGGAGCAAGGGACCCCGGTTTCGCATGGCCTCCCGAAACTTCCAGACCATTCATTTCAACCGAAGTGACATAGATTAACGGCCAATTGTCCGGCAGTCCGTCTCGCCATAATTATTTGTCATATGATAGTGTTTAACTATGGATGGAGCACTTTCAGGCGTCCGGGTTATTGATGCCACCCAGATGCTGGCTGGCCCGATAGCGGGAACTCGGTTAGGCGACCTCGGAGCTGATGTCATCAAGATTGAACCCCCCGTATTGGGGGAGTTCAACCGGACTCGCGGCTTCGAGGACCAGATGAGCAACGGAGAAATGACCACCTTCCTCTCCGTCAACCGCAACAAGCGGAGCCTGCCAATCGATCTAAAGAGTGACCTTGGTCGGAACACGATCTACGACCTCGTCCGCGAAAGTGACGTCTTCCTGCAGAACTTTCGGCACGGCACAGCCGAGCGGCTTGGCATCGGCTACGAGCAGTTGAGGCAGATCAACCCGCGCCTGGTCTACTGCTCGATCTCGGGGTACGGCTCAAGCGGGCCCTACAAGGACCGCCCGGGGCAGGACCTCGTGGTCCAGGGATACAGCGGCTCGCTCTTCAGCGTCGGGGCGCTCGGCGACGATCCGACCCCCAGCGCCTTGTGGGGTGCCGATGTCATGACGGGCTACCAAGCCGTCATTGGAATCTTGGCTGCGCTGCATGCTCGAGATCGGCTCGGTCAAGGCCAGCACGTCGAGATCGACATGCTCGCCGTGGTGATGGATTGCCAACTCCAAGAAATGGTCACCTTTCTCAACTCCGGGCGCATGCCACGCCGGACTGAGGAGCGAAGTGCACATGGCTCAATCCCGGCCCCCTACGGGATATACAAGACCAAGGACGCTTGGCTGACGCTGGCGATGGTTCCGCTCAATATCCTTGGCGAGGTTCTGGACGACGGCTGGTTGCGAACGCTGACCCATTACAACGATGGTCATAAGTATCGCGACGAAGTGTACCGACGTCTCCACCACCGATTTCTCGAGAAGACGACGGCAGAGTGGATCGAGATTTGTGACCAGGCCGGCGCATGGTCCGGTCCGGTACTCGACTACGAGGGCTTGGTCCGCGACCCACACATCGTCGCCAAGAATTACATCGTCGAACAACCGCAACTGCGGGGTCGAGTTGTCAAGAC
>Ga0075527_10000365_pt1 | contig 10269 bp, 11 predicted proteins | sample NGEPer11B_FD_74784 | JGI IMG/M metagenome (GOLD analysis project Ga0075527, IMG submission 74784) | Arctic peat soil microbial communities from the Barrow Environmental Observatory site, Barrow, Alaska, USA - NGEE Permafrost305-11B | ecosystem: Environmental > Terrestrial > Soil > Wetlands >...
CCGGCCAGCACTTCATCGATCGGTGAGAATCGCTTGCCTGCCGCGAACTCGCGCGCGGCCTGCTCGCTTTGGCGGTACACCCACGTTCGCAACGCGTAGAGCCGCCACAGGGCGCCTGCAAGAGAGTCGGCCGAGGCATGCGCCCAGAGTTCGGCAATGGTGGAGAGCCCTTCGGACTCTGCCAGGTGGAGTACCCGATCGACCAGTTGCTGGTCGGCATTATCGAGAGGGCCGCGTACGAGCAGCGTGGCGATGCGATGCCCGGCGGCGCTGCGTTCAGCGGGGTCGGCGTCGGCCGGTTGCGCCTCGAACAAATCGTTTCCGGGCAGCGCCGGCTTCTTGAAGGCACCCATACTCAGTCCACCGCCTCGTATATTGAGGTGATGTAGGCATCGCTTCGCGCGGAGCCGACGAGGCCGCCTGACATCTTGTTCATGACGTACGCGATGGTCATATGGTTTTCGAGGTCGTTGATGACCATCGAGCCGCCGTAGCCGCCCCAGAAGCAACGCTTGCCCGCTTTCACGACTGGCACGCTCGCAGGCTGCGGCAGCGCGTAGCCCATGCCAAACCGGAACGGTGCGAGGAGGACGAGGTCGGTGCCGTCGGACTGCTGGTCGAAGATCAAATCGATCGTCTCGGGCTTGAGGAGGCGGACACCATCGAATTCGCCGCCGTGCGACACGACGGCCTGCGCGCGGGCCGTCGAACGCGCATTGCCGTGTCCGTTGGCCGCGCCGATCTCGGCCGAGCGCCATTCATCGGTCCAGGTCGCCTTCGAGTGGATGCGCGGACCCGAGAAGGACTTGACGACCACGCTCTGCGGATCGATCTTCGACAGGTCGAAGGGCAGTGGCGGGGGAGGGACGACATTGGAGACGCGACCGAACTCGGACGGATCGAGTCCGATGTGAAAGTCCGCGTCCATGGGCTTCGCGATTTCGGCGGCGAAGAACTCGCCAAGGGTCTGCCCGGTGATGCGCCGGATGACCTCGCCGACGAGATGGCCGAAATTGAGCAAGTGATAACCCGAGGCGGTGCCCGGCTCCCACCATGGCTCCTGCGCGGCAAGCATCGCGGTCGACTTCTCGAGGTCGTAGAGGTCATCAATCGTGACCGGCTGGGCCCATGCCGAAACACCGGACGTATGAGACATGAGGTGCCGGACCTCGATGCCCGCTTTGCCATTGACGGCGAACTCGGGCCAGTAGTGCGCGACCTTCTCGTACAGGTCGAGGTCGCCGCGGTCGACGAGCAGCAGTGCACTCAGCGCCGTCATCGTCTTGGTGATCGACCACGCGTTGGTGATCGTGTTCTGCGCCCACGGCTTCGTCTGCTCGGGATTGGCGTAGCCGCCCCAGATGTCGACGACGGTTTCGCCGTCTTTGATAACCGCGAGGGACGCGCCCAGTTCCTCGCCGGAGTCGAGTTGCTCGCCGAAGACCGTCGCCAGTGCGGCGAACCGGTCGTCCAGCGTGCCGTGGATGTCAGCCATACGGCGACTGTAGCGCGAGCACCTACACGCGTGCGGGAACCTGGGGCAACTTATGCGACTTCGCTCCCGAGAAGAACAAGACCATCACCGGGACGATGTAGGCGACCCAGGCGGCGACCTGTAGCCAGGACGGATTGGGCTGGAAGTTGAGTGTGCCCTTGAGCAGGGTTCCGTACCAACTGTCCGGCGGAATTGTGGCCGAGATGTCGAACGCACGGGTGCCGAAACCGGGCAGGACTCCTGCTTCCTGCAGGTCGAAAATGCCGTAGGCGAGCACACCGGCGGCCACGATGATCAGGAGTGCGCCGGTAACGGTGAAGAACTTCGACAGGTTGATGCGGAGGGCGCCGCGGTAGATCAGATAGCCGAGTACGACGGCGACGGCAATCCCGGCGAGCGCGCCGACGAACGGGCTGCTGGTGGTGCTGCCGACGATCGTCGACCACAAGATGGCGGCTGTTTCGAGGCCCTCGCGCCCGACCGTGACGAAGGCGATGATGATGAGGGCGGCGGGGCCGAGTTCGAGGGCGGATTCCATCTGGCCCTCGAGTTCTCGCTTGAGGGTGCGCGCGGTGCGGCGCATCCAGAAAATCATCCAGGTGACGAGTCCGGCCGCCATGATCGAAAGCGTGCCGCCGATAACTTCCTGCCAGAAGAATGAGACCTGACTGAAGATGAGTGTGATCGCAGTGAAGGTCGCGAGAACGACGCCTATGGCGGCGCCGACGCCGACCCAGATATGGCGGATTTCGTTGCGCCGGTTCGACTTGACCAGATAGGCGACGAGGATGCTGACGATGAGGCTCGCTTCGAGGCCTTCACGCAATCCGATAAGAAAGTTCGCTAACACAAGGCGATCCTAACTTAGGAGTGCCTAACCACAAGAGGGGCAGGCGGCTAAGCCTTTGCGCGGAGCGGTCCGACGAGCGCTGCGGCCGTGAGGTCCACTTGCCACTGGCGGGCGCCGCTCTCGCGGAGTGCTGCTGAGATGGCGTCCGCGGATATGTCCGAGGGCGGTTCCCACGCGAGGCGGCGCAGCATTTGCGGATTGAGGAGGTTTTCCACCGGCAGATTGTGGGTTGCGGCGATCGCGTCGACGACCTCCCGCGCTGCGCCAAGGCGAGCCGCGGCATCGGGTCTCTTGTCGGCCCACGAGCGCGGCGGCGGTGGCCCGTCGAATCGCTGGCTTAAGGTCGGCAGGTCGTGCTCGTCGAGCCCCAACGCGGTCTCGATCGCGTCGTGCCACTGGCTGATGAAACGACGCGGGCCGCGATTGCGCATCGGGCGAAGCCCCTTGAGGGTGGCCATATCCTTCGGCGGTGCCTGCGCGATCTCGAGGATGGACGAGTCGGAAATGATGCGGCCGGGGGTGATGTCGCGGTCGGCGGCGATGGCGTCCCGGGCCTGCCACAGGGCTCGCACGACCCCTAGCGCGCGCCTGCCGCGGGCTTTGTGGATGCCGGACGTGCGCCGCCATGGCTCGTGACGGGTGGGTGGCCCGGTGAACGAGAGCAGCGCGTCGAACTCCTGCCTGGCCCATTCGAGTTTGTCGGCCTCGATGAGTTGACGTTCCATTTCGTCGCGCAGTTCGACGAGCACCTCGACATCGAGAGCCGCGTACATCAGCCACGGAGTGGGCAGTGGCCGCGTCGACCAATCGGCGGCCGAATGCTCTTTGGCGAGGCTTCGGCCGAGGAGGCTCTCGACCAGCGAGGCCAGGCCCACACGAGGCAGGTTGAGCAGGCGGCCGGCGAGTTCGGTGTCGAACAGCGTCGTAGGGCGCATGCCTATTTCGGCGAGGCACGGCAGGTCCTGGGTTGCAGCGTGCAGGATCCATTCGGCATCGCCGATAGCCGCATCAAGCGACGTCAGATCGTCGAAGGCGATCGGGTCGATGAGCGCGCTGCCGGACCCCGTACGACGAAGTTGAATGAGGTAGGCGCGCTGCGAATAGCGGTAGCCAGAGGCCCGCTCGGCATCGAGTGCCACCGGACCAGTGCCGGCCTTCACGCGTTCGATAACCTCAGCGAGTGCGGCATCGGTTTCGACGACGTCGGGAAGCCGATCGCGAAGTTCGAGCTGCGGCAACGGTGGCGGCTGCTCGTCCGGTGTGTCATCCGGCTGCTCTTCGGGTGCCTCATCGGGCTTGTCCGTCGGGTTCACCGCTGCCCGCGCCTGTTGGGCAGCGGAATGACGCCCGGTGCGAGCGGTGGGAGCCCCGCGAGCGTGCAAAGCAGGTCTGACCATGCCGCGACGTGCGGGCCTTTCTGCGCCAACGGGGTCCAGGATGCGCGTACCTCGATTTGGGCGCCACCGCCATCCTCGTCCAACTGACCGAAGCCTTCGGACCGGACCACGGTCACGCTGCCGCTCGCCGCGATCATGCCGGCGTCATAGCACTCGAGTGCCTCGGTCAACCAACTCCATCCGACGGCGGGGAGCATGGGATCTGCCGCCATTTCGGAGTCGATGTCTGCGCGCGCAAACGTGACGCAACGGAAGGTCCCCTGCCAAGCATCGTTGCCCGCCGGGTCGTGGAGCAAGATGAAACGGCCGTCGCCGAGGTCTTCGCCAGCGACGACCACATCGCCGGTCATGGCATAGGAATGAGGGGCGATGCGCTGCGGTGCCGGCATCTCTTCGGCCACCACTTCGGGCCTCAACCGGGCGTGACGGACCTGCTCCACGGCAGAAGCAAATCCTGCTGGAGTGCCATCGACTTCTTTGCGTGCACCCACGGGATCAAGGTTAAGCCGACGAGGGCACAACCTCGGGCATTGACTCGCCGTACGACCTGCGAAGATCGAGGGGTGAGCAACGATTCGAACAGTCAGGTCCATGACAGCGTATTTTTACGGGCAGCCCGCGGCGACAGCGTGCCCCATACGCCCGTGTGGTTCATGCGGCAGGCGGGGCGGGCGCTGCCCGAATACCGCAAACTCCGCGAAGGTACCGCGATGCTCGAATCGTGCTTTCGGCCTGACATGGTCGTGGAGATCACGCTGCAGCCCGTCCGCCGGTATGGCGTCGACGCCGCGATCCTCTTCTCTGACATCGTCGTGCCGCTCAAGGCAATCGGCGTGGACCTCGACATCGTGCTGGGCACCGGTCCGGTCGTCGCCGACCCGATCCGCTCCGCCCACCAACTCGAACAATTGCGCGACATCGAACCCGATGACGTGGCGCCCATTGCCGAATCGGTGCGCACGCTGGTCGGCGAACTCGGTGGAACGCCACTCATCGGCTTTGCCGGTGCGCCGTTCACCCTCGCGTCCTATCTCGTCGAAGGTGGACCGTCGAAGGATCACCGCAAGACGAAACAACTGATGTATGGCGAGCCCGAACTGTGGCATGCGCTCCTCGGCCGCCTGTCGGCTATCGCGACCCAGTTCCTGCGGATGCAAATCGAGGCGGGCGCCTCGGCGGTCCAGTTGTTCGACTCCTGGGCGGGCACGCTGTCGCTCGCCGACTACGAGACGTATGTGAAGCCGCACAGCGCTGCCGTGCTGGAGGGCGTCGCCGATCTCGGTGTGCCGCGCATCCACTTCGGCGTCGGCACGGGCGAGTTGCTCCACTCGATGGGCGATGCCGGCGCCGATGTCGTGGGTGTCGACTGGCGGGTGCCGCTCGACGAAGCGGCCCGGCGTATCGGTGGCGGCCGTGCCGTGCAGGGCAACCTCGACTCGGCGGCCGTCTTCGCCCCGACGGACGTGATGAACGCGAAGGCCGCCGAGGTCATCAAAGCCGGTCGTGCGGCCCCGGGCCACATCTTCAACCTCGGGCACGGTGTACTGCCGGCCACCGATCCCGACGCATTGACGCGGCTCGTCGACTTCGTGCACGGCTACGAGCTGAACTGATGCGCATCGCGGTGATCGGGGGCGGCATCGCCGGTGTCACAGCCGCGCATGCGCTGAAGGTGGCTCGGCCTGATGTGCAGGTCGATCTGTATGAGGGTTCGTCGCAACTGGGCGGCAAACTGTTGCTCGGCTCCGTCGCCGGGGTGAGTGTCGATGTGGGTGCAGAGTCAATCCTGAACGTCCGCCCCGAAGGTGTGGACCTCGCGCGAGCCGCGGGGCTCGGCGCACTTGTAGTGCACCCCGAACCGGTGTCGGCAGCGATCTGGACCCGTGGCGCACTGCGGCCGATGCCACCGACGGTGATGGGGATCCCGTCCGATCTGGACAGGCTGGAGACGTCCGGGATCGTGTCCGACTGGCCCGCCTTCTCCCGATCTCTATGCGTTTCGGGTGCTATGGCTACGCAAACGCATAGAGATCCGTCTGCGGTGGGAGACGTCTCGGTCGCTGACTTCGTACGCTCGCGCCTCGGCGCCGACGCCGGTCAGGAAATCGTGGACCGGCTCATCGAACCGCTGCTCGGCGGTGTGTATGCCGGTCACGCGGACGAACTGTCCCTGCAGTCGGCCGCACCGCAGATCGCCGCGCTCGGCGACGACCTGATCGCCTCCGCAGCACAACAGGTAACCACACAATTGCCGTCCGGGAGGGGCCGCGCACCGGTGTTCGCGGGCCTTGCCGGGGGAGTCGGGCAACTGCCGACAGCCGTCGCTGAGGCAAGCGGGGCCACCATCCATCTGAACTCCACGGTCCGCGAACTCGAACGCACCGAATCGGGTTGGCGGCTCGTGGTGGGCCCGACCGTCGCCGCAGAACACGTGGAGGTCGACGCCGTCATCGTCGCCACCCCGGGACCGGCGACCGCACGACTGATCGCGACGGCCGCGCCGACGGCCGCCTACGGGATCGGCGGTATCGACTATGCCTCGATGGCGATCATCACCCTGGCGCTGCCGACGGACGGTTTTGCCCAACCGCTCGTAGGCTCCGGTTTTTTGGTGCCGCCCGTCGACGGCAAGGCCGTCAAGGCGGCGACGTTTTCGACCAATAAGTGGGGTTGGCTGGCCGATGCGGCCGGACCCGACTTGACCCTGCTCCGCTGCTCGATCGGGCGCGCGGGCGAAGCGACCTTGCTGCACCGCGACGACCCCGAACTGATCGCGGCGGCGCTCGGCGACCTGCGTGAAGCCGTGGGCGCCACCGGCGAGCCAGTCGATGCGCATGTGCAGCGCTGGGGTGGTGCGCTTCCGCAGTACAACGTCGGCCATCGGGACCGTGTGGACGCCGTGACGGCTGACGTCGCGACGGTTCCGGGCCTCGAATTGTGCGGCGCCGCCTACGCCGGTGTCGGCATCCCCGCCGTCATCGCGAATGCGCAGGGGGCCGCTGTCCGGCTGCTCGAGCGCCTTGGCACAATCGGCATATGAGCGCAATTCCTAATGCTGGCAAGCTGGCGAAAGAAATTAACGACACGATCCGCTACACGATGTGGTCGGTGTTCAAACTCGAGCGAGTTCTCGGCGATGCCGACCGTGCCGCCGAGGCTGCCGAGGTCGAGTCGCTGGTCGAAAAGCTAGTCGGCGACGACGTCGTCGTGCGCGGCACGTATGACGTCAGTGGTCTGCGCGCCGATGCGGACCTGATGATCTGGTGGCATGCGCCGTCGGCGGACCTCCTGCAGGGCGCCTACAACGCGTTCCGCCGGACGGCACTCGGATCGCGTATGACGCCCGTCTGGTCGCAGACCGCGGTCCACAGGCCCGCCGAATTCAACAAGTCGCACATCCCCGCCTTCATGGCCGAGGAGCAGGTGCGCAACTACGTGTGCGTCTACCCGTTCGTGCGTTCATACGACTGGTACCTGCTGCCCGACGAGGAACGGCGCGACATGCTGACCGAACACGGCATGGGGGCGCGGGACTACCCCGACGTGCGCGCCAACACGGTTCCGTCGTTCGCGCTCGGCGACTACGAATGGATCCTCGCATTCGAGGCCGACGACCTGCACCGCATCGTCGACCTGATGCGGGAAATGCGTTCGAGCGAGACACGACTGCACGTGCGCACGGAGATCCCGTTCTACACCGGCCGGTCCCATACGGTCAGCGAACTGACCACGCTCTGGCCCTAGCCTTCAGGTTTTGGGTAGCTTCGCGGACATTTGATTGTCAGCGAAGCTACCCGCGGCTCTCCAAATCTGGAGGAATCAGGCGTCGGCGGGCTTTAGCTGCAGGCTCACGCCATTGATGCAGTAGCGCTGGTCGGTGGGGGTGTCGAAGCCTTCGCCCTTGAACACATGGCCCAGGTGCGAGCCGCAGTTGGCGCAGCGCACCTCGGTGCGCACCCCTCCGAGCGTGCGATCCTCGATGTATTGCACCCGGTCCTCGGCCAACGGCGTATAAAACGACGGCCAGCCGCATTGGGCATCGAACTTCGTTTCGCTGCGGAACAGTTCCGCGCCGCAGCCGCGACATTCGTAGACGCCGACGGTGGGATCGTCTTCGTACGAGTGGCTGAAGGGCCGTTCGGTGCCCGCTTCGCGCAGCACGTGGTACTCGGCGGCGCTGAGCTCTGAGCGCCATTCGTCGTCGGTTTTTTCCACCTGGTCAGCCATGGCCCAAGCCTACGCCGGACATCAAGGGCCGACCCTTGGGAGTTCGCACCACATACTGCCCATCACATACTGGCCACAACTGTAAAAATATCGGCTAGTCGGTCGGCCTGTGTCCGAGCAAATGGAGCGTGGGGAGGTCGAGTTTGCGGCGCGCGCGAGACGTCCAGTCGACGTGGAAGAACTCCTGTACGACGTGTGGCTCGGTCAGGATGATCGCTTCGGCGGAGTTCGTCTCAGCGACAAGTGAGACGAGGGCATCGATCGCGTCTCCCTCGGCGAGCGCGGCGTTGACCTCGTTGCCGCGTTTGCGGAGTCGAGTCGCGCTGTTGTCGAGTTCGGTCTGCCCGGCCTTCTCGATTTGCTCCTGCACTTCTGCCAGGTCTTCAGCCGACAGTGGCGGGAGGACTTCACCGCCACCGAGGCCCGTGAGGGAGCGCGTCAGCATGGCGGAGGAATTCTCGATGGGTAGGACCACGTGATACACGACGGTGTCGTCGAGAGCCTCATGTAATTCGAGAATCTGGTCGGCGTCGGCGTCGGAGAGTTCACGCTCGATCAATAAGGCAACGGCATACATCGGGTTCTCCTTTTAGGTTGGCTCATACGATACGCGCAGCATCAGTGGCGGGCGCGAACGAATCGGGTCAGCAACAGGTCGCCGGCCTGGATGGAGTGCGCCAGGCGCATCGGCCGGTCGACCGCGAGTTGGCTGTGCGCGATGCGAGGGGCATTGCCGCCGGCGAGGATCGGGGTGATTGAGAGGCACAGTTCGTCGACGAGATCGTGGTCGATCAATGCGCCGTGGAGAGTGGGGCCACCTTCGCACAGCACCCTGTTCAGGCCCTGCGTCCCGAGGCGGCTGACGACCTGGGGCCAGTCGATGTCGCCTCGTCCTGCGGCAATGACGTCGACGTGTTCGCGCAACGCGTTGGCCCGGGCGGCGGGTGCGTCCTCGGTGGTAATCACGATCTGCCCTGGTGCCATCAGCGAGATCGGGATGTTGAGTGATTTGGAAACGATGGCGATGGGCGGGACGGGGCGTAATCCGAGGCGCTGCCGCAGGTCGGCGTTGACCTCGGCGGGCTTGACGGGAGCATAGCCTTCGGCGCGCGCGGTGCCGGCACCGACGAGGATCACATCGGCCAGCGAGCGCAGCAGCGCAAACACCATCTTGTCTGCCGGATCTCCCAGCGGACCGGAGAGCCCGTTTGCGGCATAGGCGGCGCCATCGAGGGTGCTGACGAAATTGGTGCGGATCCACGGCCGCGCCGATGTGGGATAGGCGTACCGCTGCTCGAGGCTGCGCAGGTCCAGATCCATGGCTCGATAGTAGGGCCACGCTGCGTCATACTGCCGTCATGTCCCAGCAATTGACCGAACTCCTGAAAGCCCCGTCGGGCAACATCGACCTGAGCGCGTTCGACTCGGGGGCGACACCGGGGTTCGACGGCGACAGGCACGACGCGCCGGATCTGATGGAAGACCTTGGCGAGCGACTCGCCGAGGAACAGGAACGGCTGTACGCCGGCGGGCGGTCCGGAACCGATGAGCGGCGAATGTTATTGGTCCTGCAGGGGATGGATACGTCCGGCAAGGGCGGCGTCATACGGAAGGCGGTCGGACTCATCGATCCGCAGGGCCTGTCGATCCGATCGTTCAAGAAGCCGACTGACGAAGAACTGTCGCACGACTTCTTGTGGCGAATCGAGAACGCGCTGCCCGATCCGGGGATTCTGGGCATCTTCGACCGTTCACACTACGAGGATGTGCTGATCGGACGGGTTCGAAAACTCGCGGATGAGGCCGAGATCGAGCGCCGGTATGGCGCCATCAACGCTTGGGAAAAGGAGCTCGCAGATTCCGGCGTCACGATCGTGAAGTGCTTCCTGCACATTTCGACCCTCGACCAGAAGGAGCGGCTGCGCGAGAGGCTCGACCGGCCGGATAAGTATTGGAAGTACAACCCGGGCGACGTCAACGAACGCAAACTGTGGGGCGCCTATCGGCAGGCGTATGAGATCGCGATCGAGCGCTGCAATGGCGACGAGGCGCCGTGGTTTATCGTGCCGAGCGGACGCAAGTGGTACCGCAACTGGGCGGTCGCCTCGCTGCTGGCCGAACACCTTGGCGCGATGGATCTCGCATGGCCGAAAGCGGACTTCGATGTGGAAACCGAGAAGAAGCGTCTCGCCGCCACCTAGCCAACGCCGAGGAGACGATGTTGGCGTGCCGAGGAGACGATGTTGGCGTGCCGGAAGTGTCGGCATCGACCGAAATCACCTCGCCAGCACACCAGGATC
>Ga0075527_10000368_pt1 | contig 10201 bp, 7 predicted proteins | sample NGEPer11B_FD_74784 | JGI IMG/M metagenome (GOLD analysis project Ga0075527, IMG submission 74784) | Arctic peat soil microbial communities from the Barrow Environmental Observatory site, Barrow, Alaska, USA - NGEE Permafrost305-11B | ecosystem: Environmental > Terrestrial > Soil > Wetlands >...
TCGGAGAAGTCCATGACCCCTGCGACTCGTTTCGCTTCGCGGTAGGCCTCGACAAGGTAACTGAGTTCGGTGCGTCGCCACGAGGTTTCGGTCGCCTCCCGATGGATCTTCTGGGGTTTGGGGGCAGCAGCTAGTTCGGCACGCAACTCCTCATCGAATACACGCAGTTCTGCCGGCGTGATGAGGTGCTCGGACAGTTGGCCATCGAGATCCATGACGTTATTGACGGTCGTCGGTATGTCGGTCGACACGTGGAGCAGCGGACCACGGTAGTTCTGCACGACCCGCGTCGCTCGCTGGAACCGGCTTGCGTCGGAAGTGATGCGCAAGTCGGTCTCGATGCCGAGACGCAGGCCGTGTTCGGAAATCAGGTTGCCTGCATACGAGTGGTAGGTCGAAATCGTCGGCTCGCCGCGTTCGTCAAGGAACCGCGTGATCCCGGCGTCCTTGGCCAAGTCTTCGAGCGCATCGCGAACACGGCTGCCAAATTCGCCCGCCGCTTTGTTGGTAAACGTCAGGCCGAGGACTTCACCGGGCCGGACCCGACCGGTGCCAACCAGCCAAACAATCCGCGCCGCCATGACAGCCGTCTTGCCCGAACCAGCACCGGCAACGATGACGCTCGGGGTGTCGATGGGGCTGGTGATGGCCGCCATCTGTTCGTCGCTGAATTCGATCTCGAGTACCGTCCGGAGGTGGTCCTCGCCGTGCAGGATCTGTGCGTTGTCCATCAGCGTGCCTCTCCTGACAGGATCGACTGTCCTTCGGGCTGCGCCGGGCACAGCGACCGGAAGCTGCAGAACGTGCAGGCATCTCCTCGAGTCGCATCGAATTGCTCGGTTCGGACGGTTTTCACGGCTTTCGCGAGTTGTTCATAGGCAAAAAAGGGCGCGTCCGGATGGGGCGGGTCTTGCGGTTGCACCTTGGGAAACTCGGGATTCTTCGCACTTTCGGGGATACGGAGCTGGACGAGTTCGGCACCACCGCATTGCGGCGCGGGCTCCCCAACGAGTTCGCGCACTCCTCCATTGCCGACCACGAGTTGATAGACGCCGAGTTGTGGATGTTCCTTGAGTTTTGGCCCCGATATCGCAGACTTGCTGGTCTTGAAATCGACAACATAGATCCGGCCGTCTGCGTCCACTTCGACCCGGTCCATCGATCCGCGCAAGACAACGACGTCTTCTCCGACTGGAACCTCCACCGAGAATTCGTGCTCGGCGGCAAGCGCCCGGCGTTCGCCACTGCGGTTGTGCCATTGGGCAAAACGACTGATTGCCTCGTGGGCGGCCTGTCGATCCCGCTGCGCAATCCAGGGCGCCGCATAGTCGAGCTGGCTCCATACCCGATCGAGATGACTTTCGAGATCCGCGGCATCGACCCAACTTGCCTTCACAACTTCTGCCGCCAGCCGGTGTACGAGAAGGCCGAAGCCCTGGGCGCTGGTCGAACCGGCTTCCCCCTTGGCCTCTCGGGACATGAACCACTTGAGCGGGCACGCCATCAGTCCCTCCATGGCACTGCCGGACAAGGCAAGCGGCTTGTCCGTTGGGCGTATGGGCACCTCGTTCGTGGTGACGTCCCGCAGACCCCACCAGCGGTCCGGGTGTGCCGTGGTGCCTGCCGGGTGGCTGGCGAGTTGTGCAAGTTGTGCTGCCGCCCGGGCACGGACAAGGTCGCTCCGGCTCGTCTCGGCCAGCAGTCGAAGTCGGGCGACAGCGCTTCGCAAGGACAACGCATGTATCGGTCGGCTCAGCGAAGTGGCTGTCCCCTCACCTGTTGCTCTGCGCAGATCGGTGAGGAAACGCGAGGGTTGCTCGCCGTCTTCGCGTGGGCTCTCCACGGCTGTCACGATCAGACGCTCCCGCGCTCTCGTGGCTGCCACGTAGAAGAGGCGGCGCTCCTCGGCGAGAAGCCTGGGAACCTGCGGCCTGCTGCCGACGTGATCGCGCTCGAGCCGATCTACCTGCAGCAGGCTGCCGCGATAACGGACGTCTGGCCAGAGCCCGTCTTGTACGCCAGCGACCACGACAAGGCGCCATTCAAGGCCCTTGGAACGATGTGCCGTCATCAATCTGACTGCATCGCCGCGGATGCCCCTATCGGCGAGCGTCGATCCGGGAATCTCTTGCGACTCCAAGTCCTCGATGAAGGCCGTAATGCCGATGCGCGCCTTGCGTTCCTCGGCTCGGGCAGCAAGATCGAACAGCGCGCACGCCGCATCCAGGTCTCGGTGGGCGTGGAGTGAACCGTCGCCGCCGCGCTCGGCGGTTTCACGAAGCCGGACCGGCCAGCGTGTCCCGTCCCACAAAGTCCACAGGATTTGCTCGGGGGCGACCCGCGCCTTCGCCTGCTTCCCTGCCTTCGACAGTAAGAGCGCGAGAATACGCGCACGCCGTCCGGCCTCCGCGGCTTGATCGCCATGACGAGACGCGTCGATCTGGAACATTTCGGGTTCGCCGAGTGCATCGGCCAACAACGGCGTGGACGGCTGGAGTTCGCCGTCGACCCGATGATCGAGTCGAAGCGCGCGGGCAAGCCTTCGCATCGCGCTCGCGTCGAGACCACACAACGGACCGGTCAGTAGCTCGGTCGCGGCTTCGGGAAGAATGTCGCGCCCACCCTGGAGCTCCTCGACGGCCCGCAATGCCGCGATGAGTGTGCGTACGAGGGGTTCGGCCGACAACGGAGTCTCGTCGCTGGCGATCTCGACAGGGACACCAGCCGCCACGAGGGCACGTTGCAGTCGCGGCAGCGAAGCGATGCCCGATCGGACGAGGACGGCCATCTCGTGCCAGGGAAGTTCGTCGCGCAGATGGGCTTCGCGCAACAGCAATGCGATGTGTTCGGCTTCGGCAGCGGCTGTCGCGTAGGTGCATACGGAGACCTCGCCATCGCCATATTCGGGATCGACCGACTCCGGATTGCGGAACGTGTCGAAGATCTCCGTGTCGATGCGGCCCAAACGCCCCGTGTCGCCGAGGATGGATCGTGAGGCGCTCAGGATGACCGGCCCGAAACGACGAGTCGTGGTCAGCGCGAGGGCGGGTGCGGGCCCTTCAGCCGTCGCGAAGTCATCGCCGAAGTCGTAAATGCCGCGAATGTCGGCGCCACGGAACGCGTAGATCGATTGGTCGGGATCGCCCACCGCGATCAGGTCCCGGCCGCCGCCGGCAAGCGCCTGCAGAAGTCTGACCTGGAGCGGATCCGTGTCTTGATATTCGTCGACGACGACGAGTTTGTAGCGCCCTCGCAGGTTCGGGCCGAATTCTTCGTGCAGCGCGATCAGCACAGCGCGATAGACGACCTCGGAGTAGTCGACCTGCCCGAGGTAATCAAGATTCGTAAGGTAGCCCTCGAACACCTTGGCTGCTACTGCCCAATCCGGCCGGTCATACGCGACGGCGATGTCGGACACATGCTTTGGTTCCATCCCGAGCGACCGCGCACGCGCCATCAACGCTTGCAACTCGCGGGCCAATCCCCTCGTCGCGAGTGCAGGTCTCAGGGCCTCCGGCCAGTCGACAGAGCCGAGTTCGAGGGTGTTGGTCACGACTTCCTGAATGCGCCAATCCTGTTCGCCGGCGCTGAGCAGCGTTAGCGGCGAAGAGTATGCCTCCTTGTCCTGAAATTCGCGCACCAGGCCATAACAGAATGAGTGAAAGGTCATCGCGGGAACGGCAGTGGTGGTGCGGCCCAGTCTCTTTCCGATGCGGGTGCGTAGCTCTTCGGCGGCCTTGCGGCTGAAGGTGAGTACGAGAACTTCCTCAGGCCTGACTCCCCGATTGTCGATCCGGTCGACGACCGCCTCAACCAAGGTTGTCGTCTTGCCGGTGCCCGGGCCTGCGAGGACCAGCAATGGCCCACCAGCGTGATCGACGACTGCCTGTTGGCTCGGATCGAGTCGCGGCGCCTCGGCGGGTTCGGCCGCCGACCGATCGAAGACGTATGTGCGGGGCATACGTGTATCTCATCAGATGCCACCGACAATCAGGCGTCTTTCCAGAATGCCTGTCTGATATCGACCACGGATTCGCCTGCCCGCATGGGGGTCTGCTCTTCGCGATAGTGATCAAGAGCGTCGGGCCGATGGCAGCCCGGCAGGCTTCCGTCGGCGTAGACGACGCGCCACCACGGCACTCCGCCCCCAACCTGTGCCATGACTGCGCCGACCTGGCGGGGGCCGCCCCTGCCGACGATGTCGGCGATGGCGCCATACGTCAGGACCTTGCCCGGCGGAATGGACTCGACGACACGCAGAACGCTCTCGTTGTAGTCCTCGTCAGACATGGCGCGGTCAGTATGACGGCTGCGAAGGGTCGATCTGGTTCACCCAGGCGGCGACGCCGCCACCGACGTGAACCGCGTCATCGAAGCCGGCGCCCTTGAGGATCGCGAGGCATTCGGCCGAACGCGCGCCAGACTTGCAGTGCAACACAACCTGCTTGTCCTGCGGCAACTGCTCAAGGGCATTGCCGTTGAGAAACTCCCCCTTGGGGATAAGCACCGAGCTCGGAATCCTGTTGATCTCGAATTCGTTCGGTTCACGCACGTCGACAAGCACGAAGTCGCGACCACCATCGGCGCGTTCCTTGAGCCAGCCGTCGAGATGCGTCACCGAGATCGTCGAATCGGCGGCCGCGTCGGCAGCTTCTTCGCTGATCGCACCACAGAACGCCTCGTAGTCGGGCATGAGTTCGGTGATCGGCTTACCGTTCGGGTCGCGACCGATCCTGAGCGTGTTGTAACGCATTTCGAGGGCGTCATAGACCATCAGTCGCCCGATGAGCGGATCGCCGATCCCGGTGATGAGCTTGATCGCCTCGGTCACCATGATCGAGCCGATCGAGGCGCAAAGGACGCCGAGTACGCCACCTTCGGCGCATGAGGGGACCATGCCCGGCGGGGGCGGCTCGGGGTAGAGGTCGCGGTAGTGCGGCCCCTCTTGCGCCCAGAACACCGAGACCTGGCCTTCGAAACGGTAGATCGAGCCCCATACGTAGGGCTTGCCGAGAAGGACGGCTCCGTCGTTCACCAGGTAACGCGTCGCAAAGTTGTCGGTGCCGTCGAGGATGAGGTCGTAGCCGGCGAAAATGTCGAGGACGTTGGCATTCTCAAGTCGCTCGTCGTGGATGATCACCTTGACGAGCGGGTTGATCTCGGCGATGGACTCGGCGGCGGAGAGCGCCTTCGATTTGCCGATGTCACTCTGGCCGTGAATGACCTGGCGCTGCAGATTGGACTCGTCGACGTTGTCGAAGTCGATAATGCCGAGGGTGCCGACGCCGGCAGCGGCGAGGTACAGCAATGCCGGGCTGCCGAGGCCGCCGGCACCGATGATCAGCACTTTCGCATTCTTCAGTCGCTTTTGGCCGGTCATACCAACGTCAGGAATGATCAGGTGCCGGCTGTAGCGACGAACTTCGTCAGCGGTGAGTTCCGCTGCGGGCTCCACGAGTGGCGTAACCACGTATTCTCCTCGGTTATCGGTGTCACCGGCATAACACCGGGTCCGTGGCCATTGTTCCCTGTTCGACGCAGTCGGCACGTGGGCAGTCCAGATGTTGGAACCATGCCGATAAGATCCCTCACGTGAGTGATCCCGTATCGCAGTTGCGTCCCCGAACCAACCGATTGCCCCGCGACGCACGCCGTGCTCAATTGTTGGACGTCGCGCTGTCGGTCTTCGTCGAGCAGGGCTATCACGCCGCGTCGATGGATGAGATCGCTGAGAATGCGGGCGTTTCGAAGCCTGTCCTCTACCAACATTTCCCTGGCAAACTCGACCTCTATCTCGCCCTGCTTGAGGCGTCCTGCGACAGCGTGATCAATTCGGTGAAGAGCGCGCTCGCCTCCACCGTCAACAACAAGGACCGCGTGCAGGCGACAATCGATCTTTGGTACACGTATGTCTCCGACGCGCGCGCCGCGTTTCGCCTCGTCTTCGAATCCGATCTGATGAATGACTCTGCCGTGCGCGAACAGGTAGACCGAGTCGTCCGCGAATCTGCCGCGGCGATCGCCGAGGTCATCCACGAAGACACCGCTCTTCCAGACGAGGCCGCCCACCTGCTGGCTGTGAGCCTCGTCGGCATGGGGCACGTCGGAGCGCGCTACTGGCTGGACCACGAATCGTCGCTCACCCGCGAACAGGCCGTCCAACTCGTGAGCGGACTTGGATGGCGCGGCATCAGTGGATTTCCCCGTACCGACTAATCTGCTGAAAAGCATCAAGGAGAGGACTGACCGTGGAGGTCAAAATCGGCGTGAAGTACGCCACCCGCGAACTGTCGGTAGACACCGAGTCAACCCAAGACAAGGTGCTCGCGCAACTGCGTGAAGCACTGGAGAGCGACAGCGGTCTACTGACCCTCAGCGACGCAAAGGGACGTACAATCGCGGTGCCGGCAGACAAGGTGATCTACCTGTCGTTTGCCGAAGAAAACATCCGCAAGGTCGGCTTCGGCAAGTAACCCGTGTGTTGTCGGACTGAACCCGCGGTCTGGGATCCGGTGTCTGTAAAGGTTGATTCGGTGGCGGTGTGGGTGCCGTAAACCACGACCAAGTCCAGCCCGTACTCGACCAGGTCATCGACCCAATAAGCCCGAAGATCGGCGGCCAGCCAGGCCCGAAGACGCGTACCCGCCGCACGGGCGAACAACAGGTGACGCAGCCTCAAACAGGAGTCGACCTCGTCAGGGACTGACGTTCATCGCGTAGGTTAAGGTATCGCCACTATGACCAGCCAGACCCGAGCACTGCGGCCAGCCGACGAGGGCCGGCTCGAGCTCGAGGCGATTGTCGCCGCTCTCTCCGCCCAGTACGCCGTGGCGACCGGTGCGAAACAGCTCGTCCGCCGCGCGCGACTCGACACTTTCGACCGGCGGCTGCGTGCGGCGGGTCTCACGCTGGAGCACCAGACCGTGGCCTCGGGGGAGCGGCTCGTACTCGGTCGACTGGAAGGGTCGTCGACCGTGGCGGTGCCCGTGATGGACCTGCGGTGGCCGGCGCTGGTCGACGATTTGCCGACGGGTCCGGTCCGGGACGCGATCGCTCCCGTGACCGGCGTCCGCGCATTGATGGTGTCCTCGGACGAGAGGCGGCGCGTGCGGCTGTTGGAGTTGCACAACGAGGACGGGAAGACCGTGGCTCGGGTCGAGCTGGACGAACCTTCCTCCGCGGCCATTGCCGCCGCCCCGGCCCAGCTCACGGTGCTCCCGTTGCGCGGCTACGACGAACAGGCACGACGAGCCGCTCGTCTCCTGGTCGGTCTCGGCCTACGTGCGATCCAGCCCGGTGCGGACCGAGCGCCCAACTCTGCAGCGCCGACGGCCGGCACGGACCGTGCAGTACCCGCAAGCGTGCTCCTGACGAAAGCACTGAGCGACAATCTCGCCACGATGTGCGAAAACCTTCCCGGCCTGCTCGACGACGTGGACACCGAGTTTCTGCACGACTTCCGGGTCGCGGTGCGACGGACCCGGGCGACGCTCAAACTGGGGCGGCCCCAATACCTTCAACTTAAGGTTACATGGGTGTAGTTTGGGTGCATGGGTCGAGCAGGACAGCAGGTACTGAGGGACGAGGACGGTCTCGCGGACCGGATCTCGGTAGGGCTGTTGGCGCGGGCGTTCCCGCGGGCAACGGTCGAGGCGGTCGTTGAGGCGGCCAAGGCACGGGAGAAACGGACACGGATGCTCCCGTCGTGGCTGGTCGTGTACTACGTGCTGGCGTTGGCGTTGTTCATGGACATGGGCGGCGGGCGGGTGATGCGCAGGCTCGCTGGGACGCTGTCGTGGGCCGCTCGGGGGGTCACGGTGGTGTTGCCCTCGGAGGAGGCGCTGTCGCGGGCCCGGAGCCGGCTGGGGCCCCTTCCCTTGCGGTTGCTTTTCGAGTCGGTCGCGGGCCCGTTGGCTGGCCCGGACACCCCGGGCGGTTTTTGGCGGGGACGGCGGGTGCTCAGCGTGGACGGCACAACGCTGGATGTGCAGGACACGGCGGCGAACTGGGCCCGCTTCGGTGGGCCGGGCACCGCTGATGAGTCCGGTGCCGGGTTGCGGGGTGGGTTTCCCAAGGTGCGTGTCGTGGCTTTGGCCGAGTGCGGAACCCGGGCGCTGATCGCCGCGAGGCAGGGTAGCTACGCCACGTCGGAGAAGGCGCTGACGGTGGAGCTCCTTCCCATGCTGGGTGAGGGGATGCTGGTCCTGGCTGACCGCAACTTCCCCGGCTATGACCTGTGGGGCCAGGCCGCGGCGACCGGCGCGGACCTGCTGTGGCGGGTCGGGTCGATCTTCACGCTGCCCGTGGTCACGGTCTTGACCGACGGCAGCTACCTGTCGATCCTGGCCCCGCCCAAGAAGGCGGCCCGGGCCGGCGCGGCGCCGATCGTCGTGCGGGTCGTGCAGTACCACCTGTTGGCCGGCGATGGGACTCCGACCGAGACCTTCGCGCTGATCAGCACCCTGCTGGACGTCGAGGCCGCCCCCGCCGCCGAGCTGGCCGAGCTCTACCACGCCCGGTGGCAGATCGAGAACGCCTTCGGTGCGTTCAAGTCCCAGCTCAAAGGCGACGGTGTCGTGCTGCGCTCCAAGACCCCCGATGGGGCCGAGCAGGAGCTGTGGGCCCTGCTGTGCGCCTATCACGCCATCCGCGAACTGATCTGCGCCGCAGCGGAACTGACCGACCAAGACCCCTTACGACTGTCCTTCATCGCCGCCCTGGACGCGGTTCGCGGCCCGGTCGGCGACCCGGCCGCTTTTCCCCCCTGACCACCCACCCGGTCACGTCCCACCCGCGTGGCTGCACATCCTGGGCGCCCTACGCAATCCCCGCCGGCTCGGCCGGTCCAACCCCCGCCAGGCCAAACGCAGCCACACATACTCACGTAAGCGAGCCGACCGGACCCTACGGCCACCGCCACGCGGACCTCTCACTCTGGTCCTGTTACCCCTCACCCTAGAATGACACTAAGTTGAAGGTATTGGGGGTGCCCCCGGGTGCGCAAACTCGAGTGGATTATCCCCGAAGCGCACCGTCGCAGCCGGACGACTGGCGCGCGACAACGAAGGGCTGACGCTCGAACCGGTCTCCGGCGTTGGCGGCCATACGGGACCTCGATGGCTCGCTGCCGGGACCGATTCTGTACCTCAATACGCACGGGCCGCGCGAGACGCGCTGACTGAGGCCTGCTGCGGCACCCCAGTTATTAAGAATGCTGACAAAAGTGTTGACCGAGAATGTAGTCTAAGATTCGACTACTTTTGATCCGCGGTCGCCGCGGAAGGTCGCGATCGTGACCTGAGACACGACGAATCCAGGTCCATTGGTATCGATTGGAAGGTTCTGCAATGAAGCGCACGGCGTTGGCGTTGGCCGCGGCGCTGATCGCGGCGACGATCGGCGCGGTGCCGTCGCAGGCCGGGCCGCGAGTCGACGCATGGGCCGAGCGCACGGCCAGTGTCGCCCAGGATCCGGCGAAGATCGTGGCGAAGGCGCCCGAAGGCGAATCACTCCAGGTCGTCGTGACAAAGGTGACCGAGGACGGACCGGAGTTCGAGACGGTCAATACGGATTCGGTTTCCGAAGCGAAATCGATCATCGGCGAAGCGCAGGATGAGTCCGACACGATCGCGGTCAGCATGGCGCAGCCGGTCAGGATCGCGGCCTCCAACGACCAATATCGTAGTGAACAATGGGCGCTCGACACGCTTCGCGCCGAAACGGCGTGGGTGGCTTCGGGCGGTAATGGCATTAAGGTTGCGGTCGTCGACACCGGTGTGCAAGCCAGCCATCCCGACCTCAATGACCAGGTCCTCCCGGGCTACAACGCCATCAGCGGGGGTACGAACGCCGCCGACGACAACGGCCACGGAACCCATGTCTCGGGCATCATCGCGGCCACGGATAACAACGAGGAAGGCATCGCGGGTCTCGCGCGCTATGCGAAAATCCTGCCGGTCAAGGTCCTCGATGCGTCCGGTGGTGGCTCGACCGACGATGTCGCCGAGGGAATCACCTGGGCCGCCAATAATGGCGCGAAGGTGATCAACCTGTCCCTGGCCGGTGGCCATGACCCCGCCATGCAGACGGCCATCGAATACGCCCTTAGCGAGAACGTCGTCGTCGTGGCGGCAGCCGGCAACGAAGGATGCGGCCTCCTCGGTGCCCAGTACTTCTACCCCGCCGCCTATGCGGGCGTCAT
>Ga0075527_10000369_pt1 | contig 10195 bp, 8 predicted proteins | sample NGEPer11B_FD_74784 | JGI IMG/M metagenome (GOLD analysis project Ga0075527, IMG submission 74784) | Arctic peat soil microbial communities from the Barrow Environmental Observatory site, Barrow, Alaska, USA - NGEE Permafrost305-11B | ecosystem: Environmental > Terrestrial > Soil > Wetlands >...
TACCGCCAAATCGACGACGTTGCCGTGCATCAAGAAGTCCTTGAAACCTTTAATCATGTTCCCCCTATGGGTGTCGATGAACGGCATTCACGCTAGCGCGTTTTGTCCGAACTTTGCGAAATGGACACCAGGGTGAGTCTCGAATCCATCGAGACTTCCGCAAGGCGCAGCGCATCCCGCTCGGGGGTGACGACCTGGATTGAGACACCCTGGTCGGCGCGTTCGGGGTCCGCGGCCGGTGTCGACAGGAGATGTACGTCGCGGCTGATGACGGACGCTGCGGCCGTCTCCGGATCGGTCCCGATCAGCGCCACGGCGTCTCCGGATCGGAGGCCCGTCAGTGCCGCCGAATCTGCGATCCGAATCGTTGTCACGACCGTGGACGGCCCGTAACCGTCCAGTAGGCCCGGGCCCAGCACACGGACATCGGTGAGTGGTTCACCTTTGCGCACCGGCGAAGCGACCGTTTCGCCAAGGAAATCGGCGATGCTCGACGAGGATCCGCCCGGCGCGTCCCCACCTGTCCAGGAGATCGTGGTCAGGTCCGCTGCCAACAGGTTGTCCCCGGCGACGAGGTCACGGCTCGCCACGACCACAGAATCGCCGCTGACTTGTGGGCGCAGCGCGCCAAGTGCGCTCAGGACCGCAAGGAAAACCAGGAGTGCCGCAAGTGGGCGCCGGCGGCGGAACATGAACCGGCGAAGCGGTTGCCGGAGTTCGAAAACGTTCCTCATAGCGAGGGACTGTAGGCCGAATCGAGTATCGGCGTCGGCCGTTGTCCACAGGCCCCGCGTCCACAGGCCCCGCGTCCACAGGTCCAGCGACGTACGGCCCGATCAGGCGGCGGAACCGGCCCCGGACGTCTCGGTCTTCGTTGCTGGCTTCGACTCCGTGGACGAGGCGGCGGGCTTCGCTGAGCCCGCCGATGCTGTCTTCGCGGTGGGTTTGCTGCGGTTGTCCGTCATATAGAAGCCCGACCCCTTGAAGACCACGCCGACCGCGTTGAAGACCTTGCGCAGGCGGCCCTGGCAGGCAGGGCATACGGTCAGCGCGTCATCGCTGAAATTCTGCTGCACGTCGAGCCTGTCGTCGCATTCGGTGCAAAGGTATTGGTACGTGGGCACAGTCGGTCTCCAAGTCGGAATATGTTGTATCCGAAGGGTACAGTGAGGGCACCGTGATCGAAAAAAGCCGAGTTCGCCGGTGACCGAGTGGCTCCTCCTCGGCCTGTCACTTCTGTTGATGTTGGCCTGCGGTGTCTTCGTGGCTGCGGAATTCTCGTTTGTCACCGTCGACCGTCCGAGCGTCGAACGCGCCGCCGAGGCCGGTGACCGGCAGGCCGCAGGCACGCTGAAGGCGCTGCGGACGCTGTCGACGCAACTCAGCGGCGCGCAATTGGGAATCACCATGACCAACCTCGCCATCGGGTTTCTGGCAGAACCCGCAATCGGCACATTGCTGCGCGGGCCGCTGACCGATCTCGGTATGGCGCAGACCTCGGCGCGGGTCACCGCATTCGCCACCGCCCTGATCCTGAGCACGTTCGTCACCATGCTCGTTGGGGAACTGGTGCCGAAGAACATCGCACTCGCACTCCCGATGCAGACCGCGAATGCGACACAGCTCGCGCAGCGTGCGTTCACCAAGGCAATGGCCATCCCCATCCGTTTCCTCAACGGCTCGGCCAACGCGATCATCCGTTCCATGGGCGTGGAGCCTCAGGAAGAACTCCGTTCGGCGCGTTCACCATTGGAATTGCGTCGCCTGGTGCTGCGCTCTGCGCGGGAAGGCGCCCTCGCAGACCAAACGGCCGATCTGGTGGCGCGCAGCATCGCCTTCGGAGACCGGACCGCCGCGGATGTCCGCACGCCCCGCGTTCGCGTCCACTTCCTCGAAGGACGCGACTCTGCGTACGACGTGATCGAAGCCGCCCGGCAAACCGGACACTCCAGATTCCCGGTGATCGGAAAAAGTCCCGACGACATCCTCGGAACGGTCCACGTCAAACAGGCGGTGAGTGTTCCTCCCAACCGACGCCGAAGCGTTCGGCTGACCGACATTGCGACCCCCACGACGATCGTCCCGGACAGTATCGAACTGGATCCGCTGCTGTCACTGCTTCGCGAACAAGGGATGCAGATGGCCGTGGTGGTCGACGAGTACGGCGGTACGGACGGCGTCGTCACGCTCGAGGATTTGGTCGAGGAAATCGTCGGCGACATCGCCGACGAGCATGATCGGCTTTCGGCCCGTAGCCGCCATCGACGCGATGGCACATGGTCGCTTTCGGGAATGCTCCGGCCCGATGAGGTCGAAGAGCAGACCGGCATCAGCCTGCCCGAAGACGACGACTACGAAACGATTGCGGGTTTGATCAATTCAGAACTCGGCCGCATTCCCGATCACGGCGACGTCGCCGAACTCAGGTTGACCGGACCTGAGACGGACGACGACCACCCGACCGTCCTGGTGGTGCGCCTGACCGTCGATCGTATGGACGGCCGGCGCATCGACCGAGTCTCCATGACGTCTGAGCAGGTCGTTGAGGCCGGTGATGACGAATGAGTCCTGCGTTTGGGTTCATCGTCGCCGTCCTGCTGCTCGCGCTGAACGCGCTATTTGTCGGCGCCGAGTTCGCGTTGATCTCGGCCCGCCGCACCCGGATCGAACCGCGGATCGAAGCGGGGTCGCGCGCGGCGAAGATGGCGCTGACCGCGATGGAGAACATCAGTCAGGTCATGGCCGCGGCGCAACTCGGCATCACGCTGGCGTCGCTGGGACTGGGAGCGGTTGCGGAGCCGGCGATTGCCCACTTGTTTGAGCCGATGTTTGAGGTACTCAACGTCCCCGATGACCTCGTTCACCCCCTCGCGTTCGTGATCTCGATGACGATCGTCGTGTTCGCGCATGTCGTGCTGGGCGAGATGGTCCCAAAGAATCTCGCCCTCGTCGGCCCCGAACGCGCGGCGCTGATCCTCGGCCCGTTCATGCTTGCGGTGGTGGCGCTGTTCAAGCCCTTCGTCGTCTCACTCAACGCGATTGCCAACGTGACCGTCCGGATGTTCCGCATCGAGCCCAAGGACGAAGTGGCGTCATCGTTCACCCATGACGAAGTGGCGGGGTTTGTGAAGGAATCGCGCCGCGAAGGACTGCTTGATGACGACGAATACGGACTCGTCTCCGGCGCGCTCGACTTTTATGCCGGCACCGTGGAACAAGTGCTCCTGCCGCGCGACAGCCTCGTGACGATTCCACCCAGCGCCACGCCTGTCGACGTCGAGAACGCGTGTGCCCAGACTGGGTTCTCGAGGTTCCCGGTCGTCGATGGCGAAGGCACGATCACTGGCTATCTGCACATCAAAGATGTGCTGGAGGCTTCCGAGGAAGGCCGCCACCAGATCATTGCCGACAAATGGCTGCGGCCGCTGGCGACTGTGGGTCACCGCACCGGGCTCCACGGCGCCTTGCGCACCATGCAGTCGCGCGGTTCGCACATGGCGAGGGTCGCCGACGATTCGGGCGACGTTATCGGCGTGATCATGCTCGAGGACGTGCTCGAAGAACTCGTGGGCGAAATCCGGGACTCCGCGAGCAACGCCTGACCCCGCTTGTCCGTCCGAGGGTGCAGAATGGCGCCATGCGACGCTTCCTCACCGTCATCGCCGGGCTCCTTGCGATAGTGTTGATCGGCGCCTCGATTTTTGCGGTCATCACGACGCGAAAGTCCTTCCCCTCCACCACCGGAACCGTTGAACTGTCCGGGCTCACCGACCCCGTGCAGATCATGCGAGACGAACACGGAATCCCGCAGATCTATGCAGAAAACAGTGCAGACTTGTTCTTCGCGCAGGGCTATACGCATGCCCAGGACCGCTTCTTCGAAATGGATTTCCGCCGACATGTGACCAGCGGACGCCTGAGCGAACTGTTCGGCACAAGCGCGCTCGAGACAGACAAGTTTGTGCGCACCCTCGGCTGGCGGCGCGTTGCGGAGCAGGAAGTCGCAGACCTGGACGCAAAAACGCTCGATCTGGTTGAGGCATACGCCCGCGGCGTCAACGCCTACATTGACGGCAAGTCCGGAAGCGAACTTTCGTTGGAGTATGCGGTCCTGTCACTGACCGGTCCCGACTACCGACCCGAGCCGTGGGTGTCGGCCGATTCGGTGGCGTGGATCAAGGCCATGGCCTGGGACCTGGCCAGCAACATGGATGACGAGATTTCCCGTGTCCTCATCGGCGACAAAGTTGGCGACGAGGAAGTCGAGCAGCTGTATCCGGAGTACCCGTACAAGCTCAACGAGCCGATCGTCACCCAGGGCACTGTGGCGCGAGGCACGTTCGACCAGGACGCCGAGCCCAGGCAGGATGCGGGCGGGCCCACCAGCGCGCGGGCGGCTGTCGCTGCTCTCGAACAGGCAGGCGGCGCGGCCGACAAACTGCCCGTGCTCCTCGGCACCGGTGACGGCATCGGGTCCAACTCGTGGGTCGTGTCCGGCGACAAGACCAAAACCGGCAAACCGATCCTCGCGAACGACCCGCACCTGGCGCCGTCGATGCCGGGGGTCTGGTATCAAGTCGGCTTGCATTGCACCAAGGTGTCGCAGGCATGCCCCTACGAAGTCTCCGGCTTTTCCTTCTCGGGAATGCCGGGTGTCATCGTCGGACACAATCGCGACGTCGCATGGGGAGTGACCACGATGTACGCGGACGTTGCGGACCTGTATCTGGAACGGATCACGGGAGACACCTATGAGTACGACGGAAAACAGGTGCCGGTCGAGACGCGCGAGGAGACCCTCAAGGTCGCCGGTCAGGACAAGCCGGAAACCATTACCGTGCGCTCGACCCGGCACGGGCCGATTCTCTCCGATGTCGACAAGACTCTGTCCGACGTGGGGAAGGAAGGCAGGGTCGATGGCGTGGCACGTGCCAACGCCGTGTCATTGCGCTGGACCGCGCTCCAGCCGCAGGGGACCATCCGTGCGGTCTTCGCCCTGGGGACGATGAAGAACTGGGAGGACTTCCGCGCGGCGGCGAAACTTTTCACGGTGCCATCGCAAAACCTCGTGTACGCCGACGTCAATGGCAACATCGGCTATCAGTCGCCGGGCATCATTCCGATCCGCGGCAAGGGCGATGGACGTTGGCCGGTACCGGGATGGGATCCGGACTACGAATGGACGGGAACAATCCCCTTCGACGCGCTCCCGTCGGTGTACAACCCGGCATCGGGCTACATTGTCACCGCGAACAACGCGGTGATCGCCCCGGAAAACTACCCGTACACCCTTGGTGCCGACACGGCTCCGGGTTATCGAAGCCAACGGATTCACGACCTGCTGGAGCAGAAAGACGAACTCACAGTTGCGGACATGACCCGGCTCCAAATGGACACCTACAGCGCAAATGCGGCGCAACTCGTCCCCCTGCTGCTCGATATACCGCTCGAGTCCGGGTACTACCGCCAAGGCCAGGACACGCTTCGCGGCTGGGACTTCATGCAAACCACGGATTCGGCTGCTGCTGCCTATTTCAACGCGGTCTGGCGCAACGTCCTGAAGCGGACGTTCCATGACGAATTGGCTAAAGCGCAATGGCCCGACGGTGGCGAACGCTGGTTCAACGTCATACGGACAATCCTCGACAAACCCAACAGCCGCTGGTGGGACAACACCACCACGCCATCTCAGACCGAGTCGCGCGACGAGATCCTGGCTCAGGCGATGAGGGATGCCCGCGACGAGATGACGCGCCTGCAGTCGCGGGATCCCGACAGATGGTCGTGGGGCAAATTCCACCAGCTCACGCTTGAAAATCAGACCCTGGGAACTTCGGGCATCGGCATCGTCGAGGGAATCTTCAATCGCGGGCCTTACAAAGTGGGCGGTGGCAACGGGATCGTCAATGCCAACTCCTGGGATGCTACCGAGGGTTACGGCGTGACCGCGGTGCCATCGATGCGTATGACCGTCGACCTGGCCAACCTCGACAAGTCGAAGTGGATCCAGTTGACCGGCAATTCGGGGCACGCCTATCACCGCAACTATGTCGATCAGGCCGCACTGTGGGCCGAAGGCAAGACGCTCTCCTGGGCGTTTTCCAAGAAGGCAGTCAAGTCGTCCACGAAGGATGTCCTGACCCTGCAACCGACGGGAAGCGGGAACTAACGGGGCGAATTATCGAATAACAGGGATGTAATCAGCAAGACGACACGCCGTGTGACTGGTGTTATTTTTGGGGCAGGTGTTCCCTTTGGGGCGCCAGCACACTAGTTTGGTGCTTATGCGTGTCTTCCCCTCAGCGCGTCGTGGACTCACGACCCTGACAGCGTCCCTCCTCTGCGTCACCTTGGCGACCGTCGCCGAGGCCGACGAATCTGATCGGGACACGGCGGCCTCTGCCGCCTCGATGCAGGTCCAGCTGGTCAAATCGCGACAGAACATCAACAACCTCTACGCCCAGGCGGCCGCAGAGTCCGAACGGCTCAACGGCGCGCTGTACTACCTCGAACAGGCCAAATCAGACGTGGCCGCACAGCAGGACAATGCCGACAAGGCGGCACTGGCGGTGGTCAAGGAACGCGAAGCGGTCGCTGCCCTGACGGTGCAGGACCTGCAATCCAACAACAGCATGTCTGCGCTCAGCACGCTTTTCGACAGCGCCGGCCCGAGCCAGTTGCTCAATCGTTCGAGTACGTATGACAGCACGCGGGAGGGCCTCGACGCGCGCATCGATGCGCTCAGCGCCAGCGAAGTCGTCTACGACGCAGCCACGAATCGCGCGGACGCAGCGCTCAAGGAGCAACAGGCGGCGATCAGCGAAAGCAAAGCGGCGAAGACCGCGATCGAGTCGGCTATTTCGCAGGCAGAGTCTGCGACGCAGAATGCGCAGACCGCGCGACCCGCGCTGCTCCGCCAACTCGCCGAAGCACAAGGCCTCACCGTCACCGAAGTGACGCACCGTCAGGATGAGATCGATAGCGAACTGGATGCGCAACCCGGTGTGCCCTCGGTTCCCTCGAACCCGTCACCGGCGAGTCCGAGTTCCGACGAGCCCAAGACTGCAGATCCGAAGCCCGAACCCGTTCCGACGAACCCACCCAAGGCCGATCCCACTCCAAAGCCGAAGCCGAAGCCCGACCCCGCTCCTGAGCCGCCACCGGCATCGTCGAGCAAGGTCGACAAGGCGATCGCGTTTGCGAAGGCCCAGTTGGGTGAGCCCTATAAATGGGGCGGCGCGGGTCCGAACAGTTGGGATTGCTCGGGCCTGACCATGCGGGCGTGGCAGGCCGCTGGCATCAACCTGCCGCATTACGCCGGAGCGCAGTATTCGAATACCAAGAAGGTGTCGGTCAGCAAGATTGCACGCGGCGACCTGCTCTACTGGAGCGAGGACGGCAGCGCCGGGTCGATCTACCACGAAGCGATGTATCTCGGCAACGGCACAATGATCCATGCACCGCGTACGGGACGCAATGTCGAAATCGTGTCCATCAACTATTGGATCAAGCCGGATCTCGCGTCACGTGTCGGTTAACGCGTGTCCTCCTGGAGAACACGGAACACCCCGCTGGGCGTGATCGCCATCGTCACGGGCACATCGTGCGCCTCATGTTGCAGGTCTTCGACGATCTCGGTGTTGAACAGCAGTGCGGCAATTGGCGCCGTTGTCTGTGCGAGGGCGCGGTCGTAGTAGCCGGCCCCGCGGCCGAGGCGGTAACCCCGGTGGTCGACCGCCAGGGCAGGGACGATGACGAGGTCGACGGCGGCAATCGCTCCGGAGCCAAGCCGTTCGCCTTCGGGTTCACAGATTCCCATGGCGGTCTGGACACGTTCAGCACCGGCCGAGTATGCGACCCAGTCCAATTGCTTCGAAGGCAGCGCGATGGGGACGATCACGTCGATCCCGCGGGTTAGCAGCGCAGCCAGGATCGGCCGCGTGCCGGGCTCGTACGTCATCGAGACATAACAGGCGATCCGCTTGGCGGCAGCGGCGACGGGCAGCGCCGCGACATGGGCGGCCAGCGCGTCCGCAGCATCCTCGCGCTCCCGGTCCGACAAGGCGCGGCGGCGGACAAGGGCGAGTGCGCGGAGTTCGGACTTGCCAATGACCATGACGCTAACCTAAGCCCATGGGTGAAGGGGGGTTGGCGCAAGCGCAGCAAAGGATGTTGGACGGTGGAGTCCACCAGCGTGCGATCGATGTTTTTTCGCACTACTACGGGCAGCTCGAATCGGGCGCGACCGGCATGATTTCCGAAGCCGACATCGACCCACTCGGCGACGTGTCTCATGCTTCGGAACTCGTCGTCGGTCTCGAGGAGCAGCGTGAAGCGGCGGCTGTCACGGCGATCATCAAACTCAATGGCGGGCTGGGGACCTCGATGGGCATGGACCGCGCGAAGTCGCTGCTCACGGTGCGGCCGGAACTGACCTTCCTCGACGTGATCGTCGGTCAAGTGCAGAGCGTCCGTCGTGAGCTGGGTGTGCCGTTGCCGTTGATCTTCATGAATAGCTTCCGCACCCGCGATGACACGCTGGCGGCACTGGCGAAATACCCCGATCTCGTGGTCGACGGACTTCCGCTGGATTTCCTGCAGAACCGCGAACCCAAACTTCGCTCCGATGACCTGAGCCCGGTCGACTGGCCCGCCGACCCTTCGCTCGAATGGTGCCCTCCGGGCCATGGTGATCTGTACACCGCGCTTGAGGTCTCGGGCGTGCTCGATTCCTTGATCGTGCGCGGATTCCGGTATGCGAGTGTTTCCAACTCCGACAACCTTGGCGCATCACCGGATCCGGCCATGATGGGCTGGTTCGCGGCGTCGGGAGCGCCATACGCTGCCGAGGTATGCCGCCGGACCCTGGCGGACGTCAAAGGCGGATGCCTTGTGGTGCGCCGAACCGACGGCCGATTGGTTCTGCGCGAAACCGCGCAGACGAGTCCCGATGACCTGGACGCCGCGGGGGACCTTTCGCGGCACCGTTACTTCCATACCAACAACTTGTGGTTCGATCTCGTGGCCCTGCGGACCGCACTGGAAGAGCGCAACGGCGTGCTCGGTCTTCCGCTGATCCGCAACACGAAAACGGTGGATCCGACCGATGCCTCGTCGCCGGAAGTGATACAGATGGAGACCGCTATGGGTGCCGTGATCGAAGTCTTCGACGGGGCGCAGGCGATCGAGGTCGACCGGTCCAGGTTCCTTCCGGTGAAGACCACCAATGACCTGCTGGTGCTGCGTTCGGACGTGTACGACGTCGGCACCGATTTCACGGTGCGCGCACAAGTGGAGAAGCCGCCGTGGGTCGATCTCGATGCGAGGTATTTCAAGACTATTGCCGGTTTCGATGCCCGTATCCCGTCCACGCCGTCGATGATCGATGCGCGTTCGCTGACCGTCGTTGGCGACTGGAACTTCGGCGCCGATGTCATCGTCCGCGGCGATGTCAGACTCGAGGACGCCGGAGCTCCTGCCAGCGTCGCGACTTCATCGATCCTTGGGCCGGGTTAGGGTGAAGTCCATGTCCTCGGATAACGATAAGGTGCCCGAGCCGATCCTGCACCAGCGCATGCTGCCGCTCGACCAGGAGCCAGCAGGCTCCGAGCCTGCGCCCGCGCACGAGTCGGCAGATGCGACCGAACCCGAGGATGCGGCCGAGACAACCGACGAAGCCAAGGGCGACGATGCTGCCGCTTCGGTGTCGGCGCCCGAACAGCAGCCGGCGCCGCCAGTTGCGCAACGCCCTGCCGCGTCCAGCATTCGCCCGGGCCAACTGACCGTCGAGCAACATCTCGAAACGATCCTGCGCGGTGTGGGCCCGCTCGAGCCGTACGAGCAACCGCTTGTCGAATCGCTCGGTCTGCCGATCTTCGACGACTTCACGAGTCCCCATGACTTGCCGCGTTTCGACAACTCGTCGATGGACGGTTATGCCGTGCGCGCGCAGGACATCGTCGACGCCACCCGCGCCAACCCGACGACCCTTCCCGTCGTCGGCGAGATCGCCGCGGGTTCGGCCCGGCCGTTCGCCATCAGCGCGGGCACCGCAGTCAGGATCATGACCGGTGCGCCAATTCCCAAGGGTGCCGACACGATCGTTCCGCTCGAGGCCACCGATGGCGGCAAAGCACGGGTGCTGGTCTATAGGGCGATCCAGGCCGGGACCTACATACGGCCGAAGGCGGGCGAC
>Ga0075527_10000372_pt1 | contig 10108 bp, 6 predicted proteins | sample NGEPer11B_FD_74784 | JGI IMG/M metagenome (GOLD analysis project Ga0075527, IMG submission 74784) | Arctic peat soil microbial communities from the Barrow Environmental Observatory site, Barrow, Alaska, USA - NGEE Permafrost305-11B | ecosystem: Environmental > Terrestrial > Soil > Wetlands >...
TCTATGAGCTAACTAAAACCGAACCAATTCGAGTAGAGGCCAAACGACTTGCGGGCATCGTTTCCACTGATGGTCTTGGATCCCTTGGACCCGACGAGTGTGATGCTCGACACGCGTCCTCCCCAGTCACCCCCGCCTGTCCGCTTGGAGATGGTGAGCTTCTTGAGTGTCCCAATGGCGGAGTACGCCTTCTCGATCTTCGACGCCGACACCAATGTGGTCCACTCGTGTTTGCTGTTGCCGTCCCAGTCGTCCCACGGATCGGCCTTTGCCGGCAAGTAGTCGAAACTCCCTTTCGCCGTGTAACCGCCTGAGGACGACGAGAACTGCGTGAAAGCCGGGCTGCCGCCTGAGGTGAGTATCTTGCTGGCCGTCCCACCGACCGCATTGTTCGTGTTTGTCGTTTCCGCGCTGACGCCGCGGTAGACCTGGCACGACGTCGTGTCGCAGATGTCGTAGTAGCGCGAAGATGTGATGCTTCGGACACCATACGTGCGTGCGGCGACCGACTGGGCACGCAACGCCTCGGCGGCCCACGACGACGGCATCTCGGCAGAGACGACACCCCGGGTGTAATCCTCGATCGACAGCACGTTGACCGTGTCCCTGGTCGTCGAACCCTTCTTCGGCAATGCGGAGCGCAACGCGCCGCGATAGACCACGCCCTTGCTGTCGGGCATGACCAGGGTGAGAGCGCCCGACGCCTCAAACTGGCCGTCACCGGTGAAGTACGTCGACTTGTAGGTGTGCCAATCGTTCGTCCGATACTGAAGCGCGGACTCCGTCATTTTGCTCGATCGCGGCATGATCCGCCACTGCGAAACCGTCGCCGAGCCGATCTTCGACGGCAGCGCAACGGTCTTCTTCGTCGCTACATTGCGGAACATGAGTCCGCTCCGCGGCTTCACGATGACCGAATTGGTCGTGTCGGCCGTGATCAATGCCCGGATGGATCCTGTGCGGCTAGCCAGATTCGTGCCCGGGTAGTAGTAGCTGAGTATGTCGGCATACTTCTTGCCCTTCTTCGCAGCACCCTGGGCACCGTATTGGCTCATGCCGATTCCGTGCCCGTAGCCGTGACCTGTCAGCGTGAACTTTCTGCTGCTCGGCACGGTGAGCACATTCGCCGTCGACGATGACGTTGCAGCCGGCGGGGACGTTGCAGTCGACGATGACGTTGCACCCGGCGGGGACGTCGTCAACAGCACCGGATTATCCCCGCGACCAGCCAACGGCGCCCCCGCCAACGCGTCGGCGTACGCCGCACCGCCAGCCACGAACACCGTGTCCACCTTCGGCGCGAACTCTCCCGCCACCGCCGCCGCCGTCGCATACCGATCCGCACCCCAGCGCCGACTCACCCCACCACTGGTGGCGAACTTCGCCAGCTGCGTCTCCACCGCCGCCGAGACCACCCCCGTCCCACCGAGCACCACGATTCGGCCCGGCTGCAACCGCTTCAACGCATCAGCCGTCGCCGACGGCAACGACCCCGGCGAGTTCGCCACCGGTTTACCACCAACAATCGCCGCCGATTTCCCGGTCGACTCGTCGTAGGTGATGTAGCCATTTTTGAAGTTCGCCCGTTGAACACTCCCGCTCTTGGTGATGGACGAGATGGGTACACCGAGTCCTCCCCTTGGTCCGCTCAACCGGTCGTACTCGTCTTCAATTTGCGCGTAGAGTCCGAACGCCTTGTTGGTGCCGTTTGACTGCATGATTCGGTAGATAATGCCCGCCTGAAACCGCGAATAAGCGACACCTGTCAAGCCCGATGCTGTCGTGTCGGACGTCGGAAACCCGAGAACCTTCGACTCGCCGCCGAGGCGGTTGAACTCGGTCCGGATGGTGCCGTCCACGAAGTGCGTGCCGGCGACCGAATGCCAGGTCATGTCCAGGTTGGCAAAACGTGTCTTGCGACCCACACCGCTCGGATATTCGCCTGCATAGACCAGGCCGGTCTTCGAGACGCCGAGTTGGGCAGCGCGCGTCTTGATGCTCGACGAATACTTTGCGATGTAAGATGTCACCCGATCACGGAGGCCGCCCGTCGCACTCAGCCATGCGTAGGCGTACTTGCCCGGGCACGCCGTGCTGACAACGTTCCTGTGGCCGGAGATCATATTGAGCGTCTTGCCGCCGAGCTTGTAGGTGCCCTTGGCCTTCAGGTAATTGGTGCCCAGTCGCCATCCGATGAGTTTCACGACAGCTGTCTTCATTGCCGTGCTGGGGTTCGCGGTTTCAAAATTGCCCATCAGCGAGACGCCCGTTGTTTCGGTGTTCACTGCGGCGTTGCCCGAGTGTGCGGCACGGACAGGGAGGTTGACGCCACCGCGGCGGCCCTCGAAGATCTGGCCGTATTTGTCGACCAGGAAGTTGTAGCCGATGTCGCACCACTTCTGGCCCTTGACGTGATAGGCCTGCACGGCGCGCACGATGTTGTCGGAGTCGGCTTGGGAGTAGCTGTTGCTTCCCGCGGTGTGATGGACCACGGCGCCACGTGTCGTCTTACCCGTTAACGGGGTATCACATGTCGTACCCGGACTCGCGCCCCATTGACTGCGCGAAAACATCTTTGGAATGGCCGTATAAGTCGGCGCACCATCGGCTGCCTGTGTTGCGGTGGCCGTACCGGTCACCACACCTGGCGCCGAATACACCGCCGGCGATACGGTCGAACCGGCGGCAGTGGTCGCAGTGTTCGATGCCGTCGCCGAATCCTCACCGGCATCGATGGTGACGATCTTGAGATCTGCAGGCTCTTCGCCGGTCGTCGATGTCACCCTGGCGGCCACCCCATCGGCATTTCCGACCCACATCGCTTCGGTACCGCCACGTCCGCCTTCGTCATCAGAATCCTCGCCGTGCAGTTCCTGCCAGTTCCCCCAGCCGCCGGTCGAACGCGTCCGCACCTCAACCAACAGTCCCCCAGGAGAGGTAGTTCCCTCCCACGTGACTCCGACCAGTCCGAAGTCTGCCATGCGAGTGGCCGGAAACTCGGCGACAAGGTTGCCGATCGCCGACCCTTGCTTGGCGGCGCCCTTCTGCGTCACCGGCTTTACGGCTGGGACGTCAACCTGCGTGACCTTGACCCGCGGCGCCTGCTCGGGCGCGGCATCGGGCGCGGCATCGGGCGACTCCGGACCAGCTTGGGGGCTGTCCTCGGTGAGGATGACATCCGGTGCACCAACGGTCACCGGAGCGCCGCCGCTTCCGGCAGGCGTGCTCACGATGAGTGCATACGCGAGCGCACTGGAAGTCGAGAGGAGGCCAATCCGTCTAATGGAGCGCCAGGAGAGCATGGGGAAGTCCAATCCTGTTACTGGTGTTACTTCTGTGGCTGGTGTGAATTACTAAGTGATTATGTGCATAAGATAACCCAAAACGCCACCCCTATTTTGAGTAATTCAAAATTACAACAGTGTAATTATGCTTGTTTTACACTTGCCGGTGCATCCGCCGCGCGACCTCGGCGACGGTGCCCGACATCGACGGATACACCGTAAAGGCATCAGCGACCTGGTCGACGGTGAGTGAAGTCGAGACGGCCAACGACACCACGTGGATCAGTTCGCTGGCGCGCGGACTGACGATCACGCCGCCGATGATGATGCCCATCCCCCGCCGGGCGAAGAGCTTGACGAAACCGTCGTGCACGCCTTGCATCTTGGCGCGCGGGTTCGAGGCGATCGGGAGCGTCGCGACGTCGACCTGGAGTTCCTGCTCGTCGATCTGGTTCTGCGACATACCCACAGTCGCAATCTCGGGCACCGTGAAAATGTTGCTCGACACGTCTCCGAGTTTGAGCGGATGAACAACATCGCCGAGCAGGTGCGCCATGGCTATGCGTCCCTGCATGGCCGCCACTGAGGCCAGCATCAGAACGCCGGTGCAGTCGCCGGCCGAATAGATCCCGCGCGTGGTCGTCCGGGAAACCTTGTCAACCCGTATGAAGCCGCCCTCATCAAGTCCGACCCCGGCGGATTCGAGCCCGAGATCGGCGGTGTTCGGAATCGACCCCAAGGCGAGCAAGCAATGCGATCCCTCGACCACGCGTCCATCGGTGAGAGTCACGATGACGCGGTCTCCGTCTCGCGTCACCGATTCCATTCGGGACTTGTCCATGACTTCCATGCCCCGACGGGTAAAGACGTCCTCGATGACATTGGCCGCGTCGGCGTCCTCGCCTGGCAAGACGCGGTCGCGGCTGGACACCAGCGTCACCCGGGAACCAAGGCCCTTGTATGCGCCGGCGAATTCGGCACCAGTCACACCGGATCCAACCACGATGAGATGTTCGGGCAATTCGGTGACGTCGTACACCTGTTCCCAGGTGAGGATCCGCTCCCCATCGGGTTGCGCAGAGTCGACGACCCTGGGGTGTGCGCCGGTGGCGATCAGGATCGCGTCCGCCGCCAGCGTCTGCTCGTCACCCTCACGGGTATTGATGCAAATCCTTGACGGCCCATCGAGCCTCGCCCTACCGGCGACGACGTTGATCTTCGACAGATCAAGACGATGGGCAATGTCATTGGACTGCGCAAGCGCGAGCCGCTTGACGCGTTCGTTGACCGCTCGTAGATCAACGCGCACCGCTGACTGGATCTCGACGCCGAGTTCGACCGAGCCTTCAACTTCCGTAAGCAAATCCGATGTCGCGATCAGCGTCTTGCTGGGCACACAATCGGTCAGGACCGTGGACCCGCCGAGGCCGTCGCGTTCGATGAGCGTGACGTCGGCGCCGAGCCGGGCCGCGACCAAGGCAGCCTCATAGCCTCCGGGGCCACCACCAATAATCGCTACACGAGTCACGGCATCATCATGTCGCACGGGTGCCGATTCTGACGAACAGGGCGTTCCCTCCAGTGAGCGCCCGATGATATTCGGCATTGTCGTAACCTGACTGACGTGACCGCATCTGAAGAAGCACAACAGGCAGCCGACAAACTCCGTGATCTCACCGGGGGCGAAGATCACGACATTGCCCTCGTCATGGGCTCGGGATGGATGCCGGCGGCCGACGCGCTCGGCACGCGTGAGCACGAGTTCGCAAATACAGAACTTCGCGGATTCAGCGCTCCTGTCGTACAGGGCCACGGGGGAACGATCCGCTCTGTCCGCGTCGGCGATTCACGTGTCCTGATTTTCCTCGGTCGAACCCATTTCTATGAAGGTCGCGGGGTCGCCGCCGTGGTGCATGGCGTACGCACGGCCGCTGCCGCTGGCTGCAAAACCATCGTGCTCACGAACGGATGCGGCGGACTCAACACCGACTGGACACCTGGTACCCCGGTCTTGATCAAGGACCACATCAATCTCACCGCACAGTCCCCGATCGAAGGCGCAAACTTCGTCGACCTCACCGATTTGTATTCCTCTCGGTTGCGCGGGCTCGTGCGCGACGTCGATCCGTCACTCGGCGAAGGCGTCTACGTCCAGTTCCCCGGACCCCACTACGAGACGCCGGCGGAGATTGCGATGGTGCGGGCCATCGGCGGCGATCTCGTCGGCATGTCGACAGCCCTCGAGGCCATTGCCGCCCGCGAAGCTGGTATGGAGGTTCTCGGCATATCCCTGGTCACGAATCTCGCCGCCGGCATCACCGGCGAGCCACTCAATCACGACGAGGTCCTCGAAGCCGGCAATGCCGCAGCCACCCGCATGGGTGCGCTGCTCGGACAGATCCTGCCGAGGATCTGATGACGGCCGACCTGCAGGCACTCGCGGCCGCCTGGCTCGCGCAGGATCCCGATGAGGCGACGAAGGCCGAACTACAGGCGCTGATCGACTCCGGCAATGGAGCCGAACTGGCTGCCCGTTTCGCCGGCCGCCTCAAGTTCGGCACCGCCGGCTTGCGCGGCGCCCTCGGCGCCGGGCCGATGCGAATGAACCGCGTCGTGGTGGCACAGGCGTCAGCGGGACTCGCCGCCTACCTCGTCGCTCGCGAAGAGTCGCCGACGGTCGTCGTCGGCTACGACGCGCGACACAACTCAGACGTCTTCGCCCGGGACACCGCCGAACTCATGACCGCGGCTGGCGTCAACGCCCATCTACTGCCCAAGCCGCTCCCGACACCCGTCCTCGCCTTCGCCATCCGACATCTGGGCTGCAGTGCCGGGGTCATGGTCACCGCGTCGCACAATCCGCCGCAGGACAACGGCTACAAGGTCTACCTCGGCGACGGGAGCCAGATCGTGCCGCCCGCCGATGCCGATATCTCCGCTGAGATCCTCGCGGTGGGGCCGGTGAACGAGCTTCCCCGTAGCAACGACTACGTCCGTCTAGGCGACGAAGTTGCCGAGGCTTATATGGCCGCAGCCATTGCGCTGCCGACTGGCACCGCCCGCGACTTGTCGGTCGTCTACACCCCGATGCACGGCGTCGGACGCGACACGATGGTCGAAGTCGTCCGGCGCACAGGGTTCGCCGACCTCCACGTCGTACCGGCCCAGGCCGATCCCGATCCCGACTTCCCCACCGTCGCGTTCCCCAATCCCGAAGAACCCGGCGCAATGGATCTGGCGCTCGCGCTGGCCGACCAGGTCGGTGCGGACATCATCGTCGCCAACGATCCGGACGCCGACCGCTGTGCCGTGGGTGCCCGCGGCCCCGAGGGAATGCGCATGCTCAGCGGCGACGAGACCGGTGCCCTGCTCGCCGACTTCCTGTTGCGCCGCGGAAAGACCGGCACCTATGCGGCATCGATCGTGTCGTCGAACCTGCTCGGCCGACAAGCGGCGGCATACGGGCAGCCATATGAGCAGACGCTGACCGGCTTCAAATGGATCGCGAAGATCCCCACTCTGGCGTTCGGGTATGAGGAAGCGCTCGGCTATGCCGTTGCCCCGGAGATCGCCCGCGACAAGGACGGGATCACCGCGATCCTGCGCGTGCTCGAGCTCGCCGCCGAACTCAAGGCAGGCGGCAAGACCCTGATCGACCAATTGGACGAGATCGCCCGTGAGCACGGCCTGCACGTCACCGGCCAACTGGCCGTCCGCGTCGAGGATCTGAACATCATCGCGAACGCGATGGCGGCGCTGCGAAGGAATCCACCAACCGAACTTGCCGGACACAGAGTCGAGCAGATCGACGACCTCGCCGAGGGTTATCACGGACTGCCGCCGACAGACGGCATGCGACTCGGCATCGAAGGCGGGCATCGCATCATTGTCCGGCCGTCAGGTACGGAACCGAAGCTGAAGTGCTACATCGAAGTCGTCGTCGCGGTTGGCGAATCCATTGAGATTGCCCGCATCGAAGGCCAGCGTTCACTCGATTCGATCAAGAAGGATCTTTCCGTCGCACTGGGTCTCACGGCGCCGTAACGTCATCACCGGCGTGCCCTGTGGCGCACGTTCGTGATGACGTCAAGACCAATTGACGATGGGGTCGCCTCCGGGCTTCGCATCATTGCCGTCGGAAGCGCGCCACCAAAGTCCTCCTCCGCCGACAACGACAGCAAGCACCACGACAACGACAATCCATCGCTTCACCGTGAACACCTCATAGCCCGGTTGTCACGATGACGATGCTGCCCCGGCGCACGACGGTTCCGGCCGCCGGATCGGATCTGTTGGGTGCGCCGGTGGGCGACTTGAGGTCAAGGATCGCGATTTCGGCCTTGAGGTCGAAACGTTGAAGACGTCGCGCGATCTCCGAGCCTGTCGGCGTCGCGTCGACCCCCGGCACGCCGCTGCTGTTGCCGATGGACACGTCGGGGACCGTGGTCCACTCCGGGCCGAGGCGACGGTAGGACTTCACGATCCGGTCGAACACGGCCTTGTCTCTCGTGCGGACGGAGATCAGCGCGTCATCGGCCTTACTTGCCCATTCCTGGACGAAGAATCCCGAACCGCCCGGGTTCATACTGTCCACCAACTCAAGACGAAAGGGCGCAATCGTGACAATGCTGAAGCCCTGATCGGCCACCAGACAGGCGCGTTGCGTGGTCGAATAGAACGCCACCGTGTCCGCGAGGGCCGTCCCGCATTGCGTTTCGTTGGTGGCCCAATTCGCCGGAACTTCGACGACGATCCGGCCACGGCCGACCCATCGGTGGCCCGGTGAGGATGTTGGCGAGGAGGTTGGCGAGGTCGGGGCAACTTTAGCGGGATCGGGTCCCGGCGTCCTGTCGGAGCCGTCCAACGCATGCCACCAGAGCCCTCCGCCGATGACGACGGCAAGCACGATGACGACTGCGAACACTCGCTTCATCAGGGGCACCTCCACGAGCGCAGCGAGTAAGGGAAACCCACCTCATACATGAAAAGGGCTATCCATATCGATGCAGTAGCCTGTGATGATGTTGGACGAGCCGAAGGTCGGCATGCATTATCCCGGTGGGCTCTCCGACCTACGGGCGTGGTTTCCCGACGATGCGGCGTGCCTGGACTACTTGGACTGGCTGCGGTGGCCGGACGGGTTCGCCTGTCCTCACTGCGGAAGCGGGGTCGCGTGGCGGCTGGCCGACGGGCGGTACTCCTGCGGTGGCTGCAAGCGTCGGGTCAGCGTGACCGCGGGCACGATCTTTCATGGCACCCGCACCCCGTTGACGGTGTGGTTCGAGGCCGCATGGCTGATGATGACCTCGAAGTCGGGCACCAGCGCGCTGAACTTGCACCGGGTACTCGGTCTGGGCAGCTACCAGACGTCGTGGGCGATGCTGCACCGCTACCGCGATGTGATGGTCGTGCCAGCGCGCGACAAACTCTCTGGCGCAGTGGAGATGGACGAAACGTTCATCGGAGGGGTCAAGCCCGGCAAACGTGGCCGGGGTGCGGCGGGCAAGGTACTCGTGGCCGGCGCGATCGAGCGGGCACCGCAGGATCGGCGCGGCTTCGGCCGAGCCCGGCTGGCGATCATCGCGAGCGCGAAGAGCGACGCGTTACGCGAGTTCATCACCGCGAACATCGCCCCCGGCAGCATCGTGATCAGCGATGCACTGTCCAGCTACCCAAACGCGCTCGCCGGGCCGGACTACGAACACGACCCGATCAACATCAAGCGCTCCGGGTTGCAGGCCCATCAACTGCTGCCCGGCGTACACCGGCTGTTCAGCCTGTCCAAGCGGTGGCTGGAGGGCACCCACCAGGGTGCGGTCGAAGGTGATCATCTGCAGTCCTACCTGGACGAGTTCATCTTCCGGTTCAACCGGCGTACCGCACGCCAACGCGGCCTGCTGTTCCTCCGGCTCCTGGAGCGGGCAGTTGAAGCAAAGCCCATCCGCTACCTCGACATCGTCGCCAACCCCCGGCCGGCAGACCGCCCGCACAGGCCGCCGGGGCCACGCTCTTGGCCCGGAACTCTCGCGGTCGATCCGCTCGACAGGCCGTGGCGAACTGCGAAATGATCAGCTGAATCTACTGCATCGATATGGATAGCCCTTTTCCAAAAACCCAACTGATCTTTGCATTGGTGCCATGGTGTCGTCTCGATATAGATGAGGCGATTGACCGACCGCACGAGTGCATCTTCATTCGCTGCGTTCACCGGATATTGCGCGAAGTGATCCACACCAGGCCCGATCAACCGGACGTCAATCGTGTTTTTCGTGTGCCCCGCCCAATTTCCCTCTACACCGTATTTCAGGGTCAGGCTGCTATTGCTATTGCTATTGCTTGAAGTCATTCATGCAATGTAACCGTTCCACTCAGAAAGATGCGGCATCAAACCTGGGGCGCTTTAGGATTCATGCTTGACAGTCCGTGCCGATTCGGTCACACATAAAATGGCACGACTCCCACCTCGGTGGCTCCAATCACTCATGCCACCAGCACCCGCCGAATCGTTCTCTCGCTGCATCCAAGAATCGTGGCAATCTCGTTCAGGCTTCGCCCGTCTTTCCGCATGCGTAATGCTTCCTGACGCTGCGCTGGAGACGTCGCTGGAGGTCGGCCTCCTCGCTTACCCCGACGTCGAGCAGCGGCAAGACCATCGAGCGTCCTTTCGCGAAGCACCTCGCGCTCCATCTCGGAGAGTGCGCTCATGATGGTGAGCACCATCTGGCCTGCGGGCGTGTTTGTGTCGACGCCCAAGTTGAGAATCTTGATGCCGATCCCTTGGGCCTTCCACACCTCCACCAAGCGCAGCAAATCGGCTGTACGTC
>Ga0075527_10000374_pt1 | contig 10101 bp, 7 predicted proteins | sample NGEPer11B_FD_74784 | JGI IMG/M metagenome (GOLD analysis project Ga0075527, IMG submission 74784) | Arctic peat soil microbial communities from the Barrow Environmental Observatory site, Barrow, Alaska, USA - NGEE Permafrost305-11B | ecosystem: Environmental > Terrestrial > Soil > Wetlands >...
CGCCTTTTCTCGCTGCAGGTCCCCGTCTCGCGCGTCGAGGCCGACCGTGCCCTGCCAGGGCTCGTAGACGGGCTTAGCGTTGCCGGGATCCTCGAAAGCACAATCGGCGAAGTCAACGCACGCGTCGACATCCGCCCCTACGGCGATGAGGACCACGACTGGTGGATTGTCTGCGACCTGACGCCCGGACTGGACGGAATGGGCCGGAAGGTGGACTCAGAACATGTGCTTGGCATCAGCGAAGCGTCGAGTTCGCTTGCCCAATTGACGGTTCGCGACAAGGTGACGTCGGCGTTGGACCTCGGCACGGGTTGTGGGGTCCAATCCCTGCATCTGGCGAGCCACTCCGACGCTGTCGTCGGCACCGACGTCAACCCGCGCGCATTGGCCATGGCGCGACTCACCTCATCCCTCAACGAGGTGGAGTTCGATGTGCGAGGTGGCAGCCTGTTCGACCCGTTGGCCGGCGAGAAGTTTGACCTGATTGTCACCAACCCGCCGTTCGTCGTGTCGCCAGGGACTGGCGAGCGACTGGTCTACCGAGACTCCGGTATGCCCGGCGACGAAGTCGTGAGACGAGTCGTCACCGAAGCGCCCGGACATCTCAATCCCGGCGGTTGGTGCCAGATCCTGGCGAACTGGATTCACCAGGAGGGCGAACCGTGGGAGGACCGGCTGACGAACTGGATCGCACCGACGGGCGCCGACGCGTGGGTCCTCCAACGCGAAGTCGCTGACCTGCCGACATACGTCGAGATGTGGCTCGCCGATGCGGGCCTCCAGGGCACCCCCGACTACATCGACCGCTATGACACCTGGCTGTCATGGTTCGACGATCAGGGCATCGAGGCGATCGGCTTCGGCTGGCTGTGCCTGCGCAACGCCGGCCGCGACAACCCGGTGTTGCGACTCGAGGAATGGCCGGATGAAATCGAGCAGCCGCTCGGCCCGCATGTCGCGGCGTGGGGGCGGCGGGCCGACTCCCTCGAAGGCCTGCACGATGGCGCCCTGCTCGCCCAGCGCCTGTGCACCGTCGCTGACATGGTCCAGGAAACAGTCGGTCCCGTCGGCGCAGAGGATCCGTCGCACATTGTCGTACGCCTCCAGCGCGGCGTGCGTCGCGCCCGTCCCGTTGACACCATCGAGGCCGGTTTCCTTGGTGCAAGCGACGGCGGACTCACGGTGGGACAAATCCTCGATGCGCTCGCCTCACTGCTGGCCGTTGACGCCGCAGCGACGAGGGCGACATACCTTCCGCGCATCCGCGAAATGATCGCCGAAGGTTATCTGACGGTGAGTCGCTGACGGAGGGACGGAACGCTCACCGCAGCAATTCGCCATACCCACCGAACTTCACAATGTCGCATTGTGTCACCCTCGAAGGCGTGCCGACTTGACAGAAGGCGCTACCGTTTGCGCTGATTGCGTGAACGGTTCGACTTGATCGGTCATACGTTCAAGGCGATCCACACTCGTTCAACTGCAGGAGATAGTCCATTGACCACACTCGTCATCGTCGAGTCGCCGGCGAAAGCCAAGAAGATCGCCGGCTATCTCGGCAACGACTATGTCGTCGAGTCGTCGATTGGGCACATCCGCGATCTGCCGCACAGTGCCTCCGAGGTTCCGGCGAAGTACAAGGGTGAGTCGTGGGCCAGCCTCGGCGTCAACGTCGACGACGGGTTTGTGCCCATATATGTTGTGCCGTCTGACAAGAAGGCGCACATCGCCAAGCTCAAGAAGTTACTCAAGGAATCCGACGAACTCCTGCTCGCCACCGATGAGGACCGCGAGGGGGAGGCCATCGCATGGCACCTGCTCGATGAGCTCAAACCGAAGGTTCCGGTCAAGCGCATGGTCTTCCATGAGATCACCAAGCACGCGATCTTGGAGGCGATCGAGAACACCCGCGATGTCGACGAGGATCTGGTCGATGCGCAGGAGACCCGCCGCATCATCGACCGTCTGTATGGCTACGAGGTCAGCCCGGTCCTGTGGAAGAAGGTCATGCCGCGTCTGTCGGCAGGCCGTGTGCAGTCGGTGGCAACCCGTCTGGTCGTCGAGCGCGAGCGCGAGCGTATGGCGTTCAAGTCCGCAGCCTACTGGGACCTCGAGGCCACGTTCGATGCCGGCGAGGATAAAGATCCGCGCAGGTTCGGGGCAAAACTCAACACCGTTGATGGCGCCCGGGTCGCCGCCGGCAACGACTTCGGCGATGACGGTGTACTGCTGCCGGGCAAGAAGGCCGTCCACCTCGATGAGGCTAAGGCCGGTGCGCTCGCCGTCGCGCTGCGCGACCAGGCATTCACGATCCGCTCGGTGGAGTCGAAGCCCTACACGCGCCGCCCATACCCGCCGTTCCGCACCACGACCCTCCAGCAGGAAGCCTCGCGCAAACTCGGTTATGGCCCGGCGCGCACGATGCAGATTGCGCAACGGCTGTATGAAAACGGCTTCATCACCTATATGCGAACTGACTCGATCACACTGTCGCAGACGGCGATCGATGCGTCCCGCGCCCAAGTCAACGAGCTGTACGGGGCGCAGTACCTGCCAGACAAGCCGCGCGTCTATGCCACGAAGGTAAAGAACGCGCAGGAGGCGCACGAGGCGATCCGTCCGGCCGGGGAACGGTTCCAGACACCGGCCGCGACCGGTCTGCTGGCCGACGACCGCAAACTCTATGAACTCATCTGGAAGCGCACGATCGCGTCGCAGATGCAAGACGCCAAGGGAAACTCGCTGACCATCAAGATCGGTGCGGGTGCCAGCAGCGGCGAAGACTGCGTCTTCAACGCCAGCGGCCGCACCATCACTTTCTACGGCTTCCTCAAGGCCTATGTCGAGGGCCACGACGACCCGGAGGCAGAAGGCGACGACCAGCAGACCCGGCTCCCTGATGTCGACGAAGGCGAAACCGTCACCGTGGCCGAACTGGGCTCAGCCGGTCACGAGACGCGGCCGCCTTCCCGCTTCACCGAGTCGTCGCTGATCACCGAACTCGAAAAGCGTTTGATCGGCCGGCCGTCGACCTATGCGTCGATCATCGGCACCATCCAGAACCGCGGATACGTCTATAAGAAGGGCACCGCATTGGTGCCTGCCTGGTTGGCGTTTGCCGTGACCCGTCTGCTCGAGGACTACTTCCCCCGCCTGGTCGACTACAACTTCACCGCGAAGGTCGAAGAGGTGCTCGACGAGATCGCCGGCGGTCGCGAAGAGCGTGTTCCGGTGTTGCAGAGTTTCTGGACCGGCGAGCGCGAAGAAGACACCGGCCTGAAACGTCTCGTCGCCGACCTCGGCGACATCGATGCGCGCAGCAACTCGACATTCGACCTGGGCGATGGGATCGCGGTCCGGGTCGGCAAGTACGGCCCCTACCTCGAGGACGACGCCGGCAACAAGGCGAACATCCCCGACGACCTCCCGCCGGATGAACTCACTCTCGACAAGGCCAGGGAACTCTTCGCGACCCCGTTGGGCGTCGAGAAGGAACTCGGCGTCCACCCCGATACGGGGCTTGCCATCCTTGCCAAGAGCGGACGCTACGGACCCTATGTGACCGAGGCGCTCCCCGAGGACGCGAAGAAGAGCGAGAAGGCTCGTACGGCGAGCCTGTTCACGTCGATGACGCTCGACGACATCACGCTCGAGGATGCCCTCAGGCTGCTGACGCTTCCCCGGGTCGTCGGCATCGACGCCGAAAGTGTCGAAATCACGGCGCAAAACGGACGCTACGGCCCGTATCTGAAGAAGGGCACCGACTCGCGAACGCTGGAAAGCGAAGAACAGCTCCTGACGATCACGCTCGAGGAAGCGCTCAAAATCTATGCGCAACCCAAGACGTATGGACGCCGCGCGGTGGCTGCCCCGTTGAAGGAACTCGGCACGGATCCCACCAGCGGGAGCCCGATCGTCGCCAAGGACGGCCGCTTCGGTGCCTACGTGACCGATGGTGAATACAACGCGACGCTCCGAAAGGATGACACCATCGAGGAGCTGACCTTGGAACGCGCCGCCGAATTGCTTGCCGAGCGGCGTGCGAAGGGCCCGGCCAAGAAGGCCGCGAAGCGCGGAGCGAAGAAGGCGCCGTCAAAGAAGAGCGCGAGGAAGAAGACGACAGCGAAAAAGAAGCCTGCCGCGAAGCCTGCCGCGAAGACGTCGGCAACTACGGCCGGCGATGCCGAGTAAGCCTGTCGGCCGTGACGGTGCCAGCGACTAGGCTCACCCCATGCAGAGTGTGAGCCCGGTCTACACCGATTCTGGCGTTTTCGTCGTCTTCGAGGGCGGCGAAGGTGCCGGCAAGTCGACGCAGTCGGCGCTCCTCGACTCATGGCTGCGCGCCGAGGGTTATTCGGTGCTGTTGACCCGCGAGCCAGGTGGCACCGACGTCGGCGCGGCCTTGCGCACCATCCTGCTTGACCACGCCACCGGCAACCTCTCACCGCGGGCCGAAGCGCTCATGTATGCGGCAGACAAAGCCGAACACGTCGACACCATGATCCTCCCGGCACTCGACGCGGGACGCGTGGTGATTTCGGACCGTTACGTGGATTCGACGCTCGCCTATCAGGGTGCCGGCAGGGCGATTCCTCAGCGCGAACTCGAGGACGTCGCACGGTGGGCTACGTCGGCCTTGCGTCCGCACCTCACCGTGCTCCTCGACGTGGATCCGACACTCGGGCTGTCCCGGTTGGATAGCCCGGACCGGCTCGAATCCGAACCGGTCGAGTTCCATCAGCGGGTGCGCGAACACTTCGGGCAACTCGCTGCTGCCGATACCGACCATTACCTGGTACTCGATGGCCGCGCCCCGGTGGCCGACCTCCATACGGCCATTGTCGAACGGCTGAAGCGGTGGCTTCCGCAGGCAGTCCGCAGTGAATACGCATGAGCGTCTGGGATGACCTGGTCGGCCAGGAGCCCGTGGTCGAAACACTGCAACGCGCGGTCGCCGGTGCCCAAGGCCAGCTAGCCGGACAACCCGGGTCGTCGATGACGCACGCGTGGCTGTTCACCGGTCCACCCGGTTCGGGCAGATCAAATGCGGCGAAGGCGTTTGCGGCTGCGTTGCAGTGCGAACAAGGCGGCTGCGGCGAATGCCATTCGTGCGTGACAGCGCGAGCCAAAACGCATCCCGACATCTTGGTCATCAACACCTCGGGCCTGAGCATCGGCACGGATGCGGCAAAGAGTTACGTACGCCGGGCGGCGTTGCACCCGAGCCTGGGCCGTTGGCAAGTCATGATCGTCGAAGATGCCGATCGCCTCACCGATCAGGCGGCCAATGCTTTGCTCAAGGCGATCGAGGAGCCACCACCTCGCACGGTGTGGATCCTCTGCGCACCCTCAGTCGAGGACGTCATCACGACCATTCGTTCGCGCGCCCGTGCGGTGCTCCTGCGCACGCCGCCTGCGTCTGCGATCGCACAATTGCTCCAACAGCGTGACGGGATCGCCGAAGATGTCGCATTGCCGGCAGCCAAGGCAGCGCAAGGACACATCGGACGGGCCAGGGCACTCGCCACCGACGAGGCTGTGCGCGAACGGCGGCACCAGATTCTCGGCCTCCCGAGGCGCCTGAACGACCTCGGCGAATGTCTGGCGGCGGCGGCCGAACTCAATGCGGCGGCCGAAGCCCATTCGGCGAGCGTTGCCGACGACACCGATGCGAAGGAACTCCAGGACCTTCGCACAGGGTGGGGCGTCGAAGAGCGCGGCAAGCGGCCGCCGGGTTATGCCGGTGCGTTGTCGGCGATGGAAAAGGAACAGAAACGGCGTCGTAGCCGCCTGTCCCGAGACTCCATCGACAGCGCGCTGATCGAACTGCTTTCGTTCTACCGCGACGTGCTTACTATGCAAGCGGCGCCGCAGACCGAGCCGATCAATGCCGACATGTCTGCAGACATTGCCGACATGGCCAGGCTGGGGACAGCCGAATCGACGATGCGCCAGATTGATGCGATCGTGGAATGTCGGGAGGCGATGGACTCGAACGCGGCATCCCTTCTCGCTTTGGAACGAATGATGATTGGACTCCGACACTGATGCGCTCGCGTCGCAACCTGGCAATGGCCGTGATGGCGGTGGGCGTCCTCGTCATCATCGGATTCGTCGTCAACGCGCGCACCAACGACGAGGCGCTGTCCGAACCAACGAGGGAACGCAGTCCCGATGGTCTCACCGCGTTCTACAACCAGAAACTGACGTGGGATGAATGCGGCACCGACCAGTGCACGTGGGTCAGGGTGCCGGTTGACTACCAGAAACCGAAAGGCGAAACCCTTCGACTCCGCGTCAAGTATCGCCAGGCCGAATCCAGGGAAGCCAGCCGCAAACTCTTCATCAACCCGGGCGGGCCGGGCGGCTCGGGCGTCGGGTTCGTCGATCCGTTCGCGACTCGTGCGAGCGAGGGGATCAGACAGGATTTCGGCATCGTCGGTTTCGATCCGCGGGGTGTCGGGGACAGCAACCCCATCGAGTGTCTCAGCGACAAGCAGTTCGCCACGTTCGTCGATGTGGATCCCGACCCCGACGAGCCCTCCGAAGTCGAGGACTACCTGGCGCAGACCGAGATACTTGGCGAGGGCTGCAAAGAGGAGAGCGACGACCTGATCAATCATGTCTCGACCATCGAAGTCGCGCGCGACCTCGACGTGCTGCGTGCAGTGCTCGGTGAATCCGCCCTCGACTACTACGGCGCTTCCTACGGCACCCAGATCGGCGCCACGTATGCGGAACTCTTCGCGCCGAAGGTCGGCAGGATGGTCCTTGACGGCGCCATCGACCCGACGCTGAGCGACGAAGAGGAAGGTTTCGGCCAGGCAAAAGGATTCCAGCAGGCGCTCGAGGCGTACGTGAAGTGGTGCGTGGCTACGGCGGAGTGCCCCCTTGGCGCCGATTCCGACGCCGGATTGCAACAAATTGCGGACCTCGTGGCTGGGCTCGACCAGAAACCGCTGGAGACGACCAGCGAACGCAAACTCACCGAGGCGATGGGCTTCTACGGCATCGCTGTCACGCTGTATGACCGCAAGTCCTGGCCGTACCTGTCGAAGGCGCTGGCCGCTGCGGGCAAGAAGTCCGACGGCTCGGTGCTTCTCGCCTTGGCCGATGCGTACTTCCAGCGGGCGCCGGACGGGACGTATGCGGACAATTCGGGCGAGGCGATTTACGCCGTACGCTGCCTGGACAACCCGGGTCAGGTAACTCTCGAGGACGTCGATTCTCTGGAGCCCGAATACGTCAAGACGGCACCGATTTTTGGCCGCATCTTCGCCTGGAGTGCACTGGGTTGCACCGACTGGCCGGGCAAGTCGACCGAGAAGCCGATCACGATCGACGGCGACGGTGCGAAACCGATCGTGGTGGTAGGGACGACCCGTGACCCGGCGACGCCCTATGCGTGGGCCACGGCCCTGGCCAAGCAGCTGGACTCCGGTGTCCTGGTGACACGTGAGGGCGACGGCCATACCGGCTACCGGGCCGGCAACGAATGCGTCGACGACGCTGTCGACCGCTATTTGCTTGACGGAGTCGTGCCCAAGGACGGACTCGAATGCGAGGCCGGCTGAAACCTCCGCCGATCGAGTAGCCGACGTAGTCGGCGTATCGAGATCCCTGCGAAGGTGGGGCCGGACCGATGGTGCTAGCTGCGGATCGCTTCGTGGTGGTGGATGACTTCCTCGACGATAAAGTTGAGGAACTTCTCGGCAAACGCCGGATCCAGATCCGCTTCGATCGCGAGCTGGCGCAGCCGGGTGATCTGCCGGGCTTCGCGCTCGGGGTCCGCAGGCGGAAGGTCGTGCTCGGCCTTCAAGGTGCCGACGCGTTTGGTGCATTTGAACCGTTCGGCCAACATGTGCACCAGTGCGGCGTCAAAGTTGTCGATGCTCGACCGGATCTCCTCGAGTTCTGCGTACGTCTCATCCGTTGGGTCCACAGTCGCAGATTCTACGTTGTGCCGGTCGGCTTCGTGGCGGGGCGCACACACCAGTAGACTCAACTCTCGGTTCGACGGGCGATCCCCGACGGGCTGTGCCGCCTTAGCTCAGTTGGTAGAGCGTCTCACTCGTAATGAGAAGGTCATCAGTTCGATTCTGATAGGCGGCTCCAATAAACACCCCCTGACCTGCGGAAACGTTGGTCAGGGTTTTTCTTTTGTTCCCTGATTAACCCTAAAACTCACGAAATACTCACGAATTGAAATCAAGATCAGGCAGAACAACGCAAGATATTCGTGGGTTTTCGAAGCAAAAGAGACCCGTCTTTTGACTGGCTTATGCGCCCGGTTCCTCGTTGAGTGCCTTCAAGATTCCTGACACGTTCGGCCTCTTCGCGTGTGTCTTGTCTATGTAGTGCTTGCGGGTCACCAAATCGCTTGCGTGCCCGAGCAGTTGTGCAGCCGCGTCTGGAGACACCAAATTTCCTACGCTCGTCCCAACAGTCACACGGAAACTATGCGGCTTCACCCATTCGAGGCCCACGGTTTTGCGAACCTTGCGCCAAGGCGAGCGAACGTTACAGGGGAGAACCCATGTGCCTTCATTCGTGACGAATACCGCACCGTGAGGATTGTGGGTGGGCTGGTTGTCGAAGCGACGGCGAAAAATGGTCATAAGATCTTCCGGGACGTCGATTGTGCGCATGCCTGCGTCGGATTTCGTATGAGGCTTCCGCTGGCCGTTCCGTTCCTCAACGGTGCCGCAAATCGTGAGCAAATTGTTCTCCCAATCGACGTCCTCATATCGGAGAGCGAGAGCCTCCCCAATACGGCAGCCCGTCATGGTCAGCACCGCCGCGATATCACTCAAAGGGTTCAGATTCTTTCTACCTGGCCGTTTTGTCTCGTCATATTCTCGTGCAGCGCTGCGGAGTGCCGCGAGTTCGTTCTTGGTGATTGCGTGTGGGTCCGCAGCATTTCTGATGACCACCTTCACCTCGCGCATGGGGTTCACTTGGAGGATTCCCATTTGCACGGCGAGACGAAAGCATTCGGAGAGTTGCAGGCGTGCGTTGTAGGCACGGGTGAGCCTCCCGTCAGCAATCCACTCCTGAATCTTGGCGTTCAAGCGGGCGGTCGTCGCGTCCCGTATTACTGTCGCCCCGAGTTCTGGGCTGATTACGTTCTCGAGGGTCTTTCGGTAGTGGTTCTTCGTGGATTCGGCAAGGTCCGCCCTCAGTTCAATCTCTTTGAGACGCTCGTTTATGAGAAGGAGGAGCATAGAGTCGCGGTTGATACGGGTGGCTGTGACGACAGGCTTTTCGTGCAGTTTGTTTAGAAGCAGCGCGGTGGCTTTTGGCGCGGTCGAAGCGGTGGCCTGGGGCTGAGAATACGTCCCGTACTCGTCACGGTAGCGGCACTGCGCTGTATATGTGCTGACCTCCATGTCGACTGTCACGCCTTCGCGCTCGACCTGTTTTGTCGTCGTGTTCTCCACAACCCGGACAGCCCCCCACTGGCCGGGCTTTATCCGTTCGCGCCCCATTAGACAGCCCGACTATCAAAATGAATGGCGGTCAGTTCGTCGAGCCAGCGGTGCACTTCGTCAGGGTGGAAACGGAGGCTTCGGCCGATTTTGATAGCGCGGGGAAGTTTTTCGGGGTGCGTTGTGCGCCACGTGTAAAGCGTCGGTTTTGGTATTGCCGTGATTTCGGCGAGGTCGTCGAGGGTCAGGTAGCACTCGAATTGGACGGGGGACTTGGTTACTTCTGTAATTGTTTGCATACCTGGTTAAGGGCGGACGAATAGGTGTGCCGGATCTTTTTGACATTTTTTATCTGGAGGCTTCGTGCAGTGCTGAAATCTCGCCCCAATAGGTGTCGAGTGCGTCCACACTCACCGAAGTGACAGTTTCGTGCCCTTCTTGTTTCCCCACGCTGTCAGCCTCGTGCATCACGCTCTGGCACATCACGCACTGCACGGTGTTGAATGTCTTGTTCTTCTCCTTGGCTTCTCACTGTTTGTCGCCATAGCTGTCATCTCGTCGCTTGGCTCTTGAGGTCTCTTCCTTCTATGGGCGGATTGTTGATTGATTTCTGCGGTCTCGACCTCTGCCTCACTGCCCTGATTCTGTGATGTGAAAACAGGTCTAACGGCTG
>Ga0075527_10000375_pt1 | contig 10068 bp, 10 predicted proteins | sample NGEPer11B_FD_74784 | JGI IMG/M metagenome (GOLD analysis project Ga0075527, IMG submission 74784) | Arctic peat soil microbial communities from the Barrow Environmental Observatory site, Barrow, Alaska, USA - NGEE Permafrost305-11B | ecosystem: Environmental > Terrestrial > Soil > Wetlands >...
AGAGAATAGCGCTGTGGGGCTTTTTCGAAGGGGACTTCTCCGACAGGACCCAGAGCTACGCCGGCGTCGGCGGCGGTGACGTCGCGTTCGCCGGATCCGGCAAAGGCCAAAACTATGCCGGGCGATTCGGCATGAAGGTCGCTTGGTAACGGGGGCAGCCTTGACAAGCTTCGCTGCGAATGGTGGCCCTCGAATCGCTTCGAACCGCCAAGGATCAGCCGCGATCCTACTGCGGCGCTCGCCGGCGAGATTCGAGCGTCGCGGCGGGAACTCGGCGAGGTCAAGTCGCTCCCGAAGGAGCGTGGAGAGACAGGCACTGGATCAGACCCGTCGCGGTGACGGTCGCATTTTTCGTCGTGAGCTTGGCTTATGCGGTGCTGAGTTATCTAGGAATCGTCGATTCGCCATTCTATTGGAGTCCCACAACGAACGGATTTGCTTTTTTTGGCGGGTCACTTACTTACTTCATTGCGAAGCGCTTTCGCCCGCCAGTTTGGCTTCTACCGGCAGGCGTAGTTGCGTACGTCTTGTCCATGTACGTTGCCCCGCTATACATTCGTGTCCCACAGGATCTCGGCGGTTTTCGCCATCAGGTCCCGCTTTTCGTCAGCGTCGCCGCCTGCATGACCATACTCTTCGGACTCACCTCTGTTGAAATTCGCGCCGCACGGCTCATTGCAATATCTGCATTCCTCGGCTCGCTTGCCTATCCGGTATTCTTGCTCCATCTCGCAATAGGTGAGCCGATAGCTATGCAACTCGGATCTGAAAATCGCGGGCTAGTTTTTGCTCTTGCACTCACTATGACGGTCCTCGTGTCAGCGCTACTCGTTATAGGCGTCGAGCGTCCTCTGGTACGGCTCAGGGCGCGGATCAGAGGCCCGGCATCACAAAAGGCCGTGAGTAAAGGGCATGGTGCCATGGTGGAACCTCAATGCCCCCACCCGCACGAACAAGCATAGCAAGCCTGGGGGCATGCGCCAGGGACTGTGGCAGCGTGTCTCGCGTAGGCTCGGCGAGCATGTAACGGTCCCGAGGATGCTGTGCGGCCCTTCATGGAGCAGCATTTTAGGAAGCCTTCCGTTGGGCGCAACTGTTCCAGCGCCCGGTCTGCCCTTCCACTTGCTGACGATGCTCGGCGGTGTTGCACCTGCCGGGATCACCACTCACCTCTTCTTCTCATCTCTGGTCTGAGCGATCAGCGCCATCGCCATCGCCTTGGCGAATGCGACCCACTACGATGAGCAGCAGAGTTCAAATTGAGAGTCCTACCAGGGTCGTAATTTGTTGTTAGGCACCAAGCGTCTGCTTAGTGAGGAAACATGCGCTCAATTCTTGCCCTTCTCCTGACCGTTGTTCTGACAAGCGCCGCCGCGGCGGAGCCGAAGCTCCTCTGGGAAACCAAGGGTTTGGCAGCGCCGGAATCGGTGGTCTACGACCCGGTCACCGATGTTCTCTATGTCAGCAACATCAACGGCGCCGTCATGCAGAAGGACGGCAACGGCTTCATTGCCAGATTGAAACCCGATGGGACGCTGCTCGAGCGGCAATGGGTCAAGGGCTTGAACTCCCCCACCGGCCTCGCGCTTCGCGGCCGCACGCTCTATGTCGCCGACGTTGACCAGCTGATCGAAATCAATGCCGCCTCGGGCGCGGTTACCAAACGCCACAAGACCAAAGGCGCGATCTTCTTGAACGACGTCGCCGTGGCCGAAGACGGCACGGTCTATGTCTCCGACACCCCCATGAACACGATCTGGCGTCTCAAGGACGGTGTCTTCGAGCCATGGTTGGCCAATGACGACTTGAACGGGCCCAACGGTCTCCTCGTGCAAGGGGATAGATTGATCGTGGCCTCTTTCGGCAGGATGCCGGGCGAGGGCCAGAAGCAGGAATTGGCCGGTCTGCTCGCGGTGAACCTGGAGGATCAATCCATCGAGCCGCTGGGGCAGGGGGAGCCGGTCGGCAATCTCGATGGGCTCGAGCCCCTCAAGTCCGGCGATTATCTCGTGACCGACTGGGCCGACGGCGCTCTCTACTCGATCGGCGCCAAGGGCAAGGCGACCCAATTGATCGATCTCAATCAGGGCAGCGCGGACCTGACCTATTTTCCGGACACCGATACGGTGCTGATCCCGATGATGCTGGACAACACGCTTGCCGCCTATCGCCTGAGTGCGTCTGCGCCCAAAGCCAAGGAAAAGAAGTAGCCCAAGAAACTATCCGCTGCGGTGTTTTACGCGCTTGGCTGATCGCGGCCTTCCACCCTATAAGCCCAAGCACTCTATATTCTTCACTGCTCTATAGGCCCAAGAGCACCTCCCGCCTCGCAAACCGTTTTCCAAGCGGTTGCCCCACGGAACGCCTCCGTCAAGAACAGGAATGCCGGTTTGATCGCGGCCCTCTCGCAACTTACCATCCCCGTCAATCTTGCGCTCTTCCTGGCCGCCGCCACGGGCGTATGGTTCGCCGGCAGCCGGCTTGCCATCTACGCCGACGCCATCGCCGACCGGAAGCGCATTGGCCAGGCCTTCATGGGGCTGGTGTTCGTCGCGGCCGCGACCTCGCTGCCTGAAATGGTGACGACGCTCTATGGCGCGCTCGCCGGCGAGGCCGCGCTCGTGCTCGGCAATATGTTTGGCGGCATCACCATGCAGACGGCAGTCCTCGCCATCGCCGATGTTTCCTTAGCGGCCGTCGCGCTCACCTCATATCCCCGTGGACCGAATTCAGCGTTGGAAGCCACGCTGCTCATTGCGCTGCTCGCCATGCTGCTTGGCCTTCATGCGGTGGGCGAATTCGCGCTCCCCTTCGGCGTCGGCCTGGGCACGCTCTTCCTTGGGTTCGCCTATGTCGGCGTCGTGATGATGTTGCGCGAATTTGGGAAGAATGAGGCCTGGGTGCCGGTCACGGTGCCCGAGACCGATGAGCCTCTCATCGGCGGTGTCGTGCCGAAGGCGCTCGACCGCGCGCCATTCCCATCTCTTGTTTGGGGCTTTGGGCTTCTGGCTCTGGTCATTCTCATCTGCGGCCTCGTGCTGACCTCGACTGCCGCCGCCATCGCCGAGCAGACCGGGCTGAACTCGAGCTTCATCGGCGTGACCCTGCTGGCGAGCGCCACCTCGCTGCCGGAGGTGAGCACGACGCTGGCGGCCGTGCGCATCGGCGCGTACACCATGGCCATCTCGAACATCTTCGGCAGCAATCTTCTGATGGTCGCGCTCGTGCTGCCGGCGGACATCGCCTATAGCGGCGCGCCCGTGCTGGGCGCCATCGATCAGGCGACGGCCTTCGCGCTCATCTCGGGCGTGCTGGTGACGGCGATCTACCTTGCGGGTCTTCTCATCCGCTCGCGGCGCACGATCTTCGGCATGGGCATCGACTCCGCACTCGTGCTCGTCGTTTACGCCATGACGCTCGGCGTCTTCTACCACTTCAGCTAAAGGATGCTCCGGATCACGCCGCCATCGACGCGAAGCGAAGCGCCGGTGATGGCCGAGGAGCCTTCGCCGCAGAGGAACACCACTAGGTTGGCAACTTCCTCCGTCTCCGCGAACCGGCCGATGAGGGACGATGGGCGCATCGTCTTGACGAAGTCGTCCTTGAAGCTCCCTTTGTCCACGCCCTGATCGTCCGCCAGCCTGTCGACGAACGCCTCCACGCCTTCCGATCGCGTCGGCCCCGGCAGCACGGCGTTGGACGTCACGCCGGTTCCGGCCACGCTCTCCGCGATACCACGCGACAGCGCCAGCTGCGCGGTCTTCGTGACGCCGTAGTGGACCATCTCCTGTGGCGTCTGCACGCCCGACTCGCTGGAGATGAAGATGATGCGGCCCCAGTTGCGCGCCACCATGCCCGGCACAAGCGCCCGGCTGAGACGCACGCCGCTCATGACGTTGACGTCAAAGATTTCCTGCCATTCCGCGTCGGTGATCTCGGTGAAGGGAACGGGTGCGAAGATGCCGACATTGTTGATAAGAATATCGACGTCGCCGGCCTCCTTTAGAAGCCGTGCCGCGCCGTCCGCCGTGCCGAGATCGGCCGCAATGCCAATCGCGCCGCCGCCGGCCTCGACGATCTTCCGGGCGGCTTCTGCCACGCGCTCTTTGCTGCGGCCGTTGACGATGACGTTGGCGCCTTCACGCGCAAGACCCTCCGCGATGGCAAAGCCGATGCCCGCGGTCGATCCGGTGACAAGCGCGCGCTTGCCGTCCAGCCTCAAATCCATGTGGTGCCTCGAATGTGTTGGAGAGCGGCTTACGCCGCCGCGAGCCTCGCGAAGCCGGCGTCGAGATCCGCCTTGAGATCCTCAACGTCCTCCAAGCCGATATGGAGACGTAAGGCGGCGCCTTCCACCTGCCAGGTCGTCGCACTCCGGTAAGTCCTTGGGTCGAAGGGCAAAATCAGGCTCTCATAGCCGCCCCAGGAATAGCCCATGCCGAATAGCGCGAGATGATCGAGCATCGCCGCGAGCGCGTTGTGGGAGGCGGGCTTGAGCACGATCGCGAACAGCCCCGAGGCGCCGGTGAAGTCGCGTTGCCATAGGCCATGGCCGGCATCGCCCGGAAGGCCGGGGTGGATCACACGCTCAACTTCCGGACGCGCGGCCAGCCATTCGGCGACCGCCAAGCCCGAGTCACGATGCCGCGCGAGCCGCACGCTCAAGGAGCGCAAGCCGCGCAAGCCCAGATAGACATCTTCCGGGCCGGGACAGAGGCCAAGCTCATCATGGGTCCGGGCGACGGCGGATGTGGTCTTCTTGTTCGTGGTGATGGCGCCCAACATGGCGTCGGCATGACCAACGATATATTTGGTCGCCGCCTGGATCGACACGTCGGCGCCGTGCGCAAACGGCTTGAAGTAGAGCGGCGTGGCCCAGGTATTATCCATGACGACGACGGCACCGCGCGCATGCGCCGCCTCCGCGATCGCTGGAATGTCCTGCACCTCGAAGCTCTGCGAGCCTGGCGACTCGGTGAACACGAGCTTCGTCTTGTCGGTGATCAGCTCGGCAATCCCGCCGGCGATGAGCGGATCGTAATAGGTCGTCGTAACGCCGAGCCGCTTCAGCACGTTGTCGCAGAACCGGCGCGTGGGCCGATAGACGCTGTCCGAGACGAGGATGTGGTCGCCGCTCGAAACAAAGCTGAGCAGCGTGGCCGAAATCGCCGACAGGCCGGACGGGGTCAGCAGCGTGGCGTGTCCCCCTTCAAGTTCGGCGATCGCATTCTGTAATGCGTCGACCGTCGGGGTCCCAAGCCGCCCATAGCTGTAGTCCTGGGCGTTGTCTTCTAAGCACTGGAGTGTCGGATAGAGGACCGTCGAGCCGCGATAGATCGGCGTGTTCACGAAGCCGTCAAAGCGCGCGGGGTCGCGGCCGGCATGCGCGAGCCGCGTATCCTGCTTCTGAGGGTCTTTGGATTTGCTCATGGCAGCCTCTGAGCGAGGCCAAGGGCCGGGATGCGATGCTGATCCGGCCTTAGCTCGTCTCGATGGGAAGTGTTTCGTCGGCGCCCCATTCCGCCCACGAGCCATCATAGACCGACGTGCGGCGATGGCCCGTCTCCGCGAGCGCGAGCGCCAACACGCAGGCTGTGATTCCCGAGCCGCAACTCGTCACCACCGGCTTGTGCGGATCGACGCCGGCCGCCGCGAACAATTGGCTGAGGGCGTCGGCCGACTTCAGCGTGCCATCGGCGTTCAGCAGCTGGCCATAAGGGACGTTGTGCGAACCGGGAATGCGCCCCGCGCGCAAGCCCTCCCGCGGCTCGGGCGCCTTGCCGGCAAATCGCTCGGGCGAGCGCGCATCGACAATGGCCGCTGACATGTCGTGGATGAGCGTCTTCATGTCGTCCCGGTCGCGCACCAGATCGAGATTGCGGCGCGCCGTGAAATGCCTTGTGGTCCGGGGTGTCGGCTCACCCATCACCAGCGGACGTCCCTCGCGCTTCCATTTCGGCAGACCGCCGTTCAGCACACTGACGTCTTCCACCCCCATGACCCGGAACATCCACCACACGCGCGGCGCGCTGAACATCCCCTCGCGGTCGTAGACAACGATCCGCTGGCCATCCCCGATACCCATCTTGCGCATGCGCGAGGAGAACTTCTCCGGCGCCGGCAGCATGTGGGGCAGGGCGGTGTTGGTGTCGGCGATCTCGTCGATGTCGAAGAAGATCGCGCCCGGGATATGCTCGGACAGATACTCCGCCTTGGCATCCTTGCCTTGGTTCGGCATGTACCAAGTGGCGTCGATGATCACGAAATCGGGGGCGTCGAGCTCACGCTCGAGCTCGTCGGTCTCAATCAGCCATGTCTTCGGCGTCGACAAATTCTCTTCTCCAATTCTTCGCTCAAACGAACACACTTGGCGCGGCGGCCTGGCCCTGGTCCAGCCATAAGGGGACCGGCAGACCTTTTTCGCGCAAGAAGTCCGGGTTGAACAGCCTACTTTGATAACGGGTGCCGTAATCGCAGAGCACCGTGACGATGGTGTGGCCTGGCCCCAGCTCCCGGGCCAGCCGGATGGCGCCCGCGACGTTGATGCCGCTCGACCCGCCAAGGCACAGGCCTTCCTCGCTGAGGAGGTCGAACAGGACCGGCAAAGCCTCCGCGTCGGGGATCTGAAAGGCCTCGTCGATCTTGGCCCCTTCAAGATTGGCAGTGATGCGCCCCTGGCCGATGCCTTCGGTGATCGAGCTGCCCTCGGACTTCAGCGCGCCGTGCTTGTAGTAGTTATAGAGCGCGGCCCCCATGGGATCGGCGAGCCCGATCACCACATCGCGGTTGTGTTCCTTGAGCCCCATGGACACACCGGCGAGCGTGCCGCCGGTACCGACGGCGCAGATGAAGCCGTCGACCTTGCCGTCGAGATCGCGCCAAATCTCCTGGGCCGTCGTTTCGATATGGCCTTGGCGATTCGCCACGTTGTCGAACTGGTTGGCCCAGATCGCGCCGTTCGCTTCGGACTTGGCCAGTTCCTCGGCAAGCCGGCCTGAATATTTCACGTAGTTGTTGTCGTTCCTGTAGGGAACCGCGGGGACCTCGATCAGCTCCGCGCCCGAAAGGCGCAGCATCTGTTTCTTCTCGTCCGACTGGGTCTCCGGGATTACGATGACGGTCTTGAGGCCCAAAGCGTTGCCGACGAGCGCGAGCCCAATTCCGGTATTCCCGGCGGTGCCTTCGACGACCGTGCCGCCGGGATTGAGCCGGCCGGAATTCAGGGCGTCACGGATGATGAAGAGCGCCGCGCGATCCTTCACCGACTGCCCGGGATTCATGAACTCGGCCTTGCCGAGAATGGTGCAGCCGGTCTCTTCGGACGCGCGTTTGAGCTTGATCAGCGGCGTGTTGCCAATCGCCTCGATAATGCCGTTGCGGTAGGACACTGGGGGGAAGCCTTTGGAATCCTGTTCCCGTGCAACCTAATGAGGGTGGCTAGCCCCCGCAAGTCGGGGAAATTGCACGAAACGGGCACACCAGGGCATGCGGTTCCATGCGTCCAGGCAATGCGAGCATGGATAAGGTTTGCGGCCCGTACACCATATCCGAAACATCGGGGCGGGCTCCTGGGCCAGTTGCGCAACATTGCCTCTCGGGCTAGCAGCCGAACAACCCGCTGTGTATATAGACCGCGAGATGCGCCCACCCGGGGCGCGTATGTGAATCCTGAGAGCGGGCGTGGTGGAACTGGTAGACACGCCAGATTTAGGTTCTGGTGGCTTCGGCCGTGGGGGTTCAACTCCCTCCGCCCGCACCAACCAACTCCGTTGGATGGTCTGAAATAGTGGAAGCGCGGCACGGCGCTGAAAGATGGTGGATTGAGACGAATGAACGTCACTGAGACAAATACGGAAGGGTTGCACCGCGAGCTGAAAGTGGTGGTCGGCGCCGATGAGTTGGAGCAGCGGCTCTCCTCGCGCCTGGACGAGCTCAAGGGCAAGGCGAAGATCAAGGGCTTCAGGCCCGGCCATGTGCCGAAGGAGCATTTGCGGAAAGTCTATGGCCGCTCGGTGATGGCCGAGGTCGTGCAGCAGGCGGTCGCCGAGACCAGCCGCGAAGCCCTGACCCAGCGCGAGGAGCGCCCGGCGTTTCAGCCTAAGGTGGCGCTGCCCGAGGACGAGGGCGAGATCAATCAGATCTTCGAAGGCACCGCCGACCTGGCCTACACGCTCACCTTCGAGGTGCTGCCCAAGGTCGAGGTGATGGATCTCAGCACGCTTGAGCTCGAGCGGCCCTCGACGCCGGTGACGGAAAAGGACATCGACGAGGCCATCGACCGGATCCTCGCCACCAATCAGAACTACAAGCCCAAGGACGGTGCGGCCGAGAAGGCCGACCGTGTCACCATCGACTTCGTGGGCAAGCTCGACGGCGAAGCCTTCGAGGGCGGCACCGCGCAGGATGCGCCGATCACGCTCGGCGCCGGCGGCTTCATCCCGGGCTTCGAAGATGGCCTGATGGGCGTGAAGACCGGCGACGAAAAGGCGATCGAGGCGACATTCCCGGATGAGTATCCGGAGGCCAAGCTGGCCGGCAAGACCGTGCAGTTCGAGGTAACGGTGAAAGAGGTCGCAGCCCCTGAGACGCCCACGCTCGACGATGAGTTCGCCAAGAGCCTTGGCGTGGAATCCGTGGCCCAGATTCGCGAGACCGTGAAGACGCGCATGGAGCAGGACCGCGCTATGGCCTCGCGCCTCAAGGTGAAGCGGGTGCTGTTGGACGCGCTCAACGAAAGCCACACCTTCGAGCTCCCGCCCACGCTGGTCGATAACGAGTTCCAGGCGATCTGGGACCAGGTCACCAAGGACCTCGAGCAATCGAAGAAGACCTTCGAGGACGAGGGCACGACGGAAGACAAGGCGAAAGAAGATTATCGCGACATCGCCACCCGCCGCGTCCGGCTTGGTCTCTTGCTTTCGGAGATCGGCTCACGCAACGAGATCACCGTGACCGACGAGGAGGTCAACAAGGCCCTCATCGAGCGCATCCGGCAATTCCCCGGGCAAGAGCGCCAAGTCTATGACTTCTACCGCAACACGCCGGAGGCGTTGGCCGAGTTGAGGGCGCCGATCTATGAGGACAAGGTGGTCGATTATATTCTCGAGCTGGCCAAGGTGACCGACACGCCGGTCAGCGTGGAGGACCTCTACGCCGATCCCGATGGCGACCACGACCATCACCACCACCACGATCACGGTCATGACCACGATCACGGTCATGACCACGATCACGACCACAAGCACGACTGAGCAGGTGAAAGGGCGCACCGCGGGAGGCAATCTGGCCTCTTCCGTTTCGTCGCCCGACCCCATATGTAGGGGATGATCCCGGCAGAATCGCTGGTCGGTCCCGGCCGGCCTCAAGCCCTAAACGCAGGACATTCATGAGCAATCCGGTCGAGACATATATGAACACGCTGGTTCCCATGGTGGTCGAGCAGACCAACCGTGGCGAGCGCGCCTACGACATCTATTCCCGCCTGCTGAAAGAGCGGATCATCTTCGTCACCGGCGTGATCGAGGATCACATGGCCTCGCTGATCACCGCGCAGCTTCTGTTCTTGGAGGCCGAGAACCCCAAGAAGGAAATCTCGATGTACATCAATTCGCCCGGTGGCGTGGTGACGTCGGGCATGGCGGTCTACGACACCATGCAGTTCGTGCGGCCGCCCGTGGCGACGCTGTGCATGGGGCAGGCGGCATCCATGGCCTCGCTGTTGCTCTGCGCGGGCGAGAAGGGCATGCGCTACGCCTTGCCCAATGCGCGCGTCATGCTCCATCAGCCCTCTGGCGGCTTTCAGGGTCAGGCCAGCGACATCGAACGGCACGCCGAGGACATCATCAAGATGAAGCGCCGACTCAATGAGTCCTATGTCCACCACACTGGCCAGGACTACGAGACGGTTGAGAAGACGCTCGATCGTGATTACTTCCTGTCTGCGGAGGATGCCCGGACGTTCGGCATCGTGGATGAGGTGATCTCCAAGCGGAATCCGGCAACGGACAAAGCCGAGAAGCCCGCGACCTAAGGCCTCAGACGTCCCGTCGGGCCCCCATTAGGGCTAAC
>Ga0075527_10000376_pt1 | contig 10065 bp, 9 predicted proteins | sample NGEPer11B_FD_74784 | JGI IMG/M metagenome (GOLD analysis project Ga0075527, IMG submission 74784) | Arctic peat soil microbial communities from the Barrow Environmental Observatory site, Barrow, Alaska, USA - NGEE Permafrost305-11B | ecosystem: Environmental > Terrestrial > Soil > Wetlands >...
ATGAAGGTTCTGGAGAGAGAACGCAAACGCCTGGCCCTGGACCTCCACGACGGGATCGCCCAGACCGTGTCCGCCACTCTGATGGAGGTGGAGTTGCTGGAAGCCTTGACTTCTGAAGACCGCCAGGAGGTCAAGGCGGAGGTCGCCCGACTGAAGCAGATGTGCTCAGGCTCCTTGCGTGAGATACGCACCATGGTCGGCACTCTTAAACCACCCGCGCTGAGTGCACCCCGCTTCAAGGAGACGTTGGAAGACCTGACCACCCGGTTCCGGGCTAAGACCGGCATCCCCGTAGATCTCCAGGTCTCCGGAGAGTTGCAGAATTACTCTGACTCCATGCGCATTTGCACGTATCGCGTGATACAGGAGGCCCTCTCCAACACCGAGCACCACGCGGGCGCGAGCCGGGTTCACATAGCGCTGGACACCTCCTCCGACCTGGTTTCGTTGCAGGTAGGCGATGATGGAGCAGGTTTCGACACGACGGAGGTCAACTTGTTCGAGAGTAATGGGCACATGGGCTTGATGGGAATGAAGGAACGGGTGGAACTCCTGGAAGGAACTTTGGATATCCAAAGTTCCCCGGGCAAAGGGACACTCATCCGTGCAGAAATCCCCAGCCGAAACCCCGCAGGGAAGAGGTGAAGCCGCCTTGGCCGAGGGGAAGATTACCGTCATGTTGGTCGATGATCACGAGCTGGTCCGGCACGGAGTGAGGCGTGCCCTGGAAAGGGTCGCGGACATAGAGGTGGCGGCGGAGGCCGCCGACGGCCCCACCGCCCTGGAGATGCTGGAAAGTCAAGCTGTGGACGTGGTGCTCCTGGACATGCACATGCCGCTAATGAGTGGATTGGAGTGCCTGGACAGGGTCACTGCTGAGCACCCGGAAGTCGTCGTGCTTATGCTCACCATAGACGATAGCCGCGATACCGCCAGACAGGCGATAGACCGCGGAGCGATGGGATACGTGGATAAGTCCGTCCCCGCACCCGACCTGGCCAACGCAATACGAATGGTGGCCCGCAACAATATCGTGGTGAGCGGCCTGACCAGCACGGACAGTAGGCCCATAACCGGTGAACGGCGGACGACCACCCCCGCGGCCGTTCCAAACCTCCCCGGACTGGACGATCTGACCTCCCGGGAGTGGGAGATTCTCTTGCTGCTCACCAAAGGCATGACCAACGATCAGATCTCCCAAGAACTGTTCCTGGCCCCCAAGACGGTCAAGTATCACCTGACCCACGCCTACTCTAAACTGGGCGTGCGCAACCGCACGGAAGCGGCGATGATGGTCACCCGCCACCGCGCCCGCGGGTAGGGCAAAGCTCCACCCCCGATGCCCCGGGCACCCGCCGCCCGGACCGCATACCCGGACCCCATACCCGGCCATACCCAGACTTTGGTCCAGTTGCGCATCCCCGACCAAAGACGGAAGACTTAACCCCCCGGGAAGAGCAGAATTGATACCAGTCCGTGTTGAAGGGCCGGGGAAAGGGAAGGGTCGGGAGATAAGGAGATGGGAGAAATGATCCGTGTAGTGGTTGCCGACGACCACGATTCCTTCCGGGAGACGCTAGTGCATCTGCTCTCTCTGGAACCGGATATCCAGGTGGTTGGTGAAGCTTCCAGTGGACGGGAGGCTTTTCAGCGATGCGTGGAGCTGGAGCCGGACGTGATCCTGCTGGACCTGATGATGCCACACGGAGACGGCATAGATACTGCTGAAGCCCTTCGGCACAGCTTACCGGGTGTGAAGATCATCATGCTCTCGGTCTTCGACTCCGACCATCAGATGGCCAGGGAGTTGGTCACCAAAGCAGACCGCTACCTGGCCAAGGGATTCTCCCGCAGGGAGATACTGGCCGCCATAAAGGCGGTAGTGGCGGAGTCGCACCCCGTACGCAGCATGGGAACGAACATCTCTGACGAACAGGGGAGGAGGTGACAAATATGTTGACATCTATCTGGACATATTTCGAGTCGTGGTATCGCTCTGAAGACGGAGCAGCGTTGGTGGAGTATGGACTGCTGGTAGGTCTCATCGCCGTGGTTTGCATAGCAGTTCTTGTCTTGCTGGGCCCGGAGATTGCCGCCATGTTCCAAAGCGTGGTGAACGCGCTTCCCGGTTAGCAGGGACGAGGGCTAGTAGATGACCCAAATGGCAGCAGGCAGAACCCGGAGGAGCACTTGCTCATACGAATACGCGAATCGCCCATATTTGCGGAGGGGAGGGGACGCAGAAGTCTGCGTAGAAGGTCCTCTCCCCAGGGCGTGCGCGGCAGAGAGCAAGGGGCGGCACTGGTGGAGTTCGCGCTGGTGCTGCCCATCCTCCTTCTGCTGCTACTGGGGATTATCGACTTCGGCTTCTACTTCTACAACGACCTGCAGCTGACGCAGGTGGCCCGAGACGCCATTCGCTACGTATCCGTGGGGAAGGTCGCGGAAGCGAACGCCACCATAGCCGGGGCGACGTTGATTTCTACGACCATCAACACACAGAGCATCGACGCGGGAAGCACCGGGACGGAGGCCACAGTGACGCTTACAGCCACATACAGCACTATAACTCCGCTGCCGGGGCTGGCTGGGCTGGACACTGAGTTCCCCATCAACGCGACCGCCAAGATGCGCAGAGAGTAGGCCGCCGGAAGGCGGATCTGGGAGAAGGGGGATTGCGACCATAAATCAAGATGCCAGACGCGTCCTTGGAGTGCGGCACAGCCGTCAACTTCAAGAAGAGACCGGGGCCATCCTGATTCTCGTGGCCCTACTCATGGTGGCCCTACTGGGGATAGCCGCCCTGGTGATAGACCTGGGCGGCCTCTATGGCCATGACCGTGAGCTGCAGACAGCGGCGGACGCGGCCGCTTTGGCCGGAGCCACGGAGTTGATCGTCAGCCAGGGAAGCCAGACGCAGGCCAGAGACGAGGCGAACAGCTACATCACCAAGAACGTGGCGGAGTCGCGAGTAGATGACGGCAACGTGACCAGGGAGATAGCAGTGGACGCCACCTCCGTGACCGTGGATCTTGAGGAGACGAACGTGCCCTTCTTTTTCGCTACCGTACTGGGTCGTGACACCGGCACCGTCCACGCCCACGCCAAGGCGGAGGTCAAGTTTCTTACCAGTATCAACACCCTGTTCCCCGTGGCCATCAATTACATGAACCCGGATAAGTTCCGCTTCGTGTTTCGCGCGTCCGGACAGGGAAACAGCACAGGGGAGACCGTCCATACGTTCGACCTGACTGATCCGAATGATGACGGCTTCTTCGACACAGTAACGGAGGGAGGAGCTCCCTCCTTCAGTGCTCCGGGGACGTACACCGTGTCCCTGCAGTCATTGGCCGTAGGCGACTCAGGCGACTCGTTGGTGGCGGAGCTAACAGACATCGGCCTGTACTACGTATCTGGGGCGGAGGACACGCTCCAGCGCGTCGGCATGAGCAAGACCGACGCCGATGACCCCACCGTCACGGTCCGCGTACAAACGTCCGAGGATCTGGGCGACAGCTTGAACGCTACGCTGGGGAAGGGGTCGAACTCCTTCACTTTGTACCGCGACTCAGACGTAAGCAGCCCCGCCACCTACACGGGGTCCGTCTCCGCCCCTACCGGAACCGGCAATCTCGGCTACGGAGTCCACGACCTCAAGCTCACCGGCAATGGCCTGCCCAATGGAGCGGTCGCCCGGTATGTGGCCTGGCATCCAGACTCTCCCCTCCGCCACCTGATGATGGCCCCCTCCTTCTACGACGGATACTCGGCAGTGGCCGAGGAGTCGGTGAACTTGGGAGCAGTCATCCGCACCATCGTTCTGAACATAGGCGATGAATACACCATGAAGCTGGGAAACAACGAGGGCGCGGGAGTGTATGCAGGTAACTGGCGCATTGCGGATATCTACAGCAACCAGAACACCGCAGACGAGATTGCGGAGACGGACCCCGGGGTAATCGACTCCTGGAGCTTGAATATTGATCCCCTGGAGATAGGAGGAGACCTGCTCCCCGAGGGCGGGGCCAAGGTGGGCCAGATCCTGAACGGGTTGGACGAGAGAATAGACCAGGACGACCCGCACCCGGATGACCCGGAGCAGGGTGACCCGAACCGCATGGTCTACATACCAATCGTGGAGTTCACTCCGCTCCACGGCACCAGCGACCCCTATCAGATCGCCGGCTTCGCCGCCTTCTGGATCACGGACTGGTCGGACGCGGGTCCCACCAAGGGGAACATACTCGGAAAGTTCGTGCGCTGGGCGGCGGCAGGTGAATGGGAACATGAGCCATCCGGAAATCTGTATGTAGAAACAGCGGTCTTAACGGAATGAACCTGAGGAAGGAGCGCGCGTGGGAAAACGGACGATAGCCGTGATCATAGCCATTCTGCTGGCTCTGGCAGCCGCAGCCCTGGTCTGGTGGTATGTGTCTGGGGTGCGGGAAGACGTAGCCGCAGAAGAAGAGTCCCGCTCTGTGCTCACAGCGACGCAGACCATCTCCGCCCGCACCACCGGAGAGGACGCGGTAGAGCGCGGCCTGGTGGAGCTGACGGAAGTGCCGGCGCGGCTGGTGGCCCCGGGCGCGCTGACCCAGAAGTCGGAGTTACGGGGCAAAGTGTTCGCGGGCGATGTGGCCGCGGGCCAGCAGGTGATAGCCGAACAGCTCACTACGCCGGAGGAGAAAGGGCTTTCGTTCCGTCTTGAACAAGGTATGCGCGCGGTATCCGTCCCCATAGATCGCACCCGCGGTGTAGGCAGCCGCATCCTCCCCGGTGACCGGGTAGACGTGATCGCCACCTTTGACGCCGGCGCCTTCGGGCAGGGCGGAGCCACACTGGCGGATGTCCTCCCGCCGGAGACCCTGACTTCTCTGCAGGCCTCCCTGGGAGAAGAGCAGGCCGGCACTCTGGATGTCCCGGCAACCTTCACCTACACCCTTCTTCCTCAGACGGAAGTGCTGGAGATTGACCTGGTGGACCAGGCAGCTCAAGATGGGTCCCTCCTGGGTGGGGGTGAAGAGTCCTCCGCGCCCGACAATCCTGTGGTAATCCTGGCCGTAACCCCCCAACAGGCGGAGAAACTGGTATTCGCCCAGCAGCAAGGGGTCATCTGGTTCGCACTGGTGCCGGCCGACGATGAGGAACCCGCCTCCACACTGGGACGGGCACTGTTCAATGAGCTCAGGTGAGCCGCGAAATGACTCATAACGACACCCCAAGCGGGAACAATGACGCCAAGATCCTGCTCGCTTTGAACGAGGAGATACGGCAGTCCTTTTCTGAGGCCGTGGAAGAGTACGCAAACGGGTCTGTGAGCCACGTCTGCACGGACTCAACAGAAGCCCTTGAACAGGCCGAACAAGTCCGCCCGGACGTGGCCCTGGTAAGCACCGAGTTGGGTCCGGAAGACGGGTTCCACACCGTGCAGCAGATCATGACCCAAGTGCCCGGAGTAAGCACCATCCTGGTCGGATCGTCGGTGGCCCCGGAAGATTTCCGCCGTGCTCTGCGCGCTGGAGCCAGAGACATGCTGCAAACACCGACCAACAAGGAAGACCTGTTCGCGGCCCTGGACGCGGCCCTGGAGGTGACCAAGGGCAAGCGCAGCACCTTGGATGAGATAACCGGATACCACGGGAATGACGAGGGGCCGAAGACCGCCACCAAGATCGCCGTGTTCAGCAACAAGGGAGGGACGGGCAAGACCTTCGTTGCGACGAACCTGGGGGCCGGCTTAGCCCAGTCCGGATACAAAGTTGCCCTCTTAGACACGGATCTACAGTCCGGGGATGTGGCGATAGCCCTGGGAATGACGCCCAACCGTACGCTGGCCGACCTCACCGAGTCCTACACTGAGTTGGATGCTGAGCTGGTGGGAGAATTCATGCTGGAGCACAAATCCGGCCTGCGCATCCTCCCGGCGCCCATCCATCCCCGGGAAGCGGACATGATAGGTGCAGAGGATATCCAGCAGGTCCTCCAGGCCACGGAACAGGATTTTGACTACATAATCGTAGACACCCCTCCGCACCTGGATGATCGGGTAATGGCCGTCCTGGATTGGGCAGACCGCATCCTGATCGTAGCCAGCACGGATCTGGCCAGCATCAAGAATACCAGAGTGGCCTTTAACGTCCTGGATATGGCGGGTATAGCGGCGGATAGAATCACTGTGATAATGAACCGGGCGGACGCCCGGGTGGGCTTGGATACAAGCGATGTGGAGAGACATCTGGAGCGTAAGGTTGATTTCTCACTGGCCAGCACTATCGAAGTTCCCCGGTCTCTTAACGCGGGAGAGGTGCTGGTCCTGGACAGCCCCCGTTCCCGGATAACCGGGGAGCTGAATGAGCTGGTGGGCTATTTCACCGGAACCCACGACACGAGTCCCAAGAAACGCAGCGGGCTCTTCCGACTGAGACGATGAGCAAGGAAAGGGGCACGGCGTGAGTCTTGAGGGTTGGATAAGCAGGAACGGGGACCGCAGCGGTGCGGCCGACGAACGCATAAGTGAGCTCAAGAACCGCGTGCACGCGCAGGTCGTCCGCCAGCTGGGAGCCCACCTTCCCCGCACTCCGGAAGAGAACCAGGATACCTTCCGGGCGCAGGTAAGAGCCAAAGTGGAGGAAGCCCTGCGTGAGGACGACACGCCCTTGCCCCGGGAAGAGAAACAGAGGGTGGTGGAGGAGCTGCTGGCAGAAGTTCTCGGCTACGGGCCGATTGAGGAATTCCTCAAAGACCCTGAGATCACGGAGATAATGATCAATGGATACGAGAACATCTACATCGAACGCAACGGGAAAGTATCCAAGACGAACAAGCGGTTCCGAGACGACGGGCACCTTCGCCGCATCATCCAGAAGATTGTGGCCCAGGTAGGACGGCGCGTGGATGAGTCTTCCCCCTATGTGGACGCCCGCCTCCCGGACGGGTCACGCGTCAACGTGATACTTCCTCCCCTTTCGGTAAAGGGTCCCGCCGTCACCATCCGCAAATTCTCCGCTGAGCCCTTCACCGCGAAGGATCTGATGGAGCTCAAGACCTTCTCCCCTCAAGCCAACGATTTCCTACACGCGTGCGTCCAGGGCCGTCTCAATATCCTGGTGAGCGGAGGTACCGGCGCAGGGAAGACCACAACCCTCAACGTCTTGTCCAGCCACATCCCCAGGGATGAGCGCATAGTCACCATCGAAGACGCGGCTGAGCTCAAGCTGGACCATGAGCACATCGTCGGCCTGGAGTATCGGCCACCCAATATTGAGGGAGTGGGAGAGGTGACCATCCGGGACTTGGTGAGAAACGCGCTGCGCATGCGCCCGGACCGCATAATCGTGGGGGAGATCCGGGGAGGAGAGGCCCTGGACATGCTACAGGCCATGAACACCGGTCACGATGGCTCCCTCTCCACCGTGCACTCCAACTCCCCGCGGGACGGCCTATCCCGGGTGGAGACCATGGTGCTCATGGCGGGGGTGGAACTCCCAATACGGGCCATCCGGGAGCAAATCTCCCGGGCGATGCACCTGATCGTCCATCAGGCCCGACTAAGTGACGGCACCCGGCGCATCACCCACATCACGGAGGTCCAGAGCATGGAGGGAGACATCATTACCCTGCAGAACCTCTTCCTCTTTGACTTCGACGCCGGCTTGAGCGAGGACGGCCGGTTTAGGGGAGGGTTGAAGAGCACCGGGATACGCCCCAACTTTTTGCCGTACTTGAAACAGCGCGGTATTCCCATGCCCGATGACGTGTTCACCTTCGAGACTTACGACAACAGTGTTGCCTGACCAGACCCCAATAGCTCCCCTGCTCCGCTTTCTCCTGGCCGCCCTGGTGGCCGCCCTGGTGATGGCCATGGGACTCACAGGAGCAACCCCCGTGCATGCAGCGGAATCTTCTCTGAGCGTAGCGGTGACGGAGGTGGATGTCCAGAACTACCCCCGGGCGCTGGTGACCGTGCAGGTAGGGGGGTCGGAGGGAGCAGTAGAGGAAGTGCTACCCACCGAGGCCTTTCAGGTCTCGGTGGACGGTGAGGCTCTGAAGAACGCAAGTGTCCGGGCGCAGGCAGCAGAGCCCCTTCCCACTACCACGGTGCTCCTCATAGACGAATCCGGCAGCATGAAAGGGGCGGCGGCGGCGGCCGCCGCCGCCGCCGCCCAACGGTTCATAGCAGCCATGCGGCCGGAAGACAGGATTGCGGTACATAGCTTCAATGAAGAACACCGTGTGCTGCATACCCTATCCGGTGATCCGGCGGCGTTGACCGCTTCCCTGGATGACCTTGAGCCCTCCCTGGAAACGGCCCTGTATGACTCCGTTCTGGCCGCCCTGGAGACGCTGGAGACCACTCCGTCCGGCTCCCTCCGCTACCTCCTCCTGCTGTCCGACGGCGGGGACACCGCCAGCAAGGCTACGCTGCAGGAAGTCAAGGACAGAATCGAGACGGCCGGAGTGCAGATATATGCAGTAGGTCTGAAAACCACTGAGTTCGATTCTGCTCCGCTTCAGGATCTCGCCCTCTCCTCCGGGGGAAGGTATCTGGAGACCCCAGACCCCGCCGCTCTAACCGCCCTCTACTCGGGACTGGCCAAAGAACTGCACAACCACTACGTCCTTGACCTCCAGCTGCCGGAAGAAATTAAGGCCAATAATCAAGGCGTCCTGGGCGCCATCTCGGTGACAGTGACCTCAGGCGACAACGCGGCAACGGGAGAGGCCGAGTTTCTCTATCCGGACAGTGCTATCCCTGCAGAAGAGCCGCTCGCCACTTCGCAGGCAGATGCGGCGACGGACGGTAGCGGGGAAGCCGCCGCCGAACCCAGCGGGGGGGAAGACCGGACACTGTTCGGCCTTATCACTCTCCCAAGCGGGGGGTTGCTGGCGTGGAATGGATTTGACTACTTGGTGTCCTTCATCGCCTTCCTCCTGGTGTTCACGGCACTGTACCTGCTGTCCGGCGTTCTTTTCCCCCGGCGGAATGTGTTGGAGGATTACTCGGACATCCTGGAGAACAGACGGCGCCTGGGACCAAAACCACGGGAGGAAGTGGACACTCCGGGACCGCTGGAGAGGGTGACGGCCAAGGTCATGGCCGTACGCGGGTATGAAGACCCGCTGCAACGTTGGCTGGAAGACGCCGGATGGGCGCTCAGGACTTCCGAGTTCGTGCTGGTCCACGTAGCAATAACGATAGCAGCAATCATAGTAACGCAGCTGGTGGGCGCCTCGCTCCTCCTAACGGGGGTGGTGGCCTCTTTGGTCGTTGTTGGTCCCCTTGTCTATCTGAACCACAAAGCGACCCAGCGGAGGAGCGACTTTGAGAGCCAGGTCCCGGATACTCTGGTCCTCCTGGCCAACTCCCTGCGCTCCGGCCAAGGGTTCGAGCAGGCCATGCGGGTGGCGGCGGACGAGGGCCCGGAACCGACTGCCCAAGAATTCCGGCGCATCCTGGCTCAACAACGTTTGGGGGTCTCGCCGGAAGAAGCTCTCAGGAGCCTGGCGGACCGCATGCAATCAGAGGCCTTCGATTGGGTGGTAATGGCTACCATCATACAGCGCCAGGTGGGAGGCAACCTGGCCGAAGTGTACGAGAGCATCGCATACACCCTGCGCGAGCGGGACAAGCTCCGCAACGAGGTTAAGACCCTCACCGCTGAAGGGCGCATAAGCGCAATAGTCTTGATACTGCTGCCCATTGCTGTGGCCACCCTCATAACAATAATCAATCCAGAATATGAAGCCCTGCTTTACACCACCAGGCCGGGCCTGTTCATGGTGGGCGGAGGCGTAGTGCTGATACTGGCAGGGATTGTCTGGCTCCGAAGCATAATCCGGTTCGACATCTAGGAGAGAGCGGTCTAGGAGAAGTCAATGCTCATTTTCGCAGCCATATTCGCCCTCACACTCGCGTCTGCACTGCTCTTGACGTGGGCGCTCCTACCCACCGGGCGCGCCCAGAAGGTGCGGGAGTCCATGGGCCGCCTGGACTCCTATAGCGTCCATGACTTCCGCCGGTTGGAGCTCGCCCAGCCGGGAAAGGACCGAGTCTTCAAGCCCCTG
>Ga0075527_10000380_pt1 | contig 10012 bp, 12 predicted proteins | sample NGEPer11B_FD_74784 | JGI IMG/M metagenome (GOLD analysis project Ga0075527, IMG submission 74784) | Arctic peat soil microbial communities from the Barrow Environmental Observatory site, Barrow, Alaska, USA - NGEE Permafrost305-11B | ecosystem: Environmental > Terrestrial > Soil > Wetlands >...
TGGTCAGGGGGAGTCTCATTCGTCCCCAAACTCGCGAGGAAGTGTAGGGAAGACAATGGGTAAGCAGGCAGTCATCGATGCCTACTTGGGAAAGTACACCCCGGTCGTACCGTGGGTTCCCTATGTAGGCGTGCACGGGGCATTCTTGATCGGAGAGACGGCAACCACCGTTCTTCAGGACTCCGATCTGCTTGCCAAGGCCGTGGTTAACGCGGCCGAACGATACAAGGCCGACGGTATCCCGCTTGTGTTCGACCTGGCCGTGGAAGCCATGTCGATGGGTATCGAGGCCAAGTGGTTCGACGATAACCCGCCAACGGTTATTGTCCACCCACTTATCGACAAGACCCTGGCGGAAGCCAACCTCAAAGTGCCGGGTCCCAACGACGGTCGTTGGCCGGTCATCATCGAGGCCGGAAAGAAGGCCAAGGCGCAACTTGGTGATGTGGCCCTGATCGGTCTGGTCTGTGGTCCAATGACGTTGGCCTCCCACCTACGTGGAGCCAAGATCTTCACCGACATGGTGAAGAAGCCTGAATTGGCCATGGAGATCATGGAGTTCGCGGCCCTGGTCTGCGCGGAGTCCGCGCGTATCTACGCCGAGGAGATCGGTTGCGACATCGTCGCGATAGTCGAGCCGGTAGGCAGCCAGGTGCGGCCCGAAACGTACGACAAGTTCGTGATCCCGACCTGTCAGCCAGCTCTTGACGTGATCCACAAGGCCGGCAAGGTCAGTGCTCTCTACATCTGTGGAGACGCCACCAAGATCGTCGAGAACATGATGTACACGGGTGCGTCCTGCGTATGCGTAGACGAGCAGCTCAACATGAACTACGTTCGCGACTGCGCCCTGAAGTACGGCCGCGGTTTCGGCGGTAACCTCAAGCTGACCCTGGCGCTCTCCCTGGGGATCATCGATCCCCGCGAAGACGCGATAGTCAGCCTGGCGGCCGGCGGGAAGGTGGGATACACCTTCTCCCCTGGCTGAGACATGCCTTTCGACGTTCCAGTTGAGAACGTGGATAAGGTCCTTGAAGTCAAGACCTGGTACGAGACGTACTATGCTCACTATCCCGACGTCCCCTACCCGGCGCTGCAGCCCATGCGCAGCCCGGCCAAAGTGGGGGGGTGAAGAGATAATGGCTGAAAAGATCCTCGTCGAGGTCCTGAGCCTTGACTCACTTCAGTGACCGGCCTGCGGGTACATGGTCGATGTACTCAGCACGTTGCCGGATGATGTCAAGGAATTCATCGAGTACAAGGAGTGGTCGATCAAGAACCCCGAGGGTATCGGGATGTTCATGGAGCGCAAAGGACGCGTGCTTCCCACTCTGTGCGTGAACACCGAGTGTGTCTACGAGAGCATCATCCCCACGTTGGATGAGCTGTACGAGACCCTCATCGGCGCCGCGTACTCCGATGAGCAGCGTGACACCTTGAAGAAGGCGTACGCAAAAGCCCAGGAGGAGTACGAGTAAGATCGTACCCTTCGGGCTTCGGGGTGGCGGCGGCGTGCCGCCGCCACCCCGATACGTGTTCCCCCGTCATCTTCTGAGCAGCGGCCCGCTCGGGCCGACGATCAGTCAAACCCGCTGGACTCGGAGGCCCGATGGCGGTACGACGTATCTGCATGCATGCGTGTGGCGGCATCACCAAGGTGGGCGCGACCGTCGCTCGGCTGGCCACCTACGTGGTGGCCGAGGAGTTGGTGCCCGAGAAGACCCTCATCTCGTGCGCTCCCGCCTTCCTGCGCGGAGTCGAGGAAGACGTGCTCATGGTCGTCAAGAGCCCTTCGATCGCTCTCGACGGCTGCGAGTGGAGCTGCGGCACCAATCTGCTCTTCCTCGCCGGGATCGCCCCCGCGGTGCGGTTCCTCCTACCCGAGTACGCCGAGGCGCAGGGCTATGACCTGTCGGGCGGGAGCCGGCGCTATCCGTCGGGGGTCACCAAGGATTTCAGCCGGCGCGTGGCCGAGCGGGTGGCCGGCATCGCCGCCGGCATGATGGAGAGCGGCAGTCCCTACCGTTTCGAGCGCCCCGAGTTGAAGAAGCAGCCGGAGAAGTGGTTCCGCTCCGCGCCGAACATGGAGGGCGTCATGGAGTTCGTCCGGATCGAGCCGGGCGTCTACCGACCGGCCACCATGCCTCCGCTGCCCGAGGAGTCCGCCGGCACTGCCGGCGATCCCGCCCCTGCCGTTCAGGGGTCTGCCCGCGTCGCGGGGGAGGTCGGGGATGGCGGCGCAGGGGAGGAGGTCACCGATGGCGGTTGAGAAGGTGACGGTGTTCCCGTGCGGCGGCATCGGCGATCCGGTGTCGTCGGTGACGCGACTCGCGGGCTACATCCTCGCCGACGACCTCCTGCCCGGACGAGTGGAGTTGGTCTCCATCCCCTCGGTGATAACAGGGGTGCCCGATTCGCTGGAACTCGTACAGGCCTATCCCGTGATCGCGCTCGACGGATGCGGGCATCGGTGCGGATCGAATGCCCTGAACCTCGTGGGCATCAAGCCCGCGGCGCGACTCTTCACCCCGCGTGTTCGCTCGGAGACGAAGAACGCGATCGGTCGCCGGCGCCCCTTCCCCGAGGTCTCCGGACAGAGACTGGCTAAGGATCTCGCCGAGCGGGCGGCAGTGATAGCCCGCCACATGCTCGAGGACGTCGAGTACACCTTCGAGAGACAGGCGATCAGCCCCAGCCCCGACGGCCTGCACGACGAGTCGTTCGATATCGAGGAGGCTCTCGGGTACGAGGAGATGGAAGCGGGCTGCTTCCACTGCTCGGGGATGTGCGCGTTCAAGCTTGAGAAGGATCCGGAGCTGCGACGGCGCCTGGAGGAAGAGATCAAAGAGTACGAGGAACTCGAAGGCTTCGAGTGCTAGCACACCGGGTGTTGCGGGAGGTGGCGAGCTGATGCTGGCAGTGCAGGTGGTCTCCGAAGGTGGGCACTGCGTTCCCTGACTCTTCGCCATCGAGGCCACCAGGGAGGTGGCCGCGGAGTTCGGTGAAGGAGCGGTGGAAGTGGAGGTCGTCACCCTCAAGGAAGCCGCAGGGGCGGAGCGCTATCGGGAGTTGAGAAGGCTCGCCGGAGAGCACCTGCCCGTGCCCTGCGTCCTGGTGGAGTGCCGGCTGGTCTCCGCGGGCATTCCGGAGCAGGATGAGCTGAGACGGGTGGTCGCGGCCGCTTTGGCCGCGAGCGGGCAGGGGGACTGATGCTGACTCTCCAAGGCTTCTACGGACAGACGGTCGAGATCGCTGGCGACCGCTCCTATGACGCGGAGGAGGAGCTGTGGGTGCAGTCCCTCGCTGAGGGCGTGCGTATCGGGGTGAGCAAGGTGGGCGTGCTGCTGATGGGGGGGATCGAGTCCGTCGAGTTCTTCGTGGAGCCGGGTGACGTCGTGTCCGCGGGCGACGATCTGGTGTTCTTCGAGACGTTCAAAGCGGTCCGCTACGTTGGGGCACCCTTGTCGGGCACGATCCTGGCGGTGAACCAGAAGGTCGTCGACGAACCTGAGCTCTTCGACGACGACCCCTACGGAGTCGCATGGTTGGTGGAGATGCTGCCGGCCCCCGGCCAGGACGTGGACGCGCTGCTCGTGCCTCCAGAAGCCTATCTGCGAGGACTCGAGAGATCGGAGCACTGCGCCGAGGGCTCGGAGGTGTTGTTGGAGGCCAAGAAGGGGTCTCCCACGTGCCGCTCCGTGTATGGGGGTCTTCGAGGGAATGACCCCGGCGAAGGCAGTCTCAGTCACAGATCGAGGGAGGACGACGCCTCTGACTCGACAGGTGCCGGCGCCGACCACCAGGAGTAGTCAGAGCCGACCTTCGCCCTACGTGGGCCTCCGGGTGCGGCGCTTCGCGCCGCCCCGTGCAGCGGTCTTGGTGGCCAGCTGCCCGCACCCCGCGGCGATGGCTCGGCCGCGTCCAAGCCGGAGAGTAGCCTCCAGCCCTCTCGTCTGCAGGGTGTCGCGAAAAGCGTTGGCGGTTTCCGGCTGTGACGGCTCGTAGTCGCCGCAGCCCGGGTTCCAAGGGATGAGGTTCACCGTCAACACCCGCCCGCGCAGGAGTCGCGCCAGAGCCTCAGCGTGGCGGCGGGTGTCATTCACTCCCTCCAGCAGGATGTACTCGACGAAGAGTTTGCGGTGCGTGACGGCGAAGTGGTCGTCTGCCGCGGTGAGCACCTCGCTCAAGGGGAAGCGGCGGTTCGCCGGGATCAGACGGGTGCGCAACTCGTCGTTGGGGGCGTGAAGCGAGATGGCGAGGTTCACCTGGGGCTCCTCGCGGGCCAGCCGCCGGATCCCGGCCGGGATGCCGATGGTGGACACCGAGAGCGACCGCTGCGCGAACCCGAGGCCGTCTGGGTCCTTGAGGAGCCTGATCGCCGCGAGTACGGCGTCCAGGTTGAGCAGGGGCTCGCCCATACCCATGAAGACGATGTTGGTGATCTCGCGGCTCTCCTCGCGCAGCAGGGGGATGAAGAGGCGCACCTGATCAACGATCTCAGCGACGGTCAGGTCGCGCGCGAATCCCATAGCTCCGGTCGAGCAGAAGGTGCACCCGAGAGAGCACCCTACCTGCGTGGAGAGGCAGACCGTCACCCGCCTGTTGTAGCGCATCGCCACCGCTTCGATCTGGGCGCCGTCGCGGGCGGTCAGCAGCACTTTAGTGGTGCCCTCCGCGTCCTCCCGCCGCTTCTCGAGCGTGAGCGAGCACGAACCGGCCTCTTCCAAGGCCGTTCGCAACGCCAGCGGCAGGTTGCTGGCCGCCGACAGGGGCGCCTCGGGTCGCCGCATGAGGTGTTCGTAGACTTGGGCGTAGCGGTAGTGGGGCGCGTCGGCCGCGCTCAATACCTGGGTCAGATCGGGACGATAGAGGGCCAGTCTGTCGCGGGCGGTGAGTCCGTCTCCCGCGGTGAGTCTGTCACCCGCTGTGTCCGCCACCGCAGTCACGAGCGCCGCTCGGCGCCAAGGGGAGCGTGGGCTGGAGTGTCGGCTGGAGCCCGAGCCGGAGCATCGGGTCCCGGTCCCGCGGCTGCGCAGTCGGTCTCGAAGGAGATGCGGACCACGCCGCCCAGGCGGGCGCCCAGCAACTCCGCTGCGCTCGCGCCGTTGAGGGCGAGGCTGGCGCGACCCCAGGAGTCCTGCAGGATACCGAGTTCGCCCGGCTTGAGGTCGCTGAAGGTGCGCACGAGACGACTGCGCCATTCCTGTTCGGTCTCTTCTTCGACGGTCAACGCCAACTCGCAGGAGTCGCGCAGCGAGAGCCGGTCGAGACCGAGGGCCAGTGCGACGTTGCCGAAGCGGTCGATCTCGATGACCTCCAGTCGAGCCAAGCCCGGTCCGACCTCGGCGAGAGGCTTCGTCGCCGGGCAGAGTGCCTCCGAAGCGATGGCGCGGCCGAGCACCGCCGGGGGGAGTCCCGTTGCCAGAAGAGCGGCGGCGGGCGCGAAGACGTCACGACCGTGGAAGGTGTGGGAGGGTTCGACCGGCGTGAGGCGGCCCTGGGTGCGCACCGTGCGCGCATCGAGAAGCCACGCGTCCTCAACTCCTCCGAGCGCTTCGATGGCTGGGAGCAGAAGGCCGTTGTCAGGGCCCACGAGGTAGTCTCCGCGCGAGACGTGGATTGCCACGGCGCCGCGATCGCTTCCCACTCCCGGATCGACCACCGCCAGGTGGACGGCCGGCGGGCCCAGAGGAGCGACGTGGGCAAGCACGGCCCCACCGTCGCGCACATCGCCGAGCGCTATCTCGTGGCAGATATGGAGCACCCTCGTCGCGGGCGAGATCGAGGCGATGGTCGCCTCGCACGCGGCGACGTAGCCGCCGGCCCAACCGTAGTCGCTGAGGAAGGTGATGTAGGCGTGGGCTCCCATCCAGCCATTCTAACACCACGGGTGGTGTTTCCCTTCCGGGAGGGCTACCATTCCGGGGAGTCGTCTCCGATCCCTCGTGGAGCGAGGGACTCCTTGCGGATGGTGCGGATCGCCGCTGTCCACGGCTGCGGAAGGGTTGGTTCGAATATGGCACGCACATCGGTCTTCGACGCGGTCGAGACGGTCGGAACCTTCACGGCGCGCAGCCTCCCCCCCACGTCAGAGCCGGGGTGGTCGGCATGAGCCGCCAGTTCGTCGTCATCGGTCTGGGGCGCTTCGGCGCCAGCGTGGCTCGAGCCTTGACCCAACTGGGGGAAGAGGTGCTCGGCATCGACGTCGACGAGGAGAAGGTGCAGGCCCTGAGCGACGAGTTGCTCCACGTGGTCGTAGCCGACGCCACCGACCCCGCCGTGCTCGTGAGTCTGGGCCTCCGCAACTTCGACGTCGCGGTGGTGAGCATCGGTCGGCGGCTGCAGGATTCGATCCTCATCACGTTGGCGCTGAAGGAAGCGGGTACGCCCCGCGTCGTCGCGCGGGCCGTGGACGAGATGCACGGCAGGGTGCTGCGCAAAGTGGGCGCCGATCGCGTCTTCTTCCCTGAGCGCGACATGGGCATCCGGGCCGCTCACAGCCTGGTGGGCTCCGACATCATCGACTACATCGAGTTCGGCTCCGACTACTCGATCATGGAGATAGCCGCGCCCGCGAAGTTCGTCGGCCGCACGTTGGCGGAACTCGGCATCAGGGCGAAGTACGGGATAACGGTGCTGGCAATCAAGCGCGGCAGTGACGTCCTGACCGCACCCAAGGCGGCCGACACAGTGGAAGAGGGGGCGATCCTCGTCATGATGGGTCGGAACGCCGACCTAAGGAAGATCACCGACTAGGCCGGAGGTTCCGCCCCGCTCCAGCCGATCCTCGCCCGCCGGGTTCGGCCGATCGTTGGCCCGGTCGCTCGCCTCGGCCACCCGCTATCGCCAGAAGCCTCTCGTGAAGAGGAGCAGGATGGGCATGAGTTCCAGCCTGCCCATGACCATGAGGCCGATCATCACGACCTTCGCAAAGGGCTCGATGACCGCGTAGTTCTGGGTGGCTCCCACCAGTTCGAGCCCAGGCCCGATGTTGTTGAGGGTGGCCGCCACCGCCGACGCCGCCGTGATGATGCTGACGTTCGACGCCGATACCAGGAGCGTTCCGACCGCGAAGACGAGCATGTAGATGAAGAAGTAGCCCAACACGGCCGTGCGAAGTCCGTCCGGCACCGTTCGACCGCCCACCTTCACCGGCAACACGGCGTTCGGATGCACCTGGCGCACGAGGTCGTGGCGGGCGTTCTTGGCCAGGACCAGGATGCGCACCACCTTGAATCCGCCGGCGGTAGAGCCCGCGGACCCTCCGATGAACATCAGCAGGAGAAGGGTGGTCTTCGCGAACGAGTTCCACTGGTTGAAGTCGGCGGAGACGTATCCGGTGGTCGACTGGATGCTCACGACCTGGAAGAGCGATTCCCGGAAGGCGTGAAGGCCGCTGAAGTGTGAGCCCGAGACCACGAGGCTGATTGTGAGGGCTACCACGCTCACCCCGACGATGCCCAGGTAGAGGCGGAACTCGGGATCGCGGTAGAGCTTGAGTCGGTTCCCTTGGAGAAAGGCGAAGTAGAGTGCGAAGTTGCCGCCGGCCAGCACCATGAAGACGGTGATGATGAACTCGATGGGCCAGGAGTCGTATGCGGCAATGGAGGTGGCCATGGGCGAGAAGCCTCCGGTCGCCATGGTGCCGAAGGTATGCGTGACCGACTCATAGAGCGGCATGCCGGCCAGCAGGAGGGCCAAGGCTTCGATCGTGCTCAGCCCGACGTAGATGTACCAGAGGCCGCGGGCCGTGTCCCTGATGTGGGGAGTGAGGCGTTCGGGCACCGGTCCGGGAGCTTCCGCCGAGAACAGCCGGATGGCTCCACCACCGAGTGGAGGCAGGATGGCGATGAACAATACGATGATGCCCATGCCTCCGTACCAGTGCGTGAGGCTGCGCCAGAACATGATGCCGTGCGGTTGGTTGAAATCCACGAGTACGCTGGCTCCGGTGGTGGTGAAGCCGGAGATCGCCTCGAACAGAGCGTCGACCACCGAGAACATGCCGTAGAAGAGGTAGGGGAGCGCCCCGAAGACCATGGCGGTGAGCCACCCTCCTCCCACCGCGAGGAAGCCCTCCCTGTACCCGATACTCGTGCGGCTGCGAAGTCTGGTGCTGAAGTAGAGGGGCGCCCCTACCAGGACGGCGATCCCTGCAGAGGCCAGGAGCGCGGTGAGGTCGTCTTCCCCGTAGCCGGCGGCGACGGCGGCCGAGGCAAGGATACCCACGGCGATGGCCAGGATCACTAGGGCCAGCATGTGGCCTACGAAGCGGAAGTTCACCTGTGATCGCCGGAGAACACCCGTTCGACATCGGCCACTGCTCGGGGCAGTGCGAACACGATCGCTCGGTCGCCCGCCTGGGGCACCGAGGTTCCGTGAGCGATGTGCACTCCGTCGGCCTGCACGAGCGCACCGACGATGGCTCCTTCAGGAAAGTGCGTGTCGCGGAGCGGCCGGCCGGCGACGATCGAGTCCTCGGCCACCACGAACTCCAGCACCTCCCCCGCGGACTTGTCGAGGATCGAGGCGCTCAGCACATCGCCGGAGCGCATGAACTTGAGGATGCGCGAGGCCGTGATGCGTCGGGGGCTCAGCGCGAGATCTACTCCGATCGACTCGAGGATCGTGGAAAAGGCGGTTCGTTCCACGATAGAGATGGTCCTGCGCGCCCCGAGCCGTTTGGCCAGCAGGGAGGAGAGCATGTTCAGGCGTTCGTCGCCGGTCGCCGCTATGAACAGTCCCATGTCTCGGACGCCCTCGCGCTCCAAGATGTCGGCATCGAGTCCTTCGTTGTGGATCACCAAGGAGTGGCGGAGGACACCGGCAGCATGCACCGACCGCTCGTAGTCCTTCTCGAAGATGGTGAGGCGGAAGCCGTGCGTCTCCAGAGCGGTCGCGATCTGTAGGCCGAGGGACCCGCAACCCAGGAGCATGGCGCGTTTCGACACCCGCATGCTCTGGGAGAGCATGGCCGCGGCCTCGAGCACGCCCTGGCGCTTGCCTGTGAGGAAGACTCGGTCGCGTGCCCTCAGGACGGTCTGTCCTGTGGGGATGGTCATGTCGTCCTCGCGCAACACCGCTGTGAGCAGCACGTTCCGCGGGATACCGATCTTGAGCAGGGGTTTGCCGACAGCCTTGCTCTTCTCGTCCACCTGCACCTCGATCATGTGGACCTGACCGTCTGCGAAGGTCTCGGCGTCGAGCGCCCCCGGAAGTTCGGCGATCTTCGCGATCTCCTCCGCCAGTGCCGCCTCCGGCTGGATGACGAAGTCGATCCCGGTGAACTCGGTGGATACCGAGGCGTTCTCGTCCAAGTAGTCGGGGTTGCGCACCCGCGCGATGGTCAGGGGCACGCCGACGTGCTTGGCGGCCATGCAGGCGATCATGTTGACCTCATCGGAGTCCGTAGCGGCGACGACGATGTTGGCCTGAGACACCCGTGCCTGCTGCAGAACCCGCTTGCTGGCCCCGTTTCCCGCGATCGTCAGCACGTCGAGCTCCTCGGAGGCGCGCCGGATGATCTCAGGGTCGCGATCGATCAGGGCGACCTCATGGCCCTCCTGGGTGAGCATGGAAGCGATGTGGAAGCCCACTTCGCCGGCTCCGATGATTACCACGTACATGGCATGAGGATACCAACAAGCAGTCCCACGAGGGAGGTGTGCGCCCGGGGACGGCCGCGTTGGCGGCCGCGCAGAGGGGATACTCGCCCCGGTGGGAGGAGCCTCGCGTTCGAGGGCGCCCTGATCAGGGTGACTTCGCGCGGGCGCCGGTGGAGGGGAACACATCGACTACCTTGTCGCCGTCGCGCAACTCTGCCCCGACGAGGAGAGAGTCGGTGCCCAGAGCGCCGAAGAGGCCCCACGGCACCGCGACCTCGACGACGGTTCCGACGGCGACATCTCCAAGGGCTGTCTCGGCGACGGCGTCGCGCACCGTCTCGGCGACGGCGGCGTCTCCGGGAGGCGCGGCACCCGGCTCCGGCGCCGGCTCTCCATCGGCGGGCGCC
>Ga0075527_10000381_pt1 | contig 10012 bp, 7 predicted proteins | sample NGEPer11B_FD_74784 | JGI IMG/M metagenome (GOLD analysis project Ga0075527, IMG submission 74784) | Arctic peat soil microbial communities from the Barrow Environmental Observatory site, Barrow, Alaska, USA - NGEE Permafrost305-11B | ecosystem: Environmental > Terrestrial > Soil > Wetlands >...
CGTGGTCCCAGTCGGCGACCCGGGCCCGGTAGTGACGACCGATGACGACATTGGCGCCTTCGCCCTGACTGATCTCATCGGCGATGACGTGGTCGACAAGGTCGGCATATTCATCGTCCGACGTTTCGAATCCGCCCCTGTCGACGAATTCGAGCGGCACGTCCGGGAGCAGTTCGAGAGCACGGCCGAGCGGGATCCGCAACTCATGCTCGATGGCGATAGCCGAGAGCGGTGTGCCGTCTTCGTGCGCTTCGAAACCGCGCTCACGCACCTGTGCATACGGCACGAGCAGCAGGTGGTCCCAGACGGGGCCCGCGGAGGGCACGTCGTCGGTGAGCGGGAGGTCTGCAATGGTCTCGATATCAGTCCGTTGACCTGCAACGATACTGACTTCGTCGGAATCGCGCATACGAACGAGGGCGTATGCCGGATACGCCGCAATGATCTCGTCAAGCTCACTCATGGAGCCCTGATCCTATCGGGGTTACGATCGGCGCATGGCCCCACCGTCAGCCCCGAGTGGGCGCATCAACTCTGTTGAACAGGACGTACTCGAACTCATCGATGTCGCCCGAATTCATCAGGACCTCACCTCGCTCGTCGCCATCCCCAGCGTCGGCGGTTCAGATGCCGAACACGACGTGCAGGCATGGTGCGCGGACCGTCTTCGCGGGATCGGCCTGGATGTGGACCACTGGAAGATCGACGTGTCGACCCTGGCCAAGGAGCCGGACTTTCCCGGCATGGAAGTCGAGCGCGACGAAGCGTGGGGATGCGTCGGGGTCAGTGGCGGTGAAGGTGATCCGGCGCTGATCCTCAACGGACACGTCGACGTCGTGCCGCCCGGCGATCTGGATCGCTGGCCCAATCGCGATCCCTACACGCTGCGCAACGACGGCACCGTATGGGCCGGGCGCGGCACTTGCGACATGAAGGGTGGCGTCGTCGCGTTCATCGCGGCCGCGGCTGCGGTGCGGGCTTCGGGCGTCACTCTCGCGCGGCCGTTCGCGCTCCACACGGTGATCGGCGAAGAGGACGGCGGGCTCGGCAGCTACGCGACGCTGCGGCGCGGGCATACCGGCAGCGCCTGCCTCATCGCCGAACCCACTAACCGGCAGATCGTCGTCGCCAATGCCGGATCGCTGACATTCCGCATCGAGATTGCGGGCCGGGCGACGCATGGCTCCACCCGCCGGGCGGGAATCAGCGCGATCGAGAAGTTCGAATTGCTGCACGCGGCACTCCGCGACCTCGAAACCGAACGCAACCGCGCCCGACACCTACTTTTCGGCGACCTTGACCTGCCGTGGCCATTGTCGGTCGGCATTATCCGCGCCGGCGACTGGGCGAGCACTGTGCCCGACTTGTGCATTGCGGAAGGCCGGTATGGCGTGATGCCCGGAGAGTCGCTCGACGAGGCAATCGCCGCCTTCGATGCTGCGATCGGCGCAGTCGTCGCGGAGGACCCCTGGTTCAGCGAGAATCCACCGACCCTGTCCTGGCCGGGCGGCCGGTTCACACCCGCGGAACTGAGCCTGGACGACCCGCTCATCGGGAAAATGCAGGATGCGGTAACCGATGCCGGTGCGCCATTCGCGCCCGCCGTCGGGTTATCTTGCGGCTCCGACTTGCGCCAGTACGCCGCGGCCGGCATCCCAACGCTCCAGTACGGGCCCGGCGATATCGAGTTCGCGCATGCCGACGGCGAGCACGTGGAACCTAGCGCGATTGCCGAATGTGCCCGCGCCTACGCGTTGATGATTTTGCGCTCCTGCACGTAGCGGGTCACAGCGCCGGCATGGGCTCCGGTTCGAGAGTGGCGAAATCGACATAAGGCTGGACCTCGACCGAACCGCTTGTCTCGAAATCGACGGGCTGCAATCCGACGGGCTTGCCGTCCTCATACGTCACGATCGTGACCTGTGCGGGACGCCGGAGTTTGCTTCCGAGCGCGAAGGCATAGACGGCGCCGCCGGTGCTCGCGTTGCTGAACGAGACTGTCCGGCGCCCTTCGGGTGAGATCACCAAGTCAGGGCCGACCTGGCGATGCAGATGACCGGTCAGGACAAGGTCGACGCATCCTGAGGCTGATGCCTTTGCGGCCGAGGCCGAGCTGTGCATGAGCAGCGTGCTGACCCGGCCGTCGTCGCAGGCTGTCGTGGTGATCTTCTCGTCCTGCTCGCCGACCGCCGCAATCGAGTCGGATTCATTTCCGCTGTAGCCGGCGGTGAGTCCCGAACTCCGCGGATCGCTCGCGCCGAGGAACCGGATGCCCTCCACGTCAAGCGGTTTGCCGTCCAGGACCATGAACCCGTTGGACTTCATCGCCTCCAACACGTTCGGCCCGGTGTCATGATTGCCGGCGATGGCGACGATGTCGAAGCCATCGAAGGCACGCGCCAGCGAGTTGATGCTGAACTCCTCCCACGTGCCGCCCGTAGAGGTGTCGTCGCCGAGGTCGAACAGGATTTTTGCCTCGGCACCACGCGCGATTTCTCGTACGACGGGGTCCATGCCGACATTGTCGTGGCGGTCGGTGACGACGACCGCCGTCTTCTGGCCGCCGTCGGGTTTGCGGACCTGCACCGATGCCGCACGCTGCTGCAGTTTGCCGTAGAAGCGGACCGAGGTCTGATACGTCTCGATCGCCCCCTCGACAATCGCATTGCCGGTCTTGCTGGCTCCGCCCTGCGCAATTTCTACCCGGTCGAGGGTGGGATCGGTAGGGATGTTGGAGAAGACGCTCGTCAGATTGACCCATTGCGGCTCGGGCGCGCTTTCACTGGGTCGTTCGGGGACGGCGATGAGTACGGCGGCCGCGATGGTCATCGCTCCCGTTGCGCCGACGATGGCGAGTTCACGACCGCGCGGCCGTCGGATCAGCAACGATTGGCGGCGCTCCTCGCCCACCGCACGCCAGGCCAGTACGAGGAAGATGACCGCAAGAGCGGTCGCTCCCATGCCGCGCAGAACCGCATCCCGCGCCATGCCGTTGACGGTTTCGCCGACCTTGGCGATCTCTCCCTCGGGCTGGGACGCAATCACCGCATCCTGGGCGATGAGTTGCTCGATCGAGCCCACTTCGCTGTCGCCCACGTCGATGTTCACCCCGATGCCAAGGGGCTTGTCGAGCGGCAGCCGCATTCGCGGGAGTACGGGGCCGAAGTCGATCGTCGCGTAGCCGTCGAACGTCGGGGTGACCGTGGTCGAATGCGCGCCGATCACCACCGAACGCTGCGCATGGTCGAACGTCACATACGCCGACATGACTCCGATCGCGCCCGCCACCAGGGTGAGGGCAATCAGTCTGACAAGTCGTTTTTTCACAAGATCCGGCGCAACCAACGGTCCGTGCTTCCGACGGTATGGAGCAACTGGGTCGCACGCGTCAGCACGACATACAGCGTGCGCCATCCCGACTCGGATTCATCGATGATGCGGTCGGGCTCGAAGACGACGACGCCGTCGAATTCGAGACCCTTCGTGTCGACGCCATCGAGCACCTTGACGCGACCGCCATATGGTGCGAGGACGCCCTCAAGCGCGGCGCCGATGTTGGCGCGTTCGGCGGTGGGCACTACCACCGCCACGGTGCCTTCGACCCCTTCAGCCATCTCGCTCGTCATGTCGCGCAATCGCGACAGCACGGCGTCGGCGGCAACGACGTCGTGGCGTGGATGCTGGCCGGTCTGGCGGACGGCATCGGGAAGGTCCGGATTGGACACAGCGATACGGGCAACCGATGCAGCGAAATCGTAAATCTCGGCCGAGTTTCGATAATTGGTCGACAGTCGGAAGGCGTGTTCGGGCTTCCCGTCGAGCGCCTTGGCTCGTGCGGATGCGGATTCCTGCGGGTGCGGCCAGGACGACTGCGCTTCGTCGCCGACAATCGTCCAGCTCGCGTGCTTGCCACGCCGGCCAAGCATCCGCCACTGCATGGGCGACAAGTCCTGCGCTTCGTCGACGAGCACATGCGCGAAACCGTCGTCCTCGATGCTCTGGGTCACCTTGATGCGTTCGTCCCGATCGTCGCGTTCGCGGCGCTCGAAACTCATCAAATTTTTCGGGATATCGTCGTCCTCGTCGGACTCCGGTAGAACCTCGCCCAGCAGATAGCGGAGCTCGTCGAGGAGCGGCACATCCTCGATGGCGGCATCGTCGTAAGTCGTCCAGGACGCGCGCATCGCCTCAAGCTCCCGGGTTTCGTAACTGCCTTGCGCATACTGTGCTATGCGCTGCCCGAGTGTTCGCCACACCTCGACGGCGTCGAGCGGTGGCCACCAGGCCTCGACAAAATCGACGAACCTGTCATCGGTCGCGATCTCATCGGCGAACCCTTCTTTGCCCTTCTCGAGCGCGCGCTCACCGCTGACCTGACGCCACAAGGCATCGATGAGATGTTCGGGTGCCTTCATGTATGCGCGGTTGCGATGCAAGCCGTTGCCGAGCAGATTGCGGCGGATGTGCCCGAGCGAACGCTCGTCGAGGCGAAGTACATCGTCCTTGTAGAAGTAGCGGAAACTGTCAGGCTCCCCCGGCTGCGCGGCCACAACCGCGCGCCCCAGCACGGTCGTCATACGGGCCGAACCCTTGGCCGCCGCGGCCACCGGCTCGTCGTGACGGAAAGCCTTGATGCCGTCGACGACCTCACCAAGCGAGCGCAGCGTGACGCTGGTTTCGCCGAGGCTGGGCAGGACTCGTTCGATGTAGTTCATGAAGACGCCCGACGGGCCCACGACAAGGACGCCGCCCGACTCGAAGCGGCGGCGGTCCGTATAGAGCAGATAGGCCGCGCGGTGCAGGGCCACCACGGTCTTGCCGGTGCCCGGCCCGCCGCCGATCGTGGTCGCGCCGCGGCTTGGTGCGCGGATTGCCTCGTCCTGTTCCTTCTGGATCGTGGCCACGACGGAGTGCATTGTGGAGTCGCGTGCGCGGCTCAGGCTGGCAAGCAGGGCACCTTCGCCGATGACGACAAGGTCGTCGGGCGCGTTGTCCGCATCGAGCAGATCGTCTTCGACGCCGATTACCTTGCTGCCCGAGCAGCGCAGCACCCGGCGACGTATCACGCCGGCAGGGTCCTGGGCCGTGGCCTGGTAGAAGATGGCCGCGGCGGGCGCACGCCAGTCGACGAGAATAACGTCGCGGTTTTCGTCGCGGACACCGATGCGGCCGATATAGCGGGACGCGCCATCGTTAAGACTGAGGCGGCCGAAGACGAGGCCGTCGTGGGCGGCGTTGAGTGCGGCAATGCGTCTTGACGCCTGGAAAACCATCGCATCTCGTTCGACGAGCCCGCCTTCGTGGCCGATGTGGCCGAGCGCGTAGCCTTCCGCAACGAGTGATTGGGCCACCTTCGCAGATTTATCGAGGCGCACATACACGCCGTCGACGAATTCCTGTTCAGTCGCGATTTCTTGCTGCGCCTGAGAGCACACCCCGCTTGCGGGGGAATGCTCGGCATTGGTGTCGGACACCGAACTCCTTATGGGCCAAATTCAGAACGCACAAGTCTATGCCGTGGACAGATGGCCCCCGTATGCCGGGCACGCTCCGCGCTCGCCCCTGCCCTCAGTCGCCCTGAGAACCCGTTCCGCGGTTCTTGGCAACCATGCCGACGACGACGCCGATAGCCACTCCGATGCCGACGCCGAGTGCGATGTTGTCGAATGCCACACCCATCGCGGTACCAATGGCGATGCCGAGAGCCACAGCAACACCCGTGTTGATTGCCCAGACAGGTGGCTTCTTCGAATGGTTGCTCATACCGTCGACGATACCTATTTTTTTCGGTTGAGGAACGCCGTCATCGCTTCGCGCGCCTCGTCGGATGCGAAAAGCGCCGCCGATTGTGCGGCGACGTGACCACCAAGTGCGTCGATGCGGGCGATCAGGTCGTGGTTGAGCAGTCTCTTCGTCTCGCGCAGTCCCTGCGGATAGCCTTTGCGGAGGTTGTCCAAGACATCGTCGATCGCCGCATCCAGGTTGTCGTCGGGGACGGCGCGGGTGATGAGCCCGATCGCGGCCGCCTCGGTCGCGGTGAACTTCCGGCCGGTGAGGAACGTGTCCGCAGCAGCACGGTCGGTGAATCGCGGCAGCAAAGTCAATGAAATGACGGCGGCTGCGAGGCCGAGGCGCACCTCAGTCAGGGCGAACGTCACCGATTCCGATGCGACCACGATGTCGGCCGAACCGACGATGCCGAGCCCGCCTGCACGCACCGGACCGTTCAGTTTCACGACGACGGGTTTCGTCGAGGTCGCGATCTGGCGCTGAAGCGCCACGAGTCCGCGGGCGCCGTCCTCCATACCGACCGTGGCCGCTTCGGTCAGGTCGGCACCGGAACAGAACACCGAACCGGCCGAATTGATGAGGATCGCCCGTACGTCGTCATCGACATCGGCCACCGCGAGGTGCTCCGCCAACTCGGTGACCAGTTGTCGGCTCAGCGCGTTGCGGTTGTGCTCGCTGTCGAGGGTGATGGTCGCGATCTGGTCCGCGACGTCGAGGTGGACAAGTTCTGTCGGCGAGTCACTCATGAAAATTCCTTCACTTTCCCCTGGGCCTTACGTTTCGCACGCGACACGCCGGTGTCGGCGCGCACAACGTAAGGCTCAGCGGAGGGGTTAGTAGGACTTGGGGAGTCCGAGGCTGAACTGGGCGATGAAGTTGAGCACCATCTCCCGGCTGACGGGTGCAATGCGGGACAGTCGCGATCCGGGGATCATCTGTGCAAGACCGTACTCGTTGGCCAGACCGTTGCCGCCATGGGTCTGCACCGCCCGGTCGACCGCGTCGCAGACGGCCTCGCCAGCCGCGTACTTGGCCATGTTCGCCGCCTCGCCAGCCGCCATGAAGTCGCCGGCAGCGAGGAGCGCGGCAGCACGCTGCGTCATCAACCGTGCCATCTCGATCTCGATATGGGATTGGGCAAGCGGGTGCGCCACGGCCTGGTGGGCGCCGATCGGCTGACCCCAGACTTTGCGCTCCTTGGCATACGTCGTGGCCTTCGCGAGAGCGAGGCGCGCGGTGCCCGTCGCGAACGACGCCGCCATGATGCGCTCGGGATTGAGACCGGCGAACAATTGCTCGATGCCGGCGTCCTCGCTGCCGATCAGTGCATCCGCGGACACCCGCACATCGTCGAAGAACAGCGTGAACTGCTTCTCCGGCGACACGATCCCCATGTCGATCGCCTGCGCGGTGAACCCTCCGGCGTCGGTCGGGACGATGAAAAGCGCCGGCTTGAGTTTGCCGGTCTTGGCATCCTCGGTGCGCGCCACGACGAGCACGTGCGAGGCCTCGTCAATGCCAGAAATGAACGTCTTGCCGCCCTTGAGCAGCCAGTCGGTCCCGTCCCGGTATGCGGTGGTGATGATGTTGTGCGAATTGGAACCCGCATCGGGCTCGGTAATGGAGAACGCCATCTTCACGGTCCCGTCGGCGAAACCGGGCAGCCAATGCTGCTTCTGCTCGTCGGTACCGAACTGGGCGATGATCGTTCCCACAATCGCCGGCGAGACGACCATCATGAGCAGCGGGCAGCCCGCGGCCGCGAGTTCTTCGCACACCGCTGCGAGGTCGCCGATGTCGCCGCCCCCACCGCCATACTCCTCGGGCACGGCGACGCCGAGATAGCCGAGTTTGCCGGCCTCGGCCCACAGTTCGTCGGTCTTCTTGCCCGACTTCGCTGCTTCTTCGAAGTAGGCGCGGCCGTACTTCTTGCCGAGGTCGGCGACGGCCTTGCGCAGCGCGATCCGTTCGTCGGACTCGCTGAAGCGGGTGTCAGTCATGTGTTTCTCCTTCTCGAGCTTCATCGGCGATCACTGCGAGGACGGCGCCCGATTCGATCTGGGCGCCGGGCGTGACCGCGAGTTCGACGACGACGCCGTCGGTGGGTGCGGAAATGGTGTGTTGCATCTTCATGGCCTCGAGGACCACGACCGTTTCGCCCTTGGACACGGTTTGGCCTTGCTCGACCGCGACGGAAACGACGGCTGCCGGCATCGGCGCTAACAACGAGCCTTCGGCGATCTGTTCGGACGGGTCGACGAACTGCGGCACCCGCGTCAGCGAAAGGCTGCCGAGCGGTCCGTCGATGTCGACGGTGTCGCCGTTGATGGTCACGGCATACGATTCCAAGACCCCGCTGTTGTCGAGACGCACGCTCGTCGGGGTGGCTGCGACAACCGTGAGTCCGGGAATCTTCCACTGGATCAGATGGTCGCGGTGGTTCGCGTATTCGACGACGATTTCGGCGTCGCCGAACGTGTATGCGCGGGTGCGCGGTTGCGACGGCACATTGCGGAAGGCGGTCGGTATCCGCGGCTGCACCAACGCGCGCGCCGTGACCGTCTTCGCATCGGCAAGCGCTGCAACCAGCGCGTATGACCGCAGTGCCTGCTCATCAATCCGTGGTGTGACCCAATCGTCGAGTCGTTCGGCCAAAAGCGCCGTATGCACGCGTCCGGCGGCGAATCCCTCATCGGCGAGAATGCCGGTAAGGAGGTCAAGGTTGGTCGTCACCCCATGGAGGCTTGACCGCCGAAGTGCTCTCCCAAGCATCCGAATGGCCGAATCGCGTTGGGGACCGTAGGCGATCAGTTTCGCCAGCATGGCGTCGTAATGAATCCCGACGTCCGTGCCTGATTCCACTGCCGAATCAAGTCGGAGGCCATAACCCGCGGGATTCACGAATGCGGTGTTTGCACCTGGGATGTCGAACGCGCGGACGACGCCGGCCTGCGGCTGCCAGTCAGCGGCCGGGTCTTCGGCATACAACCGGACCTCGATCGCATGGCCCGTCGAGGCAGGCGGTTCGGCGTCGAGCGGTTTGCCTTCGGCCACGGCAATCTGGAGCGCGACGAGGTCGAGGCCCGTCACGCATTCGGTAACGGGATGTTCGACCTGGAGGCGGGTGTTCATCTCGAGGAAAAACACGCGGCCACTGTCGAGGTGGGCGTCGGCGACAAGGAACTCCACCGTGCCCGCGCCGACGTAGCCGACCGCCTGGACCGCCGCGCGCGACGCCTCGTGAAGGGCCTTGCGGACGTTGTCCGAAACCTCGGGTGCGGGCGCCTCTTCGACGATCTTTTGGTGGCGTCGTTGGATGGAGCAGTCGCGATCGCCAACGATCCAGCAGTTCCCGGACTGGTCGGCCATCACCTGCACCTCGATGTGGCGCGCAGTCGGAAGATACGGCTCGATGAAGACAGTTCCGTCGCCGAACGCGGACTGGGCCTCGGCCTCGGCTGCCGCGATCTCGGCGGCAAGGTCCTCAGCACGTTTGACGACGCGCATACCTCGGCCGCCGCCACCGGCCGAGGCCTTGACGAGCAGCGGGTAGTCCTCGGCTGTCACCGTTTCGGACGACACCGACAGGATCGGCACTCCCGCCGCGGCCATGATTTCCTTGGCCCGGATCTTCGAGCCCATAGCGTCGATGGTAGCCGGGGCGGGGCCGATCCAGACGAGTCCCGCGTCAATGACGGCCCGCGCGAAGTCGGCGTTCTCGGACAAGAAGCCGTAGCCCGGGTGGATCGCATCGGCGCCCGCGGATTTCGCCGCCGCGATGACGAGGTGGCCGCGCAGGTAGGTCTCCGACGGCGCGTTGCCGGGAAGATTCACGGCACGGTCGGCTTCGGCCACGAACGGTGCGCCCGCATCGGCGTCGGAGAACACCGCAACGGTTTCGATGCCCAAGTCGCGGCACGTGCGAAAGACACGCCGGGCGATTTCGCCGCGGTTGGCGACAAGAACAGAGGTGATCATTCGGTGCTCACATCCTGAAGACGCCGAAGCCCTCGGCGCCTTCGACAGTCGAGTTGTGGATGGCGGACAGGCAGATACCCAAGATGCTGCGCGTGTCGCGCGGGTCGATGACGCCGTCGTCATAGACCATCCCCGACGTGAAGTAGGCGAGCGACTGCTCCTCGATCTGCTTCTCGATGAAGGCACGCATCTGCCCGTCGGCCTCCTCGTCATAAGGAAGGCCCTTCGACTCGGCAGCGCCGCG
>Ga0075527_10000384_pt1 | contig 9967 bp, 8 predicted proteins | sample NGEPer11B_FD_74784 | JGI IMG/M metagenome (GOLD analysis project Ga0075527, IMG submission 74784) | Arctic peat soil microbial communities from the Barrow Environmental Observatory site, Barrow, Alaska, USA - NGEE Permafrost305-11B | ecosystem: Environmental > Terrestrial > Soil > Wetlands > Peat...
GCCCACCCTTCGTGCTGCCAGTCAGCCCACCCTTCACATGTTTCCCAGCAGATCCCCGTTTTCTGTCACTCCTCACAGGTTGCAACCTGTGAGGAGTGACAGTTTTCTGGCTCCTGCTGGGAAACTTGGGGTTGGTGGGCGCAGCCAGGTGGACAGTCCGTCGGCTGCCGTCCCTGTTTCAGCGGGTCGTTCTGAACATCCATTCCAGTCGCGGTTCGAAGACCGGGCGAAAGACCCGCGAGACGATCTTCGTCATCAGCAGATTGGCCAGGATGATGGCCACAATCATCGTGCCGATCACTGCCAGCACGCCGTACTGATCGATTCTGTCGAAGACTCCGAACTGGAGTTTGAGGATGAGAATGACGTAACCGTGCAGCAGATAGGAGTAGAAGGTGCGTTCGCCCTGGCGCGTCGTCCAGGATCGGCGGCGGGGGATGAGCGAGAGCGCTGCGAACGCAAGTACGAAGCCGATGACGAGCAATTCGCCGCGCTGCAGCATCCCCTCAATTGGCCCGGCAGAGAGCGGATCTTCGGCGTAGCGCTGCTTCCATAGCAGCCAGTCGAGTTCCCAGTTCTTCGAATACAGATAGCAGATGATGAATGCGACGGTCAGGATCGCGGCGGAGGCAATCCTGACCGGGGTTTCCGCCAACCGCTCGAAGCGCTCACGACTCATGTGCAGCCCCACGACGTAGAAAGGCAGGAAGCCCACGACCTTCGGCAGTGCCAGCACATTTGGCACTTCGATCAACCCTACTGTGAGCGAAATGATGACAGACGTCGTGATCGGATACTTCAAGGCCCGCCAGATTGGCGTCGTCAAGCGCCAGATGAAGAGCGCTGCGATGAACCACGCGAGCCATTGCGGCGACAGGATCATCAAGGGGTCGGGTGAGCCTTCGTAGTGCCTGGTGATGAGTTGCAGGCTGGTCTCCACGATGACGTACGGGATGACGAGGGTGCTCACGACGCGTCGTACTTGCCGGGAATCGCCCATATAGCGACGGGCTGTGTAGCCGGAAATAATGATGAAGAACGGCATATGGAACGCATAGATCCACGTGTACACGCCGCGAGCGGAATCCATCGCGACGAACTGGGTCAGCGAGTGGCCGATGACGACAAGGAGCATCACCCAATAACGGGCATTGTCCAGATAGGCGACCCGTTCTTTGACGGGCGCAGTGACGTTCGGCAATGGGGCGAGTTCAGACATTGTGCTTGACTCTAACCGTCTTGAGGACTACGCCCTGCCCTTGGTGGCAGGGGTGAAGAACAGCATCACGTAATTGCCGCGACCGGAGAGGACGTAGGTGGCTGTTGCGTTCAGCCCCTTCTTCGTGGAATTTGCGCGGTATGTCGTGCTGATCTCGTTGAGATCCTCCACCACGTCCTTCGCTGGCTCATCCTTGTCACTGTGGGCCGCGACGAAGTCCTGCGCGATCTGGTCGGCTTCGCGACCGTTGACAGTGTGCAACACAACGAAGGCGGGGCTCGCACCACTCAGCAGCAGGCTGGCGTTTTCCGGCACCATCCATGTGCCGTCTAGTAGGGTTGCGGACAGATCGGCGTCGACATCCATCCTCGGCCAAATCACCTTGTCCTGGACTTGCGTGTCCGTGGCGCTTGGTAGTTCCCCGAGATCGGTCGACTCGGCACTGAGTTGTCCCTTCGCGGGATCACCCACGTAGTCCACGGCCAGCGTCATCAATGGCCGGGTCTGTGCTGCGGGTGGAGACGTACGGGTCGCCAAATCCCCGGGATCAACGGTCATGACGATACGGATTTCACGGTTGTCCTTCGTGAGTCCGGTCTCATCGAGGCGGCAGCCGGTATAGCGATTATTTTTGACCGTGCAGTAGGTGCCGAGGTTAGTCGTGTCGATGTCGTTGTCCGGCAGTGCCGCAGCAATTTGACGGATCATCCTGGTGACGACAGAGGATGGCTTCCCGTCGACGCGCATGAGTGACACGGCTGAATCCGGTCGAGGTGGATCTTCGATCGGTTTGAACGTGTCGTCGCTCGGTCGTGTCGAAGGAGTCGGTGCGGGAGTCGGCACGGTTTCGCCGTTCTTCTGCGCGTCATCGGCCTTCAGCTGATCTTCGGCGGCCTTCTGCTTGATTGCGGCGTCGAGCGCCGGCTGGTAGGCGGCGATCAGTTTCGCGCTCCGGTACCGCACCAGCGGCCCCAACTGGGCTGCGCCCCGCGGCACTTGAAGTCCATACGCGATGGGGCTTTCGGGACCGCTCTCGTGTTCGGCTGCGTCAGTGGTCGCCGCCACCGACGAGGTGGCTGTCGGCTTCGGACCGGTCGGCCCGTCAGCGGGCTGGCAACCGACGATCGCCGAGACCATGGCAACGCTCGCCGCGACGATGGTCGCGAATCCGATCTTGCTCATCTGCACCTCTTAGCGATTGAAGGTTTAGCCTAGAACAACTCAGCCAGTCGTACGAATACCGAATGCGGAGTCGTATCCTCTGACTGACCATTCATTTGTGTTGAGGAGACCTGATTTGTCGTCGTTCAGTCCCGTCCACCCGGAGACGGTCTTTACCTATGGTGCCCCCCAACTCAAATTCGGAGTCGGCGCAAGTGCCGAACTGTCGTTCGATCTGAGCCAATTCGATGCGCGTCGAGTCCTCCTGATTACCGATCCCGGCGTGGCCGCGACGGGTGCGCCAGCTACGATCGCCGATCAATTGAGGTCAGCCGGGATCGACGTCGTCGTCTTCGCACGGACGCGTGTGGAGCCCACGGATGGCAGCCTAAACGAGGCTGTTGGCTTCGGTCGCGAGAACGGTCCGTTCGATGCGATCGTCGCGGTCGGCGGTGGCAGCAGCATCGACACGGCGAAGGCAGTGAACCTTCTCGTCACCAACGAAGGCGAGCTGATGGATTACATCAACGCGCCGGTCGGAAGGGCCAAAGCGCCCGCCAAACCGTTACTGCCACTTATCGCCATTCCGACGACGACCGGAACGGGCAGCGAGAGCACGACGATCTGTGTGCTCGACGTCGTGAGCCAACACGTCAAGACCGGAATCTCCCATTCGCGGCTCCGGCCGATGCTGGCGATTGTCGACCCACAGCTGACGATGACCCAGCCGGCGGGTGTCACCGCCGCGGCGGGCATGGACATTTTGTGCCACGCGTTGGAAAGCTACACCGCGCGTCCCTTCACCTCGTACGAAGCAAAGGAGGCGAAGGCGCGGGTGCCCTACTGCGGGTCCAACCCGGTCGCGGACATGTGGTCGGAAAAGGCGTTGAGCCTCATGTCGGGAGCGTTTCGTACGGCGGTGCGTGAAGGCGACAACCTGGAGGCGCGCACCAATGTGGCGATGGCGGCAACGTTCGCAGGACTCGGCTTCGGCAACGCAGGCGTACACATCCCGCACGCGAATGCCTATCCGATCGCCGGGCAGGTCACCGACTTTTACCCCGCCGGTTACAACGCCGACCACGCGATGGTGCCTCACGGCATGGCGGTCTCGCTGACCGCGCCGGAGGCATTCCGGTTCACGTTCGACGCTTCGCCCGATCGTCATGTCCACGCCGCAGAACTTCTCGCGCCCGGTGCAGACCGACCCGACGACCCGGCCGACTTTCTGCCCCAGGTGCTCACGCGGCTCATGCGGGACATCGACATTCCGGCAGGTATCGGTGCCGTCGGCTTCGACGAAAGCAACATCGACAGCCTCGTCGAGGGCACGATGAAGCAGCAACGCTTGCTCGCGACTGCGCCCAAGGAGGTCACCGAGGAGGACGTCGCCCGGATCCTCCGCGCCTCGATCGAACTATGGTGACGCAACCCGCGGAGAGAAGTGACGGGTCGGACGTCGTCAATGCTCTCCGGTTGAACGGAGTACAGGACGTCGACGATTCGTCCCTGACCCGCGCGTTGTACAGCACGGACGCCTCGTTGTATCGCGTCGTTCCACAAGTCGTCGTGCGTCCACATGACATCGACGAAGTGCTCGCGACCGTCGCGGCATGCGCCGAGACCTCGACCCCACTCACATCCCGTGGCGCAGGCACCTCCATCGCCGGCAACGCGATCGGCACCGGTGTGATCCTGGACTTCGCACGGTTCATGAACCGTGTCCGTTCGATCGATCCCGAAACCCGCACAGCGACCGTGGAGCCCGGCACGGTTCATGCGACGCTCCAGCGTGCAGCCACACCGCATGGGTTGCGCTTCGGCCCGGACCCATCGACGCATACCCGTTGCACCATCGGCGGCATGATCGGCAACAATGCGTGCGGCTCGCGCACGCTGGCATACGGACGCACGGCCGACAACCTCGTTGCCCTCGATGTCGTCACGATCGGGGGCGAACGGATCAAACTCCTCCGTGGCGACTCGCCGCCTTCGTCAACCCTCGAACGCCTTCGCGAAGTTGTGGGCGGGCGACTGGGCACGATTCGGCAGGAGTCCGGCCAGTTCGGCCGCCAGGTCTCCGGCTACAGTCTCGAACACCTGCTGCCGGAGAACGATTTCGATGTCAGCACCTTCATGGCCGGCACCGAAGGCACCCTCGCCGTCATCCTCGAGTCGACAGTCCGGCTCGTGCAGGACCCGGCGTACCGGCACCTGCTCGTTCTCGGATACCCGAGTATGGCCGATGCCGCAGACCATGTGCCTACCGTCCTCGACTTCGCGCCGACGGCGTGCGAAGGCCTCGATTCGAGGATCGTGGACGTGGTTCGCGCGAACAAGGGTGCGTCGTCGGTCCCCGAGCTCCCTGCCGGGCAAGGCTGGCTCTTCGTCGAACTCTCCGGAGACGCTCCGCGCCAGATCGAGGCGACAGCAGCACGGCTCACGGCTGTCTCGGGGACAACGTCATACCGGGTCGTGGCGAGCGCGAAGGAGCAGGCCGCGCTGTGGCGCATCCGTGAGGAAGGTGCCGGACTCGCCGCCCGCACGCTGGCCCGGCCTGCGCTTGCCGGCTGGGAGGACGCCGCGGTGCCGCCCGCGAAGCTCGGCACGTATCTGCGTGAGTTCGAAGCACTTCTGCGGGAGCATCGACTCGATGGCGTGCCGTATGGCCACTTCGGAGATGGCTGCATCCACGTTCGCATCGACTTTCCTCTGGACGAACCGGGCGGGCATCAGGGTTTTCGCGACTTCGTCGAAGAGGCGGCGAGGCTCGTGGCGTCGCATGGAGGTTCCCTGTCGGGCGAGCACGGCGACGGCCGGGCCCGATCCGAACTTCTGCCGCTCATGTATTCGGGGGATGCGATCGATTTGTTCGGGCAGGTCAAGGCCGTCTTCGATCCGGACAACCTGCTCAATCCGGGTGTTTTGGTCGAGCCGCGTGCAGTAGACGATGACTTGCGCGGCTCCGGTCGTGGCGTGATCGAAGACCGCCTCGGACTGCGACTCCTCCACGACGACGGCGATTTCGGCAAGGCCGTCCACCGGTGCACGGGTGTTGGCAAGTGCATAGCCGACAATTCGGCGAGCGGAGGGGTCATGTGCCCGTCCTTCCAGGCGACCCGCGACGAGAAGGATTCGACGAGGGGCCGGGCGCGAGTTCTCCAGGAGATGATCGACGGCCGCCTCGTCAACGATGGTTGGCGCTCACCGGAGGTACACGAGGCCCTTGACCTCTGCCTCTCGTGCAAGGGCTGCCTCAACGATTGCCCGACTGGCATCGACATGGCCGCCTACAAGTCCGAAGTGCTCCATCAGAGTTACCGCGGGAGGCTGCGCCCGCGCAGCCACTACGTCCTCGGTCGGCTGCCGCGAATCGCACGCCTGACCTCGCCGATCGCCTGGCTGGTCAACCTTGCGCTGACCACTCCGGGACTTCGCGCGATCGGACGCTGGGTCGCGGGGGTCGATCAACGCCGAAGCATCCCGGTGTTCGCGACCACGCGTTTCGGGCGCTGGGCGAGGAAACATAGGACCATCGAAGGCGACGACCGGCCACGGGTCCTGCTGTGGGCCGATAGTTTCACCGAATTCTTTACCACCGAACAGGGGAAGGCGGCCGTGGGCGTTCTCGAGGCGGCCGGTTATCGCGTCGAGTTCCTGAAGAAGTCTGCATGCTGCGGGCTGACGTGGATCTCGACGGGCCAGCTCGATGCGGCGCGCAAGATCGTTGCCGATGCGGTCGACAAACTGCATCCGTACGCGGCGGCTGGCATTCCCATCGTCGGGCTCGAACCTTCGTGCCTTGGTGTGCTGCGGTCCGACGCGGTGGAACTCCTCGATGATCCGCGGGCGGTGGACGTCGCCAAAGGCGTGTTCACGCTCACCGAACTGTTGACGCGAACCGACGGGTGGACGCCGCCCGACCTGAGTGGCACGAACATCATCGTGCAACCGCATTGTCATCATGCGTCGGTAATGGGCTTCGACGCGGATATGGATCTGCTCACCTCCACCGGCGCATCGATTCAGCGACTTGGCGGCTGTTGCGGCCTCGCCGGGAACTTCGGTGTCGAGAAGGGTCACTACGAGGTGTCCGTGGCGGTCGCCGAAAACCAACTTCTGCCGGCCGTCCGCAACGCCGCGTCTGGCACGGTGATTCTTGCCGACGGATTTTCATGCCGCACACAGCTCGAAGACCTCGCTGACGTGAAGGCCGTACACCTCGCCCAACTGTTGTCGGATTCGTAGGAGCAGACGCAACCGGGTGGCCCCGCGGACGGGTTGAAAATCGGGCGCCTCAAGCCCGGAGGTATTCGCATTCCTGGAGGCGAGGTTCGCGGGGGTTTGGGCGTTTTCCAACTGTGGCTGGTTCTGACCGTTCTCGTTTTGACCCGGGGTGAACTTCCCGGTAATATTTGAAGCTGTGCCCGGAGTCACCGGGCAGATGTGCGCATCCTGCCCGTTTGGTGGCGGCGAGTGCATCACGAATCATGGCTCAACACCAGTCAGATAGAAAGAAGTTTGTAGTGCCCACTATCAACCAGTTGGTCCGCAAGGGTCGCCAGTCCAAGGTGACCAAGTCCAACACCCCAGCCCTCAAGGGTTCGCCACAGCGCCGTGGGGTTTGCACCCGCGTCTACACCACAACGCCGAAGAAGCCGAACTCTGCGCTGCGCAAGGTTGCACGTGTCAGGCTCTCGAGCGGCACCGAAGTTACTGCCTACATTCCTGGTGAAGGACACAACCTGCAGGAGCACTCGATCGTGCTTGTTCGCGGTGGTCGAGTCAAAGACCTTCCTGGTGTTCGCTACAAGATCATCCGCGGCGCTCTTGACACCCAGAGCGTCAAGGGACGCAAGCAGGCACGCAGCCGTTACGGCGCGAAGAAAGAGAAGAACTGATGCCACGTAAAGGTCCAGCCCCGAAGCGTCAGATCGAGATTGATCCGGTTTACGGAAGCCAGCTCGTTACGCAGTTGATCAACAAGATCCTCGAAGACGGCAAGAAGCAGGTCGCCCAGCGCATCGTCTATGTTGCGCTTGAAGGCTGTCGTGAAAAGACCGGCACCGATCCGGTCATCACACTCAAGCGCGCCCTCGACAACGTCAAGCCGGCCCTCGAGGTTCGCAGTCGTCGTGTCGGTGGCGCCACCTACCAGGTCCCCGTCGAAGTCCGTGCCTCTCGCTCCACGACCCTCGCGCTTCGCTGGCTCGTCAAATATTCGACCCAACGTCGCGAGAAGACGATGGCCGAGCGCCTCATGAACGAACTGCTCGATGCGTCGAACGGCCTTGGCGGCAGCGTCAAGAAGCGCGAAGACACGCACAAGATGGCAGAAGCCAACAAGGCGTTCGCCCACTACCGCTGGTAGTCCGAACCGCGCTTTGCGTGTGCAGCATCCATACACAGATTTTCAACTTGCAAGGGAAGTAGCCAAAGGTGGCAACAGATATCACCACCGACCTGAGTCGGGTCCGCAATATCGGCATCATGGCGCACATCGATGCCGGCAAGACCACGACGACGGAACGCATTTTGTTCTACACCGGAATCACCTACAAAATCGGTGAAGTCCATGATGGCGGCGCCACCATGGACTGGATGGAGCAGGAGCAGGAGCGTGGAATCACGATCACCTCTGCTGCGACGACGTGTTGGTGGAAAGACCACCAGATCAACATCATCGACACTCCGGGCCACGTCGACTTCACCGTTGAGGTCGAGCGCTCATTGCGCGTCCTCGACGGTGCGGTCGCGGTGTTCGACGGCGTTGCCGGTGTGGAGCCGCAGTCCGAGACGGTCTGGCGCCAGGCCGACAAATATGGCGTTCCGCGCATGTGTTTCGTGAACAAGCTGGACCGCACGGGCGCCAGCTTCGACTACTGCGTCAAGACGATCCGCGAGCGCCTTGGCGCCACGCCGCTCGTTCTGCAGTTGCCAATCGGCGCCGAAGGCGACTTCATTGGCGTCGTCGACCTCATCGGCAACCGTGCGCTCACTTGGCGTGGCGAAACCGTCCCGGGCGAGGACTACACCGTTGAGGAAGTCCCGGCAGAGCTCGCCGACAAGGTAGCCAAGGCCCGCCAGTTGCTCATCGAAACGCTTGCCGACGCAGACGACGAGATCGCCGAGAAGTACCTCGATGGCGATGAGCTCACCGCCGAGGTCTTGCATGCTGCCATCCGTCGCGCCACACTCGCCGCGATCCTGACCCCGGTTCTGTGTGGCTCCGCATTCAAGAACAAGGGCGTTCAGCCGTTGCTCGACGCGGTCATCGGCTACCTGCCTTCACCCATCGACGTGGGTGCCATCGAAGCACACGACCCGAAGAACGAGGACAAGGTCATCGAGCGCATGCCCGCTGACACCGAGCCACTGGCTGCGCTTGCGTTCAAGATCGCTGCCGATCCACACCTGGGCAAGTTGACCTACCTTCGTGTCTACTCCGGCCGCCTCGAGGCCGGTTCCTTCGTCCTCAACGTGACGAAGGGCCGCAAGGAACGTATCGGCAAGATTTACCAGATGCACGCCAATAAGCGCGAGGAGATCGCGTCGGTCGGCGCTGGCCAGATCGTCGCCGTCATGGGTCTCAAGGACACTACGACCGGTGAGACTCTTGCAGACACGAACAAGCCCGTCGTGCTTGAATCGATGACGTTTCCGGCTCCCGTGATCCAGGTTGCCATCGAGCCCAAGACCAAGAATGACCAGGAAAGGCTCGGCACCGCGATTCAGCGGTTGGCCGAAGAGGATCCCACCTTCCAGGTCCACACCGACGAAGAAACCGGTCAGACGATCATCGCGGGTATGGGTGAGTTGCACCTCGACATCCTCGTCGACCGCATGAAGCGCGAGTTCCGCGTCGAGGCCAACGTCGGCAAGCCGCAGGTCGCCTACCGTGAGACGATCAAGCGCAAGGTTGAAAAGGTCGGCTACACGCACAAGAAGCAGACCGGCGGTTCGGGACAGTTCGCCAAGGTGACGATCAACATCGAGCCCACCGGCACAATGGCTGGCGGCGAGGGCGGCTACGAGTTTGCCAACGAAGTGACCGGCGGACGCATCCCGCGCGAATACATCCCTTCGGTCGACGCCGGCGCGCAGGAAGCCATGGAGTTCGGCATCCTCGCCGGCTACCCGATGGTGGACGTCAAGGTAACCCTCACCGACGGCGCGTACCACGATGTCGACTCATCAGAGCTCGCCTTCAAGATTGCCGGTTCCATGGCATTCAAGGAAGCCGCTCGTAAGGCTGACCCGATCATCCTCGAACCTGTGTTCGCGGTTGACGTCACGACGCCCGAGGATTACATGGGCGATGTCATCGGTGATTTGAACTCCCGCCGTGGCCAGGTCCATGCCATGGAGGAAATAGCGGGCGGTGCGAAACTGGTCAAGGCACTGGTTCCGTTGTCCGAGATGTTCGGGTATGTTGGCGATCTTCGGTCGAAGACCTCGGGTCGTGCTTCATACTCGATGCAGTTTGACTCCTACGCCGAGGTTCCAAAGAACGTTGCGGAAGAGATCATCAAAAAGGCCCGCGGCGAGTAACAGCGGACCATCTAATAAGGTGGCCTGAGGTCCTCA
>Ga0075527_10000388_pt1 | contig 9943 bp, 9 predicted proteins | sample NGEPer11B_FD_74784 | JGI IMG/M metagenome (GOLD analysis project Ga0075527, IMG submission 74784) | Arctic peat soil microbial communities from the Barrow Environmental Observatory site, Barrow, Alaska, USA - NGEE Permafrost305-11B | ecosystem: Environmental > Terrestrial > Soil > Wetlands > Peat...
CTGCAGGTCGAACTCGCCCAGGCGGCGGTGAACCCGGGCACGAACACCCCCATGCAGCGGCGCGCTCGGGTCGCCATCCTCCTCGGCGTAGAGCGGCACGCCACTGTCCGCGGCCGGCTACGCGGCCTGCTTCCAGAGCGCGCTGGGCGTCGTCGGTCGCCGCGCCAAGCTGGACACCAGCGCGTCGACGGTCGAGGCGGGCGTGACGTTGGGCACCATCTCCGGCGGCGGCTACGGCCTGGCCGTCACCCATGCGGGTAACCGTCCCCGGCGTCGACCCCGACACCGCCCGCCGGCTCACCGAGGCGGCCCACCAGGGCTGTCCGCACTCCAACGCGACTCGAGGCAACATCGACGTTTCGCTCGCTGTCGGCTGAGCCCGCCCTGGGCGGTCGGCAAACTCCGCCCGCCGTCGACCAGTCTGCGCGGCGTCAGTGGGGCGAGTCGTCGCGCTTCGCTTGTCCGGTTGTGTTCGCCGGCGGATCGAAGCTCTTAGGCACCTTCCTGAGCTGGCTGTTCATCGACCGCAGCAGCAGCCAGGTGGCGATCCCGAGGACGACGACGATCAGCAGCCCGATCCCCTCGGCGGCTGCCGGGCCGATGGCCAGGATGACTGTGGTTTCGGTCATATCGACGTCCCTTCGAAGAGGCAGGCATCCCCGGGCGTGCCGAGCCGGATGCCGGCGAACAGGTCGTCCTCCGGCACGGTCGTATCCACCAACGACCGGGCGAGCTGGAAGTCCTCCGTCGGCCAGGCTGCCCGCTGCACGTGCAGCGGGCAGCCGAACCAGAAGCTGTTCGGGTCGACCTGGGTGGCGTGCGCCAACAGGGCCTGGTCACGCACCGGAAAGTAGTCCGCGCACGGCACCCGGGTCGTCACCCGGTGGGCGTCCTCGGGCCGGTCGACCCACTTCGCCAACCGCTCGCCGTATGGCGATTCCAACCCGGCCGCGGTCATGGCCGCGTGCAGCGCCTGGTACCGCTCTTTGTGATGGCTCTGTTGGTTGTAGAGCTTGAGTGGCTGCCACGGTTGCCCGGTACCGGCGTAGCGCTCTGGGTCACCGGCGGACTCGAACGCCTCGACCGAGACCCGGTGGCACATGATGTGGTCCGGGTGCGGGTAGCCGCCGTTCTCGTCGTAGGTGATCATGACGTGGGGACGCTCCTTGCGCACCCACCCGACCAGCGGCCGGGTCGCCACCTCCAACGGCTGCAGCGCGAAGCACCCCTCGGGCAGCGGCGGGAGCGGGTCGCCTTCGGGCAGGCCCGAGTCGACGAAACCCAGCCAGTCCTGCCGTACGCCGAGGATGCGCCGGGCCTTGTCCATCTCCTCCCGGCGGATCTCGGCCAGGTTGGCGAGCACCTCGGGCCGCTCCATCGCGGGGTTGAGGATGGAACCCCGCTCGCCCCCGGTGCAGGTCACCACCACGACGTCGACGCCGGCCGCCACGTAGCGCGCCATAGTCGCGGCGCCCTTGCTCGACTCGTCGTCGGGGTGCGCGTGCACGGCCATGAGGCGCAGCCGCTCGGCCGGCGGGTCGGTCACGGGGTCTCCTCGTCGCAAGCGGCGGGCTGCCGCGAGACGATTGTCCCTGACCGAGAGAGGAACCCGCCTGATGACCTCCGGCAGAGTCCCGGACCACGCTGACCCACCCCCGCGCCCGGCCGACCGTTACGGCCGGCGCGGACCCGGTGGCACCCAGTGGAGCACCGGCCGCCGACGGTCAGCGGGCAGCGCACGCCCCGATCGGCACCGGTGGCGCACCTACGCCGGGCTGGCCCTGTTCGCCGTCGCCCTGCTCACCGCCGTGATCGTGGTCTACCTGCGCTCGGCTACCGGGGTGCACGTGATCGAGCGCGGATTCGTGATTCAGTCGCCGACGGCTGTTCAGATCGAGTTCGAGGTGGTCAAGGCGCCCGGCGCCGACGCGGTGTGCGCTGTCCGGTCGCGCGGCTTCCGCGGCGACGAGGTGGGCTTCGCGCTGGTCGACGTCCCGCGTCGCGCCGATGGGCACCGCGGCACGATCGTGCGCTATGTGCTGGCCACGACGGCGTTGGCCAACACCGGGGAGGTGAACGGCTGCCGGATCACCTCGCGATGACCGATGGAACCGGCGGGTGCGTAGATCATCGCCACTGACGTGCCCCGCGGCGGTGTTAGCGTCGAGGTTCGCGGCGCGAGCAACTCGCTACCCATCGACCTCACCCGTCTCCGAGGAGCACCACGTGACTAGCACGAACCAGGCCGCCGGAACCTCGACTGCGGATGCCCCGACCACGTGGCTGACCCAGGAAGCGCACGACCGGCTCCAGGCAGAGCTCGAGCGGCTGACCGGTGAGGCCCGCGCCGAGGTGGTCCGCAAGATCGAGACCGCGCGGGAAGAAGGTGACCTGCGCGAGAACGGGGGCTACCACGCGGCCAAGGAGGAGCAGGGCAAGCTCGAGGCCCGCATCCGCCAGCTCTCCCAGCTGTTGCGGGAGGCCAGGGTGGGTGAGGCGCCCCCGGCTGATGGCGTGGCCGAGCCAGGAATGGTGGTCACCGTCCGGTTCGAAGACGGTGCCACCGAGGAGTTCTTGCTTGGCTCCCGCGAGGAGGTCGCACACAGCGCCATCGCCGTCTACTCGGCACAGTCTCCCCTCGGCCGGGCGCTCAACGGCCACCGGATGGGCGAGCAGGTCACCTACGAGCTACCCAACGGCAAGCCCATGACTGTCGAGATCATCAACGCGGTCCCCTACGGCAGCTGACCGACGCCGGCAAGGACTCGCGGCCCGGATGGAGGTCGCGATGGAATTCGTCGGCGACGACATCGCCACCGACTACTCGGCGTTGATGTCCAAGGTGGTAGCCGACGGGTCGCGCAAGGTCAAGTTCCCGCTGAACGAGCCGGCGGTCGGCAGGCGCCGCTCGCAGATCGACGAGTACCTGGAGTTCTACGGCGGCCCGGGTGTGCAGCACGTGGCGTTGGCGACGAACGACATCGTCGGCGCCGTCCGCGGCATGACCGCTGCGGGAATGAATTCCTGGCCAGCCCGGACAGTTACTACGACACCCTGGGCGAGTGGGTCGGGGACACCCGGGTGCCGCTGGACACGCTGCGGGAGCTGCGGATCCTCGCCGACCGGGACGAGGAGGGCTACTTGCTGCAGATCTTCACCAAGCCGGTGCAGGATCGGCCGACGGTGTTCTTCGAACTGATCGAGCGGCATGGGTCCCTGGGCTTCGGCAAGGGCAACTTCAAGGCGCTGTTCGAGGCGATCGAGCGCGAGCAGGTCCGGCGGGGCAACCTCTAGCCGACTTCGGCGGCGAGGCTAGATCTCAGGGTCAAGGCGGTAGCCGGCGGCGTGCAAGATCTCCTCGACCTCGGCCCGATGCTTCGGTCCGCGGGTCTCCAGCTGCAACGCGACCTCCACCTCGTCGAGGTGCAGGGTCCGCTCGGTGCGCTGGTGCTCAATGTCCTCGACGTTGACGCCGGAGCCGGCGAGTACGCCGAGCAGCTTCGCCAGCTCCCCCGGTCGGTCGGGGATGCGCAGCCGCAGCGAGAGGTAGCGGCCGGCGCTGATCAGCCCGTGCCGGATGACGCGGAGCAACAGCACCGGGTCGATGTTGCCGCCGGTGAGCACCGCGACCACCGGTGGCTCAAAGGCCGCGGGATCGTCCAGCAGCGCCGCCACCGCCGCCGCCCCGGCCGGCTCCACGACCAGCTTCGCGCGTTCCAGGCAGAGCAGCAGGGACCGGGACAGCGACTCGTCCGTCGCCGTGACCACCCGATCCACCAGGGCGGCCACATGCGCGAACGTGACGTCCCCGGGGCAGCCGATGGCGATGCCATCCGCCATGGTCGCCATGGATGGCAGCGCAACCGGATGCCCGGCGGCGAGCGAAGGCGGGAACGCGGCGGCGCCCTCGGCTTGGACGGCGACCACCCGGACGTCCGGGCGAAGTGCCTTGACCGCCACCCCGATGCCGGCCACCAGACCACCACCGCCGGTGCAGACGACGACGGTGCGGACCGCGGGGCATTGTTTGACGATTTCCAGACCGACCGTGCCCTGCCCGGCGATGATCGCTCGGTGGTTGAACGGGTGGATGAACACGCTGCCCCGGTCCTCGGCGTACGCGGTGGCCGCCACCAGCGCCTCGTCCACGGTGACCCCGGCGATGCGGACCTCAGCGCCGTACCCCTCGGTGGCGGCGATCTTGGGCAGCGGCGCGCCGGCCGGCATGAAGACCGTCGCCCGGGTGCCGAGCAGCCGGGCCGCCAGCGCCACCCCCTGGGCGTGGTTGCCGGCGCTGGCCGCCACGACGCCGCGGGCCATCTGGAGCGGCGACAACCCGGCGATCCGGGTGTAGGCGCCGCGAATCTTGAACGACCCGGCGCGCTGCAAGTTCTCGCACTTGAGGAACACCGGGCCGCCGACCCGGTCCGACAGCGGCCGAGAGCCCTCCAGCGGGGTCTCTCGCACCACGCCGCGGAGCAGGGTGGCCGCCGCCTCGACCTCGGCCAGGGCCACCAGTCCGCTCGCTTGCGCCACGCTGGCAGTCTGGCACCGGGCGAGGCGCCGGGACGAGAGCGTAGCGTCGCGCGGGAAGCCGACCGGCCGAGGAGGATTCGCGTGCGCGACAGCCACCCGTTGCCCGGCACCGACGTAGTCGTCGACGGCGTCCGGTTGCACGTGGTCTGCCACGGCAGCGCCGCCGGTGGGGACGACGCCGGCCGGCCACCACTGCTCCTGCTGCACGGCGTGCCCACCACGTCGTACCTGTGGCGCGACGTCATGCGCGACCTGGAGCACCAGGTTCCCTGCGTCGCCCCCGACCTGGTCGGTCTCGGCCGCTCCGAGCGCCCGGCCCGCCGCTACTACGACCTGGCCGGCCAGGCCCGGCTGCTGGTCGCTCTGCTTGACCAACTACGCCTGGACCGGGTGGTCGTCGTCGGCCACGACCTCGGTGGCTCGGTCGCGGTGCACCTGGCCGCGCTGGCGCCCGAGCGAGTCGCCGGCCTGTCGCTGCTCGACGCGCCGGTGCACACCGACGTCTGGCCGGTGCCGGCGGTCCTGCCGCTACTCATTCCGGGCGCCGGGGAGGCGTACGCCGCCGCGATGCGCCGGATGCCGGCGCTCGCCCGCACCGTGCTGGCCCGGGCGCTCGGCGCCGGCGGCCCGACCTCGGTGTTGGCCGCCCGGGAGTTGGACTATTACCTGGCGCCACTGCTGCGCCCCGGCGGTGCCCAGTCGTTGGTGCGGCTAGTGCGCGCGGTCGACCTAGCGCCGGTGGAATCGGCCTGGCGGCTGCTCCGCGCGGCGCCACCGCCGACGCTGGTGCTCTGGGGCGAGCAGGACCGGCTGCACTCGCCGGCGTACGGCCGCCGGGTGGCCGGAGAGCTGCCGGGTGCGTCGTGGGTGCCGGTCGCCGACGCCGGCCACCTGCTGCCACAGGAGCGGCCGGAGCGGGTGGCCGAGGAGCTAGCCGGCTTCCGCGCGGACCTGCCGGAGCGCTCAGCAGCGGTGGCGGCGACGAGGTAGTGCGCGTCCGGGTCGGCGGTCGTAGCCTCGTCCGGTGAATCCCGCAACCTCGAACGTCGACCTTCCCGCGCCCCCGCCCGTCGCCGCGACCCGGCGCGACCTGCGGGCCAGTGGCCACGTCTACCGCACCGTCAAGGCCGAGATCCGAGACAACCTGCTGGCCCGGCTGGCCGCCGGGCAGGAGCGGTTTCCCGGCATCGTCGGCTTCGACGACACAGTGCTCCCCCAGGTCGAGCGGGCGCTGCTCGCCGGCCACGACTTGGTGCTGCTGGGCGAGCGCGGGCAGGGCAAGACCCGGCTGATTCGCACCATGGCGACCCTGCTCGACGAATGGACGCCGGTGGTCGCCGGCTGCGAGATCAACGATCATCCCTACGCGCCGTCGTGCAGCCGCTGCCGGGCGCTGCTCGGCGCCCACGGCGATGATCTCCCGGTGGCTTGGCGGCACCGCAGCGACCGGTACGGCGAGAAGCTCGCCACCCCGGACACCAGCGTCGGTGACCTGATCGGCGACGTGGACCCGATCAAGGTGGCCGAGGGCCGCACGCTGGGCGACCCGGAGACCGTGCACTACGGCCTGGTACCGCGCACCAATCGCGGCATCTTCAGCGTCAACGAGCTGCCGGACCTGGCCGAGCGGATCCAGGTTGCACTGCTCAACGTGCTGGAGGAGCGCGACATTCAGGTTCGCGGGTACTCGCTGCGGCTGCCGCTGGACCTGCTGCTGGTGGCCAGCGCCAACCCCGAGGACTACACCAACCGAGGCCGGATCATCTCCCCGCTCAAGGACCGGTTCGGCGCCGAGGTACGCACCCACTACCCGCTGCGGCTCGACGACGAGGTGGACCTGGTCCGGCAGGAGGCGACGCTGAGCTGGGGTCTCAGCGGCGGCGACAGTGGCGGCGACAGTGGCGGCGACGGCGCGCTGTCGGCCGGTGGCCCCCGTGCCGGCCGGTACGCCGCACCGGTGTTGCCGGAGCACCTGTTCGAGGTGATCGCCCGCTTCACCCGACTGACCCGAGACGCCCCGCAGGTCGACCAACGCAGCGGGGTCTCGGCCCGGTTCGCCATCGCCTGCGCCGAGACCGTGGCCGCCTCGGCCGTCCGGCGGGCCGCCATCGCCGGGGAGGAGGTGGCGGTCGCCCGGGTAGCCGACCTGCCCTCGGTGCTGGAGACGGTCCGGGGCAAGGTGGAGTTCGAGGACTCCGAGGAGGGCCGCGAGCTCGACGTGCTCGCCCACCTGCTGCGGCGGGCTACCGCGGACACCTTCCGCGCCCGGCTCGCCGGACTGGACCTGTCCGGGCTGCAGCAGCGCTTCGAGCAGGGCGACACCGTGGAGAGCGGCGACCTGATCCCGGGCGCCGAGCTGCTGCGCCGGATCGGCCCGGTTCCCGGACTTGCCCGGATCCTGGATCGGCTCGGGATCGAGGCCGGCGAAGAAGCCCCGGGCCTGGCCGCGGCGGCGCTGGAGTTCGCGCTCGAGGGCCTCTACCTCAACCGCCGGCTGTCCAAGGAGGAGTTGCCCGGCCGGACGGTCTACGGCGGATGAGCGCCCCGGCGTACCGCTATGGCGCCTGGCACGGCGGCCGGGACCCGCTGGAGCCGCCGTTCGACGTGGCCGCTGCGCTCGATGAGATGGGCGACGCCGTGCTCGACGGCGCCAGCCCCGGCGAGGCGCTGCGGTCGCTGCTCCGCCGCGGCGCCGAGGGTCGGCGGGGGCTCGACGACCTGCTGCGCGACGTCCGTCGCCGGCAGCGGGAGGCCCGCTCCCGCGGCCGGCTGGACGGCACGCTGGAACAGGTTCGGGAGATGCTGGAGCGCGCGCTCGACCAGGAGCGGGCGGCGCAGTTCCCCGACCCCGACGACAGCGCCCGACTGGCCGAGGCCGAGCTCGACGCCCTGCCGCGGGACCCGGCCAGCGCGGTCCGCCAGCTGGGCGACTACGAATGGCGCTCGCCGGAGGCTCGGGCGACGTACGACGAGATCAAGGACCTGCTGCGCCGGGAGGTGCTCGACAGCCAGTTCCGCGGCATGAAGGACGCCCTGGCCAACGCCTCCCCGCAGGACATGGCCCGGGTCAAGGACATGCTCGCCGACCTGAACGCCATGCTGGCCGCCGACGCCCGCGGCGAGCACACCCAAGAACAGTTCGACGACTTCATGGACTCCTACGGCGACTTCTTCCCGGCCAAGCCGAAAAGCCTGGACGAGCTGGTCGACGAGCTCGCCCGGCGGGCGGCCGCCGCCGCCCGACTGCTCGACTCGCTGACCCCACAGCAGCGGGAGGAGCTGGCCAACCTGATGGCCACGGCGATGGCAGACATGGGCCTGGCCAGTGAGATGGCGCAGCTCTCTGACGCACTGCGCGCGAAGCGGCCGGACCTGCCCTGGGGCGGTCGGGAGCGGATGCGCGGCAGCGAGCCGATGGGGCTCGGTGACGCCACCACCGCGCTGGCGGAGATGGCCGACCTGGAGGAGCTCGAGGCGGCGCTCGGTCAGGACTACCCGGGCGCGAGCCTGGACGACGTCGACCCGCAGGCGGTGGAGCGGGCCCTGGGCCGCGCCGCGGTCGACGACCTGGCGGCGCTCCGCCGGATCGAGCGGGAGCTGGAGCGGCAGGGCTACCTGACCCGCCAAGGTGGCCAACTGGAGCTGACCCCGCGGGCCGTCCGGCGACTGGGCGCGACCGCGTTGCGCCGGGTGTTCGCGGCGCTGGAGGCTCGCGGGCGCGGCGACCACGACATCGCCGACGCCGGCGCGGCCGGCGAAATCACCGGCGGCAGCCGGGCCTGGCGCTTCGGCGACTCCCAGCCGCTGGACGTGGTCCGCACGGTGCGCAACGCCGTGCTGCGCGCGGGGCCGATCGAGCGCGACCGGCAGGGCGGACGGCTCCGGCTGGCGGTCGAGGACTTCGAGGTGGTGGAGACCGAACGCCGGACTTCGGCCGCGGTCTGCCTGCTCGTCGACTTGTCGTACTCGATGGCGCTGCGGGGCACCTGGGGCGCGGCGAAGACGACCGCGATGGCGCTGCACTCGCTGGTCACCACGAAGTTCCCGCAGGACTCGATCGAGGTGATCGGCTTCAGCGACTACGCCCGAGTGCTGCGGCCGACCGAGCTCGCCGGGCTGTCCTGGGACATGGTGCAGGGCACCAACCTGCAGCATGCGCTGGTGATCGCTGCCCGACACCTGGCGCGCCACCCGGACGCCGAGCCGGTGGTGCTGGTGGTCACCGACGGTGAGCCCACCGCCCACCTGACCCGCTCCGGTCGGGCGCTGTTCAGCTGGCCACCGCTGCCAGAGACCCTGGAGCTCACGCTCGCCGAGGTGGAGAAGATGACCCGGCGGGGCGCGACCATCAACGTGTTCATGCTCGACGACGAACCGCGGCTGGTGAACTTCGTCCAGCAGATCGCCAAGCGAAACGGGGGCCGGGTGTTCTCGCCGGACCCGAGCCGGCTCGGCAGCTACGTTGTCAGCGACTACCTGCGAGCGCGCCGGGGTCGGCGGGGTCGGTAGCGCCGGCGGAGCTCAGATCAGACCGGCGGCTCGGCGCCGTACGCATGGGCCAGGTTGGCCCGCAGCGAGGCGAGATCGCCGACGGTCGCCGGCGGCGAGCCGGCGCAGCCCACACCATGGCGGAACGTCGTCGCGGCTCGGCAGGACTGGCCGCGCCAGGAGTCCACGCAGTGCCGCACCGCCCGGCACCGCGGGCAGATGTGCCTGTGGACGGCTCCCGGCGCGGACGTGGACGGGTCGGTGTCCACCGGCCACACCGGGATGTCGCCGCCGACAACGGCCGTAGGGGTTGAACAGAGCGATGGGTGTTGAGCCACCCCGAGCCACCTCGCAATCATCGGCCTGCGGGCCGCGCATATGTAGCGACACGCCCTGAGCTTTGATCAAGAACTCAAGGTCACCCCAACGTCGCACGAATGGGACCTGGTCTGACGTCGGTATGACGGTGCAGCCGGCCACACCTCCGGCGTGCTTCTCACGCTCGGTTTCGCCCCGCTGTCCGCCGCCACCCTGCTCGGGGGAATCCTGTGTGCCCGGCGCGCGCAGTCGGCCGTCCGCTTCATGAGCCAGGCGCAGCCCTTACACCCCGCTTACCCGCCGAGCACGGAGGTCGATCACGGGGCGGCGACAGTTCCGGTGACAGGACATCCCGCTTTCGAGAGGCACCTCGATGAAACTCCGCACACTCACCGCAACCGCCCTCACCGCCGGCGTCCTGACCACCGGCGTGGGCGCTGTCGCGGCGTACGCCGACGCAACGCCGACCCCGGCACCCGCACCGACCGGACAGCCGGCCACGCCTAAGTTCTGCGTGCAGGCGAGCGACCGGATCACGCGTCTACAGACGCGTGAAACCAAGATCCAGGGCAACCTCGACAGGCTGCACCAGGCGCTGGAC
>Ga0075527_10000390_pt1 | contig 9917 bp, 11 predicted proteins | sample NGEPer11B_FD_74784 | JGI IMG/M metagenome (GOLD analysis project Ga0075527, IMG submission 74784) | Arctic peat soil microbial communities from the Barrow Environmental Observatory site, Barrow, Alaska, USA - NGEE Permafrost305-11B | ecosystem: Environmental > Terrestrial > Soil > Wetlands >...
CCACTGCGCAACTGCTTAATGGCGGCCGTCACGTCCTCAGCGAGCTTCACGGTGGTCCTCATGAATCCATGTACACCGTGATGCGCGCGGATGTTCAACCGGCGCTACAGCATACCTAAGCGTCGATGAGCTCAATTCGACGTTCGCGCTCAATGGCATTGCTAAGTCCGGTTGTCGAGCGAACGGCCGATTCGGTCCGAGTGACGATGAGCGCCTCGGCCTCTTCGCGAGTGCCTGCCGCTACGTAGGCCTCAACCTCCACCACGCCAAGACCCAGATCGAGCGAGACCGTGGAATCGGTCACGCGAGGATCGCTCAACTCCATCGCGAGAAGAGACTGCATAAGCTCATCGCATTGTTTCTCCACCAACTCGGGTTCCCCCACGGTTGAGAAGAGGTAGGTCGTGTCAACAGCGCTCATGATTCCTTCTCGAGAGTTCGCGGCGGGCAACAAGGTTGACGATACAACCAGCGAAATGCGTTCATCGCACAATTGGGATCACTGGGCATGAGGTGGATCCAACACTTGTGAAGTCCACATGGGCAAAGCACGCGGTAATAAGTCGGCGGGTCGTAGATGCGCCAGTCGGCTTCGTGGAAATCTCCAAGCAAAGCCTCCATGTCCTTGCGCGGATGCTTCTTCCAATAGCGGCCCATCACCGAAGTTCAAGGTTTATGGATCAGTATGCCGTGCCAATGAGCCAGCATGCTTCATCTCGCGTAGTGATATCATTAGATATCGGAGGTTTTTGCTATGCCCGACTTACTCATTCGTAATTTCCCACCAGAGGATCTCGCGCGCCTCGATGCCCGTGCCGCAAAGCTCGGGCTCTCCCGCAGTGAATACATTCGCCGCCGTCTGAGCCAAGACGCTCGCACCGGGTTGGTAGCGGTAGAGGTCGCTGATCTGCAGCACTTTGCAACGATTTTCGCCGATCTGGGTGACGATGCGGTGATGTCCGAGGCGTGGCAGTGACGCCGCCCGGTGGCGTTGACCACGTCTGGCTCATCGACAAGTCGGCGCTGGTGCGAATGGCAAGCAGCCCGGATGCGGCCGAGTGGGCGAACCGGATCAATCGCGGTCTCGTGCGCATCACCACAGTGACGCTGCTCGAAGTCGGGTATTCGGCGCGATCAGAGGACGATCTCCGCCACGGCCTGCACTCGCCGCCAATCTCTGCCATGCCGCTCGAATATCTCACTCCGTTGATTGAGGATCGAGCAATCGGCGTGCAGACACAATTAGCCGGCCGTGGGCAGCATCGCGCGCCCTCTATCCCTGATTTGCTCATCGCGGCGACGGCCGAACTCGCAGGACTCGTAGTGCTCCACGTCGACAAGGACTTCGAGTTGATCTCGGCGATCACGGGCCAACCTGTCGAGCTGCTCAGCGTGAGCGGTGCAGACTGACCCGCCGGTCCGATCGCCCTTCTGTCCAACGAAGGAAGCCCTAAATTCAGATCGTGTCATCGCCCACTGACACGGACAGGACGCTTGCGTCATGGAGATATGAGCGCTTCGGAACGACGTTAATTCGTATGGACACCGGTGGCGCCAACGATTTCCATCCGGATCGGTTTGTCATTGAGCTCTCCGACGAAGCATGGGATGAGTTCATCGCAATTCTTGACCGTCCACTTGAGCACAAGCCGAACCTCGCTCGGCTTGTCAGCGAACCCACGATCTTTGGCTGACGCCTTTGGCCGGCTTGGACCCATCTGGGGACCGGAGGTTCTCGTGCCGCGATTGGTCCTCGAGCCCCAGAATCCCCAGCATCTCCGGCAGGCTTTCGGAGATCGACCACCATACGACCTGGTCATTCGTAGCGTCGTAGTCGTGGGTGATGTAGACCCGAACCGCATAGATTCCCCGCCAGTCGATTTGGGGGTATGTCGCCTTGAAACCGTCGGACAGCCTGTTCGTCGCCGACGCCAGATCGACAAGGATTGATCGTGTGATTCGCCGCTGCTCGTCATCCTCGGGATCGAGAAAGCGGCCTTTGCCACGTGCCACGACTCGCGCCGCCGATCTCCCAAACCGCGCAATGTCGTCCAGGTGTTTCGTCGTGCGATCCTCATCGGTATGAGGTGTTGCATAGTCCGGGCCGCTCTGCTCTTCGAGTGAGCCTTCGGCGCGATCAACTGGCCGAAACCGACGTCCCGGCTTGGGTGAATCACCTGGCTCGCTCACAACGGAACTGCTTCTCTTCTGATTCGCTCGAGGATGTCAGCCTTGCTTCGATCGTCAACCACATCGACTGACGCCCCGAGGAGTTCCTCGACCTCCAGGTGGAACCCCGCAAGGTCGAAGATCGACGTCCCGGGCCCGCTCGTGACAAGGAGGTCGACGTCGCTGTCCACCGTGTCCGTCCCATGCACCGAGGATCCGAACACGCGGACGTTGGAGAGTCCACGCCGGTTGGCTAGTTCGATGACGTCGTCGCGTTTGCGATAAACGATCACCGACGGACGGAGTCGGCATGCGTGCCCGATCCGTCTCAGCGATTTCTCCGATGGCGCAACTCGCCCGGATTCGTAGGCAGAAATCCGCGGCTGTGTGATCCCTGTGCGACGAGCCAACTCGGTCTGCGAAAGGCCTGCCTCCAAACGCAATTGCTTCAGTTCCGCCGTGACGCTCATCATCCCAACTATACGCTCGACGTATAGTTGGAGGCTGGCGGAAAGGTCAACCACTCCGCCCGTAGGATTCCTGAAACCCAGAAAGGCCGGCCCAGGTGCCCGGACCGGCCCTCCCCTACCGCTCTACGAACTACCGCAGCGCGTTCGCCGCGGCCACCACATCGACGAGGCCGTAGCCCTTGTCGAACGAGGTGGTCCCAAGCGGACCAGGCTCATACGGCGCACCGTTCGAGTACTTGTATGCGGTCGACTTGATCGCGTTCTCGATCTGCGCAGGCGTCGCGCTCGGGTTCGCCTGCACGAGTTGCGCGACGATGCCGGCAATGTGCGGGGTCGCCATCGAGGTGCCACTGATCGTGTTGAACGCGCCGATGTCCAGTGGACCAGGACCGTTCTTGGGATCAGTGCCGGTCGAGCAGATCAGCAGGTATGGACGGCACGACGAGGTGATCGTGTCACCGGGCGCGGAGATGTCCGGGTAGGTCGACTGCACGCCCTTCTTGCCGCGCGATGAGAAGTCAGAAACAGCGCCATCGCGCGTGCCCGTCTCCAGGTCGCTGTAGGACGCAACCGAGATGATGCCGCCGGTCGGATCCATGCCCGGAGGATTCGACAGGTTGGCACTTCCGTCGCCGCCATCGTTGCCGTTCGCCCATACGGTGAGCACGCCTTCAGTGGCAAGCTGGCGCTGGAGTTTGACGGTTGCGGAGTTGGGATCGAACGCTCCGCCACCGACCGGTCCGTACGAGTTGTTGGTGACCCGGATCGGCGGGCACTCCACTGCGGACACACCAGCACCGCAGGGTGCGGCGTGGTTCTCGAGCACCCAATTCAGTGCCGCATCCGCGCCGACAATAACCAGTGTTGCGCCAGTTGAAAGTGACACGATCTTGGCTCCGGGAGCCGCCCCGTGAAGCTTCTCTCCGGACGTAAGAGTGGTCGGACGGCCCGCGATGATGCCGGCCACGTGAGTGCCATGACCACCAACGGACAACGTGTCGGTGTCGACGGAGTTTGGCACTGTGACGACCTCGCAGATCGACTCGACCAGTGGGTCGCACACAACCTTGTGGTTGCTGACGACAGCTGACTGGCCGTTAGCGTCCATGAGATAGGGGTGGGTGGGATCGACGCCTGAGTCGATGACACCAACGCTGACGCCGTTGCCCGAGAGGGCCGTGCCGTCGGCACCAGTGAGCGTTTTGAAGGCCTCATCCCCGCGGGTTGCCGTGTTCGACGTCTCCTGACTGAACTCGATGGGGGTATTGCCCTCGAGGTATGTCACACCCTGCTGGGTGCGAGCGTCTTCAACCTCGGATTTGGTGCCGGTTGCGACGACCACGCCGATCTTGTCGAAACTCGAGATCTTCTTGAGCCCCGAAGCCTCGACCGCATTGTTGGCGGCAGCGAGGCTCTCGCCGTGCACCAGCACGGTCGTCGGAGCAGAATTGCTCAAGTTGGTGAGCTGGTTGGCCAGGAACGGTTGAATCGAAGCCGGATCAGGTGATGCATTGGCTGTGTTGGTCGGCATTGACATGGCGGCACCAGCGAGCACTGCTGCCGCGCTGATTCCCATTGATTTGCGCACAAGTCGGCGCATATGAATCCCCCTAGTTTGAGCCCTGGTACTGCATCAGCCGGAACTCAATGAGTTTCTGCTGACTAGCACTTAGGAACTACGTTTTGTATTCCTAACGAACTAGGGAGAGATAGGTCACGTATGGAGACTTCAGGCGTCTGCGAAGCCGCCAACTTCACCAAGCACCGCGCAAGACAATGCGATTGGCAAGGGACATGCTGTCCGCGAGCGTGACACCAAACGCGCTCACGTGACGTTCGAATGCCCACGTGTATGTCGATCCGGGCAACACTGCCAGTGCCACGACCAGCAGTCCCACGAGACTTGTCGGCATCGTCCACCCCCTGTCGACGGAACGTAGCATTTGGCGAGGACAGTTCACTTCGATATTCCACAGGCTCGATCAAGAGCGCTTCGACAGTATGGGCGAACTGACCCGCTCGTTCACCGATCCGATCCGCAACGAGCCCGGCAACTTGAGGTTCGACTGGTCGCGCAGCGCCGACGACCCGAACGAATTCGTCCTCTTCGAGACTCCGAAGATCATCAGCCAGATCGTCGACCAGGACGACTGGGGCACGATGGGCGAACCCACCGTCAGTTCCTGAACAATCCGATCAATCGACGATCAGGACGATCTTGCCGCGGGTGTGACCGCCCATACTGGCTTCCCACGCACGAGCGGCTTCGGACAGCGGGTACGACGCCGCGACCTCAACCGTCAGTTTCCCCGCCTGTGCAAGGCCGGCAAGCGCATTGAGGTCATCGACGTCCGGGCGGACGAACACATAGGCGCCACCGAGCTCCCTGACTCCAGGATCGGCGATTGACACGACTCTCCCAGCCGCGTCGTCAGCCAGCAGGTCTCCGCTGAGTGCGAGCGTCTCACCCCCGATGGTGTCGAAGATCGCGTCGACGCCCTCCGGGGCGAGTTGCCTGACACGGTCGACCAAGCCATCGCCATACGTGATTGGCTCTCCGCCGAGTCCACGGACATAGTCGTGGTTGTCCTCCGACGCCGTGCCGATCACGCGGGCACCCTGCGCCACGGCGATCTGCACCGCAAACGACCCCACACCGCCGGCGGCGGCATGTACCAGCACGGTGTCACCCTCGCCGACTTTAAGACAATGCACGAGCGATTGGTATGCGGTCAGGCCGGCAAGGGGAATTGCCGCCGCTTGGGCAAAACTCATGTTCGTCGGCTTATGGGTCAGGGTCCGGATGGGTGCGCTGACCTTTTCGGCGTACGTACCTCCCCGGACGGCATCTTTGCGCACGTAGCCGAACACCTCATCGCCGACAGCGAGTTCAGTCACCGCAGGGCCAACCTCTTCCACGATGCCGGCGACATCCCAGCCCGGTGTGACGGGAAAGAAGACATCGAGCGCGCCATCCAGACCGCCCGAGGCCAGCTTCCAGTCGACGGGGTTGACCGAGGTCGCACGCACCGCGACCTTGACCCAGTCGGGCCCGATCTTCGGCTCTTCGACCTCGCCGAACTCAAGCGCTTCCGAGCCGCCATAGGACCGATACTGGATTGCCTTCATCGTGCACTCCTTGCTTATCGAGTACGTCTAACAGTGTCCTACCCGGTCAAAACACTTCGAGACTGTCGGGCCTGTGAGCCCGGCTCGGATGCTGATCTACCCGAGAAACGAGGGAAGCATCGAGAAAGGGACGCGTTCCTGTTCCAATCGCAATGTTGATCCGTGGACATTGGCGAGCAGCTCCGCATAGAGAGCCGACTCAGTGCCGCTGAGACGCGGAAGGACGCCCTTGTGCTGCTTTGGCTCGCTCGACCAATGGGCACGGTTCGCAAGCAGAGTCTCGCGGTCCATGAGGATTGATGTCACCTCTTCGAATGACGCTCGGAGCTGGTTGAGGATGGCGAAGCCGTGGGTATCGATGTCGCCCCAGTAGAAAACTTCACGTTGGGCTAACCACTGCTGGTTGCGGAGTCGCCGCAACCCGAAGCCCGCGCCGAAAATCACCACGGCGTCGTTCACCTTAGGGAATGATAAATACGTGATTTCGTTTTCGACAATGAAAACGCGCGTAGCCTCAGGGGGTGAAGCGGCGAGTTCGCCTGCTCGCAGCGACAGTTCACTGTATGAGCGCTGCGACAACGGATCGAGATAGCGAAACCGCACGTATTCAGGTTTGGAAGCGAAGCCGTAACGTTGAGCGAATTCCGACGTCTGTGCATCAATGCGTTCCGGAGGCAGCACCCTCTCAAGGAGTGCCGCGAGAACCGTGTGGTGCCGTTCGACGAACTTGGTGTCAACGCCGGGAACCTCGATCTGGCGGAGGTACAGCCCGTGCCCGCGATTTTCCTCGATCCATTCGACGGTCGCAAGCAAGCGCGGCCACTCCTCGCGGACAGCAAGCGCCTTGAGCGGCTGTGCGTGCGCCCAGCCGGCGATACGCGCATCTGTCGACGGGGCGACCAGGCGGTCGAAGTCCTCGACCTTGCCCCGCACGCCAAGCAGCGACCATACGGCGTCGTAACTGTCCACCCACGCGCGCCCAGGCAACTCGTTTCGTCCGACAAGGCGACCACCAATCTCACGGCGTTCCAGTCTGACCGGTTTCCCCGAGGCGCCGGCTTTTTCCCACCGAGCGACCCAAGCCCGCACCGCATCGAGGTCACCTGCAATCTCACCGGGCCGGGGTCCAGCTACGAGTATCGAATAGGGCTCCCACTCCAGCTTTTCGGCGTATGCGCGCAGCAACTCACCGCTGTCCCACCGGCGACGCAGTTTGGTCGCGATGGCTGCTGGTTCGGTCCAGGCCACTCAGCCACCGTCACCCGCACGAGGCAACCGGCTGGCATGCGACCGGCGGCGCTCGGCATACTCTTCGACAGTCAGGACCTGGATCCGGGAGTTGTCGCCAGTCACATTGTCGACGAGGCCGACGGTCGAGACATAGGGCTCAATCACCTGGATTTTCTGCAGCGGGGTGACGATGAGCAGTTGCAGACCGAGGAGGCTGAAGAGACCGAGAGCGAATCGCGTGGATTCGTCCGAGCCACGACCGAATGCTTCGTCAATGACGACGAATTGGAAGTTCTGCGACTTCTTGACGCCCCATTCGAGCCGGAATTGATAGGCCAATGACGCGGCAAGGATCGTGTAGGCGAGTTTCTCCTTCTGGCCGCCGGACTTTCCGCTGGAGTCCGTGTAATGCTCGTGCTCCTCGTCGGTCTCACGCCATCGCTCGGAGGCCGAGAATGTCAGCCAGTTGCGGACGTCGGTGACGCTGCGGGTCCAACGTCGGTCGAGCTCCGCATAGTCGGGGCGGCCCTTGAAACGCTCGACGAGCTTCTTGACCTCGAGGAACTTGGACTCGGAGTATTGCTCGGAGGCATCGCCGGACACGGCCCCGCTCGTGCAGGCGCGGAGGTCCTCACGGAATCCCTTGATTTCCTGGTTGGGCGTCGCGGCGTACTCGAGGCGGATGTAGCGCCCCTCGTTGTAGTCGATCGCCACCAGGGAGTCGTTGATGCGGGCGATGCGCTCGTGGATGAGCTCTTCCTGCTGTGAGAGCTCAGCGTGGAATGAGGCGATGTCGCGGATCGTGTTGGTGTTGAGGTAGTTTTTGAACTCGGCCTCAAAGCGCGGCAGGTCGTCTTCGGCGATCCGGGCGTGCATCTGACGATATTCGCCCAGCGAACCGACGGAGTTGTCCAGTTCGTTGGTGTCAACCGGGAACCGGAGGCGGAAAGCCGCCATCTTGGCTTCGACGGCCCGCAGCGCCTTCTGCTCTTCCCTACCGGCGGTCTCCACCTCGGCCGAGAGCTCACGGTGTGCCGCGTTCTCGCGACGATCGCACTCCTCGAAGGTCTGCGGCACGTATGCGGCGAGCTGCGATGCCAGATCGCCCTCGAACGCTTCTTCGGCGCTGAGGCTCAAGGTGGCGATCACGTCTCGGGCGCCGTCGAGATCCGACCGGCACTTCTCGTGGTCGTTCGCGACCACTGCCTGCTCGCCGACAATCATCTGCTGGTCCTTCGCAGCGCCCGCCAGCGCCGTGTCCATCGCATCGAGGGCGGAAGTGATGCGCGCCAGGCCGTCGGATGCCGACTCGATGTCACGCTTCTCCTCGCTGAGGTCGGTGATGTGTCGGACGTGGCTCTGCCAATCGAGGTCGGCGAAGTCGGTGGTCTCCTGCAACGCCTCGAATCCGCGCCGACGCTTCTGCATCGCCTCGTCGGCTTCGCGCACCTCACGCAGGCTCGCAGTCAGGTTCGTCTGCTGCTTCTGCAGGCGCTGGGCCTCCGCCAGCGTCACGTCGATCTTGCGTTCGTTGGACCAGCCCAGGACGTAGCGGCTGCGGTCGCCGATGGAAAAGCGGTCGTCCTTCTCGTGCCGACCCTGCCCACCCTTGATCAGGCCTTCGCGGGTGATGGCCCGGCGTGCAACACGGAACTCCTGCATGGTGTCGACGCAGTCGAGGTCCGCGCGACGAGCCAGCTCGTCCTCGAGCCAGCCGAAGTGGGCCCCGTCCTTGATCTGCAGGGTCCCGAACAAGGTTCCGGGTCCGGGCAACGGCCGGGAAGCTGAACCCGTGCGCTCGCCGACGCGGTAGTAGACGATGCGCTTGCCAAGGTGTCGCTCGTTGATCCACTGAGACACCGCCGAGTAGTGCCGCTCGTGGACCAGGATCGACAGCGCGAAACCGTGCAGCAGTCGCTCGGCGGCGCCCTCCCAGTCGAGGCCGTCGTCACGGACGGCGATGAGCTCTCCGGCGAACGGCAGCTCGGCTTCGTCGAGATCGAACGCCTCGCACAACGACTGTCTCAGCTCAAGGTTTTGACGCGGGATGCTCGTGGTTCGTGATTGCAGGCTGCGCAGGTCGAGTCTGACCGACTCGATCTGACCGGTGAGCTCCCGCTGATCGGCCAGCAACGAGCCCAGCACTTCCTGGCTCGACACCAACGCGGATTCGACCTGGGCGTCAGCCCCGGCGATCTCGGCCAGTCGTTCGGCAAACGCGATGCGGTCGTGCACCGGCGCAAGGCCCACTTCAACGAGTCGGGCGGTGAATGACTCGGCCTTCGCCTGTGTCGCAGCGCGCAGCCTGGCCACCTGTTCGAGCTCGAGATCGATGCGTCCGAGCCGGTCTCCGCCGAGCTGAGCGCGTTGCATCGACAGATCTTCACGCTTCTGGCGCAGGCTGTTGACTGTCTCGTCAGCCGACCGGGCCTGGGCTTTGATGTTGACCAGTCGCGCGTCCAGCTCGGCGAGCCGTTCATCGAGCAGTCGCACCTTGTGGTGCGCGAAGAAACCCGGCACCCGGTCCCGGCGGCGGCTGAGCTCGAGGCCCTTGACCGCCATCAGTTCATAGCGATCGCCGTCGACGAGCAGCGGGTCCAGCTCAGCGAGCTGGGTCTTGGCCTTGAGAACTGCATCATGGGCCCGGCTGAGGTCGTCGAAGTGCGCAACCACCTGGTCGAGATGCTTCTGCGCGTCGAACGGTTCGAGCATGTGGCTGCGTACGAAGTCGTTGAGGTCGCCGACCGCCTTCATCGACACCGTCTGGTGGAATAGGTCTATCGCCTGATCGGAGGCGATGCCCAGCAAACGCCGGAAGGAGCGTCCGTACTCGGCGAAGCGGTCGGACACTGTCGCGCCGCTGCCGCGCAAGCGACGCTTGAGCTGGTTGACCTGGGTGCCGAAGTCGGCGAAGTCCTT
>Ga0075527_10000392_pt1 | contig 9908 bp, 8 predicted proteins | sample NGEPer11B_FD_74784 | JGI IMG/M metagenome (GOLD analysis project Ga0075527, IMG submission 74784) | Arctic peat soil microbial communities from the Barrow Environmental Observatory site, Barrow, Alaska, USA - NGEE Permafrost305-11B | ecosystem: Environmental > Terrestrial > Soil > Wetlands > Peat...
CAGCGAATTCTATGGGCGCCCTTACGCCGTTCAGTACGACACGATAAAGAAAGGGCGTGATGACATCAAGCAGGCGTTCGGGGTCGTTCCTACGACGTTTATACCGCCGTTTGACAAAAGTGACAACAACACGCTTAAAGCGGCAAAAGCGTTAGGATTCACGGAATACAGCACAGCGTACCGTGATTTCAATATACAGCAAGGGCAGAGTCAGGGCATAAAAGTTGAGGCAGCCTCGCTTGAATTATCGAATAAGAGTCTTGCGTCCTTGAAGAACGAAACGGAGCAGTTCCTCAACAATCCGCATAGCGTCGACACCTTTGTTGTGCTATACCACCCCTCCGACTTCAGCGGACCAAATGGCACGGTCAATTCACAAAAAGTAAAGCTTCTGGCGGATTATATCGATTATTTAAAGGGTACGGGACGCGTGCAATTCACTACGTTTAATCGCTCGTTGACTACTGAAAGTCCGGTGCGCTCGAGCGGGGTGGCCTCTCCTTCAGAAACGAACGCTTCGGCTTACGTAGAGGGCGACATTTTGACAGGAAATGGCCTCACTAGTGGATTTAGCGCAATATTAATTTTTGCGTGTTTTGCATTGGTTGTCGTCGGGTTTGTCTTTCTCGTAGGAAGATCAAACTCTAAGCGCTAACAGTCACAAGTATAAGCTAGCCGGCTTGCTAGTTGCGTACTTGTAGGCCAATTTGGCTAGGCAGAATTGCACCCCCAAAAAAAATTCGTTACGACGATCATTCTTGCTGCCGGTCAGCGCCCGCGCCGCTAGAATCTCAACGGATTTTCTTAGCTAGGCCCTCGGTGAGTCGTTGCAACGCTGGTGAGCTATCGCTCGGATCGAGCTGAACGTCAATAATCGTAAACCCTTCCGTATATGTCTGGGCTGCCTCGAGAGCGTTTTCCAGCTCATCCTCGGTCGTGGCCACTACGCCCCTCCCTCCGCCAACAAGGTCCGGAATGAGGCTGTATTGCCACGGTTGCAGATCGTTAAACGGACCATCCTGCAGCGGCCGTTCGGTTGCATATCCAAAGTTGTTAAGCACTACTATAACGGGGTTCAAGCCGAGTCGCGCTATGGTTGAGGTCTCGATTCCGGTCATCTGGAAGGCCCCATCACCAACCAATACTAACGGACGCAGATTACGATCTGCAAGTTGCGCTCCAATGCTCGCCGGCACTGCAAACCCGAGCGAGAGGTAATACGCAGGCGAGAGGAATTCGGTTCTGCAGTGCGTAATGAGGTCTAGCCCCCCAAAGAGTGCGTCGCCAACGTCTGCTATGATGACCGTATTGTCCTTGAGCTCCCAGTTGAGCCGTTCAAACAACCTCTTAACGGTAATCCGTTGGCCCCGTTGCGTCACGAACGGCTTTCTTGTCCGTGGGCGAGGCAAATCGCGGAGGGTTCGTTGGGTGACGCGGGCATCAATCAACCCGTCGATGAAGTCATGTAGGCGGACGTTCGCGTAGTTGTGGTACTTTATCAAGCACTGTTCGCTTGTGACGTAGATTGCTTTTTCCTGATCGATGTGAGCCGTGTATTGCCCCAAGTTGATGTCCGTCATGAACGCGCCAAGCAGAATCAGACAATCGCTTGATTCGACGTAATCGCGGACCGATGCAAAGCCCATAGCCCCTTCATAGATGCCGATGTACAGTGGGTGGTACTCACCGACGACTGACTTCGCGAGAATTGTCGCAGCGACCGGTATGTGCGCTTTATCGATAAGTGCAACGAGTTTATCCTGCAGTCCAAAGCGGTGTAGCTCAATACCCGCAATTACCACAGGCTGCTCCGCCGCATTGATCATCCTTACTGCCTCGTCGACGGCGCCCTGCAGAGCGTTTTGATCGCTCGCAGCTTCTGCTTGCGTTAAATGAGATGGATGGGGCGGCTTAATGGGCGCGAACGTCATATCACGTGGAAGTTCGATATATACCGGTCGACTAACGCGGAGTGCTTCTGACAACACGCGATCAATCTCTCCACACGCAGTACTTGGGTCGTCGAGGACCGCAGACGCAACAGTCACTTCAGCAAAGACCTTGCTCTGCGTGTCAAATGTCCGTACCTTGTGGTGGAGGAGCGGGTTTCCGATCCGTTCTTTGATTCCGGGGGCTCCGGCGATGACCACTAGCGGGGATTTTTCCGCATACGCCTGCGCTGTGGCATTCACAACCTTTAGACCGCCAACGGAATAGGTAACGCACACGGCGCCTATTCCGCGGATGCGTGCATAAGCGTCGGCGGCATAGCCCGCGTTCAGTTCATCGCACGTCGTGACAAGGTTGAGTTGGCTGTCGCTAAGCTGCTTGAAAAAGCCCAGCACATAATCGCCTGGCACTCCGAAGACGTGCGACACACCTAATGACTGGAGTCGCTCGATAAGATACGCTCCAACGTTGTCCGGACGATTTGACATCGTGGATGCAGAAGCATTGTCATCTTCCATGTCGCCCCTCCTGGTTCGTGCTGACACTACAACAACTGTACATATAGGCTTGCTTGGTCGATGGACTTCCTAGAATGTTCAGCAACCTCATCGTCCTCTCATACTATTAAAACTATATGGGGTATGCCTCTTTCAACGTCTCTATAGACTAATCCGCTCGCGGGATTGTTGATCACGGGATGGCTTTCGCAAATGGGAACCGCCACGTGATTTGCTACATCCGACGCCCTAACTGCTCGCGAACGAGGATTATACGCAGTCGAGTGCTCACTTGCGATGCTGCGCGCGGCGCGCAAGATATTTAAACGAACACGTTTCAATGCGGCACCAATGCTAAAAAATGACCTTTTTACGGCGTTCAAAACGACCGTTGTCTTTTTAGTATTATGCGGATTAGTTTTCCCTCTCATTCTCTTGGGGATCGCGCAAATTGCCGATAAACCGGCCGCCGAAGGAAGCGTTCTGACACAAAACGGTACCGTTGTGGGTTCAAGCTTAGTTGGGCAGTCGTTCACCGATCCGATGCACTTTCAATCGAGGCCGGTCGGGGTGTCTAATTGGGGACCAAACAATCCTGCTCTCATCGCGAACGTGAGTCAGCAGGTCGCGTATCAAAAGACGCTCAACCCCTCCATTAGTCTCGTACCGATCGACCTGGTGACACAATCGGGATCCGGAGCTGATCCCAATATCACACCTGAAAGTGCGCTCCTGCAAATTCCGCGTATATCAAACCTAACCGGCATATCGCAGGATGTGCTCACGAGACTCGTAAACCAGTATACCGAGAATCCCGTTGCCGGGGTCTTTGGCGAGCCGCGCGTGAACGTGTTACTGCTCAATATAGCACTAGATAGTTTGCTAAGCCCTGCGGCGCTGAACGCTGCACAGGCGAACGCGACGGCGCTCAACGCAGTGGCCGTGAATGCAACCGCCACAAACTCGACCGCCACGTGATCGGCCTACGCACGCACGACGAAGATGTTTCTATCTGTCTGTTCGATTACTTTGTCCACTACCGTCCCGAAAATCGCGCTTGCGCCCCAAGACCGCTCTGAAGCCCCCATGATGATGAGATCGTAATCTTTTGAGAACACAGTGATCTGTTCAGCAATCGGACCCGAGAAGACGCTGATGTCTACGTTATCGTACGTGGAAGCGAGAAGCTGCAAATCGGCCTGTACATCGCTCTCGTTGGGCTCTGCGATGTGAAGGAGAGTGATGTGGCCGTGCGTCTTTTCGGCAAGGGCCCGTGCCACCTTGACTGCGTGTATAGAGTGCTTGTATCCTGCCGATGGGATGAGTATTCGCTCAAAAGTGCTCTCGTATTTGAGGTTAGACAAGATTACATCACACGGCGCATCTTTCACGAGTGGGTAAATAACGTCCCCGTACCTAATCTTATAGAGGGTTGATTGAAGACTGTAGCCGAGAATCGCGAGGTCGATGTTGTGCGTGGCTATCTGATCAAGGATTGTATCGCGAATCGATGGTGAGAGTATAATTTCGGGCACGACCTCGGCTTTGTCAGGTGCTACTGATTTCATCAGCTTTATCACGAGATTAGTCTTTTTCCGATAGCTCTCAGCACGATCGGGATAATCCTCGCTCGTTCCGACCACGCTTAATAACACGATTGTGCCATCAGGGTCGAGCAACTGTAAAGCTGCCTTCAGCGTGTATGCAGCATTTCGCGGGTTTGATACCGGTAACAATATACGTTTATACATCTCTCAGCAGCCCCCTCGTTTTTGCTCCTAACTTTCCAAGGCATCTATATATACACTTCCCACGCAGTAAAACGGCGCTTGCAACCCTTGCCCGTTGCATAGCTTGTGCTGACCAGAACAGCAAGAGTGCCGGAAAAACCCGGAGATCAACCTGTTTTTTCGCAATGATTTTCATCTGGAACGAGCGTATCGAGGGGGGTTAGCGTTTACGTCCTGTGGTACACGCTGCCATTACAACTGCGGCCATCGCACGCCACGGGTCAGATCACGCACATCCCTGACCTGCAGCTGTCAAATCCGAAAGGATAGGTGCAAAGAATGGGGGGTCTCAAGTGGATCTGTCGTCAATCGTCGCGGCCGTAGTCATCATCGTCGTCTGGATACTCTTGATGCGCTCTATGGGCCGATACTTGCTCCTTACGTATTTCAAAGAGCGGAGCAGGTTCGATGCGTTTTTTGGGCCTATCGAGCGCTGCTGTTTCGAGCACTCAGCGTCAATCCGAATGAGGGGATGAGCGCCAAAAGCTAGCCGAGGGTATTTTATAGAACAATACCTATCATAGGGTTCGATGGATGCTTCTTACCTCGTGTTTGTGGCCATCGCCATATTACTGCTCCTCTATCTCACGTACGTGATTCTCTCTCCAGAAAGGTTTTAGTGGTTCAAGTGGACTTCGCGGGGATTGTTCAAGCCATAATAATAATTGTAGTAGTGCTAGTTCTCACTCGCCCTGTCGGACGCTACCTCGTCACCGTTTACTTTAAAGAGCACAGTCGATTCGACGCGCTCTTTGGGCCGTTGGAGCGCGCTTTGTTTAGGATACTCGGCGTTAATCCGACTGAAAATATGAGCGTGAAGCGCTATATCCTCAACCTTTTGCTGCTCAACGGTCTGATGGCCGTCGTTGTTCTCGTCATTCTGCTAAACCAGGCATCGCTTCCCCTTAACCCGAACGGCGCGCCAAACATGGCGATCGATCAAGCGTTTAACACTGCCGTAAGCTTCATTACCAACACGAATTGGCAGAGCTATGCCGGCGAGACACAATTGTCCTACCTCAGCCAAATGGCCTGCATCACGTTTCTCATGTTTACCTCAGCGGCCACAGGACTGGCTGCCGGTGCAGCATTCATCAGGGGATTTGCGAGCAGGGACAAGCGACCGGGGTTTCGGCCAATATCGGGAATGGGCAACTTCTACTTTGATTTTGTGCGCTCAACAACGCGCGTGCTGATACCGCTTGCTTTGATTGTTTCGCTTATTTTAGTGGCGCAGGGCGTTCCACAAACGCTTAGTGGGCCCCTAACGCACAAAACGGTGGAGGGGGTCAACGAAACCCTCTATCGAGGGCCCGTTGCATCGCTTGAATCAATCAAGCATCTCGGGACGAACGGAGGGGGGTTTTACACACAGAACTCCGCCTTCCCATATGAGAATCCGACCGCCGTGACGAACGTAGTGGAAATAATTTCTATGCTGCTGCTGCCGATTTCATTAATTTACGCGTTTGGCGTCCTTGTTGGGAATACTCGAGAGGCGTGGGTACTCATCGGAGCGCTCATAGTCATATTCGTCGTGATGCTCAGCATTGGCCTCGCTGCAGAGTCCTCAAACCAAGCGCTTTCGAATTTTGCTATAAATCAATCGAGCGGGAACCTCGAGGGGAAGGAGATTCGCTTCGGTGTCGGCGGATCGATGATGTTCACCGTGACGACGACCTCTACGGGAACGGGATCAGTAAACAGCATGTTAGATAGTTATACGGCACTCGGCGGGTTAGTCCCGCTGAGTCTGCTCATGCTTAATTCCCCGTTTGCTGGCGAAGGGTCTGGGCTGCTGAGCATTCTAATCTACGTGATACTCGCCGTGTTCATCGCAGGCCTCATGGTCGGTCGTTCCCCGCAGTACCTCGGCCGAAAGATCGAGTCTAAAGAGGTTAAGCTCACCCTGCTCGCATTTCTCGTACATCCGATCTTGATACTCGGCTTTACCGCGGCAGGAGTCATCTTCGCGGCAGGTTCCATGGGCAACCCCGGGTTTCACGGCTTCACCGAGATACTCTACGCATATGCTTCGGCCGCGGCAAACAACGGATCCGCGTTTGCCGGTTTGCAAGCAAATACGCCTTTTTTAAACTACACTCTAGGGCTCACGATGCTGCTCGGCCGGTACATCATCTTCCCGCTTATGCTCCTCGTTTCAAACTCTTTCATGCAAAAGAAGATCACGCCGTACGACGTTGGAACGTTCCGCACCGACAAGTGGATTTTTGGTCTCATCTTGATCGGCGTCATAGTAATCCTCGGCGCGCTTACGTTTTTCCCGGTGCTCGTGCTCGGACCATTAGGAGAGGCACTACTATGAGGGGGGAATATCGTGGTTGACCAGAAGTGGTACAGCAGGACGTTGCTCACTGAGGCGCTGCGTGCATCGACACTGAAGCTTGACCCGCGCCTGCTCATCGCGAACCCAGTGATGTTCGTCGTCGAAATCGGCTTCGTCTATACGTTTATACTGGCGGTCTCTGCTGCGATATCAGGAAACGGAAATGCCACGTTCATCGGCGAGATTTCGGCAATTCTGCTGATAACAGTGCTCTTCGCAACCTTCTCTGAAGCAATCGCTGAAGGGCGTGGCAAAGCTCAGGCAGAGAGCCTGAAGAAGACAAAAAAGGAAATCACCGCAAAGAAAGTCGTTGGCAACGAGATCATCGAGGTGGATGGACACTCGCTCGTGAAAGGCGACGTCGTCAAGGTCACGGCTGGCGATATGATCCCCAATGACGGCGAAGTCATAAAAGGTAGGGGTGCGGTCGACGAATCAGCGATAACCGGCGAGTCGGCACCGGTCATACGAGAGAGCGGAGGCGATTTCAGCTCAGTCACCGGAGGTACCACACTTTTGAGCGACGAACTTATTATTCGCATCACCGCAAATCCGGGAGAATCGTTTCTCGATAAAATGATCGCCTTGGTCGAGGGCGCTTCGCGACAAAAAACGCCGAACGAAATAGCGCTCACGATGGTGCTCGCCGGCCTCACGTGGATATTCCTCCTCGTCATCGTGACGCTTAACGCGCTCGCAAGCTACTCAGGCGTATTTGTCGATGTGACCACGTTGATCGCTCTTCTCGTGTGCCTTATCCCCACGACTATCGGCGGATTGTTGTCGGCAATCGGGATCGCAGGTATGGATCGAGTGACGCAGTTCAACGTCATCGCCAAATCGGGAAAGGCCGTTGAGGCTTCAGGCGATATCAACACCCTCATCCTCGACAAGACGGGCACGATTACGATTGGAAACAGACTCGCGGAAGAGTTCATTCCGCTGGGCGATAAGACCAGCACCGACGTCACGACGGCCGCTTTTCTCTCCTCTATGCGCGACGAGACGCCCGAAGGTCGGTCAATCGTACGGCTTGCGAAGAAGCTGATACCTGATCTCGCAGAGCCGCCGGTGAAAGACGTGATCGACTTCTCCGCAGATACGAAGATGAGTGGCGTCGATTTGGCTGACGGCTCAGAGATTCGCAAAGGAGCTATTGACGCCATGGCAGCATACGTCAATTACATTCCCAAAGGATTCAAAGAGATCGTAGACGGCATTTCGCGCAAGGGAGCAACGCCTCTCGTCGTTTCTATGAGTCGCGAGCCCATAGGTGTGATACACCTGAAAGACGTCGTCAAACCGGGAATGCGCGATAGGCTACACGAGTTAAAAAGCATGGGAATAAAGACCATGATGGTCACCGGGGATAACAGGCTCACCGCGGCCACGATAGCCGCAGAGGCGGGTGTCGACGACTACGTTCCTGAGAGTAAGCCTGAAGACAAGATTGGCATCGTCAGCGCAGAGCAGGCAGATGGTAAGCTTGTCGCTATGACCGGCGACGGCACCAACGACGCCCCCGCTTTAGCGCAAGCCGACGTAGGACTTGCCATGAACAGCGGTACACAGGCTGCAAAAGAAGCCGCAAATATGGTCGACCTTGACAGCGATCCTGCAAAATTGATCGCCGTCGTCTCGATCGGAAAACAGCTCCTTATGACGCGTGGCGCTATCACAACCTTTAGCATCGTTAACGACGTCGCGAAGTACTTCGCTATCATTCCCGCCGTCTTCGCGTCTGCCATTCCTCAAATAAATAAGCTTAACATCATGGCACTTTCATCGCCGAGCAGCGCGATACTTTCTGCAGTGATATTCAACGCAATTATCATTCCAGCGCTTATTCCCCTCGCCATGAGAGGCGTCACATACAAGCCGAGAGACGCGTCAGCAATCCTCTTGAGGAACATCGCGATTTACGGTGTCGGAGGCTTAATAGTCCCATTCATCGGGATTAAAGCTATTGACGTTATCTTAACTGGGCTTCATCTCGTCTAAGGATCTAATCCATCGCTGCGACCGATGGTTGATTAAGCGCCTGAAACGATCGGAGCGTAATTTAGTTAAGTTTCAGTAGAAGAGTTGAATTAAGTACGAGTTTCATCTTTTAACGCAAGATACTGATTGTCTAAGGAGTGTTAAAAAAAATGAAAATCGAGCTAGGAGCGTTAAATTGTCTTTATCCTATGCCAACGACACTCGTCGGGGCCATGGTAGAAGATAGACCTAACTTTATCACGATCGCGCACGTCGGCATCATGGACCCTGGGAGCCTCTCTTTAGGTATGTCGAAGGCCCATTATACCAACGCCGGAATTAAACAATGTGGCACGTTCAGCGTAAACCTACCCTCTGCAGAGATGGTTGAGGAAACCGATTATTGTGGACTCGCGTCGGGCAGACGAGTCGACAAGACAAAACTTTTTAACGTGTTCTACGGAAAACTGAAGACGGCTCCGATGATTGCTGAGTGTCCAATAAGTATGGAGTGTAAGCTTACGAACGTGGTTGATTTCCCAAAGCATGATGTCTTTATAGGTGAAATTGTGTCAACCTATGCTGAAGACTCGGTGCTTACCGATGGCGTAGTCGACTACAGCAAAGTGCAGCCGTTTTTTTTCACCATGACCGACAACGGTTACTGGAGACTAGGCGAGCGATTTGCACAAGCGTGGAGCGTTGGAAAAGCACTAGCAAAGAAATAATAAAACTGACCAGGGCGCAACAATACGATTATAGCAAACACGCAACAATGCTTCCCCCTACCAACGAAAAAACCTGCTCACTGCAGATTACGCTGCCGATACTGGTAAAACTGATAAGCGCGAAGCTTTTAAAAAAACAATGAAAACTAAATACGCAATTCTGCCAATTGTTGCAGTGATTTTCCTAGCCACCTGTGTATCGGGCTGCTCATCTATTAACCCCTTAAGTGGCGGAGGTAACAATTCGAGTGGTGTGCCCGTATATGAACCCTCGGTGAAAACGGCAACGGTCAACACAAGTCACGGTAGAGTGACGACGTACCAAACAACAAGCTCTTCAACACAGGTAGCTAATTTTTACAGTTCAGAGATGGCAAACCGAGGGTATCAAGCCTCGACCTCCTACCAGCCACGCATCAACAGCGAAGGATCTGACGTCGTGCTCAGTTTTGTAAAAGGAACAAGCACAGTGCACATTGCTATTGCCACGATCCGCGCGCAAATTGGCCCCCTAAACTTGTCTCAAGCTGGAGGGACGACGTTTATAATAACAGAACAGAGCGCGTAAGCTCCCGAAGAGTCGTCAACGTTTCAAATAATCACGTTCGTACGCAAA
>Ga0075527_10000393_pt1 | contig 9905 bp, 10 predicted proteins | sample NGEPer11B_FD_74784 | JGI IMG/M metagenome (GOLD analysis project Ga0075527, IMG submission 74784) | Arctic peat soil microbial communities from the Barrow Environmental Observatory site, Barrow, Alaska, USA - NGEE Permafrost305-11B | ecosystem: Environmental > Terrestrial > Soil > Wetlands >...
GACCATCCCCGACGTGAAGTAGGCGAGCGACTGCTCCTCGATCTGCTTCTCGATGAAGGCACGCATCTGCCCGTCGGCCTCCTCGTCATAAGGAAGGCCCTTCGACTCGGCAGCGCCGCGCGCCACGATGCTGATGACGCCCGCGAGCTGCGCCGGACCCATCACCGCGGATTTGGCGTTGACCCAGCTGAACATGAAGCGCGGGTCGTAGGCGCGGCCGCTCATGCCGTAGTGGCCCGCACCGTATGAAGCGCCCATGACGATCGAGAGGTGCGGCACCTTCGAGTTGGACACCGCGTTGATCATCATCGCGCCGTGCTTGATGATGCCGCCTTGTTCATACTCGGCGCCGACCATGTAGCCGGTCGTGTTGTGCAGGAACAATAGTGGCGTGTCCGTCTGGTTGGCGAGTTGGATGAACTGCGTCGCCTTCTGCGCCTCTTCGCTGAACAGCACGCCCTGGGCGTTGGCGAGGATGCCGATCGGGTAGCCGTGCAGTTGCGCGTAGCCGGTGACGAGGCTCGAGCCGTACAACGGCTTGAACTCGTCGAATTCGGAGCCGTCGACGATGCGGGCGATGACCTCACGCGGATCGAACGGGATCTTCAGGTCGGTGGAGACGATGCCGAGCAGTTCTTCGGCATCGAAGACGGGTTCGGCGTAGTCAGCGGCCGGCGCCGGCCCATGCTTGCGCCAGTTGAGTCGCTTGACGATCGAACGGCCGAGTCGGATCGCGTCATACTCGTCGACGGCGAGGTAGTCCGCGAGACCGGAAATCCGGGCATGCATCTCGGCGCCGCCAAGTGATTCGTCGTCGGACTCCTCACCTGTCGCCATCTTGACGAGCGGCGGGCCACCGAGGAAGACCTTGGCGCGCTCCTTGACCATGACGACGTAGTCGCTCATGCCCGGTATGTATGCCCCTCCGGCGGTCGAGTTGCCGAACACGAGCGCGATCGTGGGGACGCGCGCCGCGCTGGCACGGGTGATGTTGCGGAACGACGCGCCGCCGGGGATGAAGATGTCCTTCTGTGTCGGAAGGTCGGCGCCGCCGGACTCGACGAGGTTGATCGTCGGGAGCCTGTTTTCGGCGGCGATCTGCGCGGCGCGGGCACCCTTCTTGAGCGTGCTCGGATTGCTGGAGCCGCCCTTCACCGTCGGGTCGTTCGCGACGAGCATGCATTCGACGCCTTCGACGACGCCGATGCCGGTGACGATCGAAGCGCCGACCGCGAAGTCGGTGCCCCAAGCCGCCAGTGCGGACAGTTCGAGGAACGGCGCGTCGGGGTCGAGCAGCAACTCGATGCGTTCGCGCGCGGTCAGTTTGCCGCGCAAGTGGTGGCGGTCGACATACTTTTCGCCGCCCCCGGCAAGTGCCCTGGCATGCTGCTCGGCCAGGTCCTGGACCTTCGCGAGCATCTGTTCGCGGTTACTCAGGTAGGTCGGCGACGTCGTGTCGACTGCTGTCTTGGTCATGATTTCCTCGGTCCATTCCCAATCGTCGGTGAGTTAGCGTCCACGCAGTCGCCCCCGGTGGACGCTAGGTCACCGCTCACGGGCGGGGTGGTCACAGATGAGGTCATGACTAATATCCCAACAGTTTCGCGGCCAGGTCGTTGAGCACTTCGGTGGCGCCGCCGCCGATGCCGAGAATGCGGGCATCGCGGTAATGGCGGTCGATTTCGGATTCGCGCATATAGCCCATACCGCCGAAGATCTGCACTGCTTCACTGACGACCCATTCGCATGCCTCGACGGCGTTGTTCTTGGCCAGGACCGCGTCGAGGATCGGATTCTCACCCGCCGCCGCCTTCTCGACCGCTTCGCGGGTGAGCGCACGGGCGGCCGCGGTCTTGCGAGTCATGTCGACCAATTTGTGGCGGATCACCTGTCGCGTGATGAGCGGCTTGCCGAACGTTTCACGCTGCTTCGCGTATTCGACCGCCAGGTCCGTGGCGCGTTGCGCGGTCGCATAGGCCTGGACCGCAAGGCTCACCCGTTCGTTGACGAACTGCGCCATGATCTGCACGAAGCCGCCGTCGACCTCGCCGACGATGTTGCTCGCGGGGACGCGGACATCGTGGAAACTGAGTTCGGCGGTGTCCGAACAATGCCAGCCCATTTTCTTGAGTGGCCGGGAGACGGTGAAGCCGGGTGTGCCCTTGTCGATGACGAGCAGCGAGATCCCGCCGAAACCCTCGCCGCCGGTGCGTACCGCGGTGGTGACGAAGTCGGCACGCACGCCGGACGTGATGAACGTCTTGGCCCCGTTGACGACGAATTCGTCGCCGTCGCGGACGGCTGACGCATGGATGCCCGCCACGTTCGAGCCGGCGCCGGGTTCGGTGATACCGAGCGAACCGATCTTCTCGCCCGCCAGGGTGGGACGGGCATAACGGTCGACGAGGTCCCGCGCCGCTGGCGTCGCATCGGGACGAATGCCGCTTTGGACGATATGCGGGATGGCAATGCCATGGGTGCACAGCGCCGCGAGGAGTCCAGTCGATCCGCCCGCGCCCATGATGGCTTCGGTCATGATCGTCGCGTCGATGATGTTGCCGCCGGAGCCGCCGACCTCTTCGGGAAAGCCGATCCCGAGCAATCCGGCGTCGGCCGCCAGCTTGTGGAGTTCGCGTGGAACCTCACCGGCGTCTTCCCAGTCCGGGAGGTGCGGCGCGATCTCCTTCTCGGTGAAGGACGTGACCATCTCCCGCAGCGCCTTGCGCTCGGCAGTGTTCCAATCGTTCATCAGATTTCTTCCTTGGTCAGGTCGCGCGGGCAGAGTCCGACGGGTATTGCGACATGGCGGGCACGGATCCATTCGCCCAATGCCTTGGCCTGCGGATCGAAGCGGGTGGATGCGGCTACGCCGTCGCCGAGCAGTCCGTGGATCACGATGTTGACCGCAAACAGGTTGGAAAACGGGTGGATCTCGATGTCGAGCGGAGCGGCTTCGGGCAGTAGTTGCTTGACAGTCTCCGCCGTGAGCAGCCCTTCGAGCCAGGCGTATGCGGCCTCGCGGTGCGGGTGGTCTGCGGGGATCCAGACGCCGACGTTCGCATCGCCGCCCTTGTCGCCGCTGCGCGCATACGCGATGTTCCCCAAGGGTTTGCGCACGGTGTCCGCCACTTCGCGCAGTGGCGTCTTCTCGCCGAGTGGCGCAGATTTGCGGTTTTCCGAACCCAAACTGCGCGAATTTGCGCCACTCGCGGTGACAGTGACGGTGGGCGTGTTTACGGCAAGCCGTGACCCGTCTTCCAGGACCACCACATGCGGCACTTCCGACTGCGGGACGTACGCAGGACGATAGACGCCGAACGGCGTGCCGGCCGCCGGCTGCCGCGTCATCGTGAATCCGGGGTATGACGCCAGTGCCAGTTCGACCGCGGCGCTGCTGAAGGCACGGCCTACCGCATCTGGGTTCGTACTCTTCACATGGCATCGCAACAACGTGGTCGCGGCGGCCTGCGTCTCGGGGTCCTCGACGTCGGTGCGATCGAGTTGCCATTCGATCGAGTCGGGCCCGATGTCCAAAGCAACGAGGGCCTCTTCCATTTGCGCATTGATGAGCGCTGCCTTCGCGTCGATGTCGAGGCCGGTCAGGATGAATTCGACGCTATTGCGGAAGCCGCCAAGCGTGTTGAGGCAGACCTTCGTGGTGTCCGGTGGCGCGGACCCAGTCACTCCGGAAATCGCCACCCGATCATCGCCGGACTGGGTGACACTCATCGTGTCGAGGTAGGTCGTGACGTCGGGATTCAGATAGGTCGGCCCGCTCACTTCGTACACGAGTTGCGCGGTCACGGTGTCGACGGTGACGGCACCCCCCGTATCCGCATGTTTGGTGATGACCGCACTGCCGTCGGCCGCGACCTCGGCGATCGGGAAGCCCGCCTGTCGCAGTTGGAGCGACCCGAATCCGGAGAAGTTTCCACCCGTGGCCTGGGTGCCGCATTCGATGACGTGACCCGCGACGACGGCGCCGGCGAGGGCGTCGAAGTCTTCGCGCCCCCAGCCGAAATGGGCGATGGCCGGGCCGACGACGACCGAAGCATCGGTGACACGCCCGGTGACGACCACGTCGGCTCCCGCACCGAGCGCCTCGGCGATACCGAACGCGCCGAGGTAGGCATTGGCTGTCAGTGTCTGCCCGCCGAGTGCATCGTTAAATGCAAACTCCTCGGCCCGCTGCCGCAGATCGTCGCCCTCAATATGCGCAATGTTGATGTCCAGTCCCTGCGCCGCGGCGAGGTCGCGGAGCCTGGCCGCACACGCCGCGGGGTTGAGCCCGCCGGCGTTCGTCACGATCCTGACGCCCTTGTCTTTGGCGAGACCCATGCAGTCGGTCATCTGACGTATGAAGGTCTTGGCGTACCCGAGAGCAGGGTCCTTCATCTGGTCGCGCCCGAGGATCAGCATGGTGAGTTCGGCGAGGTAGTCGCCGGTCAGGTAGTCGAGGTCGCCGCCTTCGAGCATCTCGCGCATCGCCGAAAGGCGGTCGCCGTAATAGCCCGAGGAATTGCCGATGCGCACGCACGTCCTGCTCATCGTTCGCTCAGCCCCCGCTCAATCAAACGCAGTGGCTCAGGACCCGGCTGGCCGGCGAACGCCTGAATGATGGTGAGCCAGTATGCGGCGTCGTCACCGGTGGCCTTCACGTCTACGTCTTCGAGGTGGCGGCGGCGGGTGGCGAGAAGCGCGAAGTCGTAGCCGTTGCCCGTGACACGCTGCGCAGCATCTTCGGGTCCCCACGCCCATACGTCTCCGTCAGGTCCGGTGAGTTCGACGCGCACCTCTTCGTCGGGAGCCTGCTCGCCGCGGATCATGTAGGCGAAGGCGCGGGTACGGACGCCGAGGTAGGCGACGTGCTTCGCGCGGCTGGTCTGTGGGGATTCGATGCCAAGGGCTCCGGCGACATCGAGTGAGTGCGCCCACGTCTCCATCAGTCTCGCCGTCGCCATCGAGGTGGCGCTCATCGGCGGTCCGAACCATGCGATCTTGCTTCCTTCTGGGACGCCCCGAAGCGCTTCTGCGAGCGCGGTACGGCTGGCCCGCCAGCGAAACAACAGTTCGTCGGACGGCAATGCGGCAAGACGTTCTGCCTCCGCGTCGACGAAGCCGGCCGGGTCTTGTGCTGCCTGCTTGAGGAGCGCGCCGAAACCGTCGGGCGAGGTGATCGTCATGACTGCCACCTCGTCGGTCCATAGAAGATGGGCGATCTGGTGCGCAATAGTCCAGCCTTCGGCGGGGGTCGACGTCGCCCACAGCTCCGCTTCCAGCGGCGCAACCCATGATTCGAGTTGGGCGCCTTCGGCGTCGAGATCGGCGAGGACAATGTTCAGTCGGTCATTCATCAGGTTCTCTCAATCTGGGCGTCGAGCACTTCGGCCCACGTGTCCAGGAGTTTGGTACGGCGCTTGGTGTCGTCGGAGAGGCTCGCTGCGAGGCCAAGTCCGCGCATGAGGTCGAGCGTCGACTGGACCAGCGCCCGGTTGTCTCCCAATGACTCGTCGATACCAAGTAGTTCAACGGCCCGCTTGTGGGTGTCGCGGCCGATTCGATCCTCAAGCGGACCGACCGTTTCGCGCAGATCCGCATCGCTGCGGGCGGCGACCCAGAGTTCGAGTGCGGCAAAGAAGACCGGGCCGGTGAACTGCTTGCTCAGGATTTCCAGGACTGCCCGCGTACGGCTTTCCTCCGGCAGGGATCGCGCGGCTTCGACAAGTTCTTCGCGTCGACGCTCCGACAGGTGCTCGACGGCGGCGACGACGAGATCCTTCTTCGACGGGAAGTGGTGTAACTGCGCGCCCCGGGACACGCCGGCGCGCTGCGAGACCACCGTGGTCGTGGTGCCCGCCCAGCCGAACTCGACGAGGCACTCGACGGTCGCCTCCATGAGGCGGTTGCGCATGGCGCGGGTGCGTTCTCCTTGCGGAGTGCGCACCGACTGGGTGGTCATACGTGAAGCATGAGCCCATCAGAACAAACAGTCAAGCCTGACTTTTAGGTATGCACGCGGTCAGCGTCGAGACCGCATCGCCTTGAGGATCTTCACCGGGTGCCCGTCGGCTGACCTTCTCTGTCCGCTGGCGAAACTGTCGTATTCCGCGCTGTCTACGCCGTAGAGCGCAACCCGCCCTTGGTCATCGGCATGGACTCCCCACCCGTACTTCTTGCCGAGGTCAGAGGCGCGCAGGCAGGCGCGGGACTTCGCAAAGAACTCTTCTCGAATGGCCACTCGCTCCGCCTCCGGGATGACCTCACGGTCCGCGTACACGGTGAATAGGACGTCGTCGGAGGTGAAACGGTAAGGGTTTTCGTAGATCAATTGCCAGGTGCGGCCGGCGATGGTCGGGGTCGCTTTGGCAGGAGGCTCTACGCCAACGGCCGCATCGGAATCCGGAGCCACCGCGATGAACGTCTCAAAGTAATTTGTCGTACCCATACCGACACTCTAAAACCCGGCGCCGACTTTGTGAGTGACGAAAATTTGAACCCGAGTTGCGCGGGCTATGCGGCAGGGTCTTCGGACGCCGCCGGTTCGGCGGCATGGACGGTATGTGCGGCTACGAAATCGGCGGCCAGTTGGCGTGCCTCGCGGCTCTCGGGGAGGACATCGGCCATCACCGGGAACGCGTGCACTTGTTTGCGCCAAAGATGGACCTCAACGGTGCGGCCCAGCTCGGCCAGCCGCCGCGCCATCTCCTCGACCTCGGGGCGCAGCATCTCGTCCTCGGTTGCGGTCATGAAAACCGGTGATTCGATCCACTCGGTGGCGTCGAGCGGCGAATCGAGGCCCTCGATTCGGGCTCCGATCGGCAGCCATTGCGTGCGAACCTGCGGCATCCGGCTTGGCGGCAGATACGCATCGTTGACCGGGTCGATGCGCTCGACGCCTTTGTCGGGGCGGTCCGGATCGACGCTCAGAAGCGGCGAGAAGCCGAGCACTGCAGCGGGCCTTTGGATGCCGCGCCGGGTCGCGAGCTCGGCGACCTTCATGGACAGGTAGCCGCCCGCAGAGTCACCGGCGACGATCACCTTGGTCGGATCGGAGCACGAAGGAAGGATGGCCTCGTACGCGTTGATCGCATCCTGAACGGAGTCAGCGACCGGACCCTCGGGCAACTGGATGTAATCCAGCGAGATGACTTCTGCGCCGGTGAGTTTCGCGAGACGTTCGCAGACGCGGCGGTGTGTTTCGATGCCGCAGAACATGAATCCGCCGCCGTGCAGATACAGGATCGTCGCCCCACTCGGTGGTCCGTAGCGATGGCGCATGGACTCTGCCGGGATCCCGCCGACGAGCAGGCGGCGCGACTCGATGAACCTGGATCGGGGTGCCTTGGCTGCGCGGAGCTCGAACCTGCGCATCCAACGGATAGTGCGAGGAGTCAGCGGAGCGAAACGCATGATCGGCTGGATGAAAATCCGTGCCGCCCGCTGCACGAGACGTGCCTGCAAGCTGTAGTCCTGATGGAAGACCGTCTCTTGGTGGACGCCGCGCATCGGGCCGAGCCGGGTCGGGATTCGCTGGTGAATACGGTTGCCGGCGATATACCCGAGCCGCCCCAAGGCTGAGAACAGCATTCGCAGAAATCTCCAGAACATGCCTTGAGCATACTTGCGGTATGTTCCCCGCCCCAGCCCAATACCCCTAAAGTGAGTCCATGATCGGATTTATTGTGTTCGGACTCATCGTTGGCGCGGTCGCGCGCCTTATCAAGCCCGGCAGGCAAAGCCTCGGGATTCTCATGACGTTGATCCTCGGTCTCGTCGGCTCGGTGATCGGCGGCACCATCGCTTCGCTCCTCGGCACCGGCGACATCTGGGAACTCAACATCATCGGCGCGATCTGCGCGATTGTCGCTGCCGTGCTGCTTGTTGGGGCCGCCGAAGGTTTCGCGGCCAAGGGCAAGACACGGGCCTGAGCACGACGGCTACTCCGCGATGAAACTTTGCCTCGTCGGAACGCCTGGGAAAAACCTCGTCTGCCTCCGCGTCTAGTTGCTATGCATTGAATGCATTGACAGCACAGGAGTCGATGATGGCGACAATCACGGTGCGTGACCTAGACGACGAGGTCAAACAGAAGTTGCGCGAGCGAGCCGCAAAGAACGGCCGCTCCATGGAGGCCGAGGTTCGGGCACTCCTTGTTGACGCCGTGACTGCCAGGGAACCCACAGTCGAGTATGGGCTGGGAACATGGATCCATGAGCGTTTTGCCGAAGCGGGTGGCTGGGAAGACTTTGAACTTCCTGACCGTCAACAGCAGATGCCCGGTCCGGCAACCCAGTGGCTCGACATTTATCCCCGTCGCTCACTGCGGCTCACGGCGACGGTCTTGGGCGAACTCACGTCGGGCGTCGCTAGGCTTCCGCGTGGACAACGTAAACGTAAGCTCGACGAGGCTCTGGAGACGATCGTCCTCAAGGGCTTCGCAAAACGCGTCCTGCCATTCGATGCTGCCGCTGCGATGCATTACGGCACTGTAGTGGCCACCCGGCAGTCCGCCGGCAGTCCGATTAGCGTTCCCGACGCCCAAATCGCCGCCGTATGTATGCAGCATGGCGCGACCCTGGCCACCCGCAATGTGCGCGATTTCGAAGCGATCGGGATCGACGTCGTTGACCCGTGGACCGCCACTCCGCGGTGAACTTCGCGTCCACCTATCGCAGCCGAAACGCAACAAGATCGGGCTGTCTTTGGTCGACCGCGATACCGTGAGTTAATGGCAACTATCAACATCACAGAATCGACGTTCCCCGAGACCATCGAGAACCACGACATCGTCTTCGTGGACTTTTGGGCCGACTGGTGTGGACCCTGCAAGCAGTTTGCACCGGTCTACGACTCCGTTTCGCAGAAGCACGACGACATCGTCTTCGCGAAGGTCGACACGGAGGCCGAACAGGAATTGGCCGCCGCCGCAGGCATCACCTCGATCCCAACGCTGATGGCCTTCCGTGAGAAGGTTTTGGTCTTCTCCCAGCCGGGTGCGCTCAACGCCGGCCAGTTCACCGAACTCGTCGACTCCGTCAAGGGACTGGACATGGAAGACGTGCACGCGCAGGTCGCGGCGCAGCAGAATGCGGAGCAGAACGGCACCCAGCCGGGGGCCTGAGCGCCTGTCGCCCTGCTACGCCCGCGGGAACCAGCGGCCGGGATTGTCGTTCAGGACGACGCCGTCGATAAATTCCTCCTCGGCTGGCGGTTCGGACGCGGCATCGTCGACTTCGCCAACGAGCACCTCTCCGTCGACAAACGTCGCGGTGGTGGGTCCGTCAACCAGCACTTCTCGCTCCATCTCGCCCACGGCGATCCGAACGAAGTCGGCGGCCCGGCGAATCGCGTGCCTACTTCCGGGGAGGAAGTTGGCGAGCACGGGGAGGGCCAGTCGCGCTTCTATGCACCCGGCGCCGAACTCAAGAAATACTCCGAGCACATCGCACAGAAGTACGACCTGCGCCGCCGTATGAGGTTCAACAGCGTCGTCCTAGGGGCGCGGTGGGACGAAGACGACGAGTACTGGATCGTCAGCATCGCCGACTCAGAATCGATCACGGCGCGCTACATTCTCACCGCTACGGACTTTCTGTCCCAACCAAGGATGCCGGACATTTCGGGCATCGAGACGTTTGCAGGCATGATCATCCACACCACGAAGTGGGACTACTCCTATGACCTGACAAACAGACAAGTCGCCGTCATCGGAACTGGGGCGACGGCCGTCCAACTAATCCCCGAGATCGCACCGAAACTGGCCGAACTCACGGTCTACCAGCGTACGGCGATCTGGGTGACTCCCAAGAAGGACGGCCCGATCCCGCCGCGTGTGCAAAAGCTGTTTGCCCGGCTGCTTAACACGAGTCTCCTCGAACCCCTCATGGTCAGCGCGGTGCTGCACT
>Ga0075527_10000394_pt1 | contig 9903 bp, 10 predicted proteins | sample NGEPer11B_FD_74784 | JGI IMG/M metagenome (GOLD analysis project Ga0075527, IMG submission 74784) | Arctic peat soil microbial communities from the Barrow Environmental Observatory site, Barrow, Alaska, USA - NGEE Permafrost305-11B | ecosystem: Environmental > Terrestrial > Soil > Wetlands >...
CTCTTCGCGCTCGGCCTACCTGCCCCTGACGGCGCGCACCATGTACACGGTGATCGTCCCGAAGAGGGCGGCAAGGTAGAAGAGCACCGAGAAGGTACCCAGCCCATCGGCATCCCCACGGGCGACTCTGACGGTCCCCCACGTCAAGGTCGCAAACATCCACACCATCTCCAGCTTGAGCAGGGTGATGAGATCGACCGCCAGACGATACTGACGGCCGGCGTTTTCCTCCGTGATGCGCACCGGGTAGTTGTAGATGTGCGGATAGCGCTCCAGGATGGTCAGCCCTGCGTACATGACCACCCCCACCACGGGCATCACCAGCAGGGCCCAGCGACCGCCCCATCCGTCGGGCGTCCCGTCGCCTCCGAAGTGCGTGGGGATGCGCGCGGGGAGTGACGTCCACGCCGCGCCCGCAATCACCACCGTCGCGATCGTGCCCGTCAACGCAAGCGCCTCTATCACCTTCCACATCCCGCCGCGTTCGGTAGGCACCCGCGGCCGTCGCATCAGTCCCACCCGGTCACCTCGCTGTGAGTCGTATTCCGTCCGAATCTGATTCTACACGTGCCGTCGGCACCGCTTTCCGCTAGAATCGTTGAAACGGAAGGCGGGAGGTCGGCGTGATCGATTGGGTGCGGAAGTTCGAGGCGGAGGGCCTGTCTTTTGACGACGTGCTCCTGATCCCGGCGGAGTCGCGGATCCTTCCCAAGGGCACGGATGTCCGCACCAGGCTCACCAAGACAATCGAGCTGAACATCCCGCTGCTCAGTGCCGCGATGGACACCGTCTCCGAGACCGCCCTCGCGATCGCCTTGGCCCGCGAAGGCGGCCTCACGATCATCCACAAGAACCAATCCATCGAACGCCAAGCCGACATGATCCGCAAGGTGAAACGGAGCGAGGCGGGGATGATCGTCGATCCCATCACCCTGCCTCCTACCGCCACCTACGGCGACGCCGAAGCGCTCATGGCTGAGTACAAGATCTCCGGAGTGCCCATCGTGCACCCCGACGGCACGCTGGCCGGCATCGTCACCAACCGTGACACCCGGTTCGAGCACGACCTCTCGCGGCCCATCAGGGAGCTGATGACCTCCGAGAACCTGGTGACGGTCCCTGTGGGCACCACCCTCGACCAAGCCCTCCATCAATTCAAGGTCCACAAGATCGAGAAGCTCCTGGTTGTGGACGACCAGTTCAAACTCCGCGGACTCATCACCATCAAAGACATCATGAAGAAGATCGAGTTCCCCAGCGCCTGCAAGGACGAGTTGGGCCGTCTGCGCGTAGGCGCAGCGGTGGGCGTGGCCAAGGACACCGACGCCCGCATGGAAGCGCTCGTCGAGGCCCAGGTCGACGTCGCCTGCATCGACACGGCGCACGGCCACTCGCGAGGCGTGCTCGACACCATCCTGCGGGTCAGGGAGAACTATCCCGACGTGCAACTCATCGCCGGCAACGTGGGCACCGCCGCCGGCGCCCAAGCGCTCATCGATCGCGGGATCGACGGCATCAAGGTGGGCATCGGGCCGGGCTCCATCTGCACCACGCGGGTGGTCACCGGCTGCGGCGTGCCCCAGATCACAGCCGTATCGGAGTGCGCCCGCGTGGCCGACGAGGCGGGGATACCGATCATCGCCGACGGCGGTGTCCGCTACTCCGGCGACCTGGTCAAGGCGCTCGCCGCGGGCGCCAACAGCGTCATGATCGGCTCCCTGTTCGCCGGCACCACCGAGAGCCCGGGCGAACGCATCCTCTGGGAGGGCCGCAGCTACAAGGTCTACCGCGCCATGGGCTCGGTGAGCGCCATGAGCGAAGGCAGCGGCGATCGGTACTTCCAGGAGGACCAGAAGAAGCTGGTTCCCGAGGGGATAGAAGGGATGGTTCCTCACAAGGGGCCTCTGGGCGACTTGGTGTTCCAGCTGGTCGGCGGCCTCCGCGCCGGTATGGGCTACACGGGCTCGGCTACCATCGACGAGTTGCGCACCCGCGCCCGCTTCATGAAGATCTCCGGAGCAGGCCTCATCGAGAGCCACCCGCACGACGTGCAGATCACCAAAGAGGCGCCCAACTACGAGCGACGCTAGCCGAAGAGGTCCGGGATCCGGGATCCGGGGTCCGGGGTCCGGGGTCAGGCGCCCGAGGGCCAGGTGCCTACGCCCAGCCCGAACGGCCGTGGACCCGGTCAGTGACCGTGGTGGGCCAGGGTCTGCGAGACGGCCCGCTCCACCTCGGCGGCCGCGAACCCATCCAACTCGGAGTGGTCGAGCTTCGACAGCGGGTTGTCGAGCAGGTAGTGAAGCGCCGCGAGGCCGTCGGGACTGATGGCGAAGCAGTCGTGATGCTCCTGGGGGTAGCAGTCGCTGCACACCATTCCGCCCAGCGACGGTCGGAAGCCGCACAGCATCTCTTCGCTCCCGCACTGCACGCAGGAGTCGAGTTCGGGGAGGTACCCCAGCGCCACGAGGAGCTTGAGCCTGGTGGCCAGGACCGCGAGTGCGGCTGAGGGTCGATCCTCGGCGGCGGCCAACCGAGCCACCCCGCGCACCAGCAGGTTGAACGACGCGGGATTCCCCTCCTCCTCAGGGAACAGCCGTCGCACCGCCTCGAGCAGACGCCCGCCTTCCTCCATGCGCTCGAGAGAGTCGCGCACGCGCTGGAAGCTTCGGACCGTCTCGACCCCCGTGATCGTGTAGAGGCTGCCGCTACCTGAGTAGAGCACGACGTGCACCAGGCTGAAGGGCTCCAACCGACCGCCGATGCGCGACTTGGTGCGACGCACACCCTTCGCAACCGCAGAGAGTCGGCCACGTTCGCGCGTGTAGAGAGTGACGATCCGGTCGGCCTCGCGCAATCGCATTGAGCCCATGACCAGGGCCTCGGTCTTGAGGTAGCGGTCGAGCCTCACTTCACGAGTCCCCTGACGATGCGCCCCGAGCGGGACGCGCTGACGCTACTCCTTCTCGTTGCCGAACGATTCGATGATCGACACCCCGTGCGACGTGCCGATGCGGGCCGCTCCGGCGTTGACCATGGCCTCGGCATCCTCCGCCGTGCGGATGCCCCCCGCCGCTTTGACCCCGACGTTCTCCGACAGCAGGTCGCGGAACAGCTCTACGTCCTTCGCAGTCGCTCCGCCCGGCGCCTTGCCCGTGGAAGTCTTGATGAAGTCCGCACCGGAGTCCTCCACGATCTTACACACCAGACGCTTGAGCTTCTCGTCGAGGTAGTAGGCTTCCACGATCACCTTCACGAGCACGAGTCCCCGGCCGGCGTTGACGCTCTTCATGCGCACCGACCTCACCAGGCTCGAGAGCTCGTCGCGCACGTAGCGGAAATCTCCGGACAGCATAGCGGGGATGTTCATGACCACATCGAGTTCGTCGGCGCCGGCGGCGACCGCGTTCTCGGCCGCCAGTATCTTGCCCCGCTGAGTGTCGGCTCCGTACGGGAAGGAGATCACGGTGCCGACCTTCACGTCCTGGCCTCGCAAGACCTTCTTGGCGTAGGGGACGAAATAGGGGAACACACACACGGAGGCGAAATGATGCTCGGCGGCGTCCCGGCACAGCTTCTCGATGTCCGCCTGCGTGGAGGTGGGATCGAGCAACGTGGTGTCGATGGTCTTTGCGAGTTCCTCTACTCTCAAGTCTCCTCCTCATGGGCCGCCGGTCGAGTCGAGGGGCCCTTCACGGTGAAGTTCTATGATACACCTGGGTACAAGGGCTCCGGCCGCACGGGCGCCCGAGACGGCCGCGGCGGGCCGACCCGCCGCGCCGCGGGACCGCGGGCCTCCGGATGCCTCCCCCAGGAGGCTGCTGAAAAGCGAAGCCTTGGCCCCCAGAACGCACTGGGCGGCGCGATACGGCGTCCTCGGTCGCCCACGTAGCGCCGCTACGAGCGCTTCCTGCGTCCTTGTCTCGCACTCGCCCATCGCGCTCTGAAGGCGAAGCGTCACTCTTCAGCAGCCTTCTAGAGACCCAGGTCGTCGAGCATGCGCGAGCTCTTGCGCCAGTGCTTCCTCACCTTGACCACCAGGTCCAGGTACACCCTCTCGCCCAGCAGCCACTCGATGTCGCGACGGGCCTCGATGCCCACCTGCTTGATCACGGCGCCACCCTTGCCGAGTACGATGGGGCGTTGGCTGTCCCGCTCCACATACACCGCGGCCCGGATGTAGAGCAGGTCGCTCTCCTCGCGTGGCTCCATTTCGAGCACCTGCACCGCTATCGAGTGCGGGATCTCCTCCTCCGTCGCGGCGATGAGCTTCTCGCGGATGAACTCCGCCACGAGTGTCTCCTCGGGCTGGTCGGTGACGGCGTCCGGCGGGAAGTAGCGAGGCCCCTCGGGCAGGAGCGCCGCCAGTCGCTCCACGAGCGGGCCGACGCCGGTGCCGTCGAGGGCACTCACCGGCACCACGACGGCGCCGGGGACGAGGCTTTCGGCTTCGGCAGCCAGGGTCAGCTTCCGCCCATCGTCGAGCAGATCGATCTTGTTCAGCGCCACCACCACCGGCGTGGTGGCCTCGGCCAAAACGCGGCTGATGAAGCGGTCTCCCGCACCCACCCGCTCGCCCGCGTCCAAGACGAACAACACGGCGTCCACCTCGGAGATGGTCGCGTCCACGAGTTCCTGCATCCGTCGAGTGAGCACATCCATCGGCTTCTGGAAGCCGGGCATGTCCACCAGGATCAGTTGGTAACCGGGGGCCGAGTGCACGCCGGCCACCCGGTGGCGCGTGGTCTGCGGCTTGCTGGCCGTGATGCTCACCTTGCGGCCGAGCACCTTGTTGACGAGTGTGGACTTGCCCACGTTGGGGCGCCCAACCAGGGCCACGAACCCCGACCGGAAGCCGGGCGGGGTGTCCAGGAAGCCGGAACCGGCGGGTTGGTCTACGTCCGGGTGCGTGGCGGGTCGGCCTACATCCGGGTGCGTGGCGGGTTCGTCTACGTCTGAGCGCGGGTCGTCAGGCAACATGGCAGTCCCGTTCAGTCGACGTGGCACCGGCATCCCAGCGAAGCACGAACCGATCCTCTCCGGGGCCGTAGAAGTCGGCCACCTCCTCTACGATCTTGAATCCGAAGCCCAGGTAGAGGTTGAGCGCGACCGTGCTGTCGGGGCTGGCGGTCAGCATCAGTCCGGAGCCGTCACGCCTCAGGACCTCGGCGCCCACGGCGCACAGGAGTTCGCTGCCAAGGCCCTGCCTCTGGAAGTCAGGCCTCACGTAGAATCCCAGCACCCAGAACATCCCCGGCTCGTCCATCATCCGCATCAGCTGACACGAAGCAGCCACCGTGCCGTCGACCAGACCCACATAGAGGCCGCCCGCCCGGGCGACCACGCCCAGGTCGTAGCTGCGCAACCCCGTCACCCCAAAGGCTTCCTGATCGTAGACCGCGAGTTCGGCGAGTTCGCTCGTCGTGGGACGCTCCAGCCTGACCAACTCGAGCGTTCCCACTAGCCGGCCCCCAGCACGAATGCCCCGGGAAGCAGCCGCCGCAGCTCCGTCGCCCTCCACGCGCCGCCCTGTCTGCAGACGACCACGATCCCCTCACCGAACTCGGCCAGGAACTGCCGGCACATGCCGCAGGGAGTCAGGTCATCGGGGTCGGGTCCCGGCGAGGCGACGGCCACCGCGACGAGGGTCGTCTCGCCGGCCGCCACGGCCGTACCCACCGCGTTACGCTCGGCGCAGAGGGTCACCGAATAGCTGGAGTTCTCCACGTTGCACCCCGTGTACACCCGGCCGGAGCCACCCAAGACAGCGGCCCCCACACGGAAGTGCGAATAGGGAGCGTACGCACGCGCCGCGGCGCCGCGGGCGGCCTCGATCAGGTCGCGGTACTGCTCGGTAGGCGCGGGCTCGGCGAGCGGGGATAGGTCCAAGATGATCCTTTCAGAACCAGAGTTGAAAAGCGATGGTAGTGATCAGGATACCTAGTATCGCACCCAGGACCACCTCGAGGGTGCTGTGGATGCCGGCCTCGACCCGCGTCTGGGCGGTGAGCACGGCCATGATCATGGCCACGGCGCTCGCCAGGATCCCGTAGGGGTGGTCCGAGACCAGGTAGGTGACAGCCGTCCAGCCCGAAAAAGCCAGGGCGGCGTGACCGGAAGGCAGCCCGCCGGACAGCGGAAGGCCCCGCCCGAACACGGCCTTCGTGATCACCACCAGGAGCACCGTCACGAGGAACGCTATGAACGTGATGTGCGCCGGCGAACGCCGCACATTCGCAAGCATGGTGGCGGCCGGATGGGTGGCCTTGTCGGCGAAGACAAAGTAGGCGACGATCAGCGAGTTGATGGCCGCCGCCAGGACCGCGCCCGCCGCCACGTCCTTGGCTATCTTGGCCTTGGGATCGAAGGAGCTCGTGACGAGGTCGACCGCCGCCTCGATGGCCGTATTCAGCATCTCTGCCATGAACACCAGGGTTATGGCGAAGAGCACAGCGACAAGCTCCAGGCGCGTCAGATCCAAGAAGAGGCTGCCCAACAGGACGACGATGGCGATAATCACGTGCACCCGCATGTTGCGCTGGTGCCGGAACACGTAGATCAAACCCTGGAAAGCGTAGTTGAAGCTCTCGAGCGCGGTGGAGCGACGGCGACCTTCCCGGCTCACTGGCACTACTCCGACGGCAAGAGTGCAGAGGCTCCCCACGCGGGATCGTCCAGGATCGCCGCCTCGCGCGCCTTCATCTCACCGTCATCGAGCTCATGGTCGTAGCCGAGCAGATGGAGCACACCGTGGACCACCAAGCGGCGCAACTCCTCGGCCGTGGTGATGCCGTCCTCGGCGGCGTTGCGACGGGCCACGGAAGGGCACACGATCACGTCGCCCAGGGACGGCGGACGGCTTTCGTCGTCGTCCGCTTCGGGGTCGGGCCAATCGGAGTCGTCGTCGCCGGGAAAGGAGAGCACGTCCGTGGCTCCGTCCCCTCCTCGGTAGCGCTCGTTGAGCTCGGCCATGGCGTCCTCGTCGATGAAGGCCAGCGCGACCTCTCCAGGGCTCAACCCTTCGCTCTCAAATACGAAGAGCACGGCGCGCACAGCGGCGGCTTCGTCGATGGGCAGGTCCGTCTCGTTGACGACGTCGACCAGGAACATCAGGCGACAGCTCCCACGACTATTCGGCCTCGGATTCGGGTGCGCCCACAGGCGACTCGGGTGCAGGCGACTCGGGGGGCGCGGGCTCGCGCGCGGGCGCCTCCGGCGCCTCCGGCGCAGGCGACGCGGTAGCCCCGGTGGCCGGACGCTGTCGAGGTTTCCGCTTCGGGCCGGCGGCCGCTCCCGCCGCGGCATCCGCCCGGCCGCCCGGAGGACGACGCTCCTGCTTGCCGTTCTCCCGCTCCCGTGGATACTCGATCCGGTGGCCGGCGAGTCCACGCAAACCGCTCTCGAAGACCAATCTGATCTTCTCGAGATCGCCAAAGGTGAGCTGCGACTTGTCCAGCTGTCCGTCGTCCATCTTCTGCTTGAGGATCGTCCTGATCAGCCCCTGCATCTTCTTCACGGTCGGGGCCTTCATAGCCTTGGCCGCGGCCTCCACGCTGTCGGCCAGCATGATGATGGCGGCCTCAGGTGAGGCGGGTTTCTCTTCTTCGTAGCGGTAGGTCTCCTCGGGCACGTCGCCGCCGGTGGTCTCTTGGGCCTTGTGATAGAAGTAGGAGAGCACCGAGGTGCCGTGGTGCTGGCGGATGATGTCGATGACCGGCTTGGGCAGACCATACTGCCGAGCCAAATCCTCCCCGTCCTTCACGTGGGCCGTGATGGCGAGTTTCGACAGGTTCGGGTTGAGCCTGTCGTGGGGGTTCGACACGTGCAGCTGGTTCTCGATGAAGTACTCCGGACGGAGCGTCTTGCCGATGTCGTGGTAGTAGGCGCCGACGCGCGCCAGGAGGGGATCGGCGCCGATGGCCTCAGCGGCGGCCTCGGCGAGATTCCCCATGAGGATGCTGTGGTTGTAGGTGCCTGGGGCCACTTGCATCAGCCGCCGCAGCAACGGTTGCGAGGGGTTGGCCAACTCGAGTAGCCGCAGCGGCGTGGTCAGGTTGAACAGTGGCTCGTAGATCATGAGGATGCTGACCGTGAGCACCATGCTGAGCGCCCCGTTCCCCAGGCCCCACAGGCTGGCCTGCAGGGCATCGAGGATCGGCGCCTCACGCAGCAGCTCCACAGCAAACACAGTCGCGCCCGCCACGGCGGCGACCAGAGCCCCCGCTGCCAGCAGTTCGATGCGCTGGGCCAGGTGCGACACGGGGTAGAGCGAGAAGATGGCGGTGATGAGCGCCACCAGGACGAACCCGAAGTCCATGCCGGTCATGAGGCCGACGTTGAGCGCCTGCAGCGACACGAGCAGCAAGGCGGTGCGCGGTTTCGTGATGATCGACGTGATCATGGCTAGCGCCGCCAGGGGCACCAGATAGGGGGACAGCGGCGGCACGACCATGATCCGGGCCACCAGCGTGAACAGAATGATCAGGGTGGCTAGGGCCAGCATGAGAGTGTTGTCCGCCAGCACAGGCCGGTTCGTGCGAGAGAGCAGACCGCTCAGCACCAGGAGCTGCAGCACCACGATGATGAAGGAACCCAGCCAGGTCTCCCAGCCCAGCGGCCTCCCCATGAGTCCGAGCGCGCTCAAGGCCAGCATGGTCTGCTCGGTGATCGTGTCCCCGGGCTGCACGATCCGCTCGCCCTTCAACACCGACACCGTGACCGGGGCGACTTCCTGCATGGCCTGGTCACGACGAGCCCTGGTGGCCTCCTCGTCGTACACCTGGTTCGGGCGTAGGTAGGCCGCCGCGATCTCGTACACGGCGACCCGATACTCCTCGTCGCCCGACACGGTCTCCGCCTGACCACGCAGTTTCTGCCGAGCCGTCTCGAGGGCCGTCTGCGTGACGCTGCCCGCATACAAGAAGCGCAGCACGCTCGACACGTCGGCGCGCAGACGAAGCAGCGTCTCGTTGGGTGCCGCGACCACCAGGGCCAACGTGCCTTCCGAGATGGTGGACGGCACCACCTCACGCAGGCGGGCGCGGGCCAATCCGAGATTGACCAGAGGCTCGGTGGATACGGTCGTCCCGCCGCCCTCCGTCGACCCGGTGCTGCCGGCAGCGGTGGATGGCGGCGGCAGCGTGGTCGAAGGCGCGAGAGATCGCTTCGCCTCCCGCGCCTGATCGAAGAAGCCGCCTACGTCGGCGACGACCGACGACAGGGCTGTGGGATTGACGCTGTAGGCGGGCTGCACCAAGGACGCCACCTGCTTGCGCAACTCCTCAGTCGCCGCCCGGTTCTCGAAGATGACGGTGCGGGTGGCGACCACTTCCTCCCCGGCCACGTCACCGGCCTGGAAGTGATGGCGAGAGGGCAGGTAGTTCGACGAGATGACGAGCGTGAGCACCACGGCGAGGAACACCGTGAGGCCCATCCCGAAGCGGCGGCCGTCGCGGGAATCGATGTGATCCCGCACGCCGGCGAGACGTTCGTTTACCGTATGTCGCACGCTCATGGATGACTCACAAGTGAAGGGCCCTCGTCTGGATCGGGGAAGGGAGGTGGCTAGGGGGTGTGACGCCGGTCGGTGGATTCGCGGTGAGATCGACTCCCGTCACCACGCTTCCGCTCCACATATGTTTTGTACGCGTTGACGATGTCCTGCACGAGCACATGCCGCACGACGTCTTGACCGTCGAAGGTGACGAAGCCGATATCGCGGATATCGCCCAGGATCTCGCGCACCGTCGCCAGGCCCGAGTACTGACCGCTCGGCAGGTCGATCTGCGTGACGTCCCCCGTCACGACCATGCGCGATCCGAATCCCAGACGGGTGAGGAACATCTGCATCTGCTGGGGCGTGGTGTTCTGAGCCTCGTCCAGGATGATGAAAGCGTCGTTGAG
>Ga0075527_10000399_pt1 | contig 9854 bp, 6 predicted proteins | sample NGEPer11B_FD_74784 | JGI IMG/M metagenome (GOLD analysis project Ga0075527, IMG submission 74784) | Arctic peat soil microbial communities from the Barrow Environmental Observatory site, Barrow, Alaska, USA - NGEE Permafrost305-11B | ecosystem: Environmental > Terrestrial > Soil > Wetlands > Peat...
TACGAGACGTCACCCAACAGCTGGCCGGCTTCACCGGCCTCGCCGCGGTTCCCGAATCGAAGTTCTCGGTGGCCCCGCTGCTCGCAGGCCTCCTCGCGGCCTTCGCGATGTCGGCCGTCGCCTGGCTCGTCAGTCTGCGAACGATGAGAAAGGTGCCGATCATCGACGCCTTTCGGGCCCACCGGCCAGACCTCGCCGACCATCCCCGCTTTCTGCGACTGATCCCGATCTCGATCGCCGGCGCCACCGTGGCGATGATCGCCGCTGGCCAGGCCAGCGGAGAATGGGGCCCGCCGGCCCTAGGATTGATCGTTCTCTGCGCCTGCGTGCTCGCTTTCTGCGTGCCGGTGGCACTGGCGCTCCTGGTACAGAGGGCCGCGGGCTTCTACCCGCTCGCGATCGGGCGCTACCTGACCGCCAACTCGCGCAGGGTGACTTTGCTGACGACCACCTTCGGTGTCGGGATCGCCGTTTCGGTCGTCCTCAGCGGGCTGATCCTGAGTTTCGACCATGGACTCTCCCGTAGCGTCGACTCATGGACGAAGGCAGAGATGTTCGTGCGGCCGGGCTGGGCCGGAAGCACTACGCGAGACAACCGCTTCCCGGCATCTGCGCGCCCCATTCTGGCCGCGATTCCCGGGGTGAAACGCGCCGGTGCCTGGACTTCGACGACGGTCGAGGAATCGGGGCGTCAGTTCCTGCTCCAGGCCTGGGACAGCAAGAACACCGAGGGGGTCGTCGACCTGATCGTCTACGAAGGCGCTCGGGGAAAGGCCCTGTGGCGCGCCCTCGATCGGGGCGAGATCGCGATCTCGCAGAACATGGCGAATCTGCGCGAGCTCGGGGTGGGGGACAGCCTCCTGGTGCCGACCGCGGGTGGCGCCGAAGACTTCCGGGTGGCTGCCGTCGTCGACGACTACCTCTCCGAACGCGGCGCCGCAATCATGTCGCTGCCCACCTACCGCCGCGCCACCGGCGACTCGCGAGTGGAAAGCATCCAGCTGGTTCTCACGCCTGGAGCAAGCGAAGCCGCGGTTGCGAGAAAGGTGCGACGGCGGCTCCCCGACAGCCCCGGCCTGGTCGTCGCCAGCAGAGAGGAAATGCGGCAACGCGTCACCGGCTTCTTCGACTCGCTCGTCTCGATGCTCAGCGGTGTCACCGTGGCGATGTTCGTCCTCATGCTCCTCGTCGCCGTGACGACGACGGCGGCACTGCTGAGCGCGAGGGGAAAATTCCTCGGCCTCTCCAGTCTCTGCGGAGCCCCCCCAGACGCCATCCGCCGACAGCTTCTTGTCGAGGCGCTCCTGATCGGCGGCGGTGCCTGGCTGGCCGGCGCGCCCGCGGGACTGCTCGCGATCAAGCCGATGATCGCCGCCCTCGGCATCCTCACCGGGCTGGAACCCGAAGCCGTGACTCCTGCGGCGACGCTTGCGCTTTCCCTCCCACTCGTCCTGCTCGCCAGCTCCGCGGCGGTGATGATCCCGGCGCGCCGCCTACTGCCGGACCTCTTCAACTCGCTCAGGTTCGAGTGAGATGCCGGCCCCACCTCTCCGATCGCGGTGCTTTGACGTCATCGTCGTCGGCGGCGGCATCGGCGGCGCCGGTCTTGCGGCGGTGCTCGCGCAGGCCGGAATGGACGTCGCGCTAATCGAGCGGACGCGCGAGTACAAGGATCGTGCCCACGGCGAGGCGCTCGCCCCATGGGGAGTCGCGGAGGCACGCCGTCTGGGATTGCTCGACATCATCCTCGAGCGGGCCGGCGCCCACTGGCTGCCGATCTGGGCCAGCTACGACGGAGGTGAGGCGAAACACTCGGAGATCGAGCGGGTCGATCCGCACGGCGAGTCGATTCTCAGCTTCCACCACCCGGAAGCGCAAACCGCCCTTTGGGGCCTCGCACGGGCGGCGGGCGTGAGCCTGTTTCGGCCAGCCCAACTCACAGAGGCGACCCCCACCGCCGGCGGCTACAGCGCCAGAATCGAGTGCCAGAAGGTTCAAGCCCGCCTCCTCGTCGGCGCGGACGGCCGCGCGTCCCCGCTGCGCCGGGCACTGGGAAGGCGGACTGCCGCTGATCCTCCTACCCACACCATCTCCGGTCTCCTGTTGGCCCGCACCAGGCTCAACCACGCCTGCGTGATCACCAAGCGGGTACCGCACGGCCGGCTGCTTCTCTTCCCGATCGGCAGCTCGCACGTCCGTGCCTATTACATGGCCGACCACTCGCAGTTGCAAAGCCTCAGAGGGCCACGGGCCAACGAGCAGATCCTCGCCGTCTGCTGCCAGGAGCTTGATCGCGGCTGGTTCTCGGCAGCCACCTTCGCCGGGCCGGCGGCGACTTTCCCGAACGCCTGCCGCTGGGTGCCCCACCCCCACTCCGACAGGTTGGTCCTGATCGGAGACGCAGCCGGAGCCGGCGACCCCAGCATCGGCCAGGGGCTTGCGGTGACGATGCGCGACGTCAGCGAGCTGAGTAGACGGCTGATCGGGTCGACCGACTGGGCGCGGGCGAGTGCCGATTACGCCCGCACGCGCCTGCGCTATTTCCAGACGCAGCGGATGCTCGCCCGCTGCACATGGCAGTTCGATGCGCCGGGGCCGAAAGGGGACAGGCTGCGGCTGCGCGAGGGCCGCGGCGCAAACAGAGGCGCCCGCCGGGAGTTGATGCGTCGCATCCGCCTCGACCCGGCGCTCGTAGTGCCGAGCAGAAAGTCCCGACAGCTGATCCTCTACGGGTGAAGAGGACCGGCACCACTTGGGGAAGGCCCCGCTCAGGGAAGCTCGCCGAGAATGCCGTCCCAGAGAGCATGGCGGGCCCGGATGGCCTCGGCACCGACTCTTTCCGCTGCTGAGATCTTCGCCTCGCTCCCCTCACACAGCTCATCGAGCAGCTGCAGCGCGAGAGGCCCGTGCTCATCGTGGTCAAGGGTGATGTGGCGCTCCAGGTAGTGCTTGAAGGCGGGAGCGCCGTACAGTTTGGACCCGAATCCGTCCTGGACCCCGCTGAGCACGTCCGGAAGGAGGTTCTCCCGCCCATGACAAAACGATGCTGCAATCGGCCTATGATCGGCTCGGATCTCGTTCATCGCCGCGAGGTAGAATTCGAAGTGGCTGATGTAGCCGGGGCCAATCGCCTCGTCACTCTCCTTACCAATCCTAACTGAAATCCAGCTGTCAAACGTTTGATAGAGGCAACCGCCGGGTCGGTCATGGGGCGCGCTTCCTGCACCCGGCTACTTTCACCCGCGTGGTGTCTCGGATGCGCCGACCGTTGTATGCGGTCAGTTTCACCGGCATCGCGAGGCGATGACCGCAGAGGGTGCCGGAGGCTCCGCGGAGGAAATTCGCGCCGAAGACGGAGTTCGCCCCCCTGGGGAGGTCGATGACGAAATTCGAGATCGGCGCATCCGGAATCGCCGCGAAGGTCACGGAGCTCCTCCCCCGATTCGACAGGCGCAGGGAGCCGAAAAGTTCGAGTACGACCCCTCGGGTGCCGAGCACGAGGACGATTCGAGGAAGCGCCTCCGCGCCCCGGGATACGAGGTAAGCGGGGCCCGAGAGCGCCGATTCGAAGACGGGGCTGTGAACCCGGGCCATTCCGATGGTCGCGGTCGGCGGGCACCGTTCGGGATCCGCCGCAAAGATGGCCGCCGGGCAGGACCCTTGGATCGCCGAGAGCCGGGGCGAGAGCTGCCGGGGAAAAGCGAGCCTGATCGACCGCAGATTGGCCTGAGCGCCGAGGCGGCTGCGGATCGCTAGCCGCAACGAGGCACCGGCACGGCGACTGACGTGCCTTCTGGTCGCGGCCGAAATCCGCGGCGCGAATCGGAGCTCGCGACAGTCGCCGAGGAAGAAGGGGGTCGCGAGCGAGGTAATCGCTCCCGCTCTGCCGACCGCCTGGGCGTTTACTTCCTGCCTCCCGCAGGAGGTGGGTGCGGTGAACAGCCCGGGCCGTTCGATCGTGCTCAGCTCGAAGCTGCGAACTCGCAGGGGAATGCCCGTCCGGATCCGCGGGAGAGGGTCGGTTGCGACCGTCACGCGGGCACTGCGGGGGTCGACGAGGAGTTGGGCGCGGATCACGATCCGGCCGAGGTCGAACGGGCCGACGAAAGCCGGGATCGCGACCGAGAGCCCGAACGGAGCCCGTTTGTAGGAGTCGGTGAGGAAGACGCTCCCTGAGAGGCCGAGGGGACGGAGGCCGGCGCCAGCGGTGACCGCGACGGCGCCGATCCTGCTCGCAGGCGGACAGTTCCCGTTCCCCGCCTGCGGCTCGGGACAGCCGGTGACGCCGGCGAGCAACGGCAGCAGGCCTCGGGGCAAGGTCGCCGAGAAGCGGCTGATCCCCTCTTCGCCCTCGCCGCGCTCCAGTCGCAGCGTCAGTCCGGTTTGGTGCCCGGCCACCGCGCTGGTAGCACCGCCGAGGAACGAAGGAGAAAGGCCGCCATCGCAGTTGCGAGCAATCGAAAAGCTGCTGGAGACAACGGTAGGTTCGGCTTCGGCCGGGTCGGAGTGGGAGCCGAAACGGCCCGTGGTCGTGAAGGTCCCACACTCCGCCGGCAGCGCCATGGGAGCGCGCGGCCCACCATCGAACCGCAGTGAGAACTTCGCAAAGGGCAGCTGCGGCAGCTCATCCAGGCGAACGGTAAGACGGCCGGTCTCGGCGTCGGCATCGATCCGCATGGGAATCTTGATCACGGTCCCGCTTCCCCCCGCTACCACGTAGGCAGCGAACTTGCTCCCGAAGGGATTTTGCACCGGTGCCGCGAGGTAGATCGAGCCGCGCAGCGGCTCGGCGACCAGGGAGCTGTCCACAGTCACCGAGCCGATCCGCGCCGAGTCGGGGCAGCGAGGCTCGGTAGATTTCCCCAGCCCGATCTGCTCCAACGAGCAGGTGCCGAGGCCGTCGCCGGCCGCCGGGTTAAGCGAGAGGCCAGGCGGCAGCTTGAGCACCGCGTTGCGCGGCTCCGCCTCGGCGTAACCGTCTGGGTTCTCGTTCTGCGGAAAGCGCAGGTCGACCTCCACGCCCGAGGAGGCGTCGGCCGCCTCGCTTTCCGGGCGTACGCTGATCTGCGGGCTGAAATCGAGTGCCTCGCAGCCCTCCAGAATGAGCTCATGACCCTCGTCATCGAGCGGCGAGGCCGCCTGCGATACGAACTGTCCGGCGTTTTGCCAAGAGTCCATCCGAAATGTCGTCGCCAACGACTTGGCGCAGTTGACCGGGAGGGTGAGGAACGGCTGGCGCGAGACGCCCGCCCCGCACTCGCCAAGGGATTCGCCTTCGAGGCCGAGGCAGGCACCGCGCAGGGTGTCATGGCGGGGATCGGCCGGCACCCCCCAGAGATCCAGAACACCGCTCGCCATCGGCAGGAACTGCGGCATGTTTCGCAGGGTCATTCTCAACCCAAAGTCGGCGCCGCGTACAGAAGCGTTCATCACCATCGGCGAGATCAACGCGAAGATCCCAAACTGCGCCGTGCGATCCGGTGGTGGTTCAAGGTTGAAGATCGGCACGGCGAGCTCACCCAGCCCGAGGTCGAGCCTCATCGTCCCGATCTGCGAAGCCTGCGGACACCCTTGGCGGAACAGAGAGCTGCTCTGGAATTCCTCGGTCAGGCACTGAGGAGTGTCGACGGAGTCGCCGATGAGGCCCGCGGGCAGGTCGACCATGAGGTTCTTGGCCGCTCCATCCGGCACCAGTTCGCCATCGAGATTGGGTGCCTGATTGAAGGCGAAGGCCAGCCTCACCAAGTAGGGGTGGGAGCCTGCCTGCTGCTCCGGCGGCCCCACGGCACCGGGTTCAGCCCCTACCGACGGCGCCGAGAAAATCGAAAATTCGGTCGCTTTGAAGCCGAATGAGGCATGTGCCGCGGCAACGGGAAAGGTGAGCACCGCCAGGAAGGCGACAACGTTCAGTCCCGCCGCCCACAGCCGCGCCTTCATCGCCGCCGCCCTCGGCAGAGCTTCAGCCTTATCGCCCCGGCCCTACGCTGCGCCTTGCCGCGGTGCCCGCGGCAGCACCGGCGGCGGTGGTGCTTGCGGCGGTGGTGCTTGCGGCGGTGGTGCTTGCGGCGGTGACATCTGCGATATTGGCGCTTCACGGTCGGCCCGGCCTCCGGCCAGGGCAGGGCAGTTGCCGGAAAGGGCGCGGTCTGATGCGGAGCCCCAGGCTGGCCCCGACAGGCTTCCCCCGCGCACCGCAGCGGCGCCTGCGGCTCCGGAAAGCCGCCGCCGACACGGGCGTCGTAGATGTCGGCGTTGTTGTCGCGATCGTTGGTGACCAGCCGCGACCTCGTCGTGAAGAAAACGTCACGGCCGCCCGCTGCGACATCAACCAAGGCCGAGATGTCACTACTGACTCCGGTCGAGATCAGCTGCGGCTTCCCGTCGGCAAACACGTAAACATCTTGCCGGTGGTTGCTGTCGCGAGGAGCCAGAGCATCGGCGCTGTTGAAGAAGACCCGTCTCCCGTCGGCAGAGAAGATGCCTGGCCGATAGCTAGAGGGAGTTCCGTTGGGAAGACTCGCCCGCCCGATCGGGAGAGCGCCGGTCGGATTGCAGGAAGCACAGGCGAGCCGATCTTCGTCAGCCACGTAGACGAAGAGCTCATTGTCGTGCTCCCCCGTAATAGCATCGGTGTTGTCATATCCCGTCAGGCTTGCCTGCGAAAGGAACGCCAAGCGGTCGCCGTCGGCGCTCAACCTCGAAGTTCGTTCTTCGAGGTTGGGACTCCAATCCCGCGCGTCGCTCGGCGAAAGAGTTGCGATGAGCTCGAGCGCCCCCCTTTGCTCTACATAGAGGTTCGGTTCCCCTGCCTGGGCCCCGTCCACAAGAATGGCAGAGGAGACGAAGTAGGCCGACGAGCCGTCTCCGGCGACTCCGAGGACTCCGTTGACTTTGGGCGCGCCACCGGCGTGCGGGGTCAGCAGGTGAAGGCTTTCGTCTTCGAAGTCGTACCCGTAGAGGCCACCGTTGTCGTCGGGGGCGTCGGTGAGGCTGGTTGAATCGGAAAAGAAGGCTTTTGACCCGTCGGCCGCAACCGCCTGCAGATTCGCACTGCCATCCCCGAGAGAAGTTGCGCGTCTGCTGGCATTGAGCTTGACGGACCGGACACCGTCTTCGCGTGCGAATAGCTGACCCTCAGCCGTCCAGAACACTCGTGACCCATCGGCGGAGATCACCTCGGCATAGTCGCCTTCATCGGCACTTCCGGCCTTTGCTCCGGGGGCGGCTTCTCCGTCGGGAAGGACGCTAACAAGCCGCAGGCCCGCTGACGACGACCATTCGTAGACACTCCAGGCTTCCGCCGGAGACCCCAACAGCAAGGCGTCGTTGGCCTCGAAGATGATGCGACTTAGATCCGCCGTCGCTCCGGCAAAGTGGACCCGGTAGGAGCCCGGGGGTCGATTCAGCGGAGCGGTCTCAGTGAGGAGGAGGTAAGGGCCGTCGGCAAAGCGGAGGTAGAAACTGGTGTGTTCGGGCGGCGCTTCCGGAACCAGCGTAGGTTTCGTCCATTCGAGCACGGCAGCCGAAAGGTCGGAGGCGAAGAAACGAAACGGCGGCAGTTCAAGAAACCGCGGAGGTTCGGCGGGGGGCGGGGAGATCGCGTGCGTGGACCAGCCAGCACTGTCCCGCATTGAGGTGTAGTAGGTAAACAAATCGGCGCTCTGTGCGTCAGCAAAACTCGCCAACGACGCGTACCCGATCGCATTACCGTGGCTTGCGCTTTGCCCGAGAGCGCCGGCAAATCCGCCTTCGAGCACGGGGCCGCCAACGTCCCCACTATTCTTGTCGATGGGCGTTACCTGCTCGTAAGCCCGTCCTTCCGGCAGGGAATAAGAAGACGATGCCGCGGGCCAAGCGACAAGGACGGCGGCCATCGTCGCCACAGTGAGCGAAAGCCTCCTCACGCGCACCGTTGACACCTCGGCCCTAGGCTCGCCGGCCTTGAGCCACGCCCGAGGCCGGCGCTCGCGGGCAAGGCACCGTGGAATGCGCGTTGGCCTCGCTTCCGTCGCGGAAGCGGAAGCTCGCCTCGAAGCGGAAGCCCTCACGCGGGCATCGTGCCGGCAGGCTGAACCCTTCGGGCCGATAGGGGACCCGGCGTCCGCCCACCCGTCGGTAGTAGCGCAGACTGGCTGGGCCGAGCGTTGACCGCATCGCCACCAAGCTCGCTTCCGGCCCGTCCGGCACGGTCGGGATCGCCTCGACAGGCGTTTCGAGGACCGAGTCCGAAAAGCCCTCCGGCGTCACCACTTGGCTCGACATGACAAGGGGGGCGACCACCGGCTTCCTGCCATCGAAGTAGAAGAGCGTCGTCGTCCGTTTGGCGATGGGTCTCGCCATGTAGATGAAAACGCGCATCTTCTCCTGGACCGCGGTGGAGCCGAATGGCACCCGGACCTGAGCCGTCCCATTGCCGATGGACGATTCGAGCGGACAGCCACCAGCGCCATTCGCGATCAGGCGCTCCGGAGAGCAGGTCGCGAGACCCAGTTGCGACGCGGCAAAACCCATCCCCTGCGGCAGGCGTAGGGCAAAATTGCTGAGCGGGAGCAGGGACTCTCCGGGGCGGGGGCGGAGGTGAAAGGCGATCGAGACGGCGGTGGCAGCGCCCAGCCTCTTGGGCCGGAGCTTTGCGGTCAAACTCGCCTGGGGTGCCGCCGCAGCGACCGGCGCCATCAGTGCGGCCGCCAGAACCGGCAACACCAGCGCCAGCAATGCATGTGCGACTCTAAACATCCCACTTGCCCCTAAGCGCCATCTTCACTTTGAACGTCCGGCGGTTCGCGATGCCGGACAAGGAGATTCCCCGACTGCGGGCGTGCGAATACCTTCCGGTTCCTTCGAGGGTCTTGATCTCGCCGGTGTAAGAGGAGATGGCGCCGCTGATGCGGTACCGGGCGGCCCCGATTCCCCTCACCGTGCCGTGCGAGTTACGACCGAAGAAGATCGCCCGAACCTTCGAGCCGTTGATCGTCCGGAGCCTAAGCGAAACCTTACCCTCCACGGTGCCAACGGTGCTTCCCTTAGCAACCATGCGCTTTCCCTTAGTCTTCGTAATCCGCATCCGCAGACTCTGTTCGAAGTTTTGCGCGGAGGCACTAGCTGTCCCGCCATCAGATTCGGGTGGCGCCACGAAAGCGCTCGTCTGTCCGGCTGCGGTGACGACAGATGCAAGTACCGCTAGCGACACAGCCACCAGAACGGCCAGTGGCCGCCTCAAATTTTCGGCCTCCCCAAGCATTTGTTCTTTCCCCTTTCACTTGCTGTCGGTTCCCTAGCTGACTTTGTTGGACCAACAAGAGGACTGAAAGCACCGCCCGCCCTCGCAAACAAGAGCAATATGCAACAGATAGGAAGCCCTCCCGTTGAACCTTCGTCGCATTTTACATATATCCTGTTTAATTAATAGATTGGCGTCCAACTAGAGCGCGCAAGCAGCGGACTGCTTGGCAATCGCGACGGACTCACGGACCGGGCCATGCTCGACCCGGGACCGCACTCATCGTCACGCGAACGAGGTCGTAGCCTCAGGAGGAGATGGCCGGGCTTGAACCAGCGACTTGCAGGTCCTTGGGCGAGGGGTGGACGACCGGATTCGAACCGGCGACCGCCTGGATCACAAACGCTGCCTCCAGCTCTAATCGTTCAGTCTCCTCGTGCGTGGTTTGCAGGACTTTTCGTCAGCGTGCGCTGGCACCCGTTTCGGGTGAATATGCACCGATACGAACGGATATGCAGGGTTTCAGGCACTTCTCGCCAGAAGTGCCTCGTGTTCCAAGCCGGATTTCGAACCGCGCGACACAGGCGGGCCGGGAGCGGTCCTAGTGAGCGTGTCCGCCGCGCACCGTCTGCCA
>Ga0075527_10000400_pt1 | contig 9842 bp, 8 predicted proteins | sample NGEPer11B_FD_74784 | JGI IMG/M metagenome (GOLD analysis project Ga0075527, IMG submission 74784) | Arctic peat soil microbial communities from the Barrow Environmental Observatory site, Barrow, Alaska, USA - NGEE Permafrost305-11B | ecosystem: Environmental > Terrestrial > Soil > Wetlands > Peat...
GGGCGTTGCACCCACACCCAAGTCCAAGAAGTGAGACAATGGTATCGAGGCGTGGGATTGCCGGGACTTTCACTGGCTCCGGAATAGTCTTGATACGAACCGTGTCGGGGTGCCGCCCACACCATGTAGGCCAACCAGAGGAAACACCGTTGTCAGTTTCGCCGCAGATTCGCCCGGACGCCACCGCAGAACTCTCGGCCGTACTGAGCGAACGCATTTTGATCCTTGACGGTGCGATGGGCACGATGATCCAGCAGCACCGGCCCTCCGAGTCGGATTATCGCGGCGAACGCTTCAAGGACTGGCCAAGCGACGTTCAAGGCAACAACGACCTGCTCAGCCTCACCCAGCCGGACATGATCCGCGCCATCCACCGCGAATACCTCGCAGCAGGCGCTGACGTGATCGAGACGAACACATTCAATGCCCAGGCCATCTCGCTGGCGGACTACGGCATGGAGGAAGTGGCCTACGAGCTTAATGTCGAGTCGGCCCGGCTCGCGCGTCTCGAATGCGACGCCATGACCGAGCAGACTCCCGATCGGCCGCGGTTCGTCGCCGGCGCCATGGGTCCCACGAACCGTACGGCGTCAATCTCCCCCGACGTCAACGATGCGGGAAAACGAAACATAAGCTTCGACCAACTCGTGGCCGCCTACCTCGAACAGGCCCGCGGCCTCGTCGACGGAGGCGCAGATCTTCTTCTGATCGAGACGATCTTCGACACGCTCAACGCCAAAGCCGCCATCTTCGCGTGCGAAACGCTGTTCGAGGAGCACGGAAGGCGCTGGCCAGTCATCATCTCCGGCACCATCACCGATGCGTCCGGACGCACGCTCTCGGGTCAGGTCACGGAGGCGTTCTGGAACTCCGTACGCCACGCCCGGCCGCTCATGGTCGGACTCAACTGTGCCCTCGGCGCGAAGGAGATGCGGCCCTACGTTGCCGAACTGTCGAACATCGCGGACTGTTTCGTCTCCTGCTATCCCAATGCAGGACTGCCCAATGCGTTCGGTGAGTATGACGAGACTCCCGATCAGACCGCCGACATCGTCGGAGAATTCGCCGAAAGTGGCTTGGTCAACCTACTCGGAGGCTGTTGCGGCACGACCCCCGAGCACATCCGTGCCATCGCCGCCAGTGCTGTCGACAAGACGCCCCGCACCATCCCTACAATCGCCGGCGCGTGCCGCCTGTCGGGCCTCGAACCTGTCACCATCACCAACGAATCGTTGTTCGTCAATGTTGGAGAGCGCACCAACATCACCGGCTCGGCCCGCTTCCGCAATCTGATCAAGGCCGGCGACTACCCGGCCGCGTTGGCCGTCGCGCGCCAACAGGTCGAGTCCGGTGCACAAGTCATCGACGTCAACATGGACGAAGGCATGATCGACGGTGTCGCCGCCATGGACCGTTTCATCAAGCTGATCGCCACCGAGCCGGACATCTGCCGCGTCCCGATAATGATCGACTCCTCCAAATGGGAGGTCATCGAGACGGCGTTGAAGTGTGTGCAAGGCAAGTCGATCGTCAACTCGATCTCGATGAAGGAAGGCGAGGAGAAGTTCGTCGAGCAGGCCCGACTTTGCCGCAAGTACGGCGCCGCAGTCGTCGTGATGGCCTTCGACGAAGAGGGCCAGGCAGACACCCTCGAACGCCGCAAGAAAGTGTGCTCCCGTGCCTACGAGATCCTCACCGAACAGGTCGGCTTTCCTTCCGAAGACATCATCTTCGATCCGAACTGCTTCGCCCTTGCGACAGGCATCAACGAGCATGCGAACTACGGCGTCGACTACATCGAGGCGGCGCGCTGGATCAAGCAGAACCTCCCCGGCGCCCTTATTTCCGGCGGCGTCTCGAACGTCTCGTTCTCGTTCCGTGGCAACAACCCGGTGCGCGAAGCGATCCATGCGGTCTTCTTGTATCACGCTATTCAGGCCGGCATGGACATGGGAATCGTCAACGCCGGCGCCCTCGTCGTCTACGACCAGGTCGATCCCGAATTGCGCGAACGAATCGAGGACGTCGTCCTCAACCGGCGACCGGACATTCCCCAGGATGCTAAAGGTTCCGCCACCGAACGACTTGTCGAGATCGCGGGCAAGTTCGCCGGAGACGGCAGCAAGCCCGAGGTTGTCGACCAAGAATGGCGTTCACTTCCAGTGTCCGAGCGGATCACGCACGCCCTCGTGAAGGGAATCGACGACTACGCCGAAACCGATGCCGAGGAACTCCGCAAGGAAATCAGCGAGCGGGGCGGCAAACCGATCGAAGTCATCGAAGGCCCGCTGATGGCCGGCATGAACGTCGTCGGCGACCTGTTCGGCGCCGGCAAAATGTTCCTGCCGCAGGTGGTCAAGTCCGCGCGCGTCATGAAGAAGGCCGTCGCCTATCTGATCCCGTTCATCGAGGCGGAGAAGCAACCCGGCGACAAGGACCGCAGCAACGGCAAGATCGTCATGGCGACGGTCAAGGGCGACGTACACGACATCGGCAAGAACATCGTCGGCGTCGTCCTCCAATGCAACAACTATGACGTGGTGGACCTCGGCGTCATGGTCCCGGCGCAGAAGATCCTCGACGCCGCCAAGGCCGAGGGCGCCGACGTCATCGGCTTGTCAGGCCTGATCACGCCATCGCTCGACCAAATGGTCAACTTCGCCGCCGAGATGGAGCGACAGGGGCTCGACATCCCGCTGTTGATCGGCGGTGCCACAACCTCACGCGCGCATACGGCGGTGAAGGTGTCGCAGAAATACCACGGCCCCGTCATCTGGGTGAAGGACGCGTCCCGCTCGGTGCCCGTCGTCGCATCGCTCCTGTCGGATGAACAACGGCCCGGGCTCCTTGCCGACGTGGAGGCTGACTACATTTCGCTTCGCGAGCGCCACGCCGCCAAACAGGATAACCGCCCAATGCTGACACTGGAGGGCGCCCGCGCGAACAAGACCCCGGTCGACTGGAGCGATTATGAGCCACCGCGACCGCGCCTGCTCGAGCAGCCGACCGGGGACGTATGCACTGCCCCCGGCTGCGAAGAGCGGCATGACTCCGTTTCGCCCTTCGTGAAGGTTTTCCACGAGTACCCCCTTGAAGAACTCCGCGCCTACATCGACTGGCAGCCGTTCTTCAACGCCTGGGAGATGAAGGGAAAATTCCCCGACATCCTCAACAACCCCGCATCGGGCGAGGCCGCGCGCAGGCTCTGGGAAGACGGCCAGAAAATGCTCGATCGGCTCATTGAGGAGAAATGGCTGCGGGCCAACGGAGTTTTCGGCCTGTTCCCTGCCAACGTTGTCGGCGACGACGACATTGAGGTGTATGCCGACGAGTCGCGTACCGACGTCGTGACGACGCTGCACAACCTGCGCCAGCAGAGCGAACACCGCGAGGGCATTCCCCATCGCTCGCTCGCTGACTTCGTGGCACCTAAAGAGACCGGGCTGCGCGACTACGTAGGCGCGTTCGCCGTCACGGCCGGGCTAGGCAGCACCGCGAAGATCATAGAGTTCAAAGAGGCCCTCGACGACTACAGCGCCATCCTGCTCGAGTCCCTCGCCGACCGGTTGGCCGAAGCCTTCGCCGAGCGCATGCATCAGCGCGTGCGCAAGGAATTCTGGGGCTACCTCCCAGAGGAGTCGCTGAGCAACGAGGATCTGATCGGCGAGAAGTACAGCGGTGTCCGGCCGGCCCCGGGTTACCCTGCCTGTCCCGAGCATACGGAGAAGTCCACGATCTGGGAGTTGCTCGACGTCTTGACGCACACCGGCATCGAACTCACCGATGGCATGGCCATGTGGCCGGGCGCCGCGGTGAGCGGCTGGTACTTCTCGCATCCGCAGTCGCAGTACTTCGTCGTAGGGCGGATCGGCAAGGACCAGGTTGAGGACTACGCCGCGCGCAAAGACTGGACACTGGCAGAGGCAGAACGTTGGTTGTCGCCCAACCTCGGCTACGAGCCCGCAGAATAACGGCTTTCCACGCACGACACGCGAGTCTGGATCGGCTGGCTCGTACGGCGTGGAGTCGATTCCTGATCTACGCTGAAGACGTGAGCGACCCGGCGCAGATCCCCAGCCTGCATCAACCGTGGATGATCGCCGCCTTCGAAGGGTGGAACGACGCCGCCGATGCCGCCACCGGTGTCATCGACCACCTGATCGACGAGTGGGATGCCCAGGTGATGATCGAACTCGATCCCGAGGACTTCTACGACTTCCAGATGAACCGGCCGCACGTCGGCACCGGCGAAGACGGCAAGCGTTTCATCAACTGGCCGGCAACCGTGCTGTATCAGGCAAAACTGCCACACCTCGAACGCGATGTGATCCTGGTGCGCGGGTTGGAGCCGAACTTCCGGTGGCAGAAGTTCTGCTCCACGCTGATGGGAATCGCAGAGCTCGCGGGGGTCACAGACGTGGTCACCCTAGGCGCGCTGCTTGCCGACACACCCCATACCCGTCCGGTGCCTATCACCGGCCATACGGACGACCCCGATGCCGCGAAGCGACTCGACCTCGAGCCCTCCCGCTACCATGGCCCGATCGGCATCAACGGAGTCTTCGCCGAAACCGCGGGCGCCATGGGACTGTCTACGGTCTCGCTATGGGCCGCCGTCCCCCACTATCTCGCCGAGCCGCCGTGCCCGAAGGCCACACTGGCGCTGCTCGGCCAGCTTGAGGATGTCATGGAGATCCCGCTGCCGCAGGGTTTGCTCACCGAACTCTCCGAGGCCTGGCAACACGGCGCCGAAGACCTGACCTCTACTGATGAGGAAATCTCCGAATACGTTCGCTCGCTGGAGAGCGAACGCGAAACCAGCGACTTGCCCGAAGCCTCCGGTGACGCGATCGCACGCGAGTTCGAACGCTACCTACGTCGTCGTTCGGCCGACGGCGACCAGTAGCGTCGCCGGGCTACAACTTCACGCCAAGAAGCGAGTCGATCGCCGCTCGAACCCCATCGGGGGCCGCGGCGTCGTCGCCATCGCCCGTGGCCCAGTCATCGACGAGTTCCAACGCTCGCGGTGCATTGAGATCGTCACCCAAGGAGTCGCGCAGTGCGGCCACCAGTTGCGCTGCGGCTGGTGCACTCGGTCGCTCCAGACCCTTCCGCCAGCGGGTCAGGCGCTCAACTGCTCGTTCGAGATCGGCGTCGACCCATTCCCAGTCACTGCGGTAGTGGTGTGCGAGCAGGGCAAGCCGGATCGCCATCGGATCGGTGCCGATATGGCGCAGAGTCGAAACGAGTACGAGGTTGCCCTTCGACTTGGACATCTTCTCGCCCTCGAAGCCCACCATGCCGGCGTGGACATAAGCGCTGGCAAACGGCTGGCCGGTCGCAACCTGTGCTTCGGACGCAGACATCTCGTGGTGCGGGAACACCAGATCCGAACCGCCACCCTGTACATCGAAATTGGTGCCCAGATAGCGAAGCGCCATCGACGAGCACTCGATGTGCCAACCGGGTCGGCCGGGACCCAGATCCGTGTTCCACGCCGGTTCTCCGGGGCGCTCGGACTGCCATACCAGACAGTCGAGCGGATGCTTCTTTCCCTCGCGGTCGGGGTCTCCCCCGCGCGCGGCAAAAAATCGATTCATCGTCGGCTCGTCGTAACCCGACACCGAGCCGAACGCCGGATCGGCATGCACATCGAAGTAGAGGTCGTCGTCCACGTGATAGACAGCGCCCGCAGCATCGAGTTTTTTCACGAGGTCAACCACCAGCCCGATTGCTTCGACGGCGCCGATGTAGTGATCGGGGGGAATGATGTTGAGCGCGGCCATGTCGGTGCGGAACAGTTCCGTCTCGCGTTCGGCGAGTTCGACCCAGTCGACGCCGGTCTGGTTTGCCCGTTCGAGCAGCGGATCGTCGATGTCAGTGACGTTCTGTGTGTACACGACGGACAGTCCGCGGTCACGCCATTGGCGCTGCAGCAAGTCGAAGGCGAGGTAGGTGGCGGCATGCCCGAGATGGCTCGCGTCGTACGGCGTGATGCCGCAGACATAGAGCCGCGCGCTGCTCAAAGGGTCAGATTCCAGCAGGTTCCCGGTGGCACTGTCGTGGACGCGTACCGCCGCACCGTTGCCGAATCCCCATTGCGCCAGGGATGGAATTTCGGGAACTGGCCAACTGCGCATGAGCAGAGCCTAACGCCCGTGCGTTTACGGCACGCCTACGGCCGAATCGACCCGATGCGTTGGACAATGGCGTCGTGATCATCGACTGCGCGATCTATCGCGGCGGCATACGTGAAAAGGCCTCTCCCGACCTGGATGCACTCGAAAGCGCGCTCGCTTCGCTCTCGGCGAAGGACGATTTCCTCTGGATCGGCGTGTTTGAGCCGACTGCCGCCGAACTCGCGCAAATCGCGGGTCCCCTCAAGTTGCACCCGTTGGCAGTCGAAGACGCTGTGACTGCAAACCAGCGTCCCAAGGTCGAGCGTTATGAAGACCACATCTTCATGTCGATCAAGACGGTGACGTACGACAATGACGATATCGAGACCGCCGAAATCAACGCATTTCTGGGAGCCAACTATTTGTTGACGGTCCGCCACGGCAAGGGACACGATCTGCGCGCAGTCCGCTACCACGCCGAATTGCACGACCATGAACTCGAACACGGCCCCACGGCCGCCCTGTATGCCGTCGTTGACTCTGTCGTCGACGATTATGAAGAAGTCGCGGCCGAACTCGAGATCGACGTCCAGGAAGTCGAAACCTCCATCTTCTCCAACGAACGCACCAGCGACTCGTCGCGCATCTATCGCCTCAAACGGGAGACACTGGAATTCAAACGCGCCGTCATGCCGTTGCGCGAACCGGTCAATCGGTTCGTTTCAGGGGCCATGCCCGCGGAAGCCCAGCCGTATTTCCGCGACGTTGCCGACCATTTGTCGCGCGTCGCCGAAAGTATCGACTCGACCGACCACCTGCTTGACAACGCCCTGAACGCACACCTGGCACAATTGAGCATCCAGCAAAATGTCGACATGCGAAAACTCGCCGCCGGTGCTGCGTTGTTCGCCGCAGCGACGATGATTGCTGGCGTCTACGGGATGAACTTCGAACATATGCCCGAGTTGCACTGGCTCTACGGATATCCGCTGTCCATCCTGATGATGATCGCAGTCTGCTACGTGCTGTACCGCAAGTTCAAGACCTCCGGCTGGCTCTAGGCCGCACGTTTCAGGTGGCCACGGCAGCGCTGATGGCACCCGAAGCGACGAGCGTGAGCACGAGACCGCCGAGCAGAATCCGGTAGACCACGAACGGAGTGTAGGCGTTGGTGCTCACGTATTTCAGCAACCAGGCGATCGTCGCGTAGCCGACCACGAACGAGACCACAGTCGCGACCACGGTCGGCGCAACGCCATACGCGTTGTCGCCGCCGGGGATGTCCTTGAGCTTGAAGACACCCGCACCGACGACAGCCGGAATCGCCAACAGGAACGCGTAGCGGGTCGCTGCTGCGCGCTCATACCCCAGGAACAGACCCATGCTTATCGTGGCGCCCGAACGGGACACGCCGGGCACCAGCGCGGCGGACTGGGCAAGACCCAGCGCAACCGCATGGCGCCACGTCAGTTGATCGATTGGCCTGCTGAGACGACCGACCCGCTCGGCAATCCCGAGCACGATGCCGAGCACGATGAGCGTGGTGCCGATGATCCACAGGTTCCGGAGCTCCTTGTCGATGGCACTTTCGAAGCCAATTCCCAACAAGACGATCGGCAGCGAACCGACGATGATGAACCAACCCATGCGCCATTCGGGCGCCGCGCGGTGCTCCTTGCTGCCCAGTGCCTTGACCCAGCCCGAGCCGATTGTCCAGATGTCCCGCCAGAAGTAAATGAGCACCGCAAGTTCGGTGCCGATCTGCACAACCGCAGTAAATGCGGCCCCGGGGTCCTCCCAGCCGAAGAACTTCGGGAAGATCGCCAGATGCGCGCTGCTCGAGATCGGAATAAATTCGGTCAGTCCTTGCAGGACTCCGAGAAAGATCGCTTTGAAAAACTCCACCGCGCGAGCCTAGCGGTCTTAGTCGAGGATCCGGATTAACCTATGCCCATGCAATATCGACGCCTGGGAAGCACCGGCCTCGAAGTCTCCCGTCTCGCCCTCGGGACGATGCCGTGGGGCGAAACAATTGACGAGCACGAAGCCCAGGAACAACTCATGACGTTCCTGGACGCCGGCGGCACGCTTGTCGATACGGCCGCAAACTACGCATCTGGCGCCAGCGAGACGGTGCTCGGACAACTTCTCTCCAAGAATGCCGTGCGCGATCGCGTCGTACTCGCCAGCAAGGCTGGCTTCCGCCTCGTCGAGGACGGCGTACGGCGCGATGCTTCACGGGCCTCGATGCTCCGACAACTCGACGAGTCACTCGCCCGGCTGGGAACCGATCACCTCGATCTGTGGCAGGTCCACATCTGGGACGACGCTGTGCCCGTCGAGGAGACCCTCGCCACGCTCGAATACGCCGTCCGCTCCGGCCGTGCCGGCTATGTCGGAGTCTCCAACTACGCCGGCTGGCAGACCGCGTACGCCCACGCGTGGCTTGCGAACCGATCAGAGGGCGTCGTGCTCGCCAGCACCCAGGTCGAATACTCGCTGCTCAACCGCGACATCGAAACCGAAGTAGTGCCGGCCGCAGACGCATTCGGGATCGGTATTCTCGCGTGGTCGCCACTCGGGCGCGGTGTGCTGACCGGCAAGTACCGAACGGGCATCCCCGGCGATTCCCGAGCCGCCAGTCCGGTCATGGACCGTTTCGTGAATCCGTATCTCAACGCCGATTCCGGCGCGGTCGTCGAGGCGCTCGCGCGCGCCGCTGACGGGCTGGGCATTTCGATGATCCATGCGGCGCTCGCGTGGCTCCGGGATCGACCCGCGGTGTCGTCGGCGATCCTCGGAGCACGTACGACATCGCAATTGGCCCATGCGCTCGAATCCGAAGACGTCGAGGTGCCTGTGGAGATCATCACCGCGCTGGATGACGTTTCGGCGGTCCACCAATGATCGAATACGAGTTCTGGCGCTTCCAACTCCCCCGCAGTCATTCGCGGTCAGTCGTGTGCCGGATTCTTACCGATGCCGCCGAGTATCAGGGCTGGGAACTCGACCGGATGCGGATCTTCATGGACGGCAATCGCCGCGTGACGCTACGGCGCAAGATCATCCGCGTCCGCAGCACACTCTGACGTGTTTCACGGTTCGCGTACGGCGCGGACGACGGTGTCGGTCAGCATCACCGCGCCGCGTTCGCCGCCGGTGACGCGTCGTTCCCGTGCCTCACTGACCTCGATCCGCCATTCGGCGGCATCGAGCACTTCGACAATGTCGTCGGGGTCGAACAACACCTCCGCACGACGCGGCTTGCCGGACGGAGTCACCAGATCGCTGCGATTATGTCCTACGACCAACAGCGTGCCACCGGATACTGCCGCTGAGGCAAGGTGCTGCAATGCCAAACCTCGCACTTCGGGCTGAAGGTGCAAGAACTGGGCCGACACGAGCGTGAACTCACAGGGCGGGCGCCACGCAGTGAGATCGCGTTGGAGCCAATCGATGCGCTCGTCAATGCCGAGCCGCCCCGCCTCGGCCATGCCCTTCTCCAACGCGATCCGTGAGAAATCAACGGCTGTCACTCGCCAACCACGTTGCACGAGCCAGATCGCGTCGGCGCCCTCGCCACAGCCCGCATCGAGCGCCTTGCCGGGGTTCAATGCCGACACTTCCGCCAGAAGCTGCGGATTGGGTTCACCGCTCCAGATCCGCGTGCTTTCCCGGTAACGCGAGTCCCAGAAGTCCTCGTTCATCGACATCCTCCTGACC
>Ga0075527_10000401_pt1 | contig 9838 bp, 10 predicted proteins | sample NGEPer11B_FD_74784 | JGI IMG/M metagenome (GOLD analysis project Ga0075527, IMG submission 74784) | Arctic peat soil microbial communities from the Barrow Environmental Observatory site, Barrow, Alaska, USA - NGEE Permafrost305-11B | ecosystem: Environmental > Terrestrial > Soil > Wetlands >...
ACCTCCGAGTCCGAACATCCCACCAAGACCACCTAGAACACCAAGACCGCCGAGACCGGTCATCATCGTCGTTACTCCCTCCTCGAAGGCGCCCCGCTTCCGCGGCGCCTCGTATTCTTCCTGGCCACACTATCTCCCACGGGTGAGAAGGTACTGTCAGCGTCGTGTCAGGATTGTGTGAAGGTGCCGGGTCTCGGCTGCCGCGGCTCGGTCGTCGTGGCCCGGCCGTGTCGGCGTCCGGGCTCGACTGCCGCGGGGGCATCAATGTCCGGGCTCGGCTGCCGCGGCTCCGACTCCTAGCGCGACGGCACGAACTCGATGGCGTAGCCGTCCGGGTCGGCGACGAAGGCGATCACGGTGGTGCCGGCGTTCATGGCGCGGGGCTCGCGGGTTACGGTGCCGCCGCGTTTGCGCACCTGCTCCACGGCAGCCTGAACGTCGTCGACTTCAATGGCCAGGTGGCCGAAGCCGTTGCCGAGTTCGTACTCGTGGGTGTCCCAGTTGTGCGTGAGTTCGATGGCGGAGCCGTCGGGGTTATCGTCGAATCCCAGGAACGCCAACGTGAACCGGCCCTCGGCGAACTCCGCGCGCGCAGTGAGCGTCATCCCCAGCACCCTGGTGTAGAAGTCGAGGGAGCGTGCGAGGTCGGTGACGCGGATCATGGTGTGGGCGATGCGCATGATGCCTCCAGTCGGTGAGTTGTCTGCGGTCGGGGACGTCGGCTCTGTCCGGCACGTCGGCCCTGCCGTGCCCGCCGGACGCGCTCGGCGATGTTCCGCACGTTCGACCTCGTCGATCGGCACGATGATATGGCGGGGGCAGGGCGCCGTCGAGTATCATCGACCTACCTTCGGGGTATTGACCCGATGATACGCCGAACACGACGAGGAGTCGTTCAATGACCATCACCGCTCAGACCAAGGTGCACGAACTCTGCGACGCCTATCCCTACATGCGCGACTGGCTGGCGGAATACGCCGCCGATTTCAAGAAGCTTAAGAATCCTGTGCTCTACAACACGGTCGGTCGGGTCACCTCGCTCGAGACAGCGGCTTCTATGGCCGGAGTGACGGTGGAACGGTTCCTCGACGACGTGCGGCAGGCCGTCGCCGAGCACGAGATCGTGGCGCAGGAGTCCGCCGGTGCCGCGCCTCGCCTCGACGCCGACGAGCGGGTTCGCCGCCAGGTCGTTCTCAAGGACATCATCAAGGAGTTGCACGACGGCGCCTCCGTGGCCGCGGTGAAGGCGCGGTTCGACGAACTGGTCCGCGACGTCGACGCCTCCGAGGTGGCCCACATGGAGCAGGCGCTCATCGCCGAAGGCCTTCCGGTGGAGGAAGTTCAACGACTCTGCGACGTACACGTGACCGTGTTCAAGGAGTCGCTCGACAGCGGCGAGGAGACGGCCGTCGCCGACGACCACCCCGTGGCCGCCTACCGACGCGAGAACGCAGTCATCGCCGAGATCACCAGTGCCCTGCGCGGCGCATTGGAGGTGCTGGTCAGCGCCGCGGCCGCCGCCGGCGATGCCGCTCGGCGCGCGGCGATCGATGCCATCGCTGCCGACCTCGCGCGGCTCGCCGAGATCGACGTTCACTATCTGCGGAAGGAGAATCAGCTCTTTCCGGTGCTCGAGCGATACGGCGTGGTGGGGCCGACGAAGGTGATGTGGGCTCTCGACGACGACATCCGCTCGCGCATCAAGGTGGAGCGCGCCCACGCTTCGCGCCTGGATGCCGCGGCGCTCGCCGCCTCCCTGCCCGAGACCCTGAAGATGATCGACGACATGATCTACAAGGAAGAGAAGATCCTCTTTCCCACCTCGCTGCAGGTGATCGCGGCCGGGGACTGGGCCGCGATCGCCGCCGGCGACGCCGACATCGGCTATGCCTGGATCGAAGGGCCCTCGGGCAGCCGCGCGCGCGAAGCCGCGGCAGCCTGGGCGCCCGCCGCGGGCGAACTCCTGCTGCCGCTCACCACGGGCGCGCTGAGCCCGGCCCAAGTGGACTTGATGCTCCGCAACCTGCCCTTCGACATCACCTACGTCGACGCAGACGACCGCGTGCGCTACTACTCTGAAGGGGAGCGCGTGTTCCCGCGGTCCCCTGCGGCCATCGGCCGCGAAGTACGCAACTGTCACCCCCCGAAGAGCCTTGATAAGGTGGAGCAGATCCTGGCCGAGTTCAAGGCGGGCACGAAGGACATGGCCGAGTTCTGGATCGATCTCGGCGGCACGTTCGTACACATCCGCTACTTCGCCCTGCGGGACGGCGCCGGGGCCTACCAGGGCTGTCTGGAAGTAGTGCAGGACGCCACCCACGTGCGGGGACTCACGGGGCAGCGGCGCATCGTCGACTGGTAGGAAGCGTATCGTCGACTGGTAGGAGGCGGCGTTGATAGACGTGGTGGACGGCATTTTTCGGAGGGTATCCGAGGACATCCCCGAGAATCCATTCGTGCTGCGTCTCTGGGACGGGACGGAGCGCCGGTACGGAGCCGGGTCTCCCCGCTTCGCGATCTCCGTCGACGGGCCCGCGACCCTATCCGAGATGGCCACCCGTGGGTCTCTGGGCACGGGTGAGGCCTACATGTCCGGAGCCTTGGAGGTGGAGGGAGACCTTCAGTCTTTCGCCCGCCTAGCCTTCCACCCGGCAGTGAAGACCCTGCAGATCCGACCTCGCGACAAGGCCAAGATCCTAGCCCTGTACCTGCGCAATCGGAACAGCGTGCGCAAGGCCCGCCAGAACATCGAACACCACTATGACCTCGGCAACGACTTCTACCAGTTGTGGCTCGACGACACCATGACCTACTCCTGCGCCTACTGGCGCGACGATTGCGACGATCTCGAGATGGCCCAGCGGGCGAAATACGAGCACATCTGCAACAAGCTCCACCTCCAAGAAGGAGAGCGGTTGGTGGACGTGGGATGTGGCTGGGGAGGGATGCTGCTGTACGCCGCCCAGGAGTACGGCGTGGAAGGCGTGGGCTACACACTCTCCACCGAGCAGCACCGGTTCGCGAATGAGCGCCTCAAGGCCGCGGGGCTCTATCCGCAGGTGCGAGCCGAACTCCTCGACTACCGCGACGCCGAGGGCGAGTTCGACAAGTTCGTGTCCATCGGCATGTTCGAGCATGTGGGTAAGGAGTACTACGGGGAGTTCTTCTCGAAAGTAGGAGAGTTGTTGGCCCCTGGAGGGGTGGGAGTCCTACACACGATCGGAACGCAATGCGAAGCGGACGTTGACCCGTGGATCGGCAAGTACATCTTCCCCGGCGGCTACCTACCCACCTTGGGCCAAATCTGCGAGTCCATGGGGCAGACGGACCTGGTGGCCACCGACGTGGAGAATCTGCGTCTCCACTACGCCCGCACCCTCGACGCCTGGGCCGAACGGTTCGAAAGCTGTGTCGACGAGGTGCGGCGGCGCTTCTCCGAGTCGTTCGTGCGGATGTGGCGCTTCTACCTTCACGCCTCGGCGGCCGGCTTCAAATACGGTGACGCCCGCGTGTATCAGGTCACGTTCACCAACGGGCTCCGGTCCGACCTGCCGCTGACCCGAGCGCATCTGTACGAGCCGAAGACGCGCAGCCGCCGAGACGCGCAGCCGGTCAGCCGCTGATACGTCGCCAGGTCGCGCCGAGCTGTTCGTCGAAGGTCAGGAGGGGAGCGCCCAGCGCGGCGGCTACGTACACATAGGCGGCGTCGTAGGCGCTCAACTGCTCGGCCACTGCGAGACTCAAGACTCCTCCGAAATCTGGGGTCACCAAGCGCACGGGCAGTTCCAACCAGCGACGGAACGCACGGGTGATGAGGGCGCCGCTCTCGGGGTTTCGCATGATCTTCGTGCGCCCGATGTTGGCCATCTCGTACCTGACAAGACCGGGGGAGATCAGAGTGGCTTCGGCCAACAGATCCGCTGCTTCCCGGCTGCGCGACTCGCTGAACACAAGGGCTCCGAACACCGAAGCGTCGACTACCACGAGCGGCTGCGAACCCGCGGGTGGGTATGTGCCCGGGACGCTGTCCCCGCTGGGCGCGATCCCCTCGTCAGCGGCCGTCACGGTCTGTCCTGATGATGCTCACCGAGTCATCGTCCGTCAGTAGACCTAGGGAGTCGACGTAGGCCTTCAGTCCCGCAGGAGTCAGTTCCGCGGGCGCGGCGACCGCCTGTTCGACGATCGCCAGAAGCTCCCCCTGGAGTGATCGTCTGTGAGCTTTCGCACGGTCGCGGAGTTGGGCGGCCACATCCTCCGGGACGTTCTTTATGGACAGACTTACAGGCACGATGGCCTCCGCACGTGTGTGGAGTCGATATGACGCCATTATGGTACCACAGTGACTCCGGGGCGGCGACGGCGCGCAGCGACCTCGACCCGCACTGGCCTCGACCCGCAGCAGCGGGAGCGCGCGGTAGGTGGCGCGCGGTAGGTGGCGCGCACAGCGGCCGGCGCACACAGCGGGCCTCGGGCGCGGCCGCATCACTCCTCGACGAGCACCACGCCCAGGACGCGCGGCCCCGAGTGGGCCCCCACCGCCGGTCCGAGCTGCGTGAGCCATGCCTCCAGGCCATAGCGGCGGGTGAACTCCTGGCGCCAGCCGTCCACCTCGTCGCGGTTCAGCCCGTAGTGGAACCCGGCGTAGCGCACGCCGCGCCGGGCAGAGGCGTCTATGAGCGCCCAGAGCTGCGCTGCCGCGGCGTGCGGGGTGCGTGTGCGTGCCGCCGGCGCGATCTCGCCGTCATTGATGGTGAGTATGGGCCGCAGCTTCAGGAGCGAGGCTGCCAGGCCCGCGGCGCGACCCACCCGGCCGCCGCGCACGAGGTAGGTCATGGTGTGGAGCATGAAGTAGACGCGGATCTTCGGCACCATGGCTTCCAGGGCCGTCACGATGGACAGGGCCTCAGCGCCCTCGGCCGCGAGGCGCGCCGCCTCCACCACCAGGAAGCCCAACCCCAGGCCGGCGCTGCAGGAGTCCACGAGGTGGATGCGGGCCGGCGAATCGGGCGTCCGCAGCCCGGCCGCGTGGCTGTAGGCAGCGTCAAGCGTGCCGCTGAGGTCCGACCCGATGTGCACCGACACCATCTCGTCGCCGGCATCGAGCGCCGCGCGGTAGGCGGTGACGAAAGCGTCCGGTCGCGGCTGGCTGGAGGTGGCGGTGGAGCCCCACTCGAGGAGGCGATAGAACTCGTCACCGGAGAGGTCCACGTTCTCGCGGTAGGCTGTCCCGTCCACCACGATCCCCTGAGGGATCACGCTCACGCCGTTCTCTTCCGCCCACCCCGGAGGTAGGCAGCTGCTGCTGTCAGTGACGATGCGCACCGTCATGCGGCTACGCCCCCCCCGCCAGCCACCCAAGCACCGCACCTACCACCGCGTCCCGGGTGCGGCCGATGGTTGTGGTGAAGCGCACGGGCGCGGTCTCCAGGCCGGCTAGTCCCGCCGGGATCTTCTCGCCCGGGGCCAGGCGCAGCACCTGGTCGAGCAGCTGGAACTCGGACATGCCGGCGGTGTCGGCAGGCAGCGGGTCACGGTGGGGGAGGCCACGCAGAGCCTTGTAGACGTCCGTTCCGAACTTGGCCCAGTGGGCGGTGGATACCACCAGCATGGGTGCGTCGCCCTTCTGCCGCGCGGCTGCCGCCCAAGCCACGGCGGTGTGCGGGTCGAGAAGTCGGCCCGTGTCGGCCAGCACACGACGGATCACCTCGAGACTCTCGTCGTTTCCCACGGACTCGCCAACGAAGAGCTCCTGCACAACGGCGCGTGTGCCCGGGTCCACCGAAAATGCGCCCTCCGTGGCGAGACCGGCCATCCAGCCCCGGATGCGCTCCGGATCGCGGCACACCTCATACAGTGCCCGCTCCAGATTCGACGAGATGAGGATGTCCATCGACGGCGAGGGCGTGGTGACGAAGGGCCGGTCCTTGATGGAGTAGGTGCCGGTGGCTATGAAGTTGGCCAGCACGTCGTTCTCGTTCGACGCGCAGATGAGCCGGCCGATGGGGACGCCCATGCGCTTGGCGTAGAGGGCGGCCAGGATGTTCCCGAAGTTGCCCGTGGGCACGCACACGTCAAGGGGCGCGCCCGGCTCGAGGCCCCCGGCGGCGGCCACGTCGGCGTAGGCGCTCGCGTAGTAGACGATCTGCGGCAGCAGCCGCCCCCAGTTGATGGAGTTGGCAGATGAGAGTTCGGTGTGATGGTCGCGGCGGAGCAGGGTGTTGAAGCCGGGGTCGGAGAAGGCGGCCTTGACCGCGTTCTGGCAGTCGTCGAAGTTGCCGTTCACGCCGTATACGGCCACGTTCGCTCCGTGCTGGGTGGTCATCTGGCGGCGCTGCACCTCCGACACGCCTTCCGCCGGGAACAGCACGGCGATGCGGGTGCTGGGCCGGTCGGCGAAGCCCTCGAGGGCGGCCTTCCCGGTGTCGCCAGAGGTGGCCACCAGAACGAGGAAGTCGGGCACGTCGGCGCCGGCGGTGCGGCGCATAGCCACCGCCTCCGAGAAGAAGAGGGGCATGCACTGCAGGGCCATGTCCTTGAAGGCGGAGGTGGGACCGTGCCAGAGTTCGAGCATGTGCATACCGGGAGCCGCAGCCCCCATGGACACGACCGGGGCTACCGCCGGATGGTCGAAGTTGGCGGCGTAGGCCTCGGCGAGCAGCTCCGCCTGCCGGGCTTCGGGCACGTCGAGCCCGAAGCGCCGGAACACCTCGAAGGCCCGCCCGTGGTAGGGGAGGGCGGCCAGGCTCAGCACCGTCTTGAGGTCGAGTCCCGGCAGCCGGTCGGGCACGTAGAGTCCGCCGCCTTCGGCGATGCCCTTGAGCACGACGTCGGTGAAGCTGCGCGGCGTGGGGTCGAGAGCGCGGGTTTCGCGGTATGAGATGCGGGTCATGGTCGGACGTGCTCCTCAGACGTGGCCGAGACTCAATGGTAGCAGGCCGCCAGCGCATCCGATGCGCCGGCGGCTCCGGTGGGGGCGCGGGGGTGTATCCTCCTGAGCGGGGCCATCTTGGGAACGGTGCGGCATTGCTTGCGAGCGGACGGATGAGATACCAAAGGGAGTTCATCGGAGAAGCGCTCGGCACCTTCGTGCTGGTGTTATTCGGATGCGGGTCCGTCGCGGTCTCGGTGCTATTCAATGCCTACCAGGGGCTGATGCAGATCGCGTTGGCGTGGGGCATCGGGGTGGCTCTCGCGATCTACCTCACGCGGCACTTGTCGTGTGCCCACCTCAACCCCGCGGTGAGTCTGGCCATGGTTCTTGGCGGGCGGATGCACCGCCGCAAGTTGCCGGTGTACCTCGTGGCCCAGTTCGTGGGCGCCGTCGTGGCGGGCCTGGTGTTGTACGTGCTCTTCTCGTCTTCGATCGCGGCATTCGAGAGCGCTCACGGGATTGTGCGAGGCACCGCGGAGTCGATCAGGACCGCCGCGATGTTCGGCGAGTTCTACCCTGCGCCGGATCACACGGCTGTCGTCTCCCTGCCACTTGCGATGGGGGCGGAGGCCATGGGCACATTCTTGCTCGTACTCATGATCTTCGCCCTGACCGAAGGATGCAACGTCGGGCGTCCGGACGACGCCCTGGCTCCGGTGTTCATCGGCTTGACGGTCACTTCGATCATCGCCCTCATCGCGCCGTTGACGCAGGCCGGGCTCAACCCGGCACGCGATCTGGGCCCCCGGTTCGTGGCCTGGCTCGCGGGGTGGGGCGCCGCGGCGTTCCCCGACCGCGTGGGAGGGTTCCTCTACGTGTACGTCCTCGCCCCCATAGTGGGCGGTCTGCTCGCGATGGTCTTCTTCGTTCGGGTGCTGGAGCCGATGATGAGACGTCAGCCTGCCCCGAGCTGCTGCGGGGACGACGAGGAGTAGCGTTACCGGATCGGCTGCCAGACGTACCGGCCACGGCGGTCGATGTGTCCTACCCGCTGCTCGCCGTCGACGTGCGCTATCTCATCTGCTAGGGAAGAGGGAGGCACGGTCGGGCGTGTACGTCAAGTACGGAAAGAGCAGACGCTCCACGAACGACCGTATCTCGCCCGTCTCGGTGTGAGAGCAGACGGGCGATCCCAATATCAAGATGTCGGCCTGGGCCGCCCGGTCGAGGAGTGGGCTGAGCCCGTCCCGCACGTTACACCGACCGTAGCTCTTCCCGCCGATCTTCTTACAGGCGAAGCAACTGATGCAACCTTGGTAGGCATGGTCGCAGAGGTGCACCACCTCGATCTCCGCGCCGCTCGCCGCGCAGCCGCTCAGAGCGTGCTCCGGCAGGGTCGCGGTGCTCCGATTCTTCCGGGGCTGCCGTTGAAGGCCAGCGCTCTCATACATCCCCCCTCGAGGCCCGCGGGGCGTCAAGACACAAGTCCACTAACTCGTCGATGACAGCCGTGCCTGCGCACATCACAGTGTCGGCACCGCCCCAGTAGATCTTCACGGTGCCGTCGTCCTCGGGTATGGCTCCGCAGGTGAACACCACGTTCGGTACGTAGCCCACGCGCTCCCAGGGGTCCTCAGGTTCGAGGATCCACTCGTCGGACACGCCCAGCACGCGGGCCGGGTCGGCGAGGTCGTGGAGGGCCACACCCAGTCGGTAAACGGCGCCAGCCATAGTCGGGTAGACGCCGTGATAGATATGGAGCCAGCCCCGCGGCGTCTTGATGGGCGTCGCCCCGGGGCCGATCTTCTGCTCGTCCCAGTGGTACGGGACCGGCTGCATCACCACCCGCGAGTCGCCCCAATGGACCAGGTCGGGGGAGTAGGTGATCCAGATGCTCCAGGGAGAGATCTCCGAATGCGGCCGGTCCAGTCGCACGTACCTTCCGTCGATGCGCTCCGGGAAGATCACCACGTTGCGGCTGTCGGCCGGGGTGATGAGCGCCACGCGCTCTACCCTGCGGAAGTCGGCGGTGCGGGCCAACGCGACCCGCACGCCGTGACGCGAGTAGGCGCTGTAGGTGAGCAGGTATTCCCCCTCCATCGGGCACACGCGCACGTCCTCGATGCCCCACTCTTCGTACTCGGCGAAGACGCCGTTCGTGGCAGGCACGAGAAAGGGCTCTGGGCGCACGGTGAAGCGGAAGCCGTCGTCGCTTTCGGCCAGGCCGATGATCGATCGGCCGTTGCGGCGGTGTGAACGGAAGAGCAGCAGGTACCTTCCGTCGTACTTGACCGCCCCCGCGTTGTGTACCGTCGCCACCGGGTAGGGTACGTCGGCCTTGGTGAGGATGGGGTTGCCGGGGTGGCGGCGGATCATACTCACGATCGCCCGAAGTCGTCTTCCAGGCGCTCGATGTCGTCTTCGCCGAAGTAGTCCCCTCGTTGCACTTCGATGAAGGTGAGGGGTTCCGTACCCGGGTTGGCCATGCGGTGAGCCGCCCCCATCGGTATGTCGACGGACTCCCCGGCGCCGAGGGGCAGCTCCTCATCGTCGCGGGTCACCACGGCCCGGCCCGACACCACGTGCCAGTGCTCGGACCGGCGTCGGTGGCGCTGGAGACTCAGGCGCGCGCCCGGCAGCACGACGATGCGCTTGGTCTTGTGGGCGGGCTCGTCTTCGAGCACCTTGTAGTAGCCCCAGGGCCGGTGGTCCTCCCGCCGAGACTGCTCCAGCACCCGTTGGTAGACCGCCAGGTAGCCGTCGACCATCCGCTCGACGCTGAAGTGTTCCTCGACCCAGCGGCGGCAGGCCCGGCGGTCGAGGGCCGCCAGAGGGCCATCGGTGCCCGCGCCTCCGCCCGTGCCCGCCGCTCCGATGACGGCCACCGCCTCCTCCACCGACCCCACCAGGAACCCGGTCTCGGCGTCGGAGATGACTTCGCGCATGCTCCCCCGCTCGAAGGCCACC
>Ga0075527_10000402_pt1 | contig 9835 bp, 11 predicted proteins | sample NGEPer11B_FD_74784 | JGI IMG/M metagenome (GOLD analysis project Ga0075527, IMG submission 74784) | Arctic peat soil microbial communities from the Barrow Environmental Observatory site, Barrow, Alaska, USA - NGEE Permafrost305-11B | ecosystem: Environmental > Terrestrial > Soil > Wetlands >...
GAGGATATTAAGGCAGCGAAATCTCAAATCGCTACGCTGAACGCCGATATCTTGCGTGACAAACTGCTGTACGACACGCAGCGGGAGGCACTGAGCGCCGCCATTGTGCAGCAGCAGCTCGACGCCCCGCTTGGCCCCACGGTCAACCTGCTCGCCAGCGAAAACCCGACTGAATTCCTCGATGGACTGGGCGCTATCCAGGCCCTGAACAGCACCCGGGCCGATGCGCTCGAGAATTTCGGCAAGACGAGCAAGGAACTCAAGAACCGTCAGGCTCAGCTCAAGGACCGCGAAGCGGACCTGACGAAGTCGAAGGCGCAGGTGCAGAAGAAGCAGAAAGAGATCCGCGCCCAATACGTCGACGCCAAGGCTGAACTCGCGCGCCTGACCGCCACCGAACAAGCTGCCTTTAATCAGAGCAACACCACACTGGACTTTGAGGTCGACGCCTCAGGGCGCGCCAAGAAAGCCCTCGACTTTGCGCTCGCGCAGTTGGGCGACCCCTACAAATGGGGCGGCACCGGCCCGAATGCCTGGGACTGCTCGGGCCTGACCCAGGCCGCATATGCGGCTGCGGGAGTCTCCATCGGGCGCGTGACCTACAACCAGATCAAGGCCGGCCGCGGCGTCTCCATGGGGTCGCTGAAGCCCGGCGACCTCGTGTTTTACGGCACCCTGCAGCACATGGGCATGTACGTCGGCAAGGGTCGCGTCGTGCACTCACCGCGTCCGGGCAAGCGGGTCGAAATCGTTGGTCTCGGTGGGTTCAGCAAGGCCCGCCGGATCGTCGGCTAGGTTTCGTTGGCCGAGCGTCGCCATTCGCCCAAGAAAATTCGGCGCGTCACTCCTCATTGGGTTCCCCGTGTAACGCCGAACTTTATCGCGCTGGCCGTCATCGCGGCGGCAGCGGCGGTTATCCTCCTGATCCAGCAACCTTGGGCATCTGACCCACCGGAAGAGGCGTTGGCCTCTGGCAGCGTGTCCGGCATTCTCTCGACGCAGATCCGAAACCTGCAAAGTGCCTCCGATCCGGGCGAGTTCGTGAGCGCCGCGGGAGATTCGGATACGGCCCGGCAATGGGCCACCACAGCATGGAAGAACCTCGGGCTGCTTGGCGCGACCGATGTGAAGTTGCGCTTCGTCAGTGGCGGCGATCCCGGTGTGCACTCAGGCGGCGCGGTCGAAGCCGAAACCGAGGTCAGCTGGCGCCCCGGCCCTGGTTCGGGTCTGGCGGCCACCCAATCCGAGAGCGCGACCGTGACGCTGATCTTTGACAAGGTCGGTGACCAGTCGTACGCCGTGCGCGAAGTGAAGCAAAGCAGGGGCCCATTGCCCGTGTGGCTTGTCGGTGCGCTGACGATTGACGAAGTCGATGGTGCCCGGGTGATCGCCATCGACGGCGGCAACGATTCGGCCACGCTTGCGACGTATGCCGCACGTGCATACAAAGATGTGAACACCGTCGTCCCGGGTGCGAATTCGACACTCGTGATCATTGCGCCGAAGAACGAGCGGCAGGCCGCTGCTCTTCTGGGCCAGCCCGTGGACACGATCACCCAACTCGCTGCCGTCACGACCACAGTCGACGGTTCCTCGGAGTCGAAAGCGGCGACCACAATCGTCCTCAATCCTTCGGTGTTCTCGGCGATGGATGCACGTGCGGCGCAAGTGGTGGTGACACACGAGGCGACCCACCAGATGACCGGCGCGACCGCCAAAGGCCTCGAGAATTGGGTTGCCGAAGGCTTCGCCGACTTCGTTGCGCTGAAGGACGACACCGCACCGTTGTCGGTCAGCGCCGGTCAGATTCTCGCCCAGGTCAAGAAGAGCGGTGCACCAAAGGCCTTGCCAACGCGTGACGACTTCAACTCGGCCGAACACGGCCTGGGCGCGACCTATGAGGCTGCCTGGATGGTATTCCGCATGCTCGGCGGACGATTCGACGACGCAACCATTGTCGACTTTTATCGGGAGACGCTCGACGGTGCCCCCGTCGCCGAGTCGGTGCAGAAGTTCTTTGGACTCACCTTGGACAAACTGACCGCTGACTGGCGTGACTATCTGGTGAAGAGCGTTTCTACCTCATCGTGAAAGTCGCGCATGATGAGATTGCGCTTCACCTTGAAGGACGGCGTCAGGTAGCCGTTCTCCTCGGTCCAGTCTTCGGTCAGGATCACGAATTTCCGGATCGATTCGGCCTGCGACACCTGGGTGTTGGCATCGTCCACGGCCTTCTGCAAGGCCTCGGTGAGTTCGGGCGCATCGAGTTCGCCGGTGTAGACCTCGCGGTCAATGGCGACCAGCGCGGCAATGAACGGCTTGCCGTCGCCGACAACCAGCGCCTGACTGACGTATGGGTGCGCACGCATCCGGTCTTCCAGGAGCGCGGGCGCCACGTTCTTGCCGCTGGCAGTGATCAGGATTTCCTTCTTCCGGCCGGTTATCCTGACGAAGCCGTCTTCGTCAACCTCGCCGAGGTCTCCGGTGGTGAACCACCCGTCGGCATCGAGCACCTCGGCGGTGGCGACTTCGTTGTGCCAATAGCCGGTTTGCACTTGGCCACCCCTGAACTCGAGTTCTCCGTCAGCTGCGACGCGCACTTCCGTGCCGGGCATCAGCTTGCCGACGGTGCCGACGCGCGAGGCATCGGAAGTATTGACGCAGACTGCCGCGGTCGTCTCGGTGAGCCCGTAGCCCTCCAGGACCGTGAGGCCGATGCCGCGGTAGAAGTGTGAAAGCCGCTCACCGAGGGGAGCACCACCGGAGATGGCGTGCGTTGCCTTGCCGCCGAGGGCGGCGCGCAGCTTCGAATAGACCAGTTTGTCGAACGCCTTGTGTTTGAGTCTGAGCGCGATTCCGGGTTTTCCGCCGTCGAGAGCGGTGCTGTAGGCGATCGCGGTTTCGGTCGCGGCGTCAAAGATCTTTCCCTTGCCGTCGGCCTGTGCGCTAAGGCTGGCCGAGTTGTAGATCTTCTCGAAAACGCGTGGCACCGCGAGGATGAACGTCGGCTGGAACTCACCCAGATGGTCCACGAGGTCCACGATGTCGGCAGTATGGCCCAACTTGGCTCCACTGCGGATCGCACCGACCTGGATGACGCGTGCGAATACGTGAGCCAACGGCAGAAACAGGAGCGTGGACGCGTCGTCAGGCTCGAAGAGATCGCCAAGTACGTCAAGGGCCCCGCCGAGTTCGAAACGGAAGTTCCCGTGTGTCAGCATGCAGCCCTTGGGGCGGCCCGTCGTGCCGGAGGTATAGATCAGGGTTGCGAGCGAATCGCTGGTCACCGCTGCACGGCGGGCTTCGACCTCATCGTCGCCGATCCCCGTGCCCAAGGCCTTGATTTGGGTGACTGCATTTGCTTCCAGGCTCCATACATTCCGAAGCGAGGGGGCTGCCGCGCCCACCGACGTCACCTTGTCGTGGTGGACCTGGGTCTCGACGACACAGGCGACTGCCTCCGAATCCGCGAGTATCCACTGGATCTGGTCGACGGACGACGTCTCGTAGATCGGCACGGTGACGCCGCCGACCCACAGGATTGCGTAATCCAGCACGGTCCACTCGTACCGGGTCTTGGAGAGCAAACACACGCGGTCGCCAGGATTGACGCCGGCGGCGATGAACCCCTTGGCGGCGCGTTGCACTTGTGCGTGGAACTCGCCGATGGTGACGTCATGCCACCCGTCGTCGTCTTTGACACCGAACGCTACGGCACTCCGGTCGATGGCAATACGATCCAGAACGTCATCGGTGAGATTGCCCAGGTTAGTCACGTAAGGCAGGTTACAGTCGGTGTTCGCGCTTGATAAGGGGGGTTGGAATGTCTGCGATCGACATCAGCGACGAGACATTCATCGTCGCGCCAGCGGCACTGTTGCAGCGCGAACTGTGCGACGAAGCATCCTGGCGGTCACTTGGATTGTCGCTCACCTGCTACGAGGACCGCGGTGTCAAAGGCAAACGATGGAGGCTTGTCGACAACCTGCGCGGCACCGCCGAAGTGTGGCTCGAGCCAGCCGGCGACGGCGTCACGGTGCACGTCTACGTGCAGGCGGACCTGACGAAACCCCGTCGCTGGTCCGATCCGCAGAAGGCCTATAGCCATCGGATCAAGCGGCGCGTCCTCGACCTCAAACGCCACTATGACCTCCAGCGCCCGGCGGGCATGCCCGCCGTACCTCCTGATGGGGACGATGCACCCGAAGACGGTAAACTGACGGCCACCAACGTCCCCACGAAGGAGAGCTGATGGCCCGCACGACCAGCGATATCGTAATTGCTGCTTCGGCACCCGAGGTCATGAACGTTATCGCCGATTTCGAGGCTTACCCCTCGTGGGCAATGGGCATGAAGAGGGCGGAAATTGTCGATCCAGGCGATGGCCACCGTGCAAAAGAGGTCCTCTTTGTCCTCGACGCCACGCCGATCCGCGACGAATACGTGCTCGCGTATGAATGGGACGGCGACAAGCGGGTCTCCTGGACGCTGGCCAAGTCCGGCCAGATGCTGCGTTCGATGGATGGCGCGTACGTCCTGGAAGCCGACGCATCCGGCGGCACACGCGTCACATATCACCTCGCGGTGGACGTCTCCGTCCCGCTTTTGGGCATGCTGAAGAGGAAGGCCGAGAAGGTCATCATCGACACCGCGCTTAAGGGACTCAAGAACCGCGTCGAAAGCGCGTGACAATGGGGGATCGCCACGAGGACGCCATTGGCAGCGTTGCCGAAGAGGCAATCAAACTCGTCTATGCCTTGACGGCCCAACGCACGGCAGACGGAAGTGCCGCGTCTTCGGAATTCGAAGGGGAACACCAACACGATCATCCGAGTACGTGTCAATGGTGCCCGATATGCCAGCTCATCAACATGATTCGCGACAACCCCGAAGCGGTAGAAAACGTGACCGCCTCGGCCGTCGCATTTGCGCAATCGGTCAAATCCCTGCTCGACGTGGCAACCAATCCGCCCCCGAAAGACCACACATGAGCCTATCGATCGGCGTCGATATCGGCGGGACCAAGATTGCCGCCGGGGTCGTCAGCGAACGAGGCGAGATCGTGGCCGAAAGTTCTCGGGAGACCCCTGCCACCGACCCGGATCTGATCGTCGAGGCCGTGGTCGCCCTCGTGCGCGAGCTGCGGACCACACACGACATCCAGGCCGTGGGCATCGGCGCCGCAGGCTTCATCGACGCCAACCGTTCGACCGTCCTCTTCGCCCCGAACATCAATTGGATCGACGAACCGCTCGCGAAACTCGTCGGCGACCAAATGGACGCCCGAGTCATCGTCGAGAACGACGCGAACGCCGCGGCGTGGGGAGAGTTCCAGTTCGGGGCCGGAGAAGATGTCGACGACCTCTTGCTTGTGACCGTCGGCACCGGTATCGGCGGCGGATTGGTCCATGACGGTGCGCTGTACCGGGGTGGTTTCGGCATCGCAGCCGAGATCGGCCACATGCGGGTGGTGCCCGGCGGCATCCAATGCGGTTGCGGCCAGCAGGGCTGCTGGGAGAAGTACGGCAGCGGCAGCGCGCTCGTCAGTGACGCGATGAAGCGGATCCACGCCGGCGATCGGGCCGCACATGCCCTGCGTGATCGCATGGGAACTGATACCAGTGATGTGCACGGCTCGGTCATCACCGAGCTCGCTCAGGGCGGCGACGCGCTATGCGTTGAGCTGGTGGCCGGCGTCGGCACGTGGCTCGGCGAAGGCATCGCCTCGCTCGCCGCCGTCCTCGACCCGACTGTCGTCGTCATCGGCGGCGGAGTTGCCGCCGCTGGTCCGCTCATTCTTGAACCCGCACGCGATGCCTTCGAGCGAACTCTGTCGGCACCAGAACATCGACCGCATGCCGAACTCCGGCTGGCCACTCTCGGCAATCGGGCCGGTCTCATCGGCGCGGCCGACCTGGCCCGAAGGGTCTGAGCGATGGCGGAGCGGCTGGCGGTTGGAATCGACATCGGCGGGACGAAAGTCGCCGCGGGGGTCGTCGATCAGGATGGGCTTATCCTCGAACGGCTGCGACGCGAGACGCCGACCACCAACCCCACCGCCGTCGTCGACACGATCAGCGACATCGTCGCCGAACTGCGCCGCAGACATCACATCGTTGCGGTCGGGGTCGGCGCCGCAGGATTCGTCGATGCCAGCCAGTCGACGGTCCTGTTCTCACCGCACCTCGCGTGGCGGCACGAACCGCTCCGGGACGCGGTCTACCGCCGTACGGGGTTGCCGGTGCTCGTCGACAACGACGCCAACGCCAGTGGCTGGGCCGAATGGCGTTTCGGCGCCGCCCAGAACGAGCCTGACCTCGTGCTCATCACACTCGGCACCGGCATCGGGGGTGCGCTCGTCATCGACGGCCAGCCGTATCGCGGCCATTTCGGGATCGCGGGCGAGTTCGGCCACATGCAAGTCGTACCGGACGGCTATCCCTGCGAATGCGGCAACGTCGGCTGCTGGGAGCAGTATGCGAGCGGCAATGTCTTGGGCCGGCGGGCCCGCGCCCTCGCCAAAAGCGGCTCACCGCTTGGCACAGCGCTGCTCGACCAGACATCGGGTGACGTGGATTCGATCGACGGCATCATGGTGACCGAACAGGCGCGGCGGGGTGACGGTGAAGCCCTTGAACTGATCGCCGAGATCGGCGACTGGCTCGGCGTCGGCATCGCCAGTCTTGCCGCCGCACTCGACCCGGGGATCTTCGTCGTCGGCGGGGGAGTCAGCGATGCCGACGAACTCCTGCTCGACCCTGCGCGGGCCGCTTTCCGCCGCACCCTCACCGGGCGCGGTTTCCGGGCCGAGGCCCGCATCGTGCGGGCGCATCTCGGGCCCGAGGCCGGCCTCATCGGTGCTGCCGACATGTCCCGAATCAGAGCACGGCGCCGTCGTCCGGCCAGTCCGGGTGGCCGGGCCCGTGTTCGGGCAGCTGTGAAATCAAGTAGATCGAGCCGGCGACAAAAATAAGCGCGGCCACGACCACCAGCGGCCGGGGAACCAACCAGCCGCTGACCGTGGCGAGGATGAGCAGCAGCGGCGCGCCGAGCACGGCACCCCAGGCGAAGGCACGGCGGTGATTCGACGGCGGAGCACCCTCGGTCGCCCCGCTGGGATGGACCACTGGTGACGCAGGCATTGGTTCCTCGGCCGGAAATTCCAACTCGAGGTCGAGACCTTCGACGATCCGGTCGAATTCGTCCCCGGAACCATTAGCCATGGGCCGCACCGACATGTTGTTCGATGAACGCCACCGACTGGTCGAAGATCATCTGCGCTTCGTTGTCGATCGTTGCCACGTGGTAACTGTCGTGAAGCGCAATCAGCTCCTTCACTTTCGACGACACGCCCGACATGATAATGCCGGTCGAGGATTCGTCGACGACATGATCCTCGTCGGAGCGGAAATACAACAGCGGTTGTGTCACCTTCGCCAGGTTGGCCCGCACGTCCTTCCACATTTTGAGCTGAGAGTTCAGTGCGTGGAGCGGAGTCTTGTCGTAGCCGCGCTCGTCGACGCCCGGCTTCTTGATGTCATTGCCAACGCCCGGCATGGCCGGGACGACGAAACGCAGTAGCGGGACAGCCAACAGTTGCCAGTTGTCGAGGTGGACGGCCGGGTTCACCAACACGAGAGCATCGACGTCTCCTGGACGCTGCTGTGCAAGACGCAAAGCCAGACAGCCGCCCATGGAAAGGCCTGCGACAGCGACACGCTCACACCTGCTTTGCAGCTCGGAGAGTGCCGCATCGAGTTCCCCATACCAATCTTCCCAGCCGGTCTTATTCATCTCTTTCCACGTCGTACCGTGACCGGGGAGCCGGGGCACCCGCACGGTGTACCCCAAGTCGCCGAGGTAACGGCCCCACGGAGTCATGGAAGCCGGCGAGCCGGTGAAGCCGTGGCTCAGCAGAACACCGACCGGACCGCCGTCGACAGACAGCGGCTCGGTGCCGGGGGCGAGGTTTGAAGGGTTCGTCGTCATAGCCTTATCTTCTCCCATAAAATAGCTCGTCGTAAACACTGCCCCTGGCTAAAAGGCTAGGGTGAAGCCCAAGATCCGATCGCGCACCGCAACGAGGAGTTTTTTCGATGAGTAATTCCCGAGCAGCGAACCGACCGGCATCCGCTGGTCCGTCTCCCGAGCGGGAGACCTGGTCCAGCCGCAAGGTATTCATCATTGCCGCCATCGGTTCCGCCGTCGGACTCGGCAATATCTGGCGTTTCCCCTACATCGCCTACGAGAACGGCGGCGGCGCCTTCATCGTTCCGTACCTTGTTGCGCTGCTCAGCGCAGGAATTCCACTGCTGTTCCTCGACTATGCCGTCGGGCACAAGTTCCTCGGCTCCGCTCCACTGGCCTTCCGCCGGCTGCATCCGCGTGCCGAAGCGCTGGGCTGGTGGCAGGTAGCGATCTGTTTTGTCATTGCCATCTACTACGCGGTGATTGTCGCTTGGGCCGGAAGTTACACGGTTTTCTCCGTCACCAAGGAATGGGGCGATGATCCCGCCGGCTTCTTTTCGAGTGAATTCCTGCAGGTCAGCGAGGAGATAACCATTGGGTTCGATTTTGTCCCCGGTGTGCTGCTACCGCTGCTGCTGGTATGGATATTCACGCTATTTGTATTGGCCAAGGGAGTCCACAAGGGCATTGCCCGCTCGTCACTTATTTTCCTGCCGCTGTTGCTGGTCATGTTCCTTGTCCTGGTCGTTCAGTCGCTGCTCCTGCCCGGCGCCGGTACCGGCCTTGATGCCCTATTCACGCCGAACTGGGCCGCCCTCGGCGATACCTCGGTATGGATTGCTGCCTACGGTCAGATCTTCTTTTCCCTGTCCGTGGCCTTTGGCATCATGATCACCTACGCCTCTTACCTGAAGAAAAAAACGGATCTGACCGGTTCCGGATTTGTGGTCGGCTTCGCCAATTCAGGCTTCGAGATCCTCGCCGGCATTGGGGTCTTCGCGGCCCTGGGTTTCATGGCCACCGCCTCCGGTACCGGTGTCGACGAGGTAGCTACAAGCGGCATCGGGTTGGCCTTCATCGCCTTCCCCGCCATAATTTCGCAAGCACCGGCCGGCGCCCTGCTGGGCGTGCTGTTCTTTGGCTCCCTCGTCTTCGCCGGGTTCACTTCGCTGATCAGCATCGTGGAGGTGATCATCGCTGCCGTCAAGGACAAGATGGGTTACGGGCGCGTCAAGGCAACGATGGTTGTTGGTCTTCCGATGGCCTTGATTTCGCTCCTGCTCTTCCCTACAACAACCGGGCTGAACCTGCTCGACGTCTCGGACGCGTTCGTGAACAGCTTCGGGATTGTGGCCGTTGCGTTTGTCGCGGTTGTCATGCTGGCCTATGTTTTCCGCGTGCTACCGCAGCTAAGCGACCACGTGAATCTCACATCGTCCTTCAAGCTGGGCACCGCCTGGCGCGTCATGGTCAGCATCATTGCGCCAATCGTGCTGGGCTTCATGCTCATCACGGAGCTCATCAGCAAGGCGCAGGAGGGCTACGGAGAGATGCCAACCTGGTTTGTCGGAGTGTTTGGCTGGGGGATGTCCGTGGCGCTGATCGCGGTGGCATTCCTGCTCTCGCTGATTCCCTGGAGCGCCAGATCCGCGGCCGAGAATCCGAGTGAAGAAGCACCCCTTGCCAACTGGAAGGAGACAGAGTAATGAGCGCGATCGCCATTGTGATGCTGCTGATATCGATCGTTACGGTCTGGGGCGGTCTGGTGCTGGCACTGTTGAACCTGCGCCACCATCCCGAGGCTGAAGAACCTGAATTGCCGGCCCGGGAGCTGTAGCTCCACCGGCGAGCGTGGAGCCGGGCCGCT
>Ga0075527_10000404_pt1 | contig 9824 bp, 6 predicted proteins | sample NGEPer11B_FD_74784 | JGI IMG/M metagenome (GOLD analysis project Ga0075527, IMG submission 74784) | Arctic peat soil microbial communities from the Barrow Environmental Observatory site, Barrow, Alaska, USA - NGEE Permafrost305-11B | ecosystem: Environmental > Terrestrial > Soil > Wetlands > Peat...
TTGGAGGACATCCACCTCAACGTGGAGCATCGGCTGAAAGAACTGATCGGCCCGGTTGCCGGCAAGCTGCATACCGCGCGCTCGCGCAACGACCAGGTCGCCACCGACTTCAAGCTCTACGTGCGCGACGAGCTCGCCGCTATCGACGCCGGCCTCGCCGCGCTCCAGCTCGCTCTGGCCAAGATGGCGCTCGATCATGCGGCCACGGTGATGCCGGGCTTCACCCATCTGCAGACCGCGCAGCCCATCACTTTCGGCCATCATTGCCTGGCCTATGTGGAGATGCTGGCGCGCGACCGCGGCCGGTTCGCCGACGCCGCCAAACGGCTCAACGAAAGCCCGCTGGGCGCGGCCGCACTCGCCGGCACCAGCTTTCCCATCGACCGTCAGATGACGGCGAAGGCGCTTGGCTTCGACCGGCCCACGGCCAACTCGCTCGATTCGGTCTCCGACCGCGACTTCGCGCTCGAGACGCTCGCCGCAGCCTCGATCGCGGCCATGCATCTGTCGCGGCTGGCCGAAGAGATCGTGCTGTGGACCTCGCCGCAATTCGGCTTCGCCAGGCTGTCGGACGCCTTTTCCACCGGCTCCTCGATCATGCCGCAGAAGCGCAACCCCGACGCGGCCGAGCTGGTGCGCGCCAAGACGGGGCGCATCGCCGGCGCCTTCCAGGCGCTGCTCATGGTGATGAAAGGCCTGCCGCTCGCCTACGCCAAGGACATGCAGGAGGACAAGGAGCCGGTCTTCGACGCGCTGGACGCGCTGAAGCTGGGGCTTGCCGCCATGGCCGGCATGGCCGGCGACCTGGAAATCAACGCCAAGGCCATGCGAAAGGCCGCGGGCCGCGAATTTGCCACGGCCACGGACCTCGCCGACTGGCTGGTGCAGAACCTGGATATTCCCTTCCGGGACGCGCACCACCTCACCGGGCGAATCGTGGCGCTGGCCGCGGAAAAGGGCGCGGATCTCAAGAAATTGACGCTTTCGGAGCTTCGCTCGGTCGAACCCCGGATCACCGAGGACGTATTTTCCGTCCTCGACCCCGCAAGATCCGCCAAAAGCCGCAAAAGCCAAGGCGGGACGGCCCCTTCCAACGTGCGGCGGGAAGCCCGGAGGTGGATAAAGCGTTTGGAGAAGGGCGGCCTGTCGCGATAAAAGGGATGGGAAGGGGCCAGCAATGGGCCCTCACCACAGGGGCACGACCATGGGAAGCGCATTGCGCATCCTGATAACGCTTGCGCTGGTATTGACCGTCGGGCTTTCGGCCTGCGGACGGCGTGGCTCGCTGGATCGGCCGCCGCCGGTCCATCCGGAAGTCAAAGCCGATCCGTCCACGAAGATGTCGAAAGCGCCGGACCGCCGTTTGCCGATCCTCGACCGTTTGATCGAATAGCCCAGTCAGCCTCCGATGCACCATTTCGCCTACCGGCGCGGCGTGTCCCACGCAAACGTGCTTCACGCCGAGGAGGTCGACCTGTGTGCGCTGGCCGACACGGTCGGGACTCCGTTCTATTGCTATTCCACGGCGACGCTCGAGCGGCACTACAAGGTGTTCGCCGACGCTTTCGCCGCGCGTCCCGACACGCTGGTCTGCTACTCGATCAAGGCCAACTCCAATCTCGGCGTGCTGGCGACCCTCGCCAAGCTCGGCGCCGGCATGGACGTGGTCTCCGAGGGTGAACTGCGCCGCGCGCTTGCGGTCGGCGTGCCGGGCGAGCGCATCGCCTTCTCCGGCGTCGGCAAGACCAAGGCGGAGATGGCGTTCGCGCTCGATGCCGGCATCTTCGCCTTCAACGTGGAATCGGAGCCCGAGCTTCGCAGCTTAAGCGAAATGGCCGATGCGCGCGGGGCGCAGGCCCGCATCGCCTTCCGCGTGAACCCGGATGTAGACGCGAAGACCCACCACAAGATCTCGACCGGCAGAGCGGAGAACAAGTTCGGCGTGCCGTTCGAGCAGGCGCTGTCGCTCTACCGTCAGGCCGCCACGCTGCCGGGGATTGAGCCCGCCGGCGTGCACATGCATATCGGCAGCCAGATCACCGATCTCGACCCGTTCAAGAACGCCTTCGCGCTGCTGGGCGAGCTTGTCGGCACGCTGCGTGGCGCGGGCTTCGACATCGCCTTCGTCAATCTCGGCGGCGGCCTCGGCATTCCCTATCGCAGCGACGAACCGGCCCCGCCTCTGCCCACGGACTATGCGCGGCTGGTCAACGAGAAGATGGGCGGTCTCGACGTGCGGCTGCTGTTCGAGCCGGGCCGCATGATCGCCGGCAATGCCGGCATCCTCGTCAGCCGCGTGCTCTACGTGAAGACGAGCCCGAGCAAGACCTTCACCGTCGTCGACGCGGCCATGAACGACCTGATCCGGCCCACGCTCTACGAGGCCTATCACCAGATCCTGCCGGTGATCGAGCCCGCGCCGGATGCGTTCACGCGCATCACCGACGTGGTCGGCCCGGTCTGCGAGACCGGCGACTATCTGGCGCTGGCCCGGCCGCTGCCGGAGCTGAACGCCGGCGACCTCATCGCGGTCATGACCGCGGGCGCCTATGGCGCGGTGCAGGCCTCCCAATATAACAGCCGGCTCTTGGTGCCGGAGGTGCTGGTCTCGGGGAGCGAGGCTTGCGTGACGAGGCTGCGGCCCACCTATGAGGACATGCTTGCCGCCGAACGCCTGCCCGACTGGCTCTGAGCTCACGATCCGCACCGCAAAGGGCCTCGATTTTGCCGGTTTGGGCCCCCAAATTACCGTGATGTAATCTGGGCGCGAGCCGCGCCTGTGCTAGAAATTTGAAGATCATGGCGAGACCCTCCCGCTCCAGAACCAGCCCCAAGGACGCCGCCGAGGCCAAAGCGCTCAAAAAGCGCTTCGAGAGCCGCGTGCGCCTGAGCTGGCTTGCGCTGTTCGCCGAGCGCGCCTGGGAAGCCTTGCTGTGGCCATTCGTGGTGATTTGCACCTTTCTGGTGTTCACGCTGCTCGGTGGCTGGAGCGTCATGCCGCCTTTGGCGCACCGCGTTCTGCTCGGCGCCTTTGGGCTGGCGCTCCTCGTCTCTTTCCTGCCCCTCGTCAGAATCGCGATGCCGACCCGGGCCCAGGCGCTACGCCGCCTCGAGCGCAACGCCAACATCAAGCACCGGCCCGCCTCGTCTTACGAAGACACGCTCGGCACCGCGCCGCGTGAAGAGACCGCGCAACTCTGGACGCTGCACCGCCAGCGCCTGGCGCGGCTCATCGCCAAGCTGAAACCCTCTTGGCCCGCGCCGCGCACCGACCGCGAAGACCCTTACGCGATCAGGGCCGCGCTCTTTCTCGCGCTCATCGCCGCTTTCATCGCCGCAGGCTCCGACACGCGCTCGCGCTTGAACGCGGCCTTCTCGCCCGCCGCAAGCACGGCCACGGCCCTGCTCCGCATGGACGCCTGGGTTACCCCGCCGGTCTATACCGGCATGGCGCCCATCGTGCTCGCCGATGGAAGTGAGAGCGTGGGCGCGGGCGCCGAATCCTTCCGCGCGCTCTCGGTCCCCGAGAGCAGCCAGCTCATCGTCCGCACCCATGCGCCCGAGGGCGAGACCGTGACGCTGACCGTCTACAACGAGGACGGCAGCGAGGCGAAAACGGTCGAGCCGAAGACCGGCGGCACCGGCGGGCTGATCGAGTTCAATATCGGTCTGTTGGAGCCATCGACCGCAGATGTCCGCATCAGCGGGTCGACCGTCGCCCAATGGCATTTCGCGCTCATCGAGGATGCGCCGCCTCAGATCGGCCTGCTGGGAGAGCCGGCGACGATGCCGCGCGGCGCGCTTCGTTTGGAATACAGCGCGCTGGACGACTATGGCATCGCCAGCGCCGAGGCCCATTTCGAACTTGCCGAGGACGCCGATCAAGCCTCGCCCATACCTCTGGAAGAGACCGAGGAGGACGACCTGGTCGAGGCGGAACCTCTGTTCGGCCCGCCGGTCATGAAGCTGCAGCTGCCGCGTACCAACGCCAAGAAGATCGACGGCCGCTCCACGCAGGATCTCACCGCCCACCCCTGGGCCGGACTGAGGGTCCGCATGACCTTAAGCGCCCGCGATCAGGCGGAGCAGACGGGCGAGAGCGACGTCTATGAATTCAAACTGCCAGCGCGCTTTTTCACCAAGCCGCTTGCCAAGGCGGTGATCGAGCAACGCCAGAAACTCGTCCGCGAGCCTGCGGCCACGGCGACCGTCGCCCGCGCGCTCGACGCGCTCACGATCGGCGAGGAGAAGGTGATCGAAGACCGCGTGGTCTATCTCTCCTTGCGAAACGCGTATTGGCGGCTCACCAACGACGACTCGCGCGATGCCATCGTCAGCGTCGTCGACCAGCTCTGGTCGACCGCGCTGCGCATCGAGGAGGGCGATCTCCCCGATGCCGAGCGCGAGCTCAAGAGTGCGCAAGACAATCTGTTGAAGGCCCTGCAGGAGAACGCTCCGGCCGAGGAGATCAAGCGCAAGGTCGAGGAGTTGCGCGCCGCGCTCTCGCGCTATCTTCAGGCGCTCGCCGCCCAGCAGCAGGACAAGGGCAACATGCCGGAGCAGGCCCAGCAGCCGAACGGCGACGATCTCGTCTCGCAGCAGGATCTCGACAAGATGCTCAAGAACATCCAGGACCTGGCCGAGGCCGGCTCCAAGGAGATGGCCGAGCGCATGCTGTCCGAGCTGAACGACATCCTCGACCGCCTCCAGACCGGAAACCTCCCCGAGAACGCCAAGCAGCAGCGCGCCCAGAAGACGATGAAGGACGTCGACGACGTGGTCTCCGATCAGCAGGAGCTGCTCGACGATACGTTCGCCGAGAAGCGCGAGCAGCGGCAGGGCCAGGGCGGCGGCCAGCAAGACCAGTTCGATGTGAGCCCGCCCGGCCAGCCCATGGAATTCGGCCCCGGCATGAGCATGGCGCCCTTCATGGACCAGATGCCGCAAAGCGGACAAGGCGGCGCCAAGGCGCAAGGCCAATCCGGCCGCCAGGGCGACGCTCCAGGCGGCGGCAAGCCCCAGCTCGGCCAGCAGGGGCAGCAGCCGGGCCAGCTTGGCGAGCTTCAGAAGCGCCAAGAAGCCCTGCGCCAGAAGCTGCAAAGCCTCATCGAGCGGATGCAAGCGGAAGGCGGCGACGCGCCGGGTGCGTTCGAAGGGGCCGAGGAGGCCATGGAGGACGCAGAGCAAGCCATCGGCGAGCGAAACCTCGAACAGGCCACTCAGAGCCAAAGTCTCGCGCTCGACCGCATGCGCCAGGGCGCCCAGACCATGGCCCAGCAGATGATGGAGAACGGCGAGATGCAGGCGGGCCAGGGCCCGGGCTCGAACGGGCGCGATCCCTTGGGGCGCCCCGACCGCTCGAACCGCCCGGATATGGGCCTGTCCGTGCAAGTGCCCGACGAGATCGACATTCAGCGGGCGCGGGAAATCCTCGACGAGCTGCGCACCCGCATCGGCGACCCCTCACGCCCGACGCTCGAGCTCGACTACCTGGAACGGCTCATCCGCTCCTTCTGACCTTTCGACCTCCGGAGAAAAATCGTAGCTGCCCGCCGCAAGGCCGCGCCCGACCACCTATATGTAAGAGTGGACAGTTGAGTATCGCCGGAGAAGGCCCTTCATGTTGAATTCCATCGCGCAGTTCTTCACCCGGACCTTTCAGGCGATCGGCCGGGGGCTCGGCCTCGCAATGGCCTTCGTGCTCAGCCCCTTCAGATGGTTGGGGCGGTTGTTCACGCGCAGCGGCGTGATCCTGAAAGTGCTGCTGGGCGTTTTTCTGATCGGCCTCATCGGCCTCTACGGCTATTTCTTCTGGACGACGCAGAGGTGGAACGGCTTCGATCCCGACTACGGGAAAGCCTACGAGCATGCGAGCGAGGCGCCGAGCGCGCCGAAGCCGAGCGGCGGCATCATCTCGACGGACGACGAGAACAAAGAGGCCGGCGCCGCGGTCCAGACCTGCCGCCGGTCTCTCTTGGTCGACGCCACCGCCGACCTGGTCGATTTCAACGTCAACCAGAACGCCTGGATCTCCTCCATGCTCCTCTACAAGCTCGGCCTGTTCGGCCTGGCTTGGGACAAGACGCCGTATTTCGACAACAAGGCGGCCTTCCAGCGTGGCGTGAACCAGGCGATCCGCCGCACCACCATCGAGCTGGTCGATACGCTGGGGCGCGTGCGCGGCACCTCGCAGATCGACGCCGACTTACAGAGCGCACGCGGCGCCCTGCAATTCGACGAATCCACCTGGTATTTCGGCTGGAGCCCGTTCGGTCCCAAGACACCAACGCCGAGCTTCTATCGCTCGGCCATCAAGGACCTCAACAAATTCAACGACCGGCTCGAGACATGCGGGGCGGTGTTCGATGCGCGCGCCGACAATCTGCTTCAATTCGTGGACCGCATCGCCAACGACATCGGCGCCACCTCGGCGATCCTGCGCGAGCGCTCGGAGAACTATGACAGCGGCTGGTTCGACACCCGCGCCGACGACCGCTTCTGGTTCGCCTACGGCCAGCTCTACGCCTATTACGGCATCCTCAGCGCCGCCCGCGGCGACTTCGCCGACGTCATCGAGGAGCGCCGCCTGACCGCGCTGTGGGACGAGCTGGAGGACCAGTTGCGCGCCTCGCTCAACATCAGCCCCTTCATCATCTCGAACGGCGCGGAGTCCGGCTGGCTGATGCCCTCGCACCTCGCCACGCTCGGCTTCTATGTCTTGCGGGTGCGCTCGAACCTGGTCGAGGTCCGGCTGGTGCTGGACCGCTAAACGTCCGCCTCGATCACGCCGATAAACGGCAACTCGCGGTAGTGGTGGGCGAGGTCCATGCCGTAGCCGACGACGAACAGGTCCGGACATTCGAAGCCCGCAAAGTCAGGCGTCACATCCACTTCGCGCGGCACTTGCTTGTCGAGCAGGATGCAGGTCTTGACCGAGCGTGCCCCGCGCGTCTCCAGGAGATCCTTGGCGAAGGCAAGCGTGCGGCCCGAGTCGAGAATGTCGTCCACGATCACCACGTCACGATCTTGCAGCGCGCTCTCCACGTCGCGCAGGATCTTGACCTCCCCGCCCGTGGTGCCGGTGCCGTAACTGCCCAAGAAGATAAAATCGATCTCGGGGTGCAGGCCGTGCCCGGCCAGCGCCCGGATCAGGTCGGCGGCGAAGATGAAGCTCCCCTTCAGCACCGCGACGATGATGGGCTCGTTGAGATCGCAGGCCGCGATATCGCGCGCGAGCGCATCGACGCGCCGCGCGATGGTCTCGGCCGTGAACAACGGCGTGATGGCGTCCCCCGCCGGCGCCTGCGCCATGGCTAGTTTGCCTTGGCGAAACGGACCTTGAGGCTGCGGACATTACTCGGCGGCGACGGGATTTGACGCAAGAACGGCGCCTCCTCGCCCGCGGCAAGCTCCGCGGCGCCGACCTCTGTCTTCCACTCCGAGATCTCCTCACCGTTCTCGTCGCGCAGCGCAATGACCACGGTCGGTACGCTCATCGCGGCCGAGCTCGTGTTGCGCACATTGCCCTGGACCTCGAGCACGGTCTGGCTGCCGTCATTGGACCAGCCATAGCGCACGCCCTCGAAGGCGAGGCCTTGAGCGCCGATCGGCATGCCGAACATCGAATAGACCTGCGCGGCCCCCGGCAGCATCGACACCGTGGTCGCCGGCGCGAGCGTGAACAGGCCCACCACGATCAGGACGATCAGGCCGAGAATGCCCCAGCCCATAGCGACGATGGGCGGACGCTTGCGGGCCTTCTTCGCCTTAGGCAGCGACTGGCCGAAAGCCGCGGCGACCAGGTCGGGATCGGCAAGGGCCGCATTCTGCCCGTCCTCTTCGGGATAGCCGGTATCGAACGAAGCATCGAATGAGGCATCGGCCTGCCCCGGCGGCGCCATGTCTGGAGGCGGCGCCATCTCGGGCGGCGGCATCTCAGGCGGCGGCGCCATCTCGGGCGGCGGCGGCGGCGCGGCAGGCGCGCGCTTGCCCATGAGCTTGCCGAACAGGCCACCCTTCGCGGCCGGTTCGGGCGCGGGCTCTGGCTCGGGTGGCGCGGCGCCGAAGCCGGCCTCGGCGTTCATGCGTGCGACCTGTTCGGCCAGCGGATCGTCGGCCGTGAATTCGGGGCCGCTTTCGGGCGCCTGTGCCATGCCCGCCGAGAAGTCCGGCGAGAAGTCCGGCGGCGGCGGAGCCCGCTGCGGCATCGGCGGAGGCGGCGGTGGCGCAGCCTGAGCCGGCATCGGCGGAAGTGGTGGAGGCGGCGCAGCCTGTGGCGGTGGCGGCGCCGGTTCAGGCGGCCGCGGTGGCGCGGCCTGTGCCGGTGGTCGTGGTGGTGGAGCCGGTGCGTTTGGAGCCACGGCAGGCTGCGGGGCCGCGGCTTGCGCCTCGGCTCCGGCCGGCTGTGCCTGCCAGACATGACTGCACTTGGCGCAACGAACCTTGCGCCCCTCGGGTGGAAATGCCGCCTTGATCTGGTAACGCGTTTCGCAAGCCGGACAGATTATCAGTGTTGCCATTTTTGAATGCCGCAATCGCCCGCTACGCAACGATTATGCCGGACGCCCCATGCCGTTGCCCTATTCCATTGATACCGGACGGAGAGTTCAGCATAAAGAGCCACTGGTGGGCAATGTTAAGAGACGCAGGGAAGACGGGTGATTCGCTTTGACAATGTCGGGCTTCGCTATGGCACAGGCCCGGAAATCTTGCGAGATGTCACCTTTCACGTGCTTCCGGGGTCCTTTCACTTCCTGACCGGCCCCTCGGGAGCCGGAAAGACCTCGCTTTTGCGCCTGCTTTTCATGTCTCTTCGGCCGAGCCGGGGTTTGATCTTCGTTTTTGGCGACAATATCGCCGATCTCCCCGCCGGCGGCCGGGCGGCCCTCAGGCGCCGAATCGGCATCGTTTTCCAGGATTTCCGGCTGCTCGACCATCTCACGACCTGGGAGAATGTGGCGCTCCCGCTGCGGGTCATGGGCAAGAAGGAAAGCGACTACGCCGACGACGTGACGGATCTGCTGCATTGGGTCGGGCTCGGCAAGCGTATCCACGCCTATCCGGAGACCCTGTCCGGCGGCGAGAAGCAGCGCGCGGCCATCGCCCGGGCGGTGATCGGCCGGCCGGAGCTCCTGCTGGCCGACGAGCCCACCGGCAATGTCGATCCGGCCATCGGCAACCGCCTGCTCAGGCTGTTCGTCGAGCTCAATCGGCTCGGCACGTCCGTCATCATCGCGACCCACGATTACGCGCTCATGGAACAGCTCGATGCGCCGCGCCTGATGCTGACCGCGGGGCAGCTCAAGGTCAGCGGCCCATGACGGCCATCAACGACATCCGCGACTACCCCTGGACCAGCCTGATCGCCGGCATCCTGCCCGCGCGGCTCGCCGCATACCTGCCGCGGCGCTTCCAGGCGACGTCGGCACAGATCATTCCGTCCGCCTCGATCGCCGGCAACGCGCTCACCATGGTGATCGCCATCATGACCTTTCTCGCCTGCCTCACCGCCGGCGGCGTCTACATGGTCAACCAGTCGGCCAATGCCTGGGTCGATGACATCGCCAGCGAGATCACCATCGAGCTCGATCCGATCAACACCGCCGACATCGAGAAGAAGATGACGCTGGTCTCGCTCTTCCTCGCCAAGCAGAAAGGCGTCACCCGCATCAAGCCGCTGAGCGCCGACGATTCGGCGAAGCTGCTGGAGCCGTGGCTCGGCTCGACCGCGGCACTGTCGGCTTTGCCCATTCCGCGCCTGATCGCTGTCGAGATCGACCGATCGAGCCCGCCGGACATCGACCTCATCAGGAATGCGCTTAACC
>Ga0075527_10000405_pt1 | contig 9815 bp, 6 predicted proteins | sample NGEPer11B_FD_74784 | JGI IMG/M metagenome (GOLD analysis project Ga0075527, IMG submission 74784) | Arctic peat soil microbial communities from the Barrow Environmental Observatory site, Barrow, Alaska, USA - NGEE Permafrost305-11B | ecosystem: Environmental > Terrestrial > Soil > Wetlands > Peat...
GGGAGGTAAGAGGACCTACACCTGTGGCTACTCCCGTCTTTGATGGAGCCACGCCTGAAGAGGTTGATGAGGCTCTCATGGGATGGGTGTTGGCTCACGAGGACAGCAAGATAAAGATGCGCGTTAACCTTGGCCGCCCCGCTACTGCTGTGAGCGGCAAGGTTTGGTTGTACAACGGGCGAACCGGGGAACCCTACGACCAGAGGATCACTGTGGGGTACATGTATGTGCTGAAACTTCACCATCTGGTTGACGACAAGATCCACGCCCGGTCCACGGGTCCGTATTCGTTGGTCACTCAGCAGCCCTTGGGCGGCAAGGCACAGTTCGGTGGTCAGCGCTTTGGAGAGATGGAGGTTTGGGCGCTGGAGGCCTACGGAGCCGCGTACACGCTGCAGGAGATGCTTACCATCAAGTCAGATGACACCATTGGTCGCGTCAAGGCCTATGAGGCGATTGTCAAGGGAGAGAACATTGCCAAGCCCGGCATCCCGGAGTCCTTCAAGGTGTTACTGAAGGAGATGCAGTCGCTCGGGCTGGACATGAATGTGGTCAGTCAGGAAGGCGGTGCCGTGGAAGTGTCTGAGGATGAGGATGATCTCCTCAGAGCCGCGCAGGAGCTGGGCATCGATCTCGCCTCCCGCAATAAGGCTGAACAGCGGGCTGTGGATCAAGCTGCGTTGGTTAGGACCGGCGGTGGGGATGGAGCAGAGGATGAGGATGATTCCGCTGCTGAGGAGGATACTGAGACCGAAGCTGAAGACATCCTATCCGCTGCCACTGGTGACGAGGAAGAATAGGAGCGAACCTTGATAGATATCAATGATTTCGACGCGATCAAGATAGGACTCGCTTCCGAAGACAAGGTGCGGGCGTGGTCGTCCGGTGAAGTGCTCAAGCCGGAGACCATCAATTATCGGACGCTCAAGCCGGAGAAGGATGGTCTTTTCTGTGAGCGTATCTTCGGTCCCACCAAGGATTGGGAGTGCTACTGCGGCAAGTATAAGCGTGTCCGCTACAAGGGCATAAAGTGCGAACGTTGTGGGGTGGAGGTGACTCGTGCCAAGGTGCGTCGTGAGCGCATGGGCCACATAGATCTTGCTGCCCCGGTCAGCCACATCTGGTATTTCAAGGGTGTGCCCAGTCGCATGGGCTACCTGCTGGATATTTCCCCCAAGAAACTGGAGCGTGTTCTCTACTTCTCCGCTTCCATAGTCACCCATGTGGATGAGGAGAAAAGGGAAGAGGATCGGGAGAAGCTGGAAGATCTGGTTAACGCGGACATAGATAATTACTTTGGGTCTCGTGATGAGCGCAAGGTTAAGATCATGGCTGAGCGGGACAAGCGAATAAGTGTGCTGATGGGCCACTCTACCCCGGACGTGGATGATGAGGAAGCGCTGGGGCTGGATGAAGTCCCGTTGGAAGAGTGGGCGGCAGATGAGGTGGAGAAGAGGGCTGCAGAACTCCGCTCTGAAGCTGAGACCATGCTGCGTGAATTGGAGGACTATACGGACGAGGAGGTCGCGCGGCTGCGTGAGCTCTGGAGCATCTTCCAGAATGTGGAGAAGGGGCAGATCTTTGTTGACGAGGGTCCCGTTCGGGATGATGGCGTTCGGATATCCTTCCGTGACCTGAGGGAGAAGTTTGGCAGCCCCTTCGGCTACGGCACTTATTTCCGTGGAGGTATGGGTGCGGAGGCAGTACGGGATCTTCTTGCGGGTGTGGATCTGGAGGCGGAAGCCGCTGCACTGCGTGAGGTCATCAATACCTGTAAAGGGCAGAAACAGTCTCGCGCCGCGCGCCGTCTAAAGGTAGTGGAAGGCTTCCTGGTCAGTGACAACAGTCCGGAGTGGATGATTCTGGAAGCTATTCCGGTGATCCCGCCGGAACTGAGGCCCATGGTGCAGCTGGACGGTGGCCGTTTTGCCACCAGCGATTTGAATGATCTTTACCGTCGAGTGATCAACAGGAACAATCGGTTGAAGCGCCTATTGGACCTGGGTGCACCGGAGATCATAGTCAATAATGAGAAGCGCATGCTGCAGGAAGCCGTGGACGCTCTGTTTGACAATGGGCGGCGTGGACGGGCTGTGACCGGTCCGGGGAATCGTCCCTTGAAGTCGCTCTCGGACATGCTCAAAGGCAAGCAGGGTCGTTTTCGCCAGAACCTCTTGGGCAAGCGGGTTGACTACTCCGGTCGTTCGGTGATTGTGGTAGGTCCGGATCTTCAGCTGCATCAGTGTGGTATTCCTAAAAGCATGGCCTTGGAGCTCTTCAAACCTTTCGTAATGAGCCGGTTGGTGGAGAGCCGTCAAGCCCAGAACATCAAGGCTGCCAAGAAGACAGTGGAGGACGAGTCTTTGGAGGTGTGGGACATTCTGGATGAGGTTATCACCGGACATCCAGTGCTCCTTAACCGCGCGCCCACTCTGCATCGCCTGGGCATCCAGGCTTTTGAGCCGGTGCTGGTGGAGGGCAAGGCAATACAACTTCATCCCCTGGTTTGCACAGCCTTTAACGCGGACTTTGACGGGGACCAAATGGCCATTCACTTGCCGCTCTCGGTTGAGGCGCAGGCGGAAGCCCGGATACTGATGCTTTCCTCCAACAACATTCTGTCTCCGGCCCACGGACGGCCAATAGCCGTGCCAAGCCAGGATATGGTCTTGGGTCTCTACTACCTCACCTATCGGGAGGCGGAAGATCTTCAGGACGTGGATCTGACGGACTCTGAGGCGCTGGAGCAGATAGTGCCTCGTCCTCGTGCGTTCTCCGACGCTGCGGAGGTTGAGCGCGCCTATTCCGACAAGGTTGTACGGCTCGATGATCCGGTGTTGTTCCGCTGGGACGGTAGTAGGATGTTGACCACCGCGGGGCGGGCCCTCTTTAACGCGGCGGTGGCGAATCGGCTGAAGGAGCACGTTGGGGAGCGGTGGGATGAGCCTGGGCCTGATGGCGAACCTCCCCGTCGCGAGGAGTACCATTTCGTCAACAAGGTGTTGACCAAGAAGCATGTCGACACCTTTGTCTCCGATCTTGTTGAGGACTTTGGCGCGACGGCGGTAGCCGGTATCTTGGACGTTCTCAAGCGTCTGGGTTTCCACTACGCAACCATTGCGGGGGTGACGGTCTCAAAGAACGATATTGTGGTGCCGAAGGACAAGAGCAAGATTCTGGATGGCTACGAGAAGAAAGTGCAGAGTGTACAGCGGCAGTATGACCGTGGTGTGCTTACGGATTCTGAGAGACATGAGAGGGTTACGGATCTCTGGCACGCAGCTACAGACGAAGTGGCGGAATCCATGGAGAGGAATCTCCGACGATTGAACCCCATCTATATGATGGCAAGCTCCGGCGCCCGTGGTTCCTTCAAGCAGATTCGGCAGCTGGCCGGTATGCGTGGGCTCATGGTCAATCCCAAGGGTGAGATCATTGAGAGGCCGATCAAGGCGAACTTTATGGAAGGTCTATCGGTCTTGGAATACTTCATCTCTACGCACGGCGCGCGCAAGGGTCTGGCGGACGTCGCACTACGTACGGCGGACTCCGGTTATCTCACGCGTCGTCTAGTGGATGTGGGTCAAGACGTTGTGGTTCGTGAGACTGATTGTGGTACTGAGAAGTTCACGGAGTCTCCCATCTACAGAGGCAGGCGTGTGAATGAGCATCTGCTGGGCAGGCTTTTCGCTCGCGACATGGCTGATCCGGACACTGGCGAGGTGGTGTTTGAGCGGAATCAGGTCATAACAAAGAAGGTCTTCGCTCAACTCCAGGAACTTTACGGTGCTGAGGAGCACAAGGACATCGTGGTCCCAGTTCGTTCGGTGCTGCGTTGCGAGAGTGCGTTTGGCCTCTGTCAGCGATGCTATGGTCGCTCGCCTGCTACGAATGAGGTAGTGGCCATCGGTGAGGCGGTGGGACACATTGCCGCCCAATCCATCGGAGAGCCCGGTACTCAGTTGACCATGCGTACGTTCCATACTGGTGGTGTGGCCGGCGCGGATATCACCCAGGGTCTTCCTCGTGTGGAGGAATTGTTTGAAGCCAGAAAACCCAAAGGCCAGGCGGAGATCGCTGAGGATGCCGGCGTCATCGAGATTGAAGATGACGGTTCGCGGCCCAGGAAGGTCCACATCCTGGATACGGAAGGCAAGAAGCTGGATAGCTATTCCATCAGTCGGCGCAAGCGCCTGTCGGTAGAGAACGGTCAGCATGTTGAACCCGGTGACCAGCTGTGTGACGGTTCTCTGGACCCCAAGAAGCTGTTGGAGCTCAGAGGTCGTATCGCCACAGCTCGATACCTCGTGGATGAAGTGCAGAGGGTCTACATGGGTCAGGGCGTGGATATTGACGAGAAACACATAGAGGTGATAATCCGCCAGATGACCAAGAAGGTGGAGATCACTGCTTCTCGCGATACCAGCTTCCTGCCCGGCCAAGAGGTAGATAGGACAGTAGTGGATCGGGAGAACCTAGTGGTTGAGGAAAGTGGCGCCGGCCCGGCTGAGTATCAGGAAACTATCCTTGGCATCACGAAGGCCTCACTGGCCACGGAGAGCTTCCTCTCAGCCGCCTCCTTTCAGGACACCACCAAAGTACTGACGGATGCAGCGTTGGAAGGAAAGACGGACTGTCTCCGAGGCCTCAAGGAGAATGTGATCATTGGGAAGTTGATCCCGGCCGCTACCGGTCTTCGTGAGTATAGAGGAACGGAGGTATTTCCGGTAAAGGGTGTTCTGCGGGAGAGACTGGCGGATATGTTCGGTGAGGGACATGCTGACGAGGTGAGCACCGATGACCTGAGTCCGGAAGAACAGTGGGCCAGACTAACCGGAGCGTCCTCCAAGCCGCGGGAAGGATCTGACATCTCCCTGGAGGATTTGGAGTTTCCCACGTATGTCCTGTCTGTATTGAACCGGGCCGGCATGAACAGTGTCGGGGATCTTCTGCAACGCACTCCCGATGAGCTACTGACGGTCTCCGGCTTCGGTCGAAAGAGCTTAGAAGAAGTTCGGACTCGTCTGGAGGACCGTGGCTATATGTTGGAGGGAGATGCTCTCCACCGCGGTGACGGAGGAGAGGGATCTCAGCCGGAAGTAGAAGCTGGGGTTGAAGTGGGAAGCGAGGAATAGGAACGAGATTGACGGGATACTGCACGTGGCAAGAGACCTGTGACATGTTTTCTTGCAGCCCTATAGGGGCTCTGTTATACTACGTCGTCGCGGCTTGAGCCGGTTGGAGTGTTGTGTTGTCTTTTTGGCCGGAGTAGACCGGTCAATGGATATTGAGGAGCAGTAGTGCCGACGATTAATCAGCTGGTAAGGAAAGGCCGGGAGAAACAGGTCAAGAAGCAATCCACTCCTGCGTTGCGGGGTGCGCCCCAGAAGCGTGGAGTGTGCGTGCGTGTGTATACAACCACGCCCAAGAAGCCGAACTCTGCACTGCGTAAGGTAGCTCGAGTTCGTCTCACCAACGGGATGGAGGTGAGTGCCTACATCCCGGGGATCGGACATAATCTCCAAGAGCACTCGGTCGTACTGCTCCGGGGTGGGAGGGTCAAGGACCTTCCCGGTGTGCGTTATAAGATTGTGCGGGCGGCACTTGATGCTGCCGGAGTGACGGAACGTAGGCAGAGTCGTTCCAAGTACGGTGTCAAGGCTCAAGGCTAGTACAGGCGGTATACAAGGAAATGGCCAGAAAAGGTAGAGCACCGAAACGTGAAATCATTGCTGATCCGGTCTACAAGAACCGCCTGGTGACGCAGTTGATCAACCGCTTGATGCAGAGCGGCAGGAAGTCCAAGGCTGAGCAGGTAGTGTACGGCGCCATGGACATCCTCCGAGAGCGCACGGGTGAAGATCCGGCATCAGTATTGAAGGAAGCTGTGGAGAACGTGCGCCCCGCCCTTGAGGTTAAGTCACGCCGGGTGGGTGGAGCCAACTATCAAGTGCCGGTGGAGGTAGCCACGGGACGCTCATATACTTTGGCGGTGCGCTGGCTGGTCACACACAGCCGGGAGCGGCGGGAACACAGCATGGTTGAGCGCATTGCGAACGAGATCATGGATTCCTACAACCGCACCGGGACAACCATGAAGAAAAAAGAAGACCTGATCCGCATGGCGGAGGCGAACAAAGCGTTCGCCCACTACCGCTGGTAACGCGGAGAGAGTGATAGGCAGGTAACGTGGCGCAGGCGACAGCACATAAAGCGGATAATAAGGGTAAACGCTTGGTTCCCCTGGATAGGGTGCGGAACATCGGCATCATGGCTCACATTGATGCCGGGAAGACCACCACCACCGAGCGCATCTTGTATTACACAGGACGTACATACAAGATTGGTGAGGTGCATGATGGCGCAGCAGTTATGGATTGGATGGAGCAGGAGCAGGAACGTGGCATCACCATCACCTCGGCGGCTACTACGTGCGAATGGCGTGATCATCGCATCAATATTATAGATACGCCCGGGCACGTGGACTTCACTATGGAGGTGGAACGCTCCCTGCGGGTCCTGGATGGAGCCATCGCTCTGTTCTGTTCCGTGGGTGGTGTAGAGCCGCAATCAGAGACCGTCTGGCGGCAGGCGGATAAGTATCGCGTTCCGCGCATAGCGTTCATCAACAAGATGGACCGCGTGGGTGCTGATTTCCGCCGTGGCGTGGAGATGATCAGAGACCGCCTGGGAGCAAACCCGGTGCCCTTGCAGCTGCCTATCGGCAAGGAAGATGATTTCAGGGGCATCATAGATCTAGTTTGCATGACCGCCTATCTCTACAAGGATGAGATGGGAGTCGAGTGGGAAGAATCCGCTGTGCCGGATGAATATCTGGAGGAGGCGGAAGAGGCCCGGCAGGAGATATTTGAGGTTCTTGCGGATACGGACGAAGAGGTAATGGATGCCTATCTGGAAGGGAAAGGGGTCTCGGAAGAGAAGGTTCGCAGCGCCCTGCGCAAAGCTACGCTGAAACTTGCTGTGGTTCCGGTACTCTGTGGGTCGGCATTCAAGAACAAGGGTGTTCAGATGTTGATGGATGCCGTGGTGGATTATCTACCTGCTCCACCTGATGTTCCGCCGGTCATGGGAATAAACCCTTCTACTGGTGAAGAAGACACCAGGCTAGCCGATGACGACGCCCCGTTCAGCGCACTTGCCTTCAAGATCATGTCGGATCCGTATGTGGGCAAGCTCACTTACTTCCGCATCTACTCTGGGTCGCTTGAAGCGGGCAGCTACGTGTACAACACCACCAAGGGCAAGCGTGAGAGGATAGGCCGCATATTGCAGATGCACGCCAACCACCGCGAAGCGCGGGATGAGATCTTTGCCGGGGATATCGCTGCCGCGGTTGGTTTGAAGAGCACAGGAACGGGCGACACTCTTGCGGATCAGGATCACCAGATTGTCCTAGGGGCCATGGAGTTCCCCGAGCCCGTCATATGGGTGGCAATAGAACCGAAGACCAAGGCGGACGAGGATCGCCTGAACGAGAGCTTGATGAAGCTGGCGGATGAGGATCCCACTTTCCGCGTGCGCACTGATGAGGAGACGGGTCAAACCATCATCGCCGGCATGGGTGAGCTCCACCTGGAGATCATCGTTGATCGGCTACTGCGCGAGTTCAAGGTGGACGCTAACGTGGGACGTCCGCAGGTCGCTTATAGAGAGTCTATTCGTAACAGAGTTGAGAAGATTGAAGCGCGATTCGTCCGGCAGACGGGTGGACGCGGCCAGTACGGTCACGTTGTCATCAACGTGGAGCCGGCAAAGGCAGGAGAAGGTTTCAGCTTTGAGGACAAGATCAGAGGTGGAGCAATTCCTCGCGAGTTCATTCCTGCAGTGGAAGCGGGCATCAAGGAGGCCATGGGCGCCGGAGAGTACGCGGGCTATCCTCTCGTTGATGTTCGGGTGGAGCTGGTTGATGGCACGTTCCATGAGGTGGATTCTTCAGAGATCGCTTTCAAGGTTGCGGGGTCTATGGCCTTCAAGGAGGCCAACAGGCGGGCCCAACCGATTCTCTTGGAACCCATAGAGGAGGTGGAGGTGGTGGTCCCTGAGGAGTACATGGGGGACGTGATCGGCGATATCAACGGGCGGCGCGGTCATGTTCACAGTATGGAGCCTCGTGCCGGAGCGCAGGTGATTGAAGCGGAGGTGCCGCTCGCGGAGATGTTCGGGTATGCTACGGACCTGCGTTCAAAAACGCAGGGTCGCGCGACCTACAGCATGCAGTTTGATAAGTATAAGGAAGTACCTCAGTCTGTCGCCCAGGAGATTGTTGCCGGCGACGGTGAGGAGTAGGAGGGCCGCGGAGGTCCGAGGAAGCGGCAATACGACGGCATGCCAGGGGCGACCGTCTGAGCAATAAGGGAAGAAAAGGGAGGAAACATGGCCAAGAAGAAGTATGAGCGCAACAAGCCGCACATCAACGTGGGGACCATTGGCCACGTCGATCACGGTAAGACGACGTTGACGGCGGCCATAACGAGCTGTCTCTCGTCGACGGACCAGAATGTGGAGCTACGCAGCTTCGATTCCATCGATAATGCACCGGAAGAGCGGGAACGCGGTATCACTATTGCTACCGCTCACGTGGAATATGAGACCGCCAAGCGCCACTATGCTCACGTGGACTGCCCCGGTCACGCCGATTATGTGAAGAACATGATCACAGGCGCCGCCCAGATGGACGGTGCCATACTGGTGGTGTCTGCGGCAGACGGCCCCATGCCCCAGACGCGAGAGCACATCTTGCTGGCTCGTCAGGTCGGGGTACCTTACATCACTGTCTTCCTCAACAAGGCGGACATGGTGGATGATCCTGAACTGCTTGAGTTGGTAGAGATGGAAGTAAGGGAACTCCTCAGTGAATACGAGTTCCCGGGAGATGACATACCCATCATCACCGGCTCTGCCCTGAAGGCTCTTGAGTGTGGATGCGGTGAGGCGGAGTGCGCGGACTGCAAACCTATCCTGGAACTCATGCACTCACTTGATGACTATCTGCCGGAACCTGAGAGAGATATTGACAAGCCTTTCCTGATGCCGATAGAAGACGTCTTCACCATTCAGGGTCGTGGTACCGTGGTCACCGGTCGTGTCGACCGGGGGATTATCCATGTGAATGATGACGTGGAGATCGTCGGGATACATGATCAGATTACGAAGACTGTTTGTACCGGTGTGGAGATGTTCCGGAAGTTGTTGGATGAAGGCCAAGCTGGCGATAACATTGGTGTGCTATTGCGTGGCATCAAACGCGAGGATGTCGAGCGCGGTCAGGTAGTGGCGGCCCCGGGTACTATCACTCCGCATACGCAGTTCAAGGCCGAGGTATACGTGCTCAGCAAGGAGGAGGGCGGTCGTCACACGCCGTTCTTCCCGGGATACCGGCCGCAGTTCTACTTCCGCACCACGGATGTCACAGGTGATATCCAGCTTGAAGAAGGTGTGGAGATGATAATGCCGGGCGACCACACCACTATGGAAGTGGAATTGATCACCTCCATCGCAATGGAAGAGGGCCTGCGTTTCGCAATACGTGAAGGCGGCCGGACCGTTGGCGCTGGTGCTGTTACGGAGATTATCAAGTAAAGAAGTGACCGGTTCAGGCGGACTCCGGACAGAGCCCGCCCGGAACAGTCTGGCGAGAGACGAGGCTAAGTTGGCGCAACAGAAGATACGCATAAGGTTGAAGGCCTACGAGCATGAACTCGTGGATAAGAGCGCTCGGAGTATTGTCGAGACGGCGGAACGTACCGGCGCCACCATATCGGGCCCAGTGCCTCTGCCTACGGAGAAAAACGTTT